>OGTL01001446.1_pt1 | contig 20864 bp, 16 predicted proteins | sample 1553601 | NCBI WGS metagenome assembly OGTL01 (sample SAMEA2580112, study PRJEB22360) | human gut metagenome | biome: human gut; feature: human-associated habitat; material: faeces | place: Denmark | collected 2008/2010 | reverse complement strand
GAATTTTGAAAGCGAGTTACGAAAGTGACTCGCTTTTTTTTATCTGATTATACTGGCTAAACTAATATTTCCTTACATTCGTTGTATTTTTAATGAAGTTATGGAAAAAATTGGATGACATGCGCAGATATTGGCATATACTCCGAAAATATAAGATAAGTCTGGCTCTTTGCCCTATCCTTGTATTGATTACTGTATGGTGTGAAACGATACAGCCCATGTATATGGCCGAAATAGTCGATCAAGGAGTGATGAAGCGCGATTTGTCACTGATTGCAGAGAAAGGGGTGTATATGATTCTTATCTCCTTATCGGGATTGGGCTTTAGTGTGGTGAATGTCTATATCGCTTCGCGTACTTCTATCGGTTTCGGTACGGATTTACGAGGGGCTCTGTTCGAAAAAATCCAGCGTTTGTCTTTTTTTGATCTCGATCATTTCAGTACCTCCTCATTGATTACCCGCCTGACGAATGATATAGCACGGATACAGCAGGTAGTGCTGATGTCGATGCGGATGATGTTGCGTTCACCGTTTATGTTGGTGATGGCCATATTTTTTGTTGTACAGATCAATAAGCAGTTAGCTCTTACCTTGATGGCTTCGATTCCGGCGTTGAGTATCGCTGTTTTTGTGATTCTGAGAAAGGGATTTCCTTATTTTTTAAAAGTGCAGCAGAAAATTGATCAGCTGAATGGTGTGGTTCGGGAAAACCTGATTAATATTCGGGTGGTAAAATCGTTTGTAAGAGAAGACTTCGAAGCACGAAAATTTGTACGTAGCAGTGAGGAACTGAGGGATATGGTGATCCGGGCTTCGAATATTATTGTTGCGATTTTTCCGGTGATGCAGTTGGTGATGAATTTGTCGGTAATCGCTATTTTGTGGGTAGGCGGATATAAGGTGATGGAAGGGGAATTGCAGATCGGAGAGTTGATTTCATTTGTGAATTACCTGGCACAGGTGTTGATGTCGCTGATGTTGTTGTCGATGTTTATCATGGCATCTGCCCGTGCTTCGGCTTCTTCACGCCGGATTATGGAGGTCTTGAATACTACACCTTCTTTGGCGAATACGCCCGAAGGCTTGGCGGACCGGTATAAAATAAAACGGGGGGAAGTGGAGTTTGTGAATGTTAGCTTCCGGTATGGTAATGGAGAAAACGATGTCTTACGGAATGTAAACTTTCATATCCGGCCGGCGGAGACAGTTGCTGTTGTCGGGGCTACCGGGGCGGCTAAGAGTTCGATGGTGCAGCTGATTCCCCGACTTTATGATGTTACGGGGGGAGAACTTCGCATCGATGGTGTACCTGTGAAGGATTATCATCTGAAAGAGTTACATGCCCGTATCGGTATGGTATTACAAAAGAATGAATTGTTTACAGGAACCATATTGGAAAATCTGAGATGGGGAAAACCGGATGCTACTCTGGAAGAAGCCGAAGAGGCCTGCCGGGTGGCTCAGGTACATGATTTTATTCTGACACTCGCCGAAGGGTACCAGACGATATTAGGACGCGGAGGAATCAATCTTTCGGGAGGACAGAAACAACGTCTTTGCATTGCCCGGGCTCTGCTGAGGAAACCTAAGATTTTGATTTTGGACGATAGTACGAGTGCTGTGGATTCGGAAACAGAACTCCGGATCAGGAATAATCTCAATTGTTTGCTGAAAGATACTACTGTACTGATTATAACACAACGGATCAATACAATGCAGTCTGCCGATCGGGTAATCGTATTGGAAGACGGTGAAGTTGAGGCTATCGGTACACCGGATGAATTGATGGCGACCTCCCGGATATATCAGGAGATTTATAACTCACAGCAAATTTTAAATTAGTTATGGCACACGGAGATCACCTGAAATATCAAGCTAAGCCTAAAGCGGGAAGACAAACTCTGTTCCGGCTGACTTCTTATCTGGTATGCGATCGGCTGTTATTGTCTGTCATCGGCGTTTTGATCGTGCTGAGTATTGCCGCTAATCTGGGAGGTTCTTATCTGCTCCGTCCGATTATCAATCGCTATATTATTCCCGGAGATTTCCTGGGGTTGGGTAAGATGTTGGGGATACTTATCGGGGTATATCTGACCGGAGTGTTTGCTGTTTATGTGGAATACCGCTTGCTGAATAAGATCGGGCAGCGGACTGTGGCCCGGATGCGCGAAGATTTGTTTCGGAAGATGGAACAGCTGCCGGTGGGGTATTTCGATACCCACCAGCATGGTGATTTGATGAGTCGCTATACCAACGATATGGACCGGATTAGTGATGCTTTGACGGATAGCTTGTCGGATATGTTGTCGAGTGCTTTGACCGTAGTGGGTATTTTTTGTCTGATGTTGGTCATCAGCCCGATCTTGACCTTGGTCACTTTGGTTACTGTCCCACTGATGTTTTGGAGTGCCCGGGGAATTGTTCGTAAAAGTCGGCAATATTTTAAGGCACAACAGGCATCTTTGGGTTCGATAAACGGATATATCGAGGAGATGATTAGCGGGCAGAAGGTAGTAAAAGTGTTCGGGCACGAACAGAAGGCGATCTCAGATTTCGAGGAACTGAACCAGGATCTGAAGGGAAAATCACTGAAAGCGCAGTTCTATTCGGGCTTGATGATGCCTGTGATGCAAAATTTGAGTACCTTGAACTATGTGCTGATCACTATTGTGGGGGCTTTGTTAGCTATATTCCGGGGTTTTGATGTGGGAGGTTTGGCAGCATTTTTACAATATTCCAGACAGTTCGGACGTCCTATCAACGAGCTGGCGAGTCTTTATAATAGCATCCAGGCAGCTTTGGCTGGAGCTGAACGAATATTCGAGGTGATTGACGAACAACCGGAAGCTCCCGATTTACCGGAGGCCGTGAATCTGGAGAAGGTGAAGGGAGAGGTGGTTATGAAGGAAGTTTGGTTCGGCTACCGACCGGAAAAAATGATTCTGAAAGGCATTTCTTTTCAGGCGGCAGCCGGGCGTAAGATTGCTTTGGTTGGAGCTACCGGAGCCGGTAAAACGACGATACTCAGTATGTTACCCCGATTTTTTGATATCCGGTCAGGAGAAATCCGTATAGACCGGCAGGAGATTCGTTGCATACACCGGAATAGTCTTCGGCGCTCGATGGCTATTGTCTTACAGGATACCCATCTGTTTACAGGTACGGTACGGGAAAATATCCGCTTCGGCCGTTTGGAAGCCACCGACGAAGAGGTCATTGAGGCGGCTAAACTGACTGCGGCTCATTCATTTATTAAGCGGTTGCCTCATGGTTACGATACTTTACTGGAGAATGATGGTGCTAATTTGAGCCAGGGACAACGACAGTTGCTGAACATTGCCCGGGGCGGCAGTGCCCGATCCTGCCATTTTACTATTGGATGAAGCAACCAGTAATATCGATACCAGAAGTGAGATCCTGATACAAAAAGGATTAGACCAATTGATGCAGGGGCGTACCAGTCTGATCATCGCCCATCGTCTTTCTACTATCCGTAATGCCGATATGATTTTGGTGCTTGAACGCGGGCAGATCGTCGAGCGGGGTACCCATGAAGAGTTGCTTCGGATGAAGGGAAAATATTTTTCTTTAAATCAAGAACAATTCCGTTGATTATCAATTTTTATGTATGAAATTCCCTGGTTCCTGTCCGGGGAGCGGAAAACTTTTGAGGGTATAGCATCCCCAGAATTAGGCATTCTTTGGAAATATTTCAGTAATATTAGGTATTTTTACATCTTTTATAGGAATGTATTTTTGCTTCAAAATTTTGAAGCTATGTTTTTATGGAATGAGAAAGCAATTCAGATTGTCGCAGGGCCTTGTAGTGTTGAGTCTGAAGAGCAATTGTTCGCAACAGCGCGTGGCCTGAAGAAGATAGGGATACAGACACTGCGGGGAGGGATTTGGAAACCCCGTTCAAGGGCTCATCATTTCGAAGGGGTGGGAGAACCAGGCTTGCGGTGGTTACAACAGGTACAGCAGGAATTAAGTATGCAGGTGGCTACCGAGGTGGCTACTCCCCGTCAAGCTGAAGTTGCACTAAAATATGGTATCGATATTTTATGGATTGGAGCACGTACTACTGTCAGCCCCTTTATGATACAGGAAATCGCTGAAGTGTTGAGGGGGGGGGATACTCCTGTGATGCTCAAAAATCCGGTATGTCCTGATCTGGAATTATGGACCGGAGCTGTGGAACGTTTGCTGGATATCGATTTGAAACAGTTGTCTTTGATACACCGGGGATTTTCCGTATTAGACGCTGCTCCATACCGAAATATCCCTTGTTTGGAAATGGCCTTGGAAATGAAAAAGCGTTTCCCGGGATTACCTCTTTTTTGCGATCCCAGTCATATTTGTGGTAAGAGAGGCTTGCTGTATGGGATCTGTGCGGAAGCACTCCGGTTGGATATGGATGGTTTATTTATCGAATCGCATTGCTGTCCGGAGGTGGCATTGTCGGATGCAGCCCAACAGCTTACTCCCGAAGCCTTAGGAAAAATGTTCGAAAATCTGGGCATTCGGCAGGTGGAAAATAACAAGTTGCATTTAGGTTGCGAAATTTTAATACAAAGAAAAGGATGATAAAGAGTGGTATTAAAAAAATGGGATTATTCATTGCTTTCGGGGCAATATTAGGTGGTGTATCTGCACAAAATTCAACGGGTGACACCAAAGAAGTACAAAGTGAATATGCCGGTTTTAAAACTTTCCGTTTCGGTGGATATGGTGAGATTTTGGCTAATTTCATGGACTATGGAGTGAATCGGTTTTCCGGAATATCGTATGGATCGGTACGGGAGAACCGGAATTCGATTTCTATTCCCCGTTTTGTACTGGCTTTTGACTATAAGTTCAATCCGAAATGGATACTCGGTGCTGAGATCGAATTTGAAGCCGGTGGTACAGGTATGGCGATAGAATTGGAAAATTCGGAAAATGGGGAATACGAGACAGAAGTAGAGAAAGGAGGAGAAGTGGCTTTGGAACAGTTTCATATCACCCGGTTGATTCTTCCAGCTTTTAATGTAAGGGTGGGACATGTGATTGTGCCTGTCGGATTGACGAATACTCACCATGAACCGATAAATTTTTTCGGAACTTCACGACCGGAAGGTGAAACCAGTATTTTACCTTCAACCTGGCACGAGACCGGAATAGAGTTTTACGGAACTTTCGGACATCGGTATTCCCGGTTCAGTTATCAGGCCCTTGTCGTTGCAGGATTGAATCCGAACGGTTTTGATCGGGATACCTGGGTGGCAGGAGGTAAACAGGGATTGTTCGAAACGGATAACTTCACTTCGCCGGCCTATGTAGGACGTTTGAATTATGAGGGAGTTCCTGGTTTACGTATCGGTGGTTCGGTTTACTATTGTGCCGATGCTGCCAGGAATGCTGATAAAAAGCAGACCTATTCGAGTATCGGAGATGCTCAGGTGCGGATCTTTACAGGAGACGCCCAATATCGTAACCGCTATTTTATTGCCCGGGGAAATGTCGTCTATGGAAATCTGGAAAATTCTGCCGGAATCAGTGCGGCCAACGGGCGGCTTTCCAATAAATCCCCGTACAGCCGTTTGACGCCTATAGCTAAAAATGCGGTAAGCTATGCTGCCGAAGCCGGATTGAATATTCAGGCTTTTTTCAATAATAAAAAGAAAGTGCCAGTGATTTATCCTTTTGCCCGTTATGAATATTATAACCCTCAGGAAAAGGGAGAGGGAGGCCTGACTATGGATGAACGCTGTCAGGTGAGTATGTGGACTGCCGGATTGAATTGGTATCCTTTACCGAATTTAGTGGTGAAAGCCGATTATACGACCCGGCAGATCGGTACGGCTAAAATGTTTGGTTCCAGTAGCTATAATAGCGAAAATGAGTTTAGTATCTGTATTGCTTATGTCGGTTGGTTTGTGAAAAAATAATTTAATCTAAATAAATAAGTTATGAGTAAAAAATTCTTTTATGTAGCAGCCCTGCTCGCGGGGTTGGTATTTACGGGTACTTCCTGTGCCGATGATAAAGGTGATAATGACGACGACGACGATGATGCGATCGACCTCGATTATACCGCTTCCAACGCCAATAGCTGGGGGAATTATATGGTGAATGTTGCTTCTTTGCTGAAGAAGGATGCTGAAGATTTGTATAATTATTGGTATATAAGTTATAAAGGAAATGAAAGTTATGCAACTACGTTTAAAAATCATAATAATGCGACCTATTCCAGTGCATCCAGTTGTATTCAGGAACTGATCGAAGGGGGAATGACGATAGCTAACGAGGTGGGAGATGCTAAGATCGGTGATCCTTACGATTTGTATATGTCAGGTGAAACCAAGAAAGCTCTTTATGCCGTTGAGTCTTGGTATAGCTGGCATTCCCGTGATGATTATACCAATAATATTTGGTCGGTCAGGAATGCCTATTATGGTTCGCTGGACGGTTCCATCAGTGAAAAATCACTTTCTCACCTGATGTCTGAATTAGACGCCGCTTTGGATGCTGAAGTGAAAAAAGCGATTGCCGATGCTGCTGCTGCAATTCAGGCTATTCCGCAACCTTTCCGTAATCATATCAATAGTACCGAAGCCCAGAAAGCCATGACCGCTTGTCTGGATCTCGAAGCAAAACTGAAAACTTTGAATACAACGGCTCAGCGGTTTTTCAATGATGGCTCACACGATGCCGAACTGGACGTAATTATTAATAATTATGTCGATGACGTAGTATTACCTACCTATAAATCTTTGAAAGAAAAGAATGCCGCTCTTTATACTGCGGTGCTTGCTTTTAAGAATAATCCGAGTAACGAGAATTTCGAAGCTGCTGGTGCAGCGTGGTTAAACGCCCGTGAACCTTGGGAAAAGAGTGAAGCTTTCTTGTTCGGACCGGTAGATGCCGAAGGCTTGGATCCGAATATGGACAGCTGGCCATTGGATCAGGTGGCTATTGTGAATACCCTGAAATCCGGGAATTTTGATGATCTTAACTGGGGGGAAGGGGATGATGACGACACGGTCGAAGCTGCTCAGAATGTACGTGGTTTTCATACGCTGGAGTTCTTACTTTTCAAGAATGGTAAGCCTCGTACTGTGAATTGATTTTACTATCGATGATTATATAAATCAAGGAGTAAAGCCAGAAATCCGCTCTGACTTTGCTTCTTGATTATGTGTGTTAGGAAGCGTTAAATCACAAAAGATGAAAATACAATACTTTATCAATGTTTCGTTTTGTCTTTTCTTACTGTGGACTGTCGTTGCTTGTGAAAAAGAAGGGGTAGACGAGCAGGATATCGAGGTGCCGGAGGGATATGCACTTTCTGCAGGGATCTCGACCATATTTTTAAATTCTTCGAAAGCTTATGATACGCCGGCCGATTGGTTGAGCGGGAATTATGCATCCCGCTTTAACCGGGGAGATAAATTGTATGACGATGTCCGGACGACGGATAATAGCTATGGCGGAGGATTGGGACCGGTGTATGCGGGGTATTCCTGCGGTAGCTGTCACCGTAATGCCGGCCGTACCCGGCCTACGCTTTGGAGTGGCGGAGGATCGGGAAGTTATGGGTTCTCGTCGATGTTGGTATATATCAGCCGAAAGAACGGAGCTTTTTTTCAGGATTACGGACGGGTTTTGCATGACCAGGCAATTTATGGGGTGAAACCTGAAGGAAAGTTGTCCGTGACTTATGCGTATGAGACTTTTCGATTCCCTGATGGGGAAGAATACGAACTCTGTAAGCCGACATACACGATCAGTGAGTGGTATGCCGATAGTATCCGGCCTGAAGATCTGTTTTGCACGGTACGTATTCCGTTACGGCATGTCGGTATGGGGCAGATTATGGCGCTCGACCGGACTGAGATCGAAGCTTTGGCTGCAAAAAGTAATTATCCGGAATATGGGATCAGTGGGCGGTGTAATTATATCAACGAACGGGGTATACTTTCTTTGGGAGTATCCGGTAATAAAGCTCAACATGCCGACCTGACGGTAGAACTCGGTTTTTCGAGTGATATGGGAGTGACCAATAGCCGTTATCCGGAGGAGATCTGTGAAGGACAGGCACAGGTCAATCAGGGGAGTATGATGGGATTGACTTATGACCAACTGGATGTATCGACGGAAGATATGGAAAATGTGGATCTGTATATGCAAGGATTGGGAGTGCCGGCCAGACGTAATGTGAACGATCCGACTGTGATCCGGGGAGAACAAAATTTCTATAGAGCAAAATGCCATTTGTGTCATACGGTTACTTTACATACCCGGCCAAGAGGATCGGTGCTGTTGAATAATACGCAGTTGCCTTGGCTGGGACGACAGACGATTCATCCCTATTCCGATTTCCTCTTGCATGACATGGGTTCGGAGATTATGGGAGTCGGATTGAATGATAATTATGTCAGCGGATTGGCCCGGGGCAATGAATGGCGTACGACTCCTTTATGGGGAATCGGTTTACAGGAAAAGGTGAATGGACATACTTATTTCCTGCATGACGGGCGTGCCCGGAATTTGGTGGAAGCTATTATGTGGCATGGAGGCGAAGGAGAAGCTTCGAAAAATATATTCAAGAATATGGAAAAGGAAGAACGCGATGCTTTGATCGCTTTCCTGAATTCGCTTTAAATTTTTACTATGATCATGAAAAAAATATTCATCCTTACGGTATTGTTCATTTTGCCTTTGTGCATGATGGCACAACAGGAAGAAGATACAGAAAATGGAGTCGTATCTCTGGCCGGAAAAGAAGGATTTACCATCGGGACTAAAAAAGGAGATTTTTTGTTTAAACCTTATTTATTGGTACAAACGAGCGCTACGGTCAATTATTATGACGATGAAGGATTGGATAAGGCTTATAATCAGGATAATGTGGCTAATTCCGGATTCGCCGTTCCTTATGCTATACTCGGTTTTACCGGGAAAGCATTTAATAAGGTGACTTATAATCTGAGCTTGAATGCCGCTGCTAGTGGTGGGGCATTGCTCCAGCAGGCTTGGTTCGATGTGCAGATCAGAAAACAGTTTGCCTTGCGGGTCGGTAAATTCAAAACGCCTTTTGCGCACGCCTATCTGACTACTTTGGGGGAAACTTTATTACCTAACTTACCGGTATCGTTGACTTCTGCTGTCATTATGCCCTATTCTCTGAATGCAGTGACACCGAATATAGCTACCGGATTCGACCTCGGAGTAGAAGTACATGGATTGGTAAGAGATAAATTCGGATATGAACTGGGAATTTTCAATGGGACAGGAATTGCTGTCAATACGGCAACCAAAACCATTAGTGACGATTGGCATATTCCTTCGTTGTTGTATGCCGGTAGGCTGACTTATATGCCTAAAGGGGTGATGCCTTCTACCCAGGGAAATCCGAATCGGTTAAAGGAGAATAAGATCCTTCTCGGTATATCGGCTTCTATGAATGTAGAAAGTGAAAATGAAAGTACGAACGATTTCCGTGCAGGAGCAGAGTTTGCTTTGTTGAAAAACCGGCTTTACTTGGCTGGAGAGATGTATTATATGCATGTTGGGTTTACCGATCGTCAGAAAATTTCAGAAGATTTCAATTATCTCGGTGGATATGTTCAAGGGGGCTATTTTGTGATCCCGCGTTTACAGGCAGCCGTCCGCTATGATTTTTTCAACCGGAATGGGATGGATGAAGATGGTTTGTTGAATATGCCTGCTGTGGGAATGAATTATTTTTTCAAAGGATGTAATCTGAAACTGCAGGCGATGTATCAGTATATCGGCCGTACCGGGCATGCGACAGAACTAGACCGCGATAACGACGATTTGGGGCTTGCCATGCATTCCGGGACGATTTTACTCCAATATACATTTTGATTCAAAATGATAATCTATGAAGAGGTATCTTTTGTATATGTTGTTGTTTTTAACGTGGAGCCTGATCGCGTGTGATGACGGTAAGATTTATGACGAGACGGTTATCGTGACGGGAGAAGGACGTACGTTGAAACTGACCGGACAGATTACCGGAGTCGAAAGCTGGCCGGAGGAATATAGCGTTGTCGTTGCCGGATTCGGAGACGGAGAATTTGCAGTTGCTTCAAAATCGGTCCCGGCATCGGCTGCCGATGGTGAAGAGCTTGAAGTAACCTTGTCGGGTATCAGTGATGAAGTGAAGCAGGTGGAACTCTGTGTCATAAATAAGCTGAGAAGGAAGATCGTCAGTTTTTATCAGTTGGATTGTAGTACTATTTCCGATACAATAAAGATGGAAGTGGGAACGATAAATGCCGGAATGTTTCATTGCATTCAACAAGAGGTTTTTAATAATTCCTGTACTACCTGTCATGGGGGAAGTACTTCGGCAGGAGCCGGACTTTATTTGACGGAAGGTAAAAGCTATACGGCCTTGGTAGGAAAAAAAGCTGTAAAAGATAAGGCTGGCAGCTTGTTGGTGAAACCCGGAGAAGCTTCAGCTAGTTTTTTGCATAAGGTGTTGAATACCGATGTCAGTAAAGGTTGGCGGATCGATCATTCCGATCTGGGCCTGATGCCGGCCTTGCTTACCATGATCGATAATTGGATTGATGCCGGAGCTGTGGAGGACGAGCCTATTCTACCTGCAGAGTAATTTAAAAATCAGAACGATAGATTATGGAAGTAAGAACGATACATTACCCTTTGTGGCATACGAGTGTACAAATCAGTGCTTTTATCCCCCGGCAAGGGGTTGCTGAATATATGGCGATGGTTATTCCTGAACCGGGAGTCGGGGATTTTGCCGTACAACTGGAGCATATCCGGTCGACGATAGAATATCTGCTGACCGAAGAATGGCAAGGTGACGTTTTACCTTTACTGAAACGTTATTTCATTAGTGATGCGGCTAATCAGGAACTTCTCCTGAAGGCTATGCGCCCGGAGAAATGTCTGGAAGCGATTTCTGTCGTGCAGCAACCTCCTTTGAATGGTGCGAAGGTCTGTTTGTGGATGTGGTTACGCAGCGGGGCCGGGTTACCCGTATGCCGGCATAATGGATACAGTCATTACTTTACAGTCGGCATGTCTGAAAATGAAGGAGATTCAGAACAACAGACACATACTCTTTTAGTTCGTTATGAAAAGATGCTGGACTCCTGGGGACTGAAATTGGCGGATCAATGTATCCGGACCTGGTTTTTTGTCCGTGATGTCGATGTGAATTATGCCGGAGTGGTAAAAGGAAGAAAAGAAGAATTTGTACGTTTGGGATTGACCGAGAAAACACACTATCTGGCTAGTACCGGTATTCAGGGACAGATTGCCGATTCCCGTAGTTTGGTGTTATTGGATGCTTATGCTGTGGATGGCTTGCAGGCAGAGCAGATTCGTTTTTTGCATGCCCCGGAGTATCTGAATCCTACTTATGAATATGGGGTGACTTTCGAACGGGGAACGGCAGTGGAATACGGTGATCGTAAGCATATCTTTATTTCTGGTACAGCGAGTATCGACAATCGGGGGGAAGTTGTTTATCCAGGGAATATTGCAGGGCAGACGCGCAGGATGTTACTTAATATCGAAGCTTTGTTGAAAGAGGCTGGAAGTAGTTTAGCCGATCTGGCCCAAATGATCGTTTATCTGCGGGATATCGCCGATTATCCGATTGTCCGGGATTTGATGGAACAACAATTTCCCGATGTTCCTAAAGTGATTGTTCTGGCTCCCGTATGTCGCCCCGGATGGTTGATCGAAACAGAATGTATTGCGATTAAAGCAGGAGGAAATCCGGAATTCAGGAATCTATAAACGAATTGTGCATTTCATGGTTGGAAAAACCGGAGCGAGAAATGAAAGGCGGCCAGAACCCAGAGTAAAGTGTTGTGTTATATGAATGTCGGAATTTCCGAAAGAATTGGTGTATTTTTTGAAAAGGGCAGCAAGTTGAAAAAGGAAAGGAACTCTGGGTTCAGCTTATGCCATTCGTTTTATGATATAACGATTAGTGTGCCATAATTGAGGTTTGTGGTTTAAGTTGTTGGTTATCAGTGGATGACCGTTTTCTTGAAAAAATAGAGATGTGTAGAATTTTTCTACAATGTAAAAGGATATTTTCTACAATTGTAGAATTTTTCCACAATTGTACTGAATTGGGAGGCCTGATTTTCAGAAAAGACAGGAGGAAGGGAATGTTTGAAAATTTTCCGGGAAATATAGATTAGATATGCCGGAATATCTTTAATTTTACACGCCTTTAATTTTGAAAACGTTTTCAATTAATTTTAATGATATAACAATGGCTAAAGAACAATTTTTAGGAAGACATGTCGGCCCACGTCCGGAAGATGTAGAGGAGATGTTGAAGGTGATCGGAGTGAAGTCTGTCGACGAATTGATAGAACAAACAGTACCGGCATCCATCCGTTTACAGGAACTGTTGGATTTGCCTGCTCCTTTGACTGAAGATGAGTTTTTAGCTCGGATACGGGCTGTCGCTGCTAAGAATAAACTATATCGTTCGTTTATAGGACAAGGATATTACGATACCATTTCTCCGGCTGTTATTATCCGGAATATATTGGAAAATCCGGCTTGGTATACTTCTTATACTCCTTATCAGGCCGAAGTATCCCAGGGACGTCTGGAAGCTTTGCTGAACTATCAGACCATGATTATCGAACTGACAGCTATGGAGATCACCAACTGTTCTCTGCTGGATGAAGCGACTGCTGCGGCAGAAGCAATGACTATGATGTATGCTCTGCGGGGAAAGGAAATGAAGAAAGCCGGAGCAAACAAGTTGTTTGTAGATAATAAAGTATTCCCTCAGATTAAAGATGTATTAGTCACACGTTCTGCTCCTCAGGGAATCGAACTGGTTTACGGAGATTACGATACTTTTGAATTTACTCCGGAAATATTCGGAGCTTTAGTACAATATCCTGCTGCTAACGGTGCGATCCGGGATTACAGAGCTTTTGCCGATCGGGTACATGCCAATGGTTCTCTTTTGACTGTTGCCGCCGATTTGATGAGTTTGGTATTATTGACTCCTCCCGGAGAGTGGGGGGCCGATGTGGTTGTCGGTACTTCGCAGCGGTTCGGTATCCCGATGGGATACGGTGGGCCTCATGCTGCCTACATGGCTACTAAGGAAGAATACAAACGGAATATTCCGGGACGTATTATCGGTGTAACGATCGATGCTCAAGGAAATAAAGCATTGCGTCTGGCTTTGCAAACCCGTGAACAACATATCAAACGTGAAAAAGCATCTTCAAATATCTGTACAGCCAAGGCATTGAATGCTACGATGGCTGGTTTCTACGGTGCATGGCACGGTCGGGAAGGTTTACAGCGGATAGCACGGCATATCCATTCGGCTGCTGTTATTCTGGCGGAAGAAATTAGTAAATACGGCTATCAGCTGAAGGAAGGAAAATTCTTCGATACGATCCGTTTCGTGCTGCCGCAGGGAGTGACTCAGGAAATGATTCGGGAAGTAGCTTTGGAACATCAGATCAATCTGTTCTATTGTGCTTGCGGAACGACTGTCGGATTATCGACCGACGAGAAGATCAGTGAAGCTGAAATCAATGAGATCATCGGTATTTTTGCCGAAGCTGCTGGGAAGAAAGCTGAGAAAGTGACTTTCCTGGACGATTGCACCGTACTCGATCCTGACATGTTGCGGGAGGATGAGTTTATGGCTCAGCCGGTATTCAATATCTATCATTCCGAGACGGCCATGATGCGTTATATGAAGAATCTGGAACGCCGGGATATCTCTTTGGCGACCTCTATGATTTCTTTGGGCTCTTGTACGATGAAATTGAATGCCGCTGTAGAGATGATGCCGATCACCTGGCCTGAATTCGGAGGTATGCATCCTTTTGTTCCGTTTGATCAGGCGGAAGGGTATCAGCAAATGATCCGTGAGACGGAACAAATGCTGGAAAAAGTGACCGGATTTGCAGGTTGCAGCCTGATGCCGAATTCCGGTGCTGCCGGTGAATATACCGCTCTGATGGTATTACGTCAATATCATATTTCCCGTGGAGAAGGTCACCGGAAGGTGATGTTGATCCCCGCCTCCGCTCATGGTACGAATCCGGCTTCCAGTGCTATGGCCGGTTTGCAGATTATCGTAACGGCTACCGATCCAGAAGGAAATATCGATGTCGAAGATTTTCGGGCTAAAGCGGAAGCGAATAAAGACAATCTGTTCGGGGCTATGATTACTTATCCTTCTACCCATGGTATTTTTGAAGAATCAATCCGGGAACTGGTGAAGATTATTCATGATAACGGTGGACAGGTCTTTATGGACGGAGCGAATATGAACGGTCAATGTGGTTTGACAAGTCCCGGATTTATCGGCGCCGATGCTTGCCATTTAAATTTGCATAAGACGTTTGCTATGCCTCACGGTGGTGGTGGCCCGGGTGTCGGTCCGATCTGTGTGGCTAAACACCTGGTAGATTTCTTACCTTCACATGCAGTGGTGAAGACTGGCGGAGAACAAGGAATACATGCTGTGTCAGCCGCTCCTTATGGCTCGGTGAGCATGCTGCCTGTGACCTATGGCTATCTGTTGATGCTCGGAGCAGAAGGTTTGAAGTACGTAACTGAAATGGCTATCCTGAATGCGAACTATCTGGCTTCTTCATTTGAAAAGCTCGGCTTTAAAATTTTGTTCAAAGGCAAACAGGGACGCGTAGGTCATGAAATGATCTGGGATTGCAGCGCTTTCAATAAAGAATATGGTATTTCCGAGCTCGATATTGCTAAACGGTTGATGGACTTCGGTTTCCATGCACCGACCCTGTCGTTCCCGGTACATGGTACTTTGATGGTGGAACCGACTGAAAGTGAACCGAAAGAAGAACTGGATCGTTTTATCGAAGCACTGAAGACAATCCGCGAGGAAATGTGTGAGGTAGCCGAAGGAAAAGCAGATAAAACCGATAATGTACTGAAGAATGCTCCGCATACGCATAAGGTTCTGACAGCTGACGAGTGGACTCACACTTATCCGCGTAGTAAAGCGGCTTATCCGCTGCCTTGGGTGGCTGAGAATAAGTTCTGGCCTCAAGTAGGACGCGTAGACGATGGGTATGGCGACCGCAACCTGATGTGTACCTGCGATCCGCTTTACGATTATGTGAACGACGAAAATTAAAGATCGGTCGATCATATTTTAATCCCGGGACGGTTGAAGCCGAATCCCGGGATTTTTTTGCGAAACAACCTATCTGAATAACGAAAAGTTCACGCTGCCGTATTGCCGGTGTTCGGAAAAACGGGGGTGACTGGAAAAGTCGGTGTTGGCCGGATGTTCTATAATAGCAATCCCATTTTCGGCTAACAATTCATTATCGAAGATTGCGGCAGGGATATCGTCGATTTTATCCAACTTATAGGGAGGGTCGGCGAAAATCAGGTCGAATTTCCGTCCTTTTAATTTTTTGCAAGCGATAAAGACATCGGTTTTATAGATTTTTATGTGCTTAAAACCCAATTCCTTTGCAGTCCGCCTGATGAACATATAATGTTTGTAATTCTGTTCGATGGAGACAATCTCCCGGGCACCACGGGAAGCAAATTCATAACTGATACTGCCGGTACCTGAGAATAGATCAAGGGCGGAAATATCTTCCAGGTCCATATAATTGGTCAGTACATTAAACAAATTTTCTTTGGCAAAATCGGTCGTCGGACGGGCACTGAAACTCTTGTCGGGAAAAATCTGCCGTCCTCGGTGAGAACCACTGATTATTCGCATTTGTGGATATTTAGCAAGTGGATAAAACTGGAATTATTCAATTCATTATTCCGTACGAGCTGGGACAATGGGGCGCAATTCAGGATAGATACATTCGGGATGTATTTATTCATGAGCGTCAGTAAATCCGGATCGTTGACCAGATTGCCCGATAAGGAGGTATGCACGTTCTCTTTATCGATATGACATTGTTGCAGACAATTCAGGGTGTAATAAATCAGGTCAGTCACCGAACCGTAATCAAAAGAATTGAACAACAGTACCTCGTTGTTCTGAGTCAATAATAAATCGAAATACCGATCGTGTATGTCGATAAATAGATGATTGGTATTGAATTGAATGCTTTCGATAGCTTGAATGATAAAAGCATAAGCATTATTGACGATACACAGCGAAGCATAACGGGAGCTCAGAAAATTGACGAAACTACGTGGGAGTACTTCGACCAGGTAACTTTCGATCGCTTTGATTTTCCGGTATAATAAGATATCGTTTTTCTGAGGTTGCAGGCAGATCCGGTACATATCTCCCAAGGTATTCTTATTGAACACATGGGCGGGCAACAGGATTTTTTCTTTTTGGCAAGGTAGAATATATACTTTTTTATATTTTAAATTCAATAGTTCATCTTCCACCATGATTTTTTTTACCTTGGCAATGACGGCATCCTGGCTATCCAACTGGTAAGGCTGGAAAAAAAACACCAAAAGCTGGTGATTATGATTGTGGACACAAAATGAAAGTCCATCCGTCGAGTAACGGATGGACAAAATATATTGTGAAGAATTTTCTTTTATGAAATTACTGTCAATATAATATACGTTCTGCATGCAACTACATTATTCCCAGTTACCTACGTTATTATTCGCTTCTTTCAGGTCACCGACTTTCAGCCCCGGATATTTCTTCAGCCTTTTTCTTTCACCGTTTTCCTGAAGGATTTCATCTTTGTATTGATCTTCGATGTCTTCAAAGATATAGGTATTGGAAATCCAAGCTTGGAAAAGAGGGACTTCTACTCCTGAATCGGTAAACATAGAAGAGGCACCCATATTGAATTGATATTTCCGTTTCGTGAAAGGCACATAACGGAGATCGTCGATCGGGTAATCTTTATTGAAAATGGTTTCTAAAGCGCCTTGTTTTACAGTGTCACGAACAATCCGCCCTTCTTTGATAGCCTGAGCTTCGGTAATTCCTTTTTCCAGGTCTTCGTCGCTCAACGAACCGATTGAACGAACAACTTTTACCGAGTCGTATTTGATGAAATTGATCAGAGTGTCAAAACTACCGGTATATTTTCCATATACTCCTTTATAAGCTTCCTGAGCTGTACGGATATCTTTCAGACGATCGGCAATTCTCGCATATCTCTGTTCTTTTATCACTTTAAATTGTTGAGGAATCTTAATACTTTCGTAGCATTTATAGCCAAGAAAAATAATAATTCCGGCAAGGATAATCTGAATAATAAGCTTTTTCATATTTAACGTTATTTTTGTATGATATTAATGCATAAATTTTCATCAGACCTGTGAGGTTGATCCTAATTTCGTATCTTTATCCCCGCAATTCAAACGTTGTCAACGCAGCACAAAATCTTAATATTGCTCGCAAATTTAGGAAAAAATTTAGATTAAAGGCATAATCTTCTATTAAATTTCATGATGATCCAAAAACATTTTGAAGATATTATCCGGAAGAAATTCGGTTATGATTTTTCTCCGACCCAACAGATCGCTGTTGAGCATTTTATCCGTTTTTTCTTTGCCCGGGAAGAAGAAGGGATTTTTCTGTTGAAAGGATATGCCGGTACGGGAAAGACTTCATTGGTCGCTGCTATTGTGAATGCTTTGGTAAGCCTTGAGTATAAAGTCGTTTTGCTGGCCCCGACCGGTCGGGCGGCGAAGGTTTTTGCCGGTTATGCCGGACAAGCGGCTTTTACGATCCACAAAAAGATTTATCGTCAAAAGTCTTCGACCGATGGAGAAGGCTTGTTTAATCTGGGATTTAATGCCGGTGCTGACACCTTGTTTTTTGTCGATGAGGCTTCGATGATTTCAAATGCCGATGGGGAAGGTAATTTCTGGAGTGGTTGTTTGTTGGACGATTTGATACAGTATATATATAATGGACGGAATAACCGTTTGATACTGATCGGGGATGTGGCTCAGTTACCCCCTGTAGGCCTGGATATTAGTCCGGCCTTGGACAGACGGGAACTGGAAGCTGCTTATAATTTCAAGGTGACCGAGGTGGCTTTGACCGATATTATGCGGCAGGCAGAACAGTCGGGTATTTTATACAATGCCACACAGGTACGGAGTCTGATCGGAATCGGATCGGAAAATCTGCGGCTCAGGATCGGAAAATTTCCCGATGTTTTTAAGATCGGTGGTGGGGAACTTCTGGAAGAAATAGATTCCTGTTACGGGCGGTTCGGGGAAGAAGAAACGATTGTCGTTTGTCGTTCGAATAAACGGGCCAATCGGTTTAATGAAGGAATACGCCGCACGATCTTATACCGGGAAGAGGATTTTTGTAGTGGAGACCGGATTATGATCGTAAAAAACAATTATTTCTGGGGAGCTGATTATGAAAAAATCGATTTTATTGCCAATGGAGATATGGCTACCGTACAACGGGCCGGCAGAAGAGTAGAGCTTTATGGGCATCATTTTGTAAATGCTACACTGAAGATAGATGGGTATGAAGAAGAGGTGACGGCTTGGGTTATGCTGGATACCCTGATGTCCGATTATCCGGCGATGACGTATGAACAAAACCGTATATTTTATCAGGCTGTAGAAGCCGATTATGCCGATATCCCTTCTAAAAAGAAACGATTTGAAAAAATCCGGGAAAATGAATATTACAATGCCTTACAACTGAAATTCGCTTATGCCGTTACCTGTCATAAAGCTCAGGGGGGACAATGGGATGCCGTGTTTATCGATCAGGGGTGGTTGCCGGAGGAGATGCTGAATGATGAGTATTGGCGTTGGTTGTATACGGCGATTACCCGGGCACAGGAAAGGGTATATTTCGTCAATTTTAAAGAAGAGTTCTTCGAAATACCGGTTTGAAAATAGGCTAATGTACCGGTCTGTATACACAGTGCGGTACATTAGCCTGCCGGGTATTAGTTTATTTTCAGATCGGCCATCATTGCATCGATTTTAGCTAAAGCTTCAGCTTGGGCTTTATGAAAATCGTTTACATTTTTCATCGTGGCACGGGCTTCGAAATAGAATTTTATTTTGGGTTCGGTACCGGAAGGACGAACGGAGATTTTGCAACCGTCGGCCAGGAAGAATTGAAGTACGTCACTGGTGGTTGGAAAATCCATGGTTTTTGTTTCTCCGGTTTTCAGATTGATTTCCTGTAATGTTGCATAATCCTTTTTGATGATGATTTCACTGTTATTGATCGTTTTCGGGGTGTTGTGCCGGAGGTTGTTCATCATGTCTTTGATTTCCTGAGCTCCGGTCAGGCCTTTGCGTACAATATAAACCATTTTTTCTTGTGAGAAACCATATTCAGCATAGATCGATTCGAGAATACCGAACAAAGTTTTCCCCTGATCTTTTGCCCAGGCAGCAATTTCTGCCATCAAAGAGGTCGAAGATACGGCATCTTTATCCCGGGTAAAAGAACCTGGCATGAAACCGAACGATTCTTCACCGGCTCCGATGTAACCTTCAGCTCCCTTTTTACGGATCATATCGGCGATCCATTTGAAACCGGTGTATACATCGTAACAGGGAATCCCGTTCTTCTCGGCGATATCTTTAATCAGCTCGGAAGTAACGATCGTTTTACCAGTATACTCGTTGCCTTTGAGTAGGCCTAATGCTTTCCTGCGCTGGATGATATACCAGGTAAAAATAATGTTGGTCTGGTTGCCGTTGAGTAGAATCCACTCGCCCCGGTCGTCTTTAACAGCGATACCGATACGGTCTCCGTCCGGATCACAAGCCATAGCCAGGTCGGCATCGATCTCCCGGGCTTTATCCAATGCCATCTTGAAGGCTGCCGGTTCTTCCGGATTTGCAGAAGCTACGGTTGGAAAATCACCGTCGGTAATCATCTGTTCCGGGATAGTGGTGATATTGGTGAACCCCCAATTACGTAAAGAAGCAGGCACTAATTTATAAGTGGTACCATGTAAGGGAGTAAAAACAATTTTCAAGTCGTGCTGATGTTGAATGGCTTCCGGAGATAAACTCAGGGTTTTTACTGTATTCAGGAATTTCTGGTCAAAGTCTTCGCCAAGAATCTTGATTTTATCCGGGACAGCCGTGAACTTAATATCGGTGACCTTCACTTTTTTTACTTCGTCGATCACATTTTTATCGTGAGGGGGAACTAACTGTGAACCATCATTCCAGTAAGCCTTATAACCGTTATATTCTTTCGGGTTGTGTGAAGCGGTAATGATGACTCCTCCTTTACATCCCAATTCACGGATAGCAAACGACATTTCCGGTGTCGGACGCAGCGATTCGAAAAGATAAGCTGTAATGCCGTTGGCTGAAAAGATCGCTGCAGTCGTTTCTGCATATTCCCGCGAATGATGGCGGCAATCGTGGCCTATACATACTGAATTATTTTCTCCCGGGAACAGCCGGTTAATATAATTGGCGAAACCTTGGGTAGCGGCACCTACCGTATAAATATTCATCCGGTTGCTCCCCACACCCATAATTCCGCGTAACCCACCGGTACCGAATTCCAGATCGTTGTAAAATGAGTCGATCAATTCGGTCGGGTCACTGGCATTCAACAGGCGTTCTACTTCTGTACGGGTAGCTTTGTCGTAGGCATCGTTCAGCCACATTTCGGCTTTGGCTCTGGCTTTTTGAATAATTTCAGTATTCTCCATAATGTATTTTTTATTGTTGTGATGATTCTGTCTTTGTTGATACGATAAAATATTCCTTAAAGATTTGACAAAGATAGGAAATAAAAAAAGCCCTGCAACGCAGAGCTTTTTTTATTTTTAACTTGATCTTAAGATCTCTTTTCTTTGATTTTGGCTTTCTTACCGGTAAGATTACGGAAATAATAAATCCGGGCACGTCTTACTTTTCCGACTTTGT
>OGTL01001365.1_pt1 | contig 21864 bp, 20 predicted proteins | sample 1553601 | NCBI WGS metagenome assembly OGTL01 (sample SAMEA2580112, study PRJEB22360) | human gut metagenome | biome: human gut; feature: human-associated habitat; material: faeces | place: Denmark | collected 2008/2010 | reverse complement strand
GGTGAGAAGTTGGCTAAAAAGGTGGGAACAGCTGCCGCAGGAGCTGCAAAATGACAGCGTTCGTCCGTACTATGAAGCGCTCTCCCGCAAGCGCGGGCAGCTGCTGCTCAAGCGGGTGTTCGATATTCTGCTGTCGCTGGTGCTGCTGGTGCTGCTGGTAATGCAGGAGATAGTTATGGTGGTGGGTCGGTCGGCTCCAATGGTTTAGCTGGCAGTGCTGGGACTGCAGGCAGTATTGCAGCCGAAGCCAAAGCCTACGGCATTTATGCCGAGCAGAACGCCGTTGTCGACCTGCATGCCAAAACCAATAACGGCACGATCAAGATCGGCGCCAAGGCAGATAATGCGACAAGCGCAGAAGCATATGCAGTGTATGCCGATAACGCAATAGTACTGTTCCACGATAATGCCATATTAAATACCAGTGACGGAGTTTCGACACTGAACAATAATGTACTGACATCTTTGAACAATGCCACCCTTGGCTTTGGCGGCACAGCTGCCAACAGAACTGTTACCGGCGGTACCCTGCAGCTGGCAGGCAGCAATACCTTCAGGGTCAATACTGACCTGAATTTAGGAACCGCTGACAAATTTACTTTTGACAGTCTGGCAGCAGGCAGCAGTACTGATAAACAGTACATCACTGTCGGTTATGACGCGGCCCTTGACCCCTACAAAGAAGGTAGCATTGGAGCCAACGGCGGCACACCGATAGACGTTTTGGAAATAACCAATTTGAACGGCGGCCAGAATTTAAATAATTTCACCGGCGGCACAACCACATTGGACAGCGTACTGTACCAATATAATAGTACGACTAATGTAAAAGTTGAGAATAATAAAGTACAGATAACCGGCGTTACTACTACTAAAACTCCCTTTGCGAGTGAAAGTGTTAAAACAGCCAGCGATGCGCAGATGGCAATGGGCAGTATGTGGCGTATCGAAGGCAACAACCTGATGAAACGCATGGGCGAGCTGCGCAGTGATAAAGAAGCGGCAAAGGGCGGCGTCTGGGCCCGTTACTACCGGGGTGAGCTGAGTGCCGACAGCGCTTATGACCGCAGTTTCAGCCAGGATTATACGGCTTTCCAGGGCGGTATCGACAAAGTGCAGGACTACAAAGGCGGCAAGCTCTATACAGGTATCGCCGTCAACCGCATCGACAGCAACGCCGGTTATACGGCAGGCAGCGGCGACCTGAGCAGTACCGGTGTAGGCGTATACGCCAGCTGGCTGGGCAGCAAGGGGCATTATCTGGACGTTATCGCCCGCGGCAGCAAGCTGACTAACGATTTTAAATTTGTCGATTCAAGTAATAATGCCGCCAAAGCCGATTACGATACCTGGGCTTACGGCATCAGCGCCGAATACGGCTACAGACAGGACCTGAACGCAGGCTGGTTCGTAGAACCGCAGGCCGAACTGAGTCTGGGCCATATCGGCAGCGCCGATTACACGATGTCTAACGGCGGCAGGATAGAAAATGACGGCGTTGACAGCGCTGTAACGCGCGTAGGTATTTTGGGCGGTAAAGAATTTACGATCGGCGGGCGACCGAGCAATGCCTATGTCAAAGCATCAGTATTGCACGACTTCGGCGGCAACGGCGGTGCGACTGGTTATTACGGCAGTGACAGTCTAGCTTTGCAGACAGGCGACCTGACTGGCACCTGGTACGAGATCGGACTGGGAGCAAATTTGGGCATTGCCAAAAACAGCAACCTGTATTTTGACGCCTTAAAAACCTTTGGCGGCGATCTGCGTACCGACTGGCAGTTCAACGCCGGATTGAGATTCACGTTTTAAGTGAGGGTTTGAGACACTGGTAAGTTGCAGTAATAAGTTCAGTAAAGTAAAAAATCAGCGATATGAATTAAGTTTCATATCGCTGATTTAGTTCGTTATTTGGTACTATACTGAAGGTGAAATTTTACTTACAGCGTCTGCTGATACAGGCAGCTTTATTTTAGCGTTGTGGAAAATTCAGTGGTCATATAAATACAAATTTAACGATACGTACATTTGTGCAAGGCAATAACACAATTATATTGTATTCTAAAAAGTTAATATCCTACTTGTTTGTCTGCTGTTGATGTGCTATATTTATAATAAAAATAATTGCAATAATTTAATAAAATTGTAAAGGATTGAAAAATATGAATTTTATCAAAAGATATGGCATGGTATCCGGGGTGATAGCCATTTGTTTTTGTGTAGTGGTATATGTTGTTTTTACTACACATTCTATTTTTACAATCAGCAGACAAATCAATTATGTAGCAGAACATCCGTACAAAGCCATGTCGGAAATAAATAAAATCCGTGCCAGGGTTTTTGAAATGAATACGTACCTGCCGATTTTCATTAGCGAAACTGAAAATAACCTTGATGGTATCAGAAGTGTACTGAGGACCAGTTGTCAAGAAAATGAAAAATCACTGAAAATATTAGATGAAATATATTTAGGCAAAAAGGAAGATCTGACAGAATTGAACGATGCCTTAGACGAACTGAAAAAGGCGCTTATACAAAGTGTGGAAAATTCTGAAAATAATAAGATGGACAGACCGGCAGTACAAAAGTACTTTGATAAAGAAATAGAGCCGATAAGGGTAAAAACGGATACAGCCATTCAAAAGGTCATTGATTCGGCAGACAGACGTGTGCTGATCATACAGGAAAGCACGGAGGAAAAAGCTGAAGCCGCCATCCTTTATGCTGCTGTGATAGGTCTGTTGATGATCGTGATTGTTATTTATGCTTATAAATTACGTAATGAGTATCTTATTAATGACGAGCTTAAACGACAGCAGAAGATTTTACAGGATGCTCTGCTGGTAGCGCAGAAGGCGAATGACGCCAAACGTGATTTTCTGTCGCGGATGTCGCATGAGATCAGAACGCCGATGAATGCAATTATTGGAATGTCGGCGATTGCCTTTAATTATTTGGATGATAAAAAGCGTACTGCTGATTGTCTGAGTAAGATAACTTTTTCGTCGAAGCATTTATTGATGCTGCTCAACGATGTTTTAGATATGTCAAAAATCGAAAATGGAAAGTTGAATATTCGTCAAGAACTGTTTGATTTAAAAAATCTGGTTACTTCTTTAGCTGATATCAATTATGGACTTGCTACAGCCAAAGGTTTGTCCTTTGAAATTGTTATTTCAGGATTTAAAGATGAGCTGTTGCTCGGAGATTCTATGCGTGTCAACCAAATCCTGCTCAATTTATTGTCCAATGCAATTAAATTTACGCCTAAAGGCGGCAGTGTCAAGCTGGAAATCAGAATGCTGCGTTCAGCAAGTGACAAGATATGGCTGAGGTTTATCGTGAAAGACAGCGGCATCGGTATGAAAAAGGAGTTTTTGGAACATTTATACGAACCGTTTGAGCAGGCGGATAATGGAATTGCCAGAAAATATGGCGGTACGGGCTTGGGGATGGCGATAACCAAAAATCTTGTTGCAATCATGGATGGAACTATTGAGGTTGAAAGTCAGGAAGGTGCAGGAACTACGTTTATGGTAGACCTGCCTTTTGGAGTAAGTAAAGTTGATAAAAAAACTGCGGCTGAGATGGAGGAGATGCGGGTACTGGTTGTCGATGACGATAACGATACCTGTGAACATGCAGTAGTATTGCTGAAAGGCATGGGAGTCAATGTTGACTGGGCTCTGAATGGTTTTGAGGCTATTGAAAAGGTAAGAAGCGCCTGTGAAGATGACGGGCGTTGCTATGATGTTTGTTTCATTGACTGGTGTATGCCGGAACTGGATGGAATAGAAACGGCCCGTAGGATGCGGCGCTATGTCGGTCCTGATGTTTTGATTATTATTATCAGTGCTTATGACTGGTCTGGTATCGAAGAACAGGCAAAGGCAGCAGGTGTTAATGCTTTTATAGCTAAACCGTTTTTTGCTTCAAATTTATACAATACGTTGTTAACTGTTTCGCGGAAGCCGGAGCTGGGATTTTCTGCAGTAGGCAATAAGGAAACGTATGATTTTGGCGGCAAAAAGGTATTGCTGGTGGAAGATAATGAGTTAAATATGGAGATTGCTTCAGAGCTGTTGAAGTTTGTGAATTTACAAGTTGAACATGCTGAGAATGGTAAAGTTGCGGTAGATATTTTTAGAAACTCGAAAGAAAAGGAATATGCCTTGATTTTCATGGATATTCAAATGCCACTGATGAATGGCTATGACGCTGCCAGGTGCATAAGGTCGTCAGAGCATCCTGCTGCCGGGACGATACCGATCATTGCCATGACAGCCAATGCTTTCAATGATGATGTTCAGGCTGCGTTTGATGCCGGGATGAATGGACATCTGGCAAAACCCATAGATGTGGAGGTTTTGTATAAAACAATAGCAAGGTATATTTGAGGGATTAATGATAAGCAAATACCCGCCATGAATGTTGTTTCAGGGCGGATATTGAGTATGTTTGTTATTTTCTGCTTATGATGCAGGCCAAAAGGCGTAACCAGTGCAGGAGCTTTGTGTATTTGCTATTGATGTCATACCTCGTTTCTCTGTTTGTTTTACAGTTCTCTGTGTTTACTGATGATGGCCCGGCTCAGTTCGTTCAGGCAGCTAGTCAGCACGCCTGCTTTGGTGATCTTGGCTGCTGCTGCCTGTGCTTCGGCTAAGGTAACGTCTTCACGCGGGCAGCGAGTGCAGCGCAATCCAAATCTTAACAGCGCTGAAAGTTCTTTGCTGACTTTCTTTCAAGAAAGTCTAAAGCGATTTTTGGCGAACATTGCAAGAAAGTCTAAAAAAGCTAAAAAAGCTTGAAGAAAACATTAAAAGAAAACATCGTGTTCTTTAAAAAGCAGCCCTTTTAATCAAGGGGGCTGCTTTTTGCATACCACAGGGCCTTGCCCCTGATGACCTGCCCGCCGGGGTTCATAGCCTCGTCGCCGGGTGAATAGCGCAGATACCATAAGTCCCAGCGGGTTTCGGCATCGCCGCTGTACGGTCCGTCAGCAGCGGTGCTGATGATGTTTGCATTTGCATAGTAGAGATGCTCCTTTTAGATTTGCTTGGCAAGGGAGTAAAACCCTCACGCTATATATAGGGCAGCGAGAGGGATAAAAGTTTACATCGGTTTGAAATTTTTTTTGCAAGATGGTTTTTAACAGCAGCTCATAACATTTTAGTGATATTTGTGAATAATATGTGAAATTGCATTTTGGCATGTAAACTTTTCCGGTGTTCGCTGCCCTATATATAGTGACAGTATTCAGTACTGAATTTGTTAGCAGAGTTTTTAAGACTTATAGGTTTTTACTGCTTATGACTTTGACCTTGAATCTAACAAAGAAATACTTACAGCAAAGTAAAGCAATACTTATTTAGTAAGTACTGAATACTGCCATAAATACTTGCACGACGAGCGGCAGAATATGCAGAGAAGTCCGTTCCAGGCCAGCCGGTGGATCATGAAGCTAATAAAAAACGTCTGCAGAATCTTATAAAAATATTGTCTAGAAGAATATAAAATAAAAATATGGCAGATTAATGTTGTATTTGATGATATAAATTCGTTTGTGGGCAAAAGAAGTTGTTGCAAAAACTAATTGTTTGTAGTATTATTTTATAAAATAGAATAATATATAATAATCAAATCAGAAAAAATAAGTAAAACAAAAGTAGTTGGTCCGGTAGTTGAAACGATTATATGGGTAAGAGTGGTGTAGAGGGTAAAATGAAAAAACAGCGTTATGATCTAAATGATTTAGGTAGTAATGTGAAGATGATGCGGAAGGCAAGAAAAATTTCGCAGGTGAAATTATCGGAAGCCCTGCAGATGTCGCAGCCGCATCTAAGTAATCTGGAGTGCGGCAGGACGTTGATCAGTCTGGAGATACTTGTCAAACTGGCTGACGTGTTTGATTGTTCGGTAGAAGATATTCTATTGTGCAGTCAGGAAAAAGTTAAAGCAGTAAATTAAAAGGGTCAGAACAAAATAAAAGCAACAGCTTAAACAGCTGTTGCTTTTTTATATGTGTATTCATTGTTTTTACAGCATCTGCCCAAAGGTATAAAGCAGTTTGAGGGCGTAAACAAAAATAACGGCGCCGCAGATGCGGTTGATCCATTGCATATGGCTGGGGCGCAGATTTTGGCAGCAGGTTTTGAAGATGCCTGTAAGCCCGAAGAACCACAGGCAGGAGGCTGCTGCTACGCCGCTGATAAAGAGTGAGGCAGTATCGGCAGGCAGTGATGAGCGAAAGGCGCCCAGCATCAGCGTACCGTCGATAACGGCCTGCGGGTTGAACCAGGTAACGGTAAAGGCCAGCGTGGCCGTTTGCCACAGCGTCGGCTGGCTGTAAGCAGAGGTGTCTGTCTGCACCTGCGCATGCAGCAGCTGCCAGGCCAGATAGATCAAGATCAGTCCGCCGCCGCCGAGCAGTGCTTTTTGCAGTAGCAGACTGTGTTCGATCACAAGGCCGATGCCCCAAAAGCAGGCCAGCGCCAAGCTGATGTCAAAGAAGGCGACGATGCCTGCAGTGACGAGGGCAATGCCTAAAGGCGCGGTGAGCGCCGTATTGATGACAAAAAGATTTTGGGCGCCGATGGGGGCAAGATAGGCCAGCCCCATGGTAAGACCCTGTAAAAAAATTTCCAAAGCAGATTCCTCTCGATACTGAAGGCTGTGCCGATTGATCAGAGTACGGCCTGCAGCAGTGCAAAGACGGCGGCGCCGCTGACTATCGCCAGCCCCAGTGATTTTGTTTTATAGACCAGCGGGAAGATGATGACGGTCGACCACAGGTACAGGTTGTTCAGTCCCAGATCCAGGCTGCCTGCGGGCAGAAAGACGTCGGGCAGGACCAGCGCGCCGAAAATAGCTGTCGGCACATAGGTGAGCCAGGTTTTGAACCAGCGTGGTACAGGTTTGCCGGCCAGCAGCAAAAAAGGGATGATACGGGAAATATAGGTGACGCCCATCATAATGAAAATGGCGCCCCAAACGTATTCAGCGGACATTATCAGCACCTCCCGCATGGCGTTCGGTGATATAGCAGGCGGCGCCGGAGGCGGCCAGAGTTGCCAGCACGATATGCAGCTTATAGGGAACGATCTGCGAAAGCAGGATCGCCAGAAGCCCTGATACCAGCCCGGTGATGATCATTTTCCGGTCGGTGAGATAGTTGACCCAGATGCCGAGGAACATGGCGATCAGCAGATAGGAGACCAGCTCGGTAGGCGGGTTGAGATAAGCGGCGGCATAGCAGCCGAGGGCATTGCTGAGCGACCAGACGGCGCAGGAGGTGATGTTGAGCCCCAGGGCTTCTTCGCACGTCCAGCGGGGATCTGTTTCCGTTTCAAAGGCGTTCAGGTTGACGGCAAAGGTCTCGTCGGTGATGCCGTGGGCATAGCCGATAAGAAAGTTTTTGCTGCGGCCGTTAAAAAAATTCATCAGCGTGGAGCTGAATAAAAGATGACGCAGGTTGACGATAAAAATAGTGAGTCCGATAGAAACGAGGGCCGCACCCTGGGCCATCATGGCGATGCCGATGAACTGACCGGAGCCGGCGAAAACGAGCACGCTCATTCCTAAGGCTTCAAGCGGTGTGAGACCTGCCTGCTGTGCCAGAATACCGCAGGCGATGCCAAGGGCCAGATAGCCGATGGCGATGGGAATAAGCTTTTGCAGGACACGTCGGTTGACTGTTATAGATGACACGGATGGACACTCCCCTTATTTAAAACGACTTCCTCTATTATAACTTATTTTGGATGGATAAGAAACCGGGAAAAGTGTTATATTTATTACGCCGCAGGAAAATATTTTTTACAGCGCTGGTGTTTGCTGCGGCGACGCTTGCGTTTTAGCAGAGAACTGAGTAAAATAATATAGATAAGGACTAATTTGATTTTAGCATGTGTTTGTATATACATACGACGCTGGAGGAGGTTTTTTAGATGACACAGATCAGACCGTTCTGCGGGCTGCGTCCGGTGCCGGAATATGCGGCAGAGATCGCTGCTTTGCCTTATGACGTGATGGATACCGAAGAGGCGCGGCAGATACTTAATAAGAACCCGCTGAGCTTTTTGCGGGTGACAAAATCGGAAGCGACGATGTCGGATTGTATCGATCCGCACAGCCAGGCAGTTTATAAGATGGCGAAAACAAATCTCGACAGGTATCTGTCCGACGGGCAGATGAAAAAAGATACGACGCCCTGTTACTATATTTACCGTCAGCAGATGGGGCAGCATATCCAGATCGGCCTTGTGGCCGCTGCTTCAGTGGAGGAATACCGCGAGAACATTATCAAGAAGCACGAGCTGACCAGGCATGATAAAGAGCAGGACCGGGTCAATCATATTCTGGCGACAGAAGCACAGACCGGCGCTGTTTTTTTAACTTATAAGGGCAAGCCCGAGATCAATACTTATGTTTTGAGCCTGATGGGAGCCAAAAAGCCGGTATATGATTTTACGTCGGAGGACGGCGTGCAGCACACACTGTATGTGGTGGAGAACCTGATGGAGATCGCCGAGCTGACCCGTCTGTTTGAGGACGTGCCTGTAATGTATATTGCCGACGGCCATCACCGCAGTGCTGCGGCTATGCGTGTGGCTGACGAGCTTGGCAAAACGCCGAGGCATGGTTCTAACGAAGAATATAACACTTTTTTAGCGGTCATTTTTCCCGATAATATGATGCAGATCATGGATTATAACCGTTTGGTCAAAGACCTGAACGGTTTGTCGATGGAAGAATTTTTAAGCAGAGTCGGAGAAAAGTTTGAGATCAGCGAGCTGGAAAACGGCCCGAAGCCGGAAGCGCGGCATCAGTTCAGTATGTATCTGACCGGAAAATGGCGTCGCCTGACTGCGAAGGAAGGTACCTTTGCCGCGAATGATGTGATCGGGTCGCTGGATGTTTCGATCTTGCAGGATAATCTGCTGGCGCCGATCCTGGGCATCAAAGACCCGCGTACGGATGAGCGCATCAATTTTATGGGCGGTATCCGCGGGTTGGATGCTTTGGCGGCTAAAGTAGACGCAGGGGCCTACAGTGTGGCTTTTGCCATGTATCCGACGTCGATGGAGGAGCTGATCAAGGTAGCTGATGCCGGTAAGATCATGCCGCCGAAATCGACCTGGTTTGAACCTAAGCTGCGCGATGCGATGGTCGTGCATTTGATCGGAGAAGATGAATAATGAAACGTATCTATAATTTTAATGCCGGTCCGGCCATGCTGCCGCTGGAAGTGCTGCAGGAGGTACAGTCCGAGCTGCTGGACCTGCAGGGCAGCGGTATGTCGATTTTGGAAATGAGTCACCGCGCGCCGATTTATGAAAAAATCAATGCTGAGGCGGAAGCCGACATCAAGGAGCTTTTGGGTCTGGGCGACGATTATTGCGTACTCTTTATGGGAGGCGGCGCCAGCCTGCAGTTTTCGATGGTGCCGATGAATTTTTTGGGGGCTGGACAAACGGCGGCTTATGCCGTGACCAGTAATTTTTCGGATAAAGCTGTAAAAGAGGCGGAAAAGGTAGGTAAGGTCGTTATCCCTTTCAGCAGTAAGGCTGAAAAGTATGACCGGGTGCCGCAGCCGGGCGAGATCAGGCTGCCGGAAAACTGCGCTTATCTGCATATCACGGCTAATAATACGATCGAAGGTACAGAGTACAGCGTTTATCCTGAAACCGGTGCTGTACCGCTGATCGCGGATATGTCTTCGGATATTTTGAGTAAACCGATCCCGGCGGAGAAGTTTTCGCTGATTTATGCCGGGGTACAGAAAAATATCGGGCCTGCCGGCGCGGTAGCAGTCATTGCCCGTAAAAAATTTATTGAGGGGCGTTCTAAAGCTCTGCACAGTATGCTGAATTACGAAACTCATCTTGATAACGGTTCGCTGTATAATACGCCGCCGGCTTTTGCGGTCTATATCGTCGGCAAGGTTGCCAAGTGGCTGAAGGCGCAGGGCGGACTGGTGATGATGGAGCAGCGCAATGCGGCTAAGGCCAAGATAGTTTATGATGTGATCGATATGTATCCTGATTTTTTCCGCGGCTTTGCCAAAACTGACAGCCGTTCGCTGATGAACGTGACTTTTGGACTGCCGACCGAAGCGCTGGAGAAGCGTTTTGCGGCCGAGGCTGAGGAGCTGGGGATGGGTGGACTGAAGGGACACCGCAGTGTTGGCGGACTGCGGGCCTCGATTTACAATGCGATGCCGCTGGCAGGCTGCGAGAAGCTGGCTGAGTTTATGGAAGCTTTTTATAAAATGCATAAATAATATTGACCGGGAAATAGCTAACGCTGCTTGCGCAAAAACAGGCAGCGTTGCTTTTTACCTGAACTGGTTTGAGGGAGGGGCAGCAAATGCAATATGATTTACTGATCAAAAACGGGTATGTGGTCGATTATGCGTCGGCACGGGAAGGATATTTTGATGTCGCTGTGCAGAACGGTATGATTGCGGCGGTGGAAAGCAGTATCGGCGGCAGCGCCGTGCGGGAGCTGGATGCGTCCGGCAAGCTGGTACTGCCGGGCTTGGTCGATTCGCATGTGCATGCTTCGGCCTGGCTGGGAGGCAGCTACGCCCACACGATGCTGGTCAAGGCTGGTGTGACCAGTGCTTTGGATATGTCGGGGCCGGGGACCAGTGTACTGGAGCTGGCGCGTGAATATGGGACCGGTCTCAATCTGGCTACGATCGAATATGTGCGGCCGGGACATACGGTCAGCAGTGACGATCCTTCGTCAGCAGAGCTGCAGCAGCTGATAACGAAAGTGCAGAGGCAGGGGTCGTTAGGCATCAAGCTGCTGGGCGGGCATTATCCGCTGACGGTGGCAGCAACGGCCAGAGCGATCAGGGCTGCGGCAGAGCTGGGAGCTTATACGGCTTTTCACGCCGGGACAGCCGCTCATGGTTCCAATATCGAAGGCATGCTGGAGGCGGTGGAGCTGGCCGACGGCAACCCTCTGCATTTAGCGCATATCAATGCTTACTGCCGTGGTACGGTACTGCCGGAGGCGGAAGAAACGGAGCTGGCCCTTAAAGCTTTGGCGGCCAATCCTAATATTTCCTGCGAGTCTTATTTATCACCGCTCAACGGTACAAGCGCTGAAATCATTGACGGTCTGCCGGGCAGTATGGTTCCCCGCCGCTGCCTGAAAACCGGCGGCTTTACGGAGGATGAGGCGGGCATGGAGGCGGCGCTTTTGTCTGGCTGGGCACAGGTCAATTATCCGCAGGGACAGGAAATGACTTTGCTGACAGGTGAGGCGGCCAGGGATTATTGGCGCGGGCAGCAAACGCTGGTTTCCGTCAGTTTTGCGGTCAATCCTGTTGGGCCGCGGGTGCGGCTGGCAACGGCGAAAAAGGCTGACGGCAGTTTTGCTGTAGACGCTGTCAGTACTGACGGCGGCGGTATTCCACGCAATGTACTGCTGCCTGCTGGTCTGGCTTTGGTCGATCTGGGCGGACTGTCGCTGCAGGAGCTGGTGGCGAAGATCAGCTATCAGCCGGCGCGGCTGCTTGGTCTTGCAAATAAGGGCAGCCTGACAGCAGGGCGGGATGCCGATATTACGATCGTCGACAGGCTGCAGCGCAGCGCGTTTGCCACGATCATCGGCGGGCAGGTCTGTTATATGGACGGTAAGGTTTTAGGGCGCGGCGGCAGGATCATTACTACTGCCGCAGGGGCGGACTATGTACGCAGCCAGGGGCTGGAGCCGCTGGTCGTTGACCTGGCTGACAGCAGTTTGCTGCAGAAGGCGCAAAAAAGATGACAATAAAAATAAACCACCTGATCGCTCTTGCAGTCAGGTGGTTTATTTATTAGACTGGGGTTACTTTGTATGGCCGCCATAAATTATACAGGGGCAGCAGATAAAGATAAAAGGCAAACAGGATCGAAGCGTTGCCGGCGCCTACGGTGGCGAGCGGTACAGCGCAGGCGATCGACCAGGGGATGAGCGCCGCTACTACGATAGTGCTGTTTTCCAGGTCCAGGGCCAGCTGCTGCATATTGTCAGCGCTGTCCTTGTGCAGCTGATAGGTGAGGATGCTGCTGAGGGTCTGGTTGCAGGTTGCCATACTTGTGATGGTGGCTGTCAGCAAAATGCTGCCGTACGGCGTTATTTTTTCTCCAAGCTGTGCAAGGCGGGCCTGCGTAGTATTCAAAAAGCCTGTTGCTTCAAAAATCCCGGCGTAAGCGGAGGAAAGGATAATGATGACGCTGACGGTGAACATGGAAATGATACCGCCGCCGCTGAGGATCTGGGCCAGCTGCTGATCAGCAGGGTAAAAGCCGTAGAACATGATCGAGCCCAGTTGGGCGGGAGTGATATCCTGAAGGAAAAGGCAGAGCAGACTGCCGGTAATGATGCTGGCTGCCATCGTCAGCCTGACATTGACCTTGCACAATGAAAGAACGATGATCAGCAGCGCTGGAATAGTGGTAGTCCAGTGCAGATCGAAGTTTTGCGGAAAGAGTGAGTACAGGTCGGCTGTGCCGGTGTTGCCGGTACCGGAAAATCCCAGCAGGGCGTAAAGCAGGCAGGTGACTGAAAAAGGCAGCAGCGCTGATTTGAACATATTTTTGATATTACAGTAAATATCAGTCTGCGTCAGTTCGCTGATCAGAAGGGCGCTGGTCGACATCGGTGAACAGCGGTCGCCGAAATAGATGCCTGATAAGATAGCGCCGCCGGTAAAGGTTGGATCGATACCATTGGCTTTGGCGATAGACATACAGATGATGCCGATCGTGGCCGCAGTACCGAAAGAGGTTCCTGTTAAAAGTGAAATGAAACAGCAGAGCAGAAAAACTATCAAAATGAATACCGATGGTATGAGCAGGCCCGACATATGGTAAATAATGAACGGTATCGTGCCGCAGGCCCGCCAGACGGCGGTGATCATACCGATAAGGATAAAGATGAAGAGGATATTTTTGATCGTGCGGATTCCTCGTCCGGACATTGTCAGTACCTGTACTGGCGTATGTCCCTGCCGGAGGGCGTAACCGAAAAACATCAGATAGCCGAAAAGCAGGGCCCAGAGAATGGAGTAGCCTGCCAGAATGCAGCTGAGCAGTATAAAGGAAAAGATCACGATGATAATAGCTTCCATAAAATTTCTCCTGCGGCAGAACGCCGTAATTTTTTAGAGGTCAGTCAGTAATAATACTATTATCATACTGCTTGCTGCGCTGCTTGTCTAATAATAAATAAGGCGCCTGGCAAATATTTGCCCGGCGCCTTATTTATTATTATTATATTTCTTCCAGAATCTGACCGTCGGTGCTGATGGTGACGACCTGCCAGGGGATGATTTTACCGCTTTGCTGCAGCGCTGTTCTGACCGCCTGTTCCATACCGCCGCAGCAGGGTACTTCCATGCGGACGACGGTAACGCTTTTGATATCGTTTGCAAGCAGGATCTCAGTCAGCTTGCGGCTGTAATCTTCGTTGTCCAGCTTGGGACAGCCGATAAGCGTGATATGGTTTTTTATGAATTTACGGTGGAAATCGCCGTAGGCGAAGGCGGTACAGTCGGCGGCAACCAGCAGCCTGCTGTTTTGCAGGTAGGGTGCGTGCGGGTTGACCAGCTTGATCTGGACAGGCCATTGCTGCAGCTCGCTGTTTTGGGGCGTGGCTGCCTGCTGCGCTGGTGCAGGTTCCTGCTGATGCAGTAAACGGGCCTGTGTGCCGGGGCAGCCGCAGGGAAGTTCAGCTTCCTGGCTGGCTTTATTGGCCAAAACGGCAGCTTCGTCATAGGCTGCGGCTTCACGTACTTCAAAGGTTATGGCATTGGTAGGGCAAACGGGCAGGCAGTCGCCCAGGCCGTCGCAGTAATCGTCTCTCAGCAGGGCTGCCTTGCCGTCCACCATGCCTATGGCCTGTTCGTGGCAGGCCTGGGCGCAGAGACCGCAGCCGTTACATTTTTCCTGATCTATAGTGATTATTTTGCGTAACATGATGAACCTCCTGTTGTCTTTCTGTTTTTATTATAGTACGATAGTAGGAAGAAAGCTGTTGTTTTTACAACGGAGGTAAAGAAGAATGGATAAATATTTGCAGATCATAGCGTCGGCATCTTTGTTCCGCGGTATTGCGAAAACAGAGATCGCGGCAGTGCTGCAGAATCTGGATGCGCAGCTGAGGGTCTATCCCCGGAACAGCTTTATCTGGCAGCTGGGCGAGCAGGTAACGACAGCTGGTTTTGTCGTTGCCGGCAGCGTGCATATCCTGCGCGAGGATTACTGGGGGCGGCAGAATATTCTGGCGCAGCTGGGCTGCGGGCATCTGTTCGGCGAGGTCTATGCCTGTCTGCGGCAGGTGCCGCTGACGGCGAGTGTGGCCGCGCCTAATGGAGCTACGGTGATCTTTCTGGACATTAAACGTCTGCTGGCGGGTTCGGCTCGCAGCGAAGCTGAAAACAGGCTGCTGCATAATCTGCTCCTGCTGATGGCGGAGCGCAATCTGTTTCTGACTCAGAAAATGGAATATCTGACGAAGCGGACGACGCGGGAAAAGCTGCTGGCGTACCTTTCAGAACAGGCGCGCCTGCAGCAGAGCAATAAACTGACGATACCCTTTAACAGGCAGCAGCTGGCCGATTTTCTGGCGGTAGACCGCAGCGCGATGTCAGGTGAACTCAGTAAGATGCAGGCGGACGGACTGATCAGGTATAAAAAGAATAATTTTGAGCTTTTATAAAAATAAAACCAGCCGCTTCAAGCGGCTGGTTTTGCTTATACTGTTATTACATATAAAGGAATTGCAGACAGGTGGCAAATAAAGCTGCTGTTAAAACCTTGATGACTGCGCCGATAATGGCTGCCGTCATGGCCTCGCGTTCGGTAAGGTCGGTGCAGCCGCTCCAGATAGCGGGGATCTGCCCGAAGATGACCTGCAGCGGGAAGCCGGAGGAAGCCAGGATATACGAGCCGACGACCAGCGGCGGGGCGGCAATTTCCTTCAGCTGGGCCATTGCCAGTGAGCCGCCGACTAAAATAGAAACGGAACCGGTTTCGGCATGGATGTTGAAGGCATTGAGCATGGTATTGATACCGGCCTGAATGCCGGTCCACAGACCGAAATGGTCTAAAGCGCCGATTGCCGCAAAAACTACGGCGCAGGAGGGAATGATGAGCAAAAACAACAGCTCAGCGCCTTCCTTGGCCGCATTGAAGATGGTCGGCAGAAAACCGGTTTCAGGTGTGAAGCGGGGCAAGTCTTCAAGCGAGACAGCTTTGGTGTCGCGCCAGATAGTGAGACGCAGAAGCAGCGGCGTCAAAAGCACCGGCAGGAACACCGCCAGAAAAACGACGACCCAGACGGAAACCTTGGCGGCGTTCAAAGCAATCAAGCCGAAAACGAAGATCGCAAAGGAGGACTGCGACTGCATCATGGTAGCGATAGCGATTTTCTGCTCGTCTTTGGTGGCTTTGGATTTTTTGAGGATCGGGCCGCCAATACGGCCGGCAGCGTTGATATCGCCGAGGATATTATATACGGACGGTACGGCTACAGCGGCGTTGACACCGATGACCTTCATCAGGGGCACGAAAATACGCATCAGGGCGTCGGTAAAGCCAAGGCGTTCCAGCAGGCGCCCCATGGTAACGCTGATGATGATCGCGATACCGATGGAACCTGTGATATAGACCTTGATGATAATAGGGGCGGCATGGTTGAACATATTGTTGAACAGGTTCCCGATACCGCCGGGGTTAACTACCAGCATCAAAAAGGAAAAGGCGACTAAAAACAGGCCTACGTATTCGATCAGTTCGATCTTTCTTTTTCCACCATTCATCATAAACCCCTCCGTTATTCTGTTTTTGGCTTAGGCAGATAATTGCGCGCCATGGTTTCGCCGTAGTTTTCGATGTGGGTGCAGCCGCAGTGGTCCAGCGGCAGGCTTACCATACGTTCGCGGAAGATGTGGATATCCAGCTCGGGGATCTGCAGACGCAGGGCCCAGGCCAGGGGGATTCCGTTTTCTAAGATCTCCAGCGCGTGAGAGTTGCCTGCGATCAGGTTCAGGCCCAGTTCTTCGGCTTTTTTGACCAGCGGGTCGCCGGGCAGCGGTCTGCTGATCGTGCAGACTACGGTGTTGGCTTCGGGGTATTCGGCGTAGGCTTTTTCCAGGTCCTCGGCCGAGAAACCGGTATGCGGGAAAACAGTGATGGTTTTGCCCAGCTTGTTGTCGGGGCTGCCGACAAAGATTTTGGCGCGGGCTGCGATCGAGGTTTCGTGGATCTCGGTACAGCCGCGGATCTGACGTTCAGAGGTGAGCACGCGTGATTCGATATCAGTGCCCATGATCGTGTCGATACGGTTGAGCAGGTCGCCCAGTGTTTCTACTTCCGGCAGGGCGTTGCCATACCAGACGATCTTACCGGGTACACCGCCAAAGCGGATGTTGACGTGTTTGGCGCAGCTGCCGTGGATCCAGGCGATACCGGGATGCAGGCCGTGAAAGGCTTCGTGCAGCTCAAAAACAGCCAGATGATACAGATTAAAGTAATCTCTGGCGGTAACGCCGCCGGTATTGGAGCCTTCCGCGATTGGGTGATGGGCGATAAGGCAGTCGATGCCTGTTGCGCCAGCCAGTTCAATGGCGCTTTCAGTCAGGGTCATCATAACCGCTACTTTTTTGACGGGCATATCTGGATCGCCCCAGACGAGACCGGGCAGTTCGGTCACAGCTTTGCCGGGGATACCGGAGGTCTTGGTAACTACGAAGGGGTTAGCGCCGCCGTAACCGAAGGAGTCGGTGATGACGCGGCCGCCGGTAATAACGTCGAGGGCTTTGAGGATATCGCGTACAGTTGCCATCAGATTATCACATCTTTCTTATAAGTTTGAGAAAATATTGGTGCAGCCTGCCGCTTCGACACGGGCCTTGATAGCGTCATCGTCGGTGCTGTAAAGATTTTTGGCCTGCATCCGTTCAAAATAAACTGAGCCGGAGAAGGTGTATTTTTTATTGCGTGTCTCGGCGTCCAGCATTTGCTTGACAACGTAGCCGATAAATTCGCCGATAGCTGTGGTTTCAGGCAGGATGACTGGCGCCAGACCGTTGGCGGCTCTGGCGGCGTTATGCCCGGCCAGCGAGCCGCTGACGATAGCTTCCGTATGGCCTACCATTGCTCCGGCACGTTCGCCGCCGCAGAAAAGGTTGGTTTTGCCGTCAGCCTTTAAGGAAGCATCGACATGGGCGAAATTAAAGTAACGCATAGAGTTGCCTTTGCCGCCGGACAGTGGGTCTTCGAAGCGGGCCCGTTCAAAGCCGGGGATCATACGCAGCTCTTCCAGCGGATAATAAGGCGTCATCAGCTTGGCTGAGCCGGTGTCCAGCAGAACGATGTTGTCGGCATAAGCGTCGAGCGCATACTGCTGGCAGGCTTTCATAGCCAGCTTTTCTTTATGCTTTTTGATTGCTTCGGGAATCGGGACGACGCAGCAGCCTGTCTTTTCCAGCTCGGTAACGATCTCAGGGGCCAGTGATTCTTTGAACAGCTTACAGGAGCCGCTCATGGCGCCGAGCCCTGTAGGTTTTTCTGCTGTCCATTCTTCCACGCCGGACTGGGTGGTGACGCTGACGCGGGGGCCGAAGCTGTGGCAGCGCAGGATACACATGGCGCAGCCGTTGCCGTGTTTATTGCAGTTGAGCGGCATAGCCGAAGAACCGCTGACATCTACGAAAGCGTCGGCAGTAAGGCGCAGGCCGCTTTTGGTAATAACGGCGGTGATCGTGTCGCCTTCGTATTCCGTTTTAACGGCCGGATCAGCCATCAGCAGCTTGATGCCGCGGCTCAGGAGCAGTTTTTTGACCGCGGGCTCGATTTTATAGATATTGTAAAGAGTAGCGTGTTTATGACCGGGAAAATCCATGTTTTTGTGAGTTGCAACGGCTTCCATAACTGTAAACAGGTCGCCTGCGCCCATGGCGATACATTCTTCGGCGGCAGTATAGCGGCCGTTGTTGCGGAAAATCCCGCCGACCAGCCCTGTGCCTAAAAGCATATCGGTACGCTCGAGCAGAGTTACGTCGGCACCGGCTTTTTCAGCAGTAAGAGCTGCGGCACAGCCGGCCCAGCCTCCGCCGATAACGACGATTTTTTTCTTGGTCATCCTGATTCCTCCAAACGGGGTAGATTTTTATTTAATTATACCCCTTTAGTATAACAAATTAATAATTAAAGAGTAAAGCACATAAAGTATGTATACATATAAAAAATTGCATGCTGTACTGTCGCGGCCGGTTGTGGTAAAATAAACGAATAAAAACAGTTCTTGCTGGTGGAGGGATCAAGGTGACCAAGTATAAGAAAAATGGTAAAAAACTGGGTGTGCTGGGAGGAATGGGGCCTGCGGCGGCGGCAGAGTTCCTGCGGCAGCTGGCGGCAAAGTGTCCGGCGGCAACAGATCAGGAGCACCCTGTGGTATATATGATCGGGGATTGTGAGATACCTGACCGCAGCACAGCGATCTTCGGCAAAGGCGAAAGTCCGGCGCCGGTTCTGGAAGCGCGGCTGCGCCAGCTGTGCGATATGGGGGCAGAGGTACTGGCGGTGCCCTGCAATACGGCCCATTATTTTATTGATGATTTTAAAGCTGCTCTGCCGCAGCCGTTAGTGCATATCATTGAAGAAACTGTCCTGGCGGCCCAGCGGCTCAATCCTGAAGGCGCCTGGATGCTGTCGACGCATGGTACGCGCGCCAGCGGTCTGTATCAGAAATATGCCGATAAACACGGTTATACCTTATATCTGCCCAATGAGGAGCAGGCTGAAAAAGCGCAGCAGGCTATCTTTTATGTCAAAGCCGGCGAGCTTGGCCGGGCAGGCGCTGTGACTAAAGCTCTCGTAGAAGAACTGTGGCGCGAGCGTGACCTTCCGGTGATGACGGCCTGTACCGAGCTGCCGTTAGGATACGCGGCTTCCGGCCTGCCGCTGGACAGAGAGGTTTCCAGTATCGGGGCTCTGGTCGATGCCTGCATCAGGATGCTGTATGATGAAGTAAAATAAGCATAAAGAAAAGGACTATCTCGATGAGATAGTCCTTTATTTTTGTTTTACCAGCGCCTGCTGGAACCGCCGCCGCCGCCGGAGCCTCCTCCGAAACCGCCGCCACCGCCTCCGCGTCCTCCGCCGCGCAAAAGTGCGAGCAGGATGAACTGAGTGATGATGCCGCCGAAGAACATATGGTCAACGATGACGAGTACGATCAGGCCGACTGCGATCAGTGCCTTCATCCAGCCAGGCATCGGCGTATCGCCTGTGCCCTGCTGGGCGCCGCCGTTATAACGCACACCTTCCAGCTTGACATCATAACTTTTGGCTACGGTAGTTGCGACAGTCAGATAGCCCTGCACGATGCCTTTTTCGTACTGGCCCTGTTTAAAGTAGGGCAGCATCTGCTGGTCCTGGATCCGTCCCGTCAGGCCGTCGGGCAGAACGCCTTCCAAACCGTAACCGACTTCGATCCGCGATTGTCTGTCATCGACAGCTACTAAGATCAGCGCGCCGTTATTCTTTTCTTTATTACCAAGTCCCCATTGCCGCAGCAGTGTCAGTCCATATTCGTCAATGGGCTGGCCGTCAAGTGTTTTCACCGTAACTACGGCGACCTGTGCGGTGGTTTTATTATCCAGATCCTGTCCGATGGCATTAAGGGCCTGACGGGTCTGCGATGATAAAACACCGGCATAGTCCTGCACGTAGATGCCGGAGGACACGCTTGGCTTAGGTGGTACCTGGATCGCCGCTTCTGCCCCGACGGCAAAGACCGCCTGGATCAGAAGCATCAAAAGGACGAGCCAACGTTTCATAATCAGTGAGCTCCGTTATCGGTTAAAATTGTACTTGCGGAACAGTTTTTGCGCTTTCGTCTGCTTTAAAGTAATCACGGGCGTCAAAACCGAACATACCGGCATAAAGAACGGTCGGGAAGGATTTGATCTTGGCGTTGAAGCCCTGAACTGCGCCGTTGTAATCCATACGGGCTACGGCAATGCGGTTTTCCGTACCGGCCAGCTCGTCCTGCAGCTGCAGGAAGTTGGTGTTGGCTTTCAGGTCAGGATAGTTTTCTGCGATCATCAGCAGGCGGGAAAGAGCGCTGCTCAATTCGCCGTTGGCCTGGCTGGTTTCGGCAACTGTCTTGGCGCCGCCTAATTTAGCGCGGGCATCGGATACAGCTTTAAAAACGTCGCTTTCGTGGGCAGCGTAGCCTTTAACGGTATTGACCAGATTGGGGATCAGGTCGTTACGGCGCTGGAGCTGGTTTTCGACCTGCGACCATTTGCCGTTGACGTTTTCATTCATGGAAACAAGGCTGTTGTAGCCGCTCATAATAATGCCGGCGAAAATAACAACGACGGCGATAATAATCATTAAAGTTTTGTTCATTTTTTATTCTACCTCCAAAGATTTTTTTACTTAATGCTTATCTTCCATTGTAACTAAAGCGGGGGCTGCTGTCAAATGGAGCAGCGCCTGAAAATGTAAAATATCTGTGTTATTATGTATTTGTTTTATAATATTGCTGTGAGCTTAATTAAAGCAGAGCGTTTGCCAGCAGATTCCTTGTGGTATAATGTTGTTAGAAGATTATAAAGAAGGCGGTGTCGACGTGGGTGCACTTGACGGTATCAGGGTTCTGGATTTGTCGCGGCTTTTGCCGGGACCGTATTGCAGTATGCTTTTGGCGGACTTCGGAGCGGAAGTAATAAAAATCGAAGAACCGGGGCGCGGCGATTATTCGCGCAGCTTCCCGCCATTTCAAAACGGGTTCGGGTACTGGCATTTGCAGCTGAACCGCAATAAAAAAAGCGTTGTGCTGGATTTAAAAAGCGACGCCGGCAGAGCGGCCTTTTTAAAATTGGCGCAGACGGCGGACGTAGTCTTGGAAAGCTATCGACCCGGCGTTTTAAAGCGTTTAGGTATTGATTATGAGACCGTGAGCAGGCTGAATCCGAAAATAGTTTATTGCGCGATCACAGGCTATGGCAAGCGGGGACCATTGGTCGACCAGGCTGACCACGATATCGGCTATGTGAGCCTGGCGGGCATCACGTCGATGAGCGGCGAACCAGGAGGCAGGCCGGCGATACCTGGTATTCTGATGGCGGATATGAATGCGGCGCTGATGGCGGGCATGAGTATCCTGATGGCTGTGCGCCATGCTGAGCAGACCGGGACCGGACAGGAAATAGACATCTCGCTGTATAATACGGCGCTGACCCTGATGCCGGGCGCTGCCAGTTTATATTTCGGCAGCGGTTTCGTTGCCGAACGCGGCAATAACTGGCTGACCGGTGCATATGCCAACTATAATATTTACGAAACGCGGGACGGCCGTTATGTTTCGGTAGGGTGCCTGGAGAAAAAATTCTGGAGCAACCTTTGCCTGGCCTTAGACCGCGCCGACCTTATCGATGCTCTGGACGATGAATCGCAGCATGAGCGCGTTAAGGACGAGCTGACCGAGATTTTCAGGACTAAAACCATGCAGGAGTGGACGGCTTGTTTGGAGGGGAAGGACACCTGCGTAACGCCGGTACTGAATTTTGACGAAGCGTTGGCTGCGGAGCAGACCCGTGCGAATGCAATGGTGCTGACGGTCGAAGACGAAGAGATCGGTACTTATAAGCAGCTGGGCTTTGCCATGAAAATGTCGGCAACGCCGGGAACGCTGCAGAAACGTGCTCCCAAGCTGGGTGAGGATACGGAAGCAGTTCTGCGCGGCTGCGGTTTGAGCGAGGCTGAGCTGGACCTGCTGACAAAAGAATAAAGGCAGAAAAACTAATTTTTTATTTATGAATGATTTATGTTCTATATATAATATATGTTATAA
>OGTL01001363.1_pt1 | contig 21888 bp, 19 predicted proteins | sample 1553601 | NCBI WGS metagenome assembly OGTL01 (sample SAMEA2580112, study PRJEB22360) | human gut metagenome | biome: human gut; feature: human-associated habitat; material: faeces | place: Denmark | collected 2008/2010 | reverse complement strand
GCTGATAATCAAAGAGTTGAGAGCTTTTTGTTTGCCGGAATCTGCCAAACTCGGGTTTCTAATAAGTCGCTTCGAACATTAAAAACACAACCTGCGGCATTCAAGCCGAGGGTCCGTGTGGCGGCCTAAGCAGGCAGCTTATTTTCGTTAAGTCCCGTTTTGGCTTCTTTTTCGTAACTAATTTAGTAATCAGGATTTTTTCTTATGAAAGTGGTGTAGAATCACGCACTTTCTAGTCCTTGTCACACCGGAAGACGCTCCGGGCGACTATTTCCCATAAGGAGGTTCAATGCGTCACTATGAGATTTGCTTCATCGTCCATCCTGATCAGAGCGAACAGGTCCCGGCGATGATTGAGCGTTACAAGGCTGCTGTGGAAAGCCACGGCGGTAAGATTCACCGTCTCGAAGATTGGGGCCGCCGTCAGCTGGCATACCCGATCGAGAAACTCGTGAAAGCCCACTATGTTCTGATGAACATCGAATGCGGCCCCGAAGTTCTTGAAGAACTCGAAAACAATTTCCGTTACAACGACGCCGTTCTTCGTCACCTCACCGTGAAAATGAAGAAGGCTGAGACAGAACCTTCTCCGATGATGAAGGCTGTCGAGAAAGAAGAAGCCCGCAAGGCTGCTAGCGCCGCTGCTGAAGCTGCTGCTCCCGCACCTCAGGCTGCTGAAGAAGCCCCGGCTGAAGCCCAGGCTTAATTTAGGACTGCGAGGTGAACTCGTTCGAACTAGACGGAATTCTGGAAAAGAAAGACGTCATCCGCTACACCTTAGCTTCTGTTCCCATTCTTGATCTGACCATCCGCCATATGTCGGTGGTCCAGGAAGCCGGATCAGACAGAAAACTGAGCTTTTCCGCGGAAGCGGCGGCAGTCGGTCCGGCTGCTAAGGCTCTCAATGAGGTGGAACTCGGAAGCCGTCTGAAATTCAGAGGGTTTCTAACAACATCTTCGGCGCGTTCACGCAAACTTGTCCTGCATATAACGGAATTCGAAAAGGAGTAAATCATGGCTTTTGGTGCCAAAGGAAAGGGTAGACCTCGTAACCCTAATCAGCAGAACGCGCTTTTCAAGCGTAAAAAATTCTGCCGCTTCACAGTTGATCATGTTGATCAGATCGATTACAAAGATATCGACACACTTCGCGACTTCATCCAGGAAAACGGCAAGATCATGCCGGCTCGCCTGACAGGTACGAAGGCTCACTATCAGCGTCAGCTCGACACAGCAATTAAGCGTGCTCGCTTCCTTGCTCTTCTTGCTTACACCGACAATCAGTAATCGGGGGAAATCAACATGCAAATCATTCTGCTTGAATCTATTCCTCACGTCGGTCAGCTCGGCGACGTCGTCAAAGTTAAAGACGGTTTCGCTCGTAACTACCTGATCCCGACAAAGAAGGCTAAGCGTGCTACAGCAGCTGCGATCGAAGAATTCAAAGCTCACAAGGCTGAGCTTGAACGCGCTCAGGCTGAACGTCTTGCTAAGGCTGAAGAGCTCAAGGGCAAGATCGATGGTCTGACCATCACTATCGCTTCCAAGGCCGGCGTCGACGGTCGTCTGTTTGGTTCTGTGACCAACATGGACGTTGCCGAAGCCCTCGAAAAACTTGGTTACGATATCCACAAGAGCCAGGTTCGTACACCGCTGGGCGCTATCAAAGCCATCGGCGAGTACCCGCTGCAGATCGACCTGCACCACGACATCGTTGCTAACGTCAACGTTCAGGTTGTTGCTGAAGCCTAATTAAGGAAGAAATTCCTGAAGACTTCGGTCTTCAAAATGCCTCTCAGAAATGTCACATTTTTGGGAGGCTTCTTTTTTTCATGTCTCTGCTCTTTCAGCTATAGTTTTCTCATCTGCTTTTGAAAAAAAGGAAGTTCATAAATACGATGCCCGATATTCGCAGCGAAGATCGTGAAGTCCAGCAATACCGCACTCCGCCTTACTCTAAGGAAGCCGAAGACGGTGTTTTGGGCGCACTCCTGATTGATAACAATACGTTCGACCTGATCGGCGGAAAAATCGATTCGGAGGACTTCTATGACTACGGAAACCGCTTAATTTTCGAAAACATTAAGCGCTTGCTCTCGCAGGGCAAGCCGGCCGATATTCTGACGGTCCACGACATCCTGCGTGAGGGCGGTCTCGAAAAAGAGACCGGCGGCCTCGAATATCTTAACCGCCTCGCGGATTACAGTCCGGGTGCGGCTAACGTTCTGCGCTACGCGGAAATTATTCGTGATCGCTCGATTCGCCGCCGCTTAATTACGACGGGCAACGACATTATTAATGACTCCATGAACCCGGGAGCACGCGAAGCCAAAGACTTGCTTGACGAAGCTCAGGCCAAAGTCCTTCGCATCAGCGAGGATTTGTCCCGTTCGTCCAGCGGTTTCCAAAAAATCGATGCCGTCTTGGCTGATTACACGGATCATCTGCGTGAACTTTCAGAAATTGACAATCCGAGCAATGTCTCGGGTATCAGTACCGGCTTCCCGGATCTGGACCGCATGACAAGCGGTATGCATGAGGGTCAGCTCATCATCATCGCCGGTCGTCCGGCCATGGGTAAAACCGCTTTTGCTTTGAATATCGCGCTGCACGTCGGCAGCAATCAAGGTTTGCCCGTCGGTGTGTTTTCTTTGGAAATGTCGGCCGAAGAAGTGACCGGCCGTCTGCTGAGCGCCAAGGGAGAAATTCCTCAGGGAGAACTCAAAACCGGTCACCTGGAAAACTGGCGCGGTTTTTACGACGCGGCTGAATCCCTCGAGAAAGCCCCGATCTTTATCGACGACACTGCCGGTATTTCCATTCTGAATCTGCGCAGCCGCGCCCGTCAGCTGATGAGCCGTGTGGGCGGCAAGCTCGGCTTGATCGTGGTGGACTACCTTCAGCTGATGTCAGGCGAGTCCGGCGGCCGCAATGACGCGAACCGTGCTCAGGAAATTGCTGAAATTTCCCGCGGCCTCAAAGGTCTTGCCCGCGAACTGAAGGTTCCTGTGATTGCGCTTTCTCAGTTAAAGCGTGAAGTGGATACCCGTCCCAACAAACGTCCTCTGATGAGTGACTTGCGAGAGTCCGGCTCTATCGAACAGGATGCTGACGTCATCATCTTCCTGTACCGTGAGGTTGCTTATCAGCAGAAGACCGACGACATGGGAGAAGACGGACAGCCGATGCCGGCCGTCGATACCAATGCGCCAAGTGACGCCGAAGCGATTATCGCCAAGCAGAGAAGCGGTCCTACCGGTACCGTGAATCTGATCTTCCAAGGTATGTATACGCGTTTTGTCAGCAGAGCCACACAGGCACAAATGCACGCAGGTTACTAATCAATGCTGGATATTATTCTTTGGGTCATCGCCGCTGCCCTCATGGTCATCGGCTTTGCAGGCACCATTGTCCCGATGATTCCGGGACTCCCCCTCATCTTTGCCGGGGCCTGGCTGGCCGCGTTCATCGATCACTACGACGAGATCAGCGTAATGACGCTGGTGATTCTTGCAGTCCTAACGGTTATCGGACTGATTGTCGACTGGGTCGCTCAGACCCTCGGCGCACAAAAGGCCGGAGCAACCAAACTCGGTATTTTGGGCTCCTTCATCGGCACACTCATCGGTATCTTTACCGGTTTGTGGGGGCTGATTTTTATGCCGCTGCTCGGCGCCGCCATCGGCGAATTTATTGATCACCGCGACCTTCTCAAAAGCGGGAAGGTCGGTTTTGCCACATGGCTCGGAATGATGATCGGGATCGTTATTAAGCTCGGACTGGCCTTTACAATGATCGGCATTGTAATAGCGGCTCTCATCATTTGATCGAGACGGCGAGCATCAAAGTAAGAAAAGATTTTTAAGCCGCTCTCCTTTTAGAAGAGCCCGAAGGAACAAATATGCCATTACCAAAAGCCCCGACCGCTAAGGGATCCGTCCTCATAGATATCCCGGCCGAACTGCCGACTCAGGCACCTGCACCGAAAGCAGCCCGAGCACCTCGCAAAACCAAAGCAGCAGCGGTTAAACCTGCTGCAGCAAAGACTCCGAGTACAAACACCAAAGTTGAACCGATTTCCGCTAAAGAAGCCAAGCAGGAGGTCAAAGCTGCGGCGCCTGCTGAAACCAAAGAAGTTCTTAAAGAAACGACGCTTGCGCACAAAAGAAACAAAAATCTCAAGCACGACGGCAAGAACAAGCTCTATGTGCTGGATACCAACGTACTGCTGCACGATCCGACGAGTATCTTCCGCTTCCAGGAGCACGACATCTATCTCCCGATGATGACGCTCGAAGAGCTCGATAACCATAAGAGCGGCATGACCGATGTGGCGCGCAATGCGCGTCAGGTCAGCCGTACGCTAGACGGCATCCTGCAGAATTTAGAAGGCCCGATTGATAAGGGCATCCCTCTGGATACGCTGAATCACGGTGAAGCAACCGGTCGTCTGTTTATTCAGACCAAGCCCTTTGATGTGAAGCTTCCGATGCTGCCTCAGGGCAAAGCCGACAACCAGATTCTGTCCGTGGTGGAAGGTCTGAAGGAAAGCGTCAAAGACCGCGACGTCGTCCTGGTGTCCAAAGACATCAATATGCGTCTGAAGGCTGCCGCACTCAACCTTGTCGCTGAAGACTATTACAACGACAAGATGATTGAGGACAGCGACATCCTTTACTCCGGAACGCTGAAGCTCCCTGCCAACTTCTGGGACGAACACGGCAGAAATCTCAAGTCTTGGCAGAAGGACGGCCGTACTTGGTATCAGATCGAAGGATCGCTGGTTCCGAGCTTCCTCGTTAACCAATTTATTTGGTACGAACAGGAGGGTGCCACACCGTTCTATGCACAGGTCATGTCGGTTGAAGGCAACCGTGCCACTGTGCGTTTGATTGACGACTATCTCAATCCGAAGCACACCGTCTGGGGCATCAATGCCAGAAACAGAGAGCAGGCCTTTGCGCTCAATCTCCTGATGGATCCGAACATTGACTTTGTGACGCTGCTCGGCCAAGCCGGTACCGGTAAGACACTGCTCACACTGGCTGCGGGTCTGACCCAGACAATGGAGCAGAGACGGTTCAATGAAATCATCATTACGCGTGCCACGATTTCCGTCGGCGAAGACATCGGATTCCTGCCCGGTACCGAGGAAGAGAAGATGGCCCCGTGGCTCGGCGCTATTGACGATAACCTCGAAGTTCTCAACCGCGGCAGCGGCAACGGGTCCGATTGGGGCCGCAGAGCTTCTGAGGATTTGATCCGCTCGAGAATCCGCATTAAGTCCATGAGCTTTATGCGCGGCCGCACGTTCCTGAATAAATTCGTCATCATCGACGAAGCTCAGAACTTAACGCCGAAACAGATGAAGACGCTGATTACGCGTGCCGGTCCCGGCACCAAGATCGTCTGCCTGGGCAACATCGCTCAGATCGATACGCCTTACCTGACGGAAGGCTCCTCCGGTCTGACTTATGTGGTTGACCGCTTCAAAGGCTGGCCGCACTCGGGTCACATCACTATGCAGCGCGGTGAAAGATCCCGCTTGGCGGATTTTGCGAGCGACGCGCTCTAACCCAAAGCTTTTCCAAGAAGCCTCTGCAAGTCAGGGGCTTTTTTGTGCCCGCTGAATTCAGAGCATTAAGCAAATACTGTCGTATTCATCTTTAAATGCAAATCTTTCAATTAAACTCAAAAGATTACTGATAACAAACAAGTGAAGGTTCAGATGAATAACGATTTTCCCCGCATTAAACGACTCCCGCCGTACGTCTTTAACATTACGAACGAACTGAAGATGGCGGCCCGTCATCGCGGAGAGGACATCATTGATTTGAGCATGGGCAATCCCGACGGCGACACACCGAAGCACATCGTCGACAAGATGATCGAAGTGGCGCAGCGTCCCGGCACACACGGCTATTCCGCTTCCCGCGGTATCCCTCGTCTTCGCAAGGCCATTAGCGATTGGTACAAGAGACGCTGGGATGTCGATATTGATCCGGACAAAGAAGCCATCGTTACGATCGGCTCCAAGGAAGGTATCGCTCACTTAATGCTCGCAACCTGCGACCGCGGCGACACGGTCCTCGTCCCGAATCCGAGCTACCCGATCCATATCTACGGCTCCGTCATTGCCGGTGCCGATGTCCGCAGCGTCCGCATGGGTCCGGGCATCGATTTCTTCAGCGAATTCGAAAGAGCTGTTACGGAAACGACTCCGAAACCCAAACTTATGATTTTGGGCTTCCCGAGCAACCCGACCGCCCAGTGCGTAGATCTCGACTTCTTTGAAAAACTCGTTGCGCTTGCCAAGAAGCACGGCGTCTACATTGTTCATGACTTGGCTTACGCCGACATCGTCTATGACGGCTTCAAGGCTCCTTCCATCATGCAGGTGCCAGGTGCTAAGGACGTCGCCGTTGAGTTCTTCACCATGAGCAAGAGCTACAACATGGCCGGTTGGCGTATCGGCTTCATGGTCGGAAACCGTGACCTCGTCGGCGCACTGACCCGCATTAAGAGCTACCACGACTATGGCACGTTCACGCCGATTCAGGTCGGCGCGATCGAAGCTTTGAACGGTCCGCAGGAGTGCGTTGAAGAAGTCAGAAAAGAATACGAACACCGCCGTGACGTAATGGTCAAAGGCCTGCATGACTTAGGCTGGATGGTGGAAAAACCTAAGGCCTCCATGTACATCTGGGCCGAACTGCCCGAGTTTTATAAGTCCATGGGCAGCGTGGAATTCTCCAAGCGTCTGCTGGAAAAAGCCAAAGTGGCGGTTTCTCCCGGCATCGGCTTCGGTGAATACGGTGAAGGTTTTGTGCGTATCGCCCTGATCGAAAACGCTGATCGTATCCGTCAGGCGCTGCGCGGCATCCGTCAGATGTTCAAGGAAGACGGTTTGATTCAGCCTAAGACGAAGAAATTCCATCGCCGCTGGAAGGGTGAGCCGGTCCGGGCTGTCCCGGAGAAGAAACCTGCGGCACCCAAGTTTGCCAAGGTAAAGAACATTCCTACCAAGAGTACGAAGAAACCGAAGGCAAAGGCAGCAGCTAAGAAAAAATAATTAACGTAAGGAGAGGAAATGGCAACGGAAATCAAAGTCGGTTTGGCCGGGTTCGGTAATGTCGGGAAAGGCACCTACGACATCTTAAAAAGAAACCACTCTTTAATCGGCCAAAGAGCAGGCGCTCCGATCTCGGTCAAACGCGTCACCGTCCGCAACGTCGACCGTGTTAAACCTTTGGTCGACGAAGACGTGATCGTCACCAACGATTGGCATGACCTGGTCAACGATCCGGAAGTCAACGTCGTGGTGGAAGCCATGGGCGGTATTGAGCCCGCAAAATCTTTGATTTTGGCCGCCATTAACGCCGGCAAGCATGTTGTGACCGCCAATAAGGCGCTGCTTGCCGAGCACGGCAATGAGATTTTCTCTGCTGCTCTGGCTAAAGGCGTCAATGTTGCATTTGAAGCCGCCGTTGCCGGATCCATTCCGATCGTTAAAGCGCTGCGTGAAGGCTTAGCCGCCAACCGAGTCTCTTCGATCGCCGGCATCATCAACGGAACCTGCAACTTTATCCTCTCCACCATGCGTGATACCGGACGCAGCTTTGACGATGTCCTCAAAGAAGCTCAGCGTTTGGGATACGCTGAAGCCGATCCGACCTTCGACATCGAGGGTACGGACTCCGCTCATAAACTGATGCTTCTGTCGGCCATTGCCTTCGGCGTTCCGGTCGATATGTCTAAAGTTCATATCGAAGGCATTACACATCTGGAAGCCAAGGACATTAAGTTTGCCGAAGAACTCGGCTACCGCATTAAGCTGCTCGGCATCACGAAGTACACCGATTACGGCATCGAACTTCGCGTCCATCCGGCACTTGTCCCCACACGCCGTCTGCTGGCTAATGTGGAAGGCGCAATGAACGCCGTCGTTGTGAAAGGCGACGCAGCCGAAAGTTCTCTTTACTACGGCAAGGGCGCCGGCTCCGAGCCGACCGGTTCTGCCGTGGTGGCCGACTTGATCGATATCGCCAGAACTGCGGAAGTAGCAGTCTCCGAGCGCCCTCGCATGCCGACGACAACGCACAACCCGAAGGCCAAATCTTTTGCCGATTTCGGCGACACGGTTTGCTCTTATTACCTTCGCATTCCGGTTGAAGACAAGCCCGGTGTTTTGGCTGAGATCGCCCGTATTCTGGCCGACAACAAGATTTCTATCGAGTCTCTGATTCAGAAAGAAGCGCCTCTGGAAGATGCTTCCACCGAAATCATTCTGCTGACGCACAGCACTCGCGAAGCGGATATCCAAAGAGCCATCCGTACGATGCAGCAGCTTGCCAATGTTCGCGGCGCAATCGTGCTTCTGAGAAAGGAAGAATTACAGTAATGCAATACGTTTCTACACGCGGCGGCGTGCCCGCCGCCTCTTACAGCGAAATTGTCCTTCAGGGTTTGGCGCGCGACGGCGGCCTGTTTGTGCCGAGGGTCTACCCGCAGGTTTCGAAAGAGACCTTAAAGAACTGGCGCGGCCTCTCTTACGCTCAGCTCGCGACTGCCGTGACAAGTCTTTTTGCCAAAGACATGCAGCGCTCGGATATCGCTCGCCTTTGCGAAACCACCTACACGCCCGAAGTTTATTGTCACGGACGTGAAGGCACCGATTTCAAGAAAATCGCACCGGTTGTCTGGCTGGAAAAGGATTTCGGCATTCTTGAGCTCTCCAACGGTCCGACACTCGCCTTTAAAGACATGGCGATGCAGTATTTGGGTTCGCTCTTTGAATTTGTGCTTGCCCGCAAAGAAACCCGTCTGAACATTCTCGGCGCCACGAGCGGAGATACCGGCAGCGCAGCCGAATACGCTATGAAAGGCCGTGAAGGTATTCAGGTCTTTATGCTTTCTCCGGCAGGACGCATGAGCAAATTCCAGAAAGCTCAGATGTATTCACTGCAGGATAAGAACATTTTCAACATTGCCGTTCAAGGCAGTTTTGATGATGCACAGGATATCGTCAAAGCGGTTTCCGGCGATCTGACGTTCAAGACCGAACACCACATCGGTGCCGTGAATTCCATTAACTGGGCGCGCATTGCGGCTCAGGTCATCTACTACTTCAGTGCTTGGCTGCAGGCAACCGAATCTGAGGATGAAGAAGTCACGTTCTCCGTCCCCTCGGGCAACTTCGGTGACGTCTTAGCCGGCTGGATTGCCAAGCAGATGGGACTGCCTGTGGCTCGTCTGATCGTCGCCACCAACGAAAACGATGTCCTCTATGAATTCTTCCGCAGCGGCCGATATCGCATTCGCGATTCCGCCCATACGTTTGTGACGAGTTCTCCGTCGATGGATATTTCCAAGGCTTCCAACTTCGAACGCTATATCTACGACATCACCGGCAGAAACCCCGAGCGCGTGGTGGAGCTCTGGACCGAGCTCTCCCGGAAGAAGGAGTTCCTTCTCAACGCCGAAGAATGGGCAGCAGTAAAAGCAAGCGGTTTTACCGCCGCTAGGAGTACGCATGCTGATCGTCTCGCGTGCATCAAGCGAGTTTGGGATCAGTATGGCTTCCTCGTTGATCCGCACACAGCGGACGGTATCAATGCGGCAATGAAAGAACGAATCCCGGGCGTAAAAACCATTTGTTTGGAAACCGCATTACCTGCTAAATTTGCATCTACGATTAAAGAAGCCGTCGGCTTTGAACCTCCGGTTCCGGCCGGCTACGAAGGTCTGCTCGACAAACCGCAGAAAGTGCTGGAAATGCCTGCGGATGCGCAGTTGGTTAAAAACTTTCTCGCCGAGCATGACGTCGGGAAATAAGTTTTAATTTGAAGAGGCTTGCTTAACCGCAGGCCTTTTTGTTTTTATGAAGATAGTTAATTTTGTTGGATACTCCGGCAGCGGCAAAACGACCTTGATCGAGAAAATCATCGCGCTGTTAGCATCACGCGGTCTCAAAGTCTCGGCCGTTAAAAACGCCCATCACAACGTGGATATCGACAAGCCGGGGAAGGACTCTTACCGTTTTCGTGAAGCCGGTGCGACGCAAGTCATTGTGCATACCGACGAGCGCTGGGCTATGCTCACCGAGACGCCGAAAGATAAACCTACGCTGTCGGACCTAATTCGTCATTTAGATCCTGCGGATATCGTGATTGTCGAAGGCTTTAAGACCGAAGAGCAGGAAGCGCTTCGTCTGGAGGTTTGGCGCAAGCTCGAGCGGCATGAAACACCGATTTGCGCGCACGACAAGCGAATCTCTGCGGTGGTGACCGATACGACACACCCGGCATTTGGAAATCTGCCGATTTTTGATATAAATGATGCCGAAACCATTACTCGCTTCATAGTTCGAGAGCTAGGTCTCGAAGACGGAGAAACACGGAAATGCTGACAGTTGAACAAGCAAAAGCAAAGATTTTGGAAGGTGCGGAGGCGGTTGCCGAAGTAGAAGATATGGTGACCCTTTATTCGGCAGGCAAAATCCTCGCCGAAGACATCGTCTCCGAAATTAAAGTCCCGCCTCTGGATAATTCTCAGATGGACGGCTACGCCGTTCGCTGCGCCGATTTTGCAGGCGGTCGCCGCAATTTTCCGGTTTCTCAGCGAATTTTTGCCGGCCACGTCGGCACCGAACTTGAACCCGGCACTGTCGCTCGCATCTTTACCGGCGCCCCGATTCCTCCGGGTGCCGATGCAGTGATTCCTCAGGAAGAAGCTTCCGAGATGGAAGACGGCAGCGTGGAATTCCACTGCGAGCCCAAGGCAGGTGCCTGGATTCGAAGAGCAGGCTGCGATATCGATATCGGTCAGACTGTATTGAAGAGGGGCGACCGTTTAACGCCTCCGGCGCTCGGCGTTGCTGCGAGCGTCGGCGTTTCCACAGTTAAGGTTTATCGTCCGATTCGTGTTTCGCTTTTCTTCACCGGCGACGAACTCGCGATGCCGGGAGAAAAGCTCGTCGAGGGCGGCATCTATAACTCCAACCGTTTTGTCCTGCGCGGTCTGCTCCATCAGCTGGGCTGCGATGTGGTGGATTACGGCAATATTCCCGATACGTTTGAAGCAACTTTAGAAGCTTTCCGCAAAGCCTCCCGCAAGTCCGATTTCATTTTGACCAGCGGCGGCATGAGCGTAGGCGAAGCCGACTTCATTCGCAGAGCTGTTGAAGAGCTCGGAAAGATGCAGATGTGGCGCATCGCCATGAAGCCCGGCAAACCGGTTGCTAAAGGCGAAGTCCGCGGTGTTCCGTTTATCGGCCTTCCCGGCAACCCTGTCTCCGGTTTTGTGACCTTCCTGCTGTTTGCTCAGCCGCTGATCCTTAAACTTTCCGGCCGCAGCCAGATCGATGTGAAGGGTTATATCCTTCCGCTGGCCTTTGATTACAAGTGCGGATCCCGCCGCGAGTTCATTCGTGTCCGCCGCAACGGTGCCGGAGAGCTGGAAAACTATCGCACCCAAAACTCCGCGGTTCTGAGCTCCTGTACCTGGGCTGACGGTTTAGCCGACATCCCGGCTGAAGCTGACTTGAAGAAGGGCGATTTGGTGACCTACATCCCGTTTACGGAATTCAATTTATAAGAGGTCTCAATGAAGATTGCAGTTCAAACAGAAGACTTTGATGTTCAGGCTGAAGTAGCGGCACTGCATGGGTCTCCCAAAGTCGGAGCCGTCGTGATGTTTTTAGGCACGGTGCGAGACCTCAACGAAGGTGACGAAGTCGCTTCCATGACCTTAGAGCACTATCCCGGAATGACCGAAAAAGCCCTTACGGCCATTGTGAAAGAGGCAAAGAAACGCTGGGATATTATGGATGCGACGGTGATTCACCGTGTCGGTGAACTGTTCGCGACCGACCAGATCGTTTTTGTCGGAGTTTCCGGCGCGCATCGCGGGGAAGCCTTTAAAGCCTGTGAGTTCATTATTGATTACTTGAAGACCGAAGCCCCGTTCTGGAAGAAGGAAAAGGTGGGCGAGGGCACCCGCTGGGTACAGGCCAAAGAGACCGACGAAGCCGCAAAATCCAAGTGGAGCAAATAAGCTCAAAATAAGAGAAAAACGCACGTCCGTCTCCGCGGACTCTTCAGAATAGACGCATAGGGGAACAGGAGTTGATTCCGAATGTTTCCTTAACAAAAGGAGATTCAAACTCTTATGCGTCAAGATCAATTTACAACTCGGTTCCAAGAGTTGCTCGGAGAAGCACAATCGATGGCTGTTGAGCGTTCTCAGCATTACATCGATCCGCTTCACTTGCTGCTTGCGGTATTAAAGGACACCGAGGGCACCGGAAGGACGCTCTTAGAGCGCTCCGGCGTGAGAGTCAGAGAACTCGAACGTAAGGTGAAGGAAGCGATCGGCAAACTGCCGGAAGTTTCCGGAGCTGCCGACAATGTCCAAATCAGCCGTGAGTTGATGGCAATCCTTAATTCGATGGAAAGAGAGGCCGAAAGACTCGGCGATAAATTCATTTCCACCGATCTCTTCCTTTTAGCCTTATGCGACAGCAAGTGTGACGCCGCACGTCTTGCGCAAGAGGAAGGCCTCAATAAACCGAGCCTAGAAAATGCAATTTTATCCGTGCGCGGAGGTGAAAAAGTGGACAATCCCGAAGCTGAGAACAATCGTGAAGCGCTGAAGAAGTACACGGTTGACCTGACCGAAAAGGCCAAAGAAGGAAAGCTCGACCCTGTGATCGGGCGAGACGACGAGATTCGCCGTGCGATGCAGATTCTGCAGCGCAGAAGCAAGAACAATCCGGTTCTTATCGGCGAACCCGGTGTTGGTAAGACCGCTGTGGTCGAAGGCTTGGCACAGCGTATTGTGAACGGTGAAGTGCCCGACACACTGCGCAACAAACGCGTCTTGAGCCTCGATATGGCCGGACTTGTCGCCGGTGCGAAATACCGCGGCGAATTCGAAGAACGTCTGAAAGCACTGCTGAAGGAAGTGGTTGCCGAAGAAGGCCGCATCATTCTGTTTATCGACGAAATCCATACAGTGGTCGGTGCCGGTAAGACAGAAGGTGCAATGGATGCCGGCAACATGCTCAAACCTGCACTTTCCCGCGGTGAACTGCATGTGATCGGTGCCACGACCTTGGACGAGTACAGAAAGTACATTGAAAAAGATCCCGCCCTGGAGCGCCGTTTCCAGAAAGTGATCGTCAACGAACCGAGTGTCGAAGACACGATTGCTATTCTGCGCGGTCTGCAGGAAAAGTATGAAGTCCACCACGGTGTTGAAATTACCGACCCGGCGATTGTGGCTGCTGCTGAACTTTCCGCCCGCTACATTACCGATCGTTTCCTTCCGGATAAGGCGATTGACTTGATTGATGAGGCGGCAGCGCGCATCAAGATGGAAATTGATTCCAAGCCTGAAGAACTCGATAAGCTGGATCGTCGTCTGATTCAATTGAAGATTGAACGTGAAGCCGTTAAGAAAGAAAAAGACGAAGCCAGTAAGAAACGCTTGAGCGGTTTGGAAGAAGAAATCGCTAAGTTAAGCCGCGAGTATTCCGATTTGGAAGAAATCTGGAAGAAAGAAAAGAACGCTGCCTTGGGTTCTAAAGAAGTTCGTGACGAAATCGACAAGCTCAAGACCAAGATGGAAGAGCTTCGCCGTTCCGGCAAGTATGAAGAACTCGCCGCGATCCAGTACGGCAAACTTCCGGAACTTGAAAAACAGCTTGTGAAGGAAGAAAAAGAAGAAACCAAGCTCTACGACGAAAAACCGAAGCTCCTGCGTACACAGGTAGGTGCTGAAGAAATCGCCGAAGTGGTTTCCCGCGCAACCGGTATTCCGGTCTCCAAGATGATGGAAGGCGAACGCCAGAAACTTCTGGATATGGCCAAGTACATCGGTAAGCGAGTTGTCGGACAGAAAGAAGCGGTTGATAAAGTCGTTGACGCCATTCTTCGTTCTCGTGCCGGCTTGTCCGACCCGAACCGTCCTTATGGTTCCTTCCTCTTCCTCGGTCCGACAGGCGTCGGTAAGACGGAACTCACGAAGGCTTTGGCCGAATTCCTGTTTGACACTGAGGACGCCATGATCCGTATCGATATGAGCGAATTCATGGAGAAACACTCCGTGGCTCGTTTGATCGGTGCGCCTCCGGGATATGTCGGCTATGAAGAAGGCGGCTACTTAACAGAAGCCGTACGCCGTAAACCTTACAGCGTGATTCTTCTCGACGAAGTTGAAAAAGCTCATCCGGACGTCTTCAACATCCTGCTTCAGGCTTTGGACGACGGCCGAATGACCGACGGTCAGGGACGCACGGTTGACTTCAAGAATACCGTCATCATTATGACTTCCAACCTCGGTTCTCAGGAAATCATGAACCGTCAGGGTGAAGATCCTGAAGTTGTGAAGGAAGCCGTAATGGATGAAGTCAAAAAGCACTTCAGACCCGAATTCATCAACCGTATTGATGAAATCGTTGTCTTCAATGCTCTTGACCAGAAGGCTATTCGCGAAATCGCCCGCATCCAGATTCGTAAGCTGGCGAAACGCATGGAACAGCAGAACATCGGTCTGGATGTAACTGAAGCCGCTTTGGATGATATAGGGAAGGTCGGCTTTGATCCGCTGTTCGGTGCACGTCCGCTGCGCCGTGCGGTCCAAGACTATCTGGAAAACCAGATTGCTGTGGATATCCTCAAAGGCAAATATGCTCCGGGAGACACGGTGTTTGTGGATTATGTCGACGGCAAATTCATTTTTGAAGACCGTAAAGACAACCGATAAGATCGTCTGATCTCATTTGAGAAAGGCCGGGAGACTAACAATCTCTCGGCCTTAAATATTTTCAGAAGGCGTCAGGAATAGAATAAGAAAAAACACTCTTAAGCCACGCCATGTACGTACAAGGAACTCGCGGTCACGACATCCTCGCGATTTTTCTCGTTTCGATCGCTCACGCCAGCTCTCACTTTTATCACTTAGTGATTCCTTCTCTGTTTCCTTGGATTCTTCCGCACTTCGGAATGAATTTCCTTCAGGGCGGAACCTTGATGACGACGTTCTTTGTCACAAGTGCAGTCGGTCAGTCGATGAGCGGCTTTCTGGTCGATAAAGTAGGCGCCCGGACCTCAATGTATACGGGCCTGGTTTTGCTCATTGCCAGTGCCGTAGCCTTAGGCATGGCAGAAAATGTCCCGATGCTTTATCTCTCTGCGATGCTTGCCGGCGCCGGCAACTCGGTATTTCATCCGAGCGACTATTCGCTGATGAACTACAACATTCAGGATCGCTTCTTGGGTCATGCTTTTGCCTGGCATAACATCACCGGCAATATCGGCTGGGCGATTTGTCCTTTCTTCATGGTGACGACAGCGGGTTGGTTCGGCTGGAGAGGTGCGGCGTTTGCGGCTTCCTCTGTGGCGCTGATTGTTCTTGTCATCGAGCTTTTATTCAGAGGCGTTTTCTCTCGCGATTCTGTCCGCGACACTACGCCGCCGACTCCGAAAGAAAAAGAAGAGGGGACCTTCGGATTTCTGCGGGTGCCTGATGTCTGGTACTGCTTCATGTTTTTCTTTTTTACGTCCGGTGCCTTCGGCGTTCTTCAAAGCTTTTCACAGACGATTTTCAAGAATGCCTATCACTTGAATCTGACCGGGGCCTCGGCGGCTCTGACGGCTTATCTCTTGGGCGCCGGGGCGGGCGCTTTGATCGGAGGATTTTTAACGAACCAGCATAAAATCTCGAGCAATCGTGTTGTGGCGCTGTGTCTTACGTTTGCAGCCGTGATGGCAGCTATTTTGGCGTCTCAGATTCTAAGCGGGTATTGGGCAGTCCTTCTAATGTGTCTGATGGGTCTGGGAACAGGCGTAGCAGCACCGAGCCGAGACATTATGATTCGAGGTGCGACAGTTGCTAAGTTAGGCAAGAAATCTTTCGGGCGTGTCTACGGTTTTACGTATTGCGGAATGGATGTAGGTCAGTCTCTGACTCCGATTTTCTTTGGACCGCTTCTTGACGTCGGTATGTTTACAGCTGTTCTTTTCGGTGTTGCAATTCTTCAGACCTTTGCAATTTTTACAGCGCTTCGCGTCTCTACTCAGTCAAGTCCGTCGGCGTCCTAAAGAAGCCGAGGCGTAAGTTCGTCCATATCGCCGAGGTTCAACATGTTTTCAGTGTCTTCTTCCAGGCGGTTCCCAATGGCAATGCCTAGGAGGCGGACGGTCTGATGATTGAAATCGATTTTTTCCAGCAGAGACTCGGCCGTTTTGAGAATCTGAGATTTCTCGTTGAAGACAGAGTTAGATGTTTGTGTTCGCGTAATCGTTTTGAAGTTGTGGAAACGCACTTTTAACGTCAGCGATCGGCCGAGAAAGTCGTTTTTACGAAGGCGCGTCATCAGATAGTCCGTCAGTTCCGAGAGCGTATCTTCTAATTTATTGAGATTTCCTTCATCTTTTGAGAGCGTGATCTCGGCGCTGACTTGTTTGCGAATGCGTTCGGTTCTAACCGGACGATCATCAATGCCTCGGGCAAAGTTGTAATAGGATAGTCCAGAACTGCCGAATTGCTCGACTAAAAACGAAAGATCTTTTTCTCTCAAATCCTTGCCTGTGAAAATTCCGAGAGCCTCCATTTTTTGAGAGGTCACCGGGCCGACACCCCAAATTGCCTTGACGGGAAGGCGGTCAATGAATTTGAGTGCCGCATCCGGATGGATTACGCATAGACCGTCCGGTTTGCGCCAGTCGCTGGCAATTTTTGCGAGAAATTTGTTGTAAGAGACCCCGGCAGAAATAATGAGGCCGACTTCTCGCCGAACGTCTGCTTTGATGAGCTTTGCGATTTCCATCGCGTAACCATAATCGCGCCAAACGTCCGTAACATCCAAGAATGCCTCATCAATAGAGACTTGTTCAATGAGATTTGCGTAGCGAGAAAAGATTTCGAAAACTTCGGCTGATGCTTTTTTGTACTCGTCCATCCGCCCGGGAACGAAAATTAAATTAGGGCAGAGCCTCGCGGCAACCGAAGAGGGCATTGCGGAACGTACACCGAACTTTCTTGCTTCGTAGGAAGCAGACGCAACGACACCTCGAGCGGAATTTAATCCGACGGAAATTGCCTTCCCTTGCAGCGAAGGATTATCACGCTGTTCAACAGAAGCGAAAAAAGCGTCGAGGTCGAGGTGAAGTATTCGGCGATAGTTATCGAAATTCATAGACGAATTTTCGCATTATTCATTGCTGTTATCTTCCTAAAAAAGTAAAGAATTTTCTGAAAAGTCGGGTTTCTTAAAAAGAGTAGAAACGCGTTCAGTTACGTTGCAAAGCTGGCAAACTCAAGAACCAGAGGAGACGAGAATGAATAACACATTGAAAGGCATGACGATGGCCGGATTAGCGGCTGTTTTTTGGGGATCAATGGGCGTAGCCGGACAGTATTTGCTTCAGAACTGTCACTTTACGCCTATGGATTTGATCTCGATTCGCATGCTGCTGGCCGGCTCCATATTCGTAGGTATTGAGTTTTTTCTGCTGAAAAGAGGTGCACTGAAAGTATTTGAAACCAAGCAGAACATTATTGACTTAATAATCTACACACTAACGATCATCGGAACGCAATTAACGTTCTTTGTTTGTATTCAATACGCAAACGCACCTTTTGCCGCTGTTTTAACTGCAACTGTTCCATTGTGGATTATGTTGTTTATGTTTGTGTTCCAGCATAAGCATCTGACGGTGAAGGAAATCTTTTGCGGAATCGTTGCAGTAGCCGGTGTGGTTCTAGTCGTGACCGGCGGATCATTTAAAAACTTCAACGTCTCAGGTATCGGCTTTTGGGCAGGAATCGGGTCCGGAATAACCGGCGCCTTTTATGTTCTTCTGCCTCAGAAATTTATGTTTCAGTAGTTGTTAGAAGAATGTACTATTGGGACTTGTTGAGGCGATGCATAAGGTCCGGGAGGAAGCCAAGGGCGATCCTTTAGAAATCCTCGCAAAAGTCGAGCCCGAAGATGTTCAGGGAATGACGATTAGAAGGGGATGGTATCGAAAGACAAATAAACCGCAGGAACAATTTGCGGAATTAAATACACCCTTCGGCATAGTAAAAATCTGGCTTAAGCACTCCAAAGACGAAAGCAACGAAAATCTTAGGGTGACGGACGAGGATTTAAGACAAATCCCTACCATTGTTAGAGAGTACGATCCGATCCCCAGACGGAATGAAAGAGAGAAGAACAGGACTTGGCGAGTTGTTATTAACAATAGGGAACTTGTTCTAGCTGATAGACCGTTCAAATCCGACGGAGAAGAAAGGACGTTGGCTACTTTCTATATCCAAAATCCTGAGACAAGGGCGAATGGGAAAGCTAAAGGTTCTCCGTTATCGAAGAAGAGAGAAGTTGTGGCCCCGAATGCTGAGTATGAACCCCCAGCATCCGGAATTACTCGCGCGCCTTCCAACCTTAGCTCTCGAGCTTCCGTCCCGCACGAAGGCGGGGAGCTCACTACGCGAGGCACTGACACTAGTGTCAAGACCAATTTAACAGATGGAATTGAGCAAAGTCAAGAGGTTAGAGACGCAACCCAGGGAACAACTGATGCAGTGCAGACACAGCAAAACGTCATGAATCAAGTAGTGAACGCTTTGCCAGAGGAAGTAAGGGAACCGATCAAACGGGTCGTGGCCGATCTAACTGGAGAAAGGATTGAGCCCACGCTTTCACCTCAGCCAGAAGTCGGACGCGATTTCAGCTTGGAGGCTCAGTATGAGACGGCCATTCGAGACCATCCAGACATGAAGATTTCCCTTGAGGATGAAAACGGAGGAACTCGAGAAATGACTGTAGCGGACTTTTGGAATGAAGCCGAAAGGGAAGCGAAGCAAGCAGAGAAAGACGCCCACGCCCAAGGCGAGGCGATGATGTGTGTGGTTAAAAACAAAGGGATACTTTAATCATGGCAAGAACAATGGACCCAATGAAACCGGAATGCAGATCCGTAATTAGCCGCGTCCTCGGAAGAGAGTTCGGAGAGGAAGAATCTAAGCGCTGGCTTGCCGATATGCGCCGTGAATTTAGATATGTCGCAGGTACAAAAGAAGCTCAGGCCGCTGGCTGGACACGTGACCAGATAGCGCAAAAGGCTGCGGAGAGGCTTGCTCAGAACTATTTGCACAAGGCGGCAAAAAGACGCATGAGAGCGCAACAACAAATTGTTGCTCAGGCCGCACTGGAAAATGACAGGGAGAAGTATGCCAAGAGTGGTGAGAAGGCGTTTAAGTCTGTCGGCCGAGTGTTGGAGGATGTGAATAGATACATGATTGGCCTCCAGGAGCAGTACCAAGGCCAGATCGTTGACGCTATCAGCTCCATACAGAGCAAATGGTTTGGGCTTATGGAGGATAGAAAAACCGCACTTGATTTTGTTAAAGAGCTTTTTGGAGAAGATTCTGGGAACGAGGCGGCAAAGGCGGCTGTCAAAGTATGGAGAGAAATAACAAACGGATTCAGAGAACGTTTTAACAACGCCGGCGGTGATACTGGTGACCTCGGAGATGAATGGCACCTTCCCCAATCCCATGACATGTACAAACTAATAAATGCCGACGATCTCCTGAAGGGAAAATACGATGGGAAATACAAGGGAGACAGCAAAACAGCCTGGGTGGATTTTTTATTTGATCGGATAGACAGATCCAGATACGTTGACGAAGAAGGACTTCCATTGAATGACGCAGAGATAAAAGACGTGCTCGGATCTATGTTTGACAACATAACGAAAGGTAAAACTTCCACAGGCGGATCACGCGTGGCCGGTAGCAAGAGCGGACGCTTCGCGGATAGAAACTCTCAGCACCGTGCAATCTTTTTCAAAGACGCTGAATCTTTCTTCCAATACCACGAAATGTTTGCGAGAAACCCATCCATTGTGGGAACGATGATGGATCATGTCAGGTCAATGGCGAGAGACACAGCCCTTCTTGAACAGATGGGACCCTCTCCTAATTCCGCTTTTTATACCTTATACAACGAGGCAAAAGCGGAAGCGTCACAGCACCTTGCACAAACAAAGAGCACGTGGGGCCATAAAGATATATACGGTCCTGGTTTTGTCTCAGTCAAAGATATGTGGGCTAATTTGAACGGAGAGACTTCTACCGTCATGCCAACCCACAAGAATATTGCAGAGGTATCTCAAACTTTGAGGAACATGCAGGTTTGGGGAAAACTTGGTCAAACATTTATCTCTTCCCTAACAGATATTCCTTCTTACTTCCATGCAACGGGTTACACCAAATTGCCATGGGGAACGGCCTTTAGGAACCTTCTCACAACCTGGGGGAAGGCGGATAGAGAGTTTGCTATCAGAGCGGGCATTATTGGAGATTCCTTAGCAAACAATTTATGCCGTTGGACATCCGAAAGCCTCGGTTATCGCTGGTCAGGGAAACTTGCCAATGCCACCATGTACATGTCACTGCTCACACAGTGGACAAACGGAATTAGGCGAGCTTATGCGATGAACATGATGGGCGCTATCGGAAAGATGACGCGCAATAGCGACTGGGGAAAACTGGATGCATGGGACAGATTTATTCTTGAAAAGTATGGTGTGACAGAAAAGGACTACAAACTTTTTCAACTTGCTAAAACCGACCAATACCGCGGTTGTGAAATGCTCACACGCGGAGCTATTGAAGAAATCTCTGATGCAGATCTGGCAAAAATCGGAGCCACGAGAAATGATGCTGAAATCGCGGCAGGCAAACTCATGTCAGTGCTCACCAATGAAGCTCAAATTGCCTCGTTACAGCCTGACTTAGCAACCAGAACTGCAACAAATCGAGGTCATCAGAGAGGATCCCCTACAGGAGAAATTATCAAATCCTTCATGATGTTTAAGTCTTTCCCTCTAGGAATGGTCAGTGCACACATTGACAGACTTAGAGACAAAGGGCGCTTTATCCGAGAACAGGGAGGAACGAAGCGCCAGGTCATGGCGGCCCAGAGCCAATACCTAGCAACACTCATAATTGGTACTACCCTCATGGGATATTGTGTGAATCAGATCAAGACCCTTATTGCTGGTAAGGACTTAGAGGATCCAGCGGCTATTGACACCTGGATTTCTGCATTTACAGTAGGCGGGGGCGCAGGTATTATCGGAGACTTGTTGGTTAATGCTACAGATGATTCAAAGTATGGACATTCTGCTTACATCAACTTCATGGGGCCTGTAATTGGGACAATTCTTTCTGCCAGTGAGACTTGGGATGCAACCAAAATCGGTGGAGATGGGGGAGCAAAAGCCTGGCGATTAGCAAAGAGTAATTTGCCATTTATTAATATTTGGTACGTCAAGGCCGTTCTGGATCATACGGTGCTCAATCAATTGAGCGAGTTTCTAAGCCCTGGCTACAGAAAACGCATGGAGAAGAACACGCGCAAGAGAACGGGGCAAGGATTCTGGAGAAACGAAAGAGGAATCCGCCGCGCTCCTCGAGTGGCCAAACATCCCGATCCTTGGCCGCATCCTTTCGGTTTATTCAAGTAAGTTTAGGTGTGCGCATCAACAATCTGGCTGACATGAAAATGTCTCTAAACAATGAGGTGTTTTCATGCTGCCAGATGTACCGCGAAGGGTAGGACCTGTAACAGGTCTGGGGATCAGTCGAGTTGACTTCGACTTCAAGATTTTTGCGTCCTCCAATGTGCTCGTAATCCGCACGAGTAAGGCGGGCGTGGACAAAACGCTCAAGGAAGGCGAGGACTACACCGTAACCTGGGACGAGGACCAAACCGCAAACATAGGCGGCTACATCACTCTTGACGAGTTCCTTGCTGACGGGCAGGACGGACGCACCAGAAATTGAGCAACGAACCACGATATAGGTCTCCTTTTA
>OGTL01001342.1_pt1 | contig 22085 bp, 16 predicted proteins | sample 1553601 | NCBI WGS metagenome assembly OGTL01 (sample SAMEA2580112, study PRJEB22360) | human gut metagenome | biome: human gut; feature: human-associated habitat; material: faeces | place: Denmark | collected 2008/2010 | reverse complement strand
TTTGTTCTCTCTGACATCTTATCGTCCAGCATCTTTCTGCTATATTTCATAACCAGAATCAAACAAAAACACTGAATGAGAATTATTATCTAAACTCATTATGTACACTCACTTATTGCTTATTTCGACCGTCCAAATTCCAAGAGCATATTGTTCTTTTCTCTATTATAATATATTTATTGTGTCAGAACAAGTGTTTTGTGATTTTTTATAAATTTGAGCAGACATGCTCGAATGTGCAATTCATAGTGCAATTCATCCCATCACCTATAGAAGGCCACTGAAAAAGTCCTTTTTGCGTATAAATTAGCGCAAAATAAAGTACATCAATCAACTTTAAGATACTATATATAGTATACAAAAACAGTTTTTCAGTGGCGTCCCTATAGAGGTGAGGGAATTCTTGCTACGGTTGTTAAAAGCACTCAGGAAGCTCTATCTGATAAAATGAGTAAATACACGTTCTTCCTTCTCCGGAAGTCCAAACTGCTTTTTACCAAGTTCGATACTCTTCATCAGAAAAGTCATATTTCTGGCGAGTACACGCATGGTCTGCTTTCCTTCTTCATCCCTGTCAGCTTCTCCCAGTTCGCGTCCATGTATGCAATTCCAGTACTGGCTGGCCGCAATCGGCATGTTTGATATGGTAAAATACTTGTTCAGCTCATCAAAAGTCGCTGAACAGCCTCCACGTCTTGCACAGACCACGCTTGCGCCCACTTTCATTGTTTTATCAAAAGATGTGCTGAAAAACAGTCTGTCAAGGGTGGCAATCAGTGTAGCATTCGCTGAAGCAAAATATACCGGACTGGCAACCACAATTCCATCCGCTTCTTCAAATTTCGGTGCCAGTTCATTCACCACATCATCAAAAACACATTTGCCAAATTCCACACAACGTCTACAGGCAATGCATCCTCTTACATCTTTATTGCCTACCTGTACAATTTCCGCTTCTACACCTTCTACTTCGAATACTTTTTTCATTTCTTCTAATGCAATAAATGTATTTCCTTTTGTTCTCGGGCTGCCGTTGAGCATTAATACTTTCATCATGTACCTTCCTCTTTTCGTTATTTTTTTGCTCATTCAAAAACTCCTTATTATTCTGGATTTCATAAAAAATGTTTTTCTTATCTATTTCCATCTCTAGAATCAGAATTTATAACTGTTCTCTCACTAACATTAAAGCATATCCCAGAAGATTGTTGCCTTTCCATTTGCTTCGCTCAAACCTGTTTGGATCTCCCATGGATAAACCTATTCCCCAGATTTGATCTCTTACTGCGCATTCAGCCAACACAGCATCACCTGTATCAACAAGTTGTCGTTTTAATTCTGCATTTTGACTGAATTTCGCTTTTAATCCCTCATAAACAATAATCTGCCTTACACCATTCCAGACATTTTCATCATAGGCATGTACTTTACGACCTAATTTCTTAATCTCTGCAACATTATCTGTATGAAGTATGTCATTAGCTATTTCTTCATCATGAAAGCGATATGCCTTCTGATACATCATAAACTGCTCCATTGACGAAAAATCTATTCCGTTGACTGTGAAATGACTAAGATACCAGTTACTTAAATAGCCATTTTCTTCATCTGGGTTATGGAAACATATAACGTTCATTACATTTCACCTGCTTTCTTTTTATAAAATCATTTAATTTAGATAACCTACTGTTCTAATTTTCCCTACGGATTTGCACTACTCACTGGTTTTTCCAGTTGCACAGTGTGTGCCTTTAAAGGCTTCATATTATGAGGTCTTTTTCTTTTTTCCAAAATAGAAATAGCTTTTCACATATCCTCCTTTTACCCTCCTGATAGAGCAACTGATCATGCAATGTTTATAGTAAAATGCTATCTCCTTCTTCTGATAATCTTTACAACCCCAAAGATTAACAGCAGAATCACCCCAACAGCCACAATACAGATCCCGACAATCGCTACGGCAAATTTATTCGGATGTTTTATCAGATTTATGATGTTTTTGCTGTTGTCGGCAACTTTTCTTTCGTGTGTTGTATCATAATATTCCGGCACATTTGCAATTCCGTCTTTGTCTGTGTCTTCAAAGGATTGCATGTATTCTGCGATTGCAGCCCAGGCTTTCAGTTCTTTCTTTCCATCCATGACTGCATAATCTTCCAGATTCTCTATGGGATTGCCGTTTTTATCTTTGGGGACGATGGATATCAGACCATAGGATTTGTCCAGAACAGAGCCAAGCATACGGCCTGTGTACAGGTCGGTGACAACATGATATAATTTATCGTCCTGTATTTCTTCCCTTTCCCCGTCCTTGCCTGTCAGATAACAGTCTGTTACTTTATTTAAGATCATGCGGTGGGGATTATAGGTGAAATTCATTCCACTGCAATATAATCTGGCTATTGTCATAAAATCTGAAATTGAGGCATCTACCTCTGCCACTGTTTTCAGTTCTTTTCCCGTTAAATATGCACTGATCAGAGGATAACCTGCAAGTCCGTCCTTTCCTGTTCCCAGCGAGAAGGAGTTATATACCTGCTCCACTGTTATATTGCCTTTTGTATAAGTATCTCTTACAGTTCCGGCAGGTACGATTGCAACATCTACTTTTTCTCCGTCAGAGTCTCCTGTATTCTCTACTGCATATACATAAGCATCTGATATGATATCTCCCAGATTTAACTCCTCATGCTTTGTTTCCATCTCACTGAGGCTGTTAAATTCAATGTCATTCTCTGCCAGAATTTCCTCTCTGGTGTAACCAAAATTGGAAAGATAATTGGTGTCAACAGTATCTGACAATTCATCTATTTTCTTCTGTGTGGCCTCATCTGCCTTGATTTTATCCGTAACCGGAACAAGCTCATAGGTATCCGTTTCCCACCGCCCATTCTCTTTCTGAGTCATGGAAAGTGTTCCCAGGTTTTTCCCATATTCTCCACAAGATACGATGCAGGTATCTCCCTGCAGAATTGGTTCTGCCAACTGTGTGTGGGTATGTCCGCTGACGATCAGATCAATGTCCGGAATATTCTTTGCAAGGATTTCGTCCTCTGATACTTTTTCATCCTCCCATGTTCCGCTGTGTGATACACAGGCGATCATGTCTACATCTTCGTTCTTTTTTATTTCCTCTACTGTTTCTCTGGCTGCTTCTGACGGGTCTTTGAAAAGAAGCTCGCAGGTAGGAGCGCAATCCAGAGAATCCTTGCCGAAAACACCCAGTACTGCAATCTTTACATCACCTTTTTGAATTACCGTATAGTCTTTTACTCCATATGTCTGAAATGCTTCATAAATCTGTTTCTGTCCTTCACTGAGGCCGGCTTTTTTCATTGCATCCCAGTCCACATTACACACAACCATCCTGGGAAGGTTTTCGCCTGAACTGACTGCGGCGTTCAGCATATCTGCCAGACCATCGGAGCCGTAATCAAATTCATGATTTCCCAGAGTTGTCACATCACAGCCCAGATATCCAAGCATCCGCAGTTCGGTGGCCTCTGTGTCATATACAGTCTGTATCAGAGTTCCCATGGAAAAGTCTCCGCCATCCAATATGAGTGTATCTGTATTCTCTTTCTCGTGTTCATTGATCAATGTTTTCAGCCGGGCAAACCCGCCGGTCTCCTGCTGTGTCCCGTCTACAATCGTTTGAAAGCTGTTTAAATGAGAATGCAGATCATGGGTGAAGAGGATATCCAGATGTTTTTGCTCCTCTGAGGCGTTTACCTGATATCCTGTCAGTCCTGAAACGCTCAGCATAAATATAAATGTGAATGCGAATGCTTTTTTTAATAATTTCATAAAATTCTCCTGCAATATCAAAAATGGTTCCACAGTATCATTTATCTTCCCGCAGGATAATGATACCATGAAACCATTTTACAAAAAAAACTAATTTATCTTTCATCTCCCACAAAAAACAACGCCATTGTTCCCGGACCTGAGTGAGCGCCGATGGTGGCTCCTACCTGATTCATGATAATCGTGTTGATCTGGTATTTTTCTTTTACTTTCTCTGCCACATAATTTGCATCTTCTTCGCAGTCGCCATGACTGATAAAGATGGTATGGCAGGTGTCATGATAGCTGCCGATTTTCTCATCCATAAGCTTTACCAGCTCCTGAAGGGATTTTTTACGGCCGCGGACTTTGCCGATGGCAGTGAGCTTTCCGTCATTGTCTACATGAAGAACCGGTTTAATATTCAGCATGCTTCCTACTACTGCAGTGGTTCTGGAAATGCGGCCTCCACGATATAGGTGGTTTAAATCGTTGACTGTAAAAAGGTGTACCATATGAAGCCTGTTCTCTTCTGCCCATTTCGCAACTGTCTCCATATCTTCTCCCTGCTCTTTCTTCTCCTGTGCAAGGTAAACCAGAAGCCCCTGACCAAGGGAAGCGCCAAGAGAATCTACCACGATGATCTTGCGGTCCGGATAGTCCTCCATCAGTTCCTCTGCTGCGATACGGCTGCTATTGTATGTACCGCTTAAGGCAGAGGAAAATGCAATATGAAGAATATCTTTTCCTTCTTTCAGGTAAGGCTCTAGCAGTGCTTTTGCATTTTCAGGATTTACCTGTGCTGTGGTTGGCATGGAACCGTTTCTCATTGCCTCATAAAATTCATGCTCCGGAAGGAAATTTCCATGCGTATAATTTTTTCCATCCATGGAATAACTGAGATACATACAGCCTACTCCATGGTCTTTGAGATATTTCTCCGGAAGATCTGAATTGTTGTCGGTGGTGATCACATATTCGCTCATGTTGTCGCCCTCTCGTTTTCTGATATTTTTCACTTTCTGCCCATTAACTGTTCAGTGTCTTCGCAGTTGCAAATCAAAATCCGCTACCTGCTCAGCAATGGGTCTTTCATCTATAATAAAAACACTTCTATTATAAATACAGCTACATACAGTATAGCATCAAACTATCAGCCAAACAACTACTTTTCCTTCTCAACTGCCTTAATCGCTTCCTGCAGCTGATTATCCTCCTCATGAGTAATCTCGTCTTTATTCTTATTCAGCAGACGGGTATCCAGAGAAACCTCTATATCAGGTTTGATTCCTGTTTTGTTGATGTTGTTTCCTTTTGGAGTGTAGTAATTGGCAACAGTCAGTTTAATGGCGCTTCCGTCTGAGAGCTGGCGGATGGATTGTACCACGCCTTTTCCGAAAGTGGTTGTTCCGACGATCGTTCCAATACCATAATCCTGCACTGCACCGGCAAAAATCTCTGATGCACTGGCGCTGCTTTCATTTACCAGGACTGCAAGCGGAATCCGGAGTTCGTTTTTGCCATCACATTTTTCCTCTTCTCTGTTTCCGTCCTTATCTTCGGTGTAAACGATCAGTCCTTCCGGAAGGATTTTCCGCAGGACATCACAGACAGAATCAAGAAGTCCACCCGGATTATCGCGGAGATCCACGATCATTTTCTCCATTCCCTGTTTTTGCAGGTCATCAAAAGCTTCCTGATACTGTTCGCCGGTGACGCCTGTAAACTGTGTAATGCGGATGTAGCCGATTTTAGAATCCAGCATTTCATGGAAAACAGACGGTAATTCCACATCTGTAACAGGGACTGTGATTTCCATGGCATCTTCTTCACCTTCTCTGTGAACAGTAAGCACCACACTGTCTTTATCTGAATTGCGGACAATGTCTGCAACATCAGATACTTCATCCTCTGTGATATCTTCCCCGTCAATGGCACTGATGATGTCCCCTTCCTCCAGTCCTGCTTTTTCTCCGGGACCGCCCTCATAGCATTCAACAATCTTTACTCCACCTTCTTTGTTCTTCTCCATAAGAATGCCGATTCTCACATAGCTTCCCTCATTGGAAGAATTCTCAGAATCGTATTCCTCTGCTGTATAATATCTGGAATAAGGATCATCCAGTCCATAGAGAAGACCTGCATAAAGCCCTTCCTGAAGCTTTTCTTCATCCTTATCTCCCAGATAGTATCTGTCGATCAGCTCTTCAAGATATGCCAGCTTTGATGTACACTTGCGATCACCAAGAGCTGTTCCTTTTGCTGCAAGACCTGTTCCCGCAAAGGCACCTGTACCGATGCATGTCACAACCAGTGCTCCTGCTACTGCACCTTTCCAAAATTCTTTATTTTTCATGTCTGCACTCCTGTAAAAAAGCCGCCGGTTTATGATATGATATCATTGTTCCGGCAGCTTCATGCTTATCTGCTTTTTATTATACTCTTAAATGCTTTCTTGTTGTAAAGAAACTTCCGATCAGTCCGATTCCGATTCCAAGTGCCAGTCCTATAGGAAGCAATGTCTGGTAAATCTGCCATACCGGGATAAAATCAACCACACCGGTCAGCACATTAAATTTGTTCAGAATATAGGATACCGCTGCATTATAGCAGAAATAAAGTCCGACCAACGGTATAGCAGCACCGATAACTCCCAGCACAATGCCTTCCAGAAGGAATGGAGCTCTTACAAATGCATCGGTCGCTCCTATGTACTTCATGATTCCGATTTCTTCCTTACGAACTGCAATACCGACAGATACTGTATTGCTGATCAGGAAAATAGAAATGATAAGTAATAATGCTATGATTGCAATGGAAACATAGGAAACCAGTTTATTGACATTTCCCAGTGTCTTGGCTGCTTCCTCGGACTGATTTACCAGACGTACATGTTTCAGCCCTTCTATATAAGAAACCAGCTCTGACTGTTTCGTGATATCGTTCATGTATACACTGTAGTTTGCCTGGTTTGCAAGCGGATTGTCATCTTTAAATCCGTCTGCCGCTTCAGATCCCTGGAAATATATCTCTTTAAATTCTCCCCATGCCTCATCAGCGGATGTGAATTCAATTTTCTCTACTTCCGGGCGTTCCTTAATTTTCTTACCGATTGCCTTGATCTGTTTGTTCGTTGTTCCTTCATCAAAGAATACTGTGATCGGGACTTCCTGCTCTACTTTATGAGCAACATTGTTTACGTTATTCACGATAGAAAAGAAAATGCCAAACAAAAAAATACAGGCAGCCATGGTAATGATAGATGCCAGGGAAAACATCCAGTTTCTCTTAATGTTCTTGATACCCTGTTTCAGGGTATACCATATTGTGCTAGGCCTCATGATATTCTCCCTCTTTCTCGTCACTTATTATGGAACCTTCATGCATAGTAACTACACGTTTCTTCATTGCATTTACGATCTCTTTGTTGTGTGTTACAACAAGGACTGTGGTTCCTCTGTCGTTGATCTGTTCCAGAAGCTTCATGATTTCTTCGGAAGTCTTCGGATCCAGGTTTCCTGTAGGCTCGTCTGCCAGAAGGATATCCGGACGGTTGACCAGCGCCCTTGCCAATGCAACTCTCTGCTGTTCTCCACCGGAAAGTTCATCCGGGAAGGATTTGTATTTGACAGCAAGTCCAACTTCCTGAAGTACCTCCGGGACACGTTTACGGATTACTCTTGTGGGACGGTTGACTACTCTCTGGGCAAACGCTACATTCTCATATACATTTCTGTCTTTCAGAAGACGGAAGTCCTGAAATACTACGCCCAGCTTACGGCGATATTTGGCTACTCTTCTGTGTTTCATTCCTTCCAGACGTTCACCGCTTACGATGATCTGGCCGGATGTGGAATCCAGTTCTTTCATAAGAAGTTTGATCAGGGTTGTTTTTCCTGAACCACTGTTTCCTACTACAAAGACGAATTCACCTTTATCTATATGTAAGTTCGCATGGTTCACTGCCGGAAGTCCGGGACCATAGGATTTGCTTACATCTGTAAGATCTATCATAAATTTCTCCTCCAATGGATTAATGAATTTGTAACATTATTGTAATGTATGTTTTTGGGGATTGCAAGAGATTTTTGAGGATTCATAGAATGTTCACAGTAACGCAGCCAAAATTCATTCCAAATTGCCTGCAGCAATGGAATTTTGGCTTGCATGTCTCAGGATATTGCATACCTTATCAATTGCAATCTCGATTTCTAACTATACACTGCAAGGCTGGATTTGTAAAGGTCAAAAATGCCTGCGGCAGCAATTAAAGCTGTGGCAGGCATTGAAAGTTTTCCTTCTATTATAATATATCAGTATTCCAGTGTTTCCATATATTTCATATAACGTACTACCATGAGTGCGATCTTGAATGTAATGGCATCTTCAAAAACGCGGAGATCAAGGCCTGTACTCTTCTGGAGTTTATCGAGGCGGTAGACCAGAGTGTTTCTGTGGATGTAAAGCTGTCTGGATGTCTCTGAAACATTAAGACTGTTTTCAAAGAACTTATCAATTGTGACCAGAGTCTCTTCGTCAAAGTCATCCGGGGATTTGCCGCCGAAGATTTCTTTGATAAACATCTTACAGAGTGGGATCGGGAGCTGGTAGATCAGTCGTCCGATTCCCAGAGAGCTGTATGCGATCACTTCTTTATCTCCGAAGAAAATCTTACCTACATCAAGAGCCATGCGGGCTTCTTTATAGGAACGTGATACTTCTTTCAGTTCATTGACGATAGTACCGTATGCCATATGTGTCTTACCGTCATTTCCCATTCCAAGAGTATCAAGGATAGTATGTGCAAGCTGATCCATCTCAGGATAATTCTCACCATCTTCAAGTTCCTTGACTACGATAATACTCTTCTCATCTACTGCTGTGATAAAGTCTTTACTTTTACCACCGAAAAGACTCTTCACGCTTTCCATGGAGCTGTGGTCTTTCTCCTGTGGCATTTCAAGGATCATGACTACGCGGCGGACATCTGCCTCAATGTGCAGTTTCTTCGCACGATTATAAATGTCAACAAGGAGCAGATTGTCAAGAAGAAGGTTCTTGATAAAGCTGTCTTTGTCAAAGCGTTCTTTGTACGCTACGATCAGATTCTGGATCTGAAAAGCGGCGAGCTTGCCGACCATATAAGTATCTTCATCGTCGCCATGGGCAACCAGTATATATTCCAACTGATAGTCATCACAGACTTTAAAATACTGGAACCCCTTTACAAGCTGGCTGTCGGCCTGTGATTCTACGAAAGCCTGTACATCCTGTGTTGCAATGGAAAAATCTGCAAAAGTACTTGCAAGCACTTTACCTTCTGTGTCTAGTACACAAAATTCTGTTCTGGAAATCTCTTTTAACCCTTCAAGAGTATTCTGAAGCACCTGATTCGATATCATCTGATTTTAATCCCTTCTCATCCTATAGTGTTTATTTTCCGTTTTAACTATAAAACCTTATACCTGTATTGTATTTTAATATATATTTACCAAAAATGAAAGAGGAAAGAGAAAAAAATTTACAACTTTTTATATATTTTTTTGTATTACTTTTTTTCAATAAAACCTTCTCCATGGACTTCCCTGGCATCTGTCACTATCACAAAAGCTTCCGGATCAATTTCATCTACTTTTTCTTTTAGCATTACGATTTCTTTTTTATTTACCACGCAGAAAAGCATCAGTTTATCCTGTCCGGAGTACATTCCTCTGGCACTGATGCCTGTCACACCTCTGTCCAGATCTTTCATGATCATATTTGCTATTTCCTTTGGCTTTGCCGTAATGATATAGGCAGCTTTTGAGAATTTCAGACCTTCAATCAGACCGTCAGATACTTTTGTCACCAGATATACCGCAATGATGGCATAGAGTGCCTTGTGGATGCCAAACACATACATCCCCACCAGTACAACGCCTGCATCTATAACCTGCATGATCTGTGCGATTGAATAGTGCTGCAGATATTTCTGGATGATAGCTGCCATCATATCGGTTCCTCCGGTTGTTCCACCGCCCAGAAAGACAAGACCGATTCCCACCCCCTGGATCACACCACCGTAAAGCGCAGCAAGAAGAAGATCATTGCCCGCAAGGTTCCATACAGGTTCTATGGCAAGCCAGGTGGACAGAGCAATTTCTCCTATCAAAGCTTTTTTTACAAAGGAGAATCCATTAATCTTCCATCCGATCAGAAACAGTGGAATGTTCAACCCCATATTTGTTACCCAGAGAGGGATACCACCGTCAATGATTCCCTGACTCCCTGCTTTTATAATGATCGCGATACCTGAAAAGCCTCCGGTTACCATACCTGATGCATCAAATACGGAATTGATCGCCAGTGCCATTAATCCGGTTCCTGCTATGATCATCAGATATTCCAGAAGCTGTGATCTTTTTCCATTTACTAACTTCATTCATTCGCCTCCTTGTATTCTGTAAAAATAATATTTGTTTTATGCTTTCATGAATATCAGCCAGAGATACCGCTTTATCACTGTGCTGTAATTATTCTTCCATAAACTACAAGAACGGCAGCAATCCACAAAGGACTGCTCCCGCTCTTATTCTTACCTTATTTTTCAGGCTTATTGATAAAATTTACAAAGTGATAACTCTCCATTATCTGGAAGTATTTAACGATCCTTGGATATAAAGGCTCTGCCTTCTCCCCAAATTCGTCTTTTACCAGTGCAGCAATATCTTCCACTGTCTTCCTGCCATCTATGAGTGGCCAGATAAATGTGCCATTGTCATCCAGATGTATCTTCGTATATCTGGGTTTTCCAAACAGTTTCTGGGCGATCGTGTTAAATGCACCCTTATTCTCTATTTCCAGCACCATTCTCCCCCTGATATCCGTATGCCAGCGAAGCTGTGTACTGCGCTCAGGAATGAGATCCAGATAATTGATCTGTAATTCTTTTTTCTTTTTACTCATTTAAATATTATCATCTCCGCCTGATCAGGCTTTCTTCTTGTTCCAGATACTGAATTTCAGAAGGCTTAAGATCATAAGTAACATCAGGATCACGCCGCCTGCATTACCAAGGTTAATGCTTCCGGAGAGATCAAATACACTGCTTACGTTTACTACTGCAAGGATTGCAAGAAGGATACCTACAAGACCTTCACCTGCGATCATACCTGCACAGTAAAGTGTACCGTCTGTTGCCTGTTCTTCTTTTTTCTTATCATCAACATTCTTTCTTCCGTCAACGAACATACGAACAACACCACCGATCATGATAGCAGCGTTGAGGTAGATTGGAAGATAAAGACCGATAGCAAATGGCATAACCGGAATTCTTAAGATTTCCAGACCAATTGCAAGGAATACACCGATAAATACCAGTGTCCATGGAAGCTTGCCGCCCATGATACCTTCTACGATCATCTTCATCAGAGTTGCCTGAGGAGCAGGTACTTCTGCACTTCCGTATCCCCATGCAGTATTCAGAAGATAAAGAACTCCACCGATAGCAAGACCGGCAGCAACAACACCGATAAGCTCACCGATCTGCTGCTTCTTAGGAGTTGCACCAAGAAGATAACCTGTCTTTAAGTCCTGTGAAGTATCACCTGCGATCGCTGCTACGATACAGATTACGGAACCAATCGCAATTGCTGCTTTCATTCCGTCGATACCTGTTTTGCCTGATGCTTTGATAACCATTGTTGCGATCAGAAGTGTAGCGATAGCCATACCTGATACGGGGTTGTTGGAGCTTCCTACAAGACCAACCATACGGGAAGATACAGTTGCAAAGAAGAAGCCGAAGATTACGATGATCAGCGCACCGATCGGGTTAACCGGGATAGCCGGAACAAGCCAAATGATCGCAACCATTGCCACAATACCGATCAGGATAACGTTCATTGGAAGATCCTGTGCAGTTCTTTCTGTACTTGTATTCTTGCCACCCTTCATGCTCTTCATGGAATCACGGAAGGTTGCAATGATCAGAGGCAGGGATTTGATCAGAGAAATAATACCACCTGTTGCGATAGCTCCTGCTCCGATATATTTTACATAAGTACTCCAGATTTTAGATGCTCCGCCTGCTGCATAAAGAGCAGAAATTGTTTCTGTTCCGGGATACATAACTGTATCAGCTCCGAACAGACAGATTACCGGAATCAGCACCATCCAGCCAATAAGAGAACCAACAAACATAAAGGATGCGATTCTTGGTCCTACGATATATCCAACACCGAGAAGTGCAGGATAGCATTCCATACCAATTTCACCTTTGAATCCTTTAAATGCTACTGCAACGTCTGCAGGGATTACCTTTAAACCGTCAACGACAAATTTAAAGATTGCTGCGATTCCCATACCTGAGAATACTGTCGCAGCGTTTGCACCACCCTCTTCACCTGCAAGAAGAACATCTGCGCAGGCAGTTCCTTCAGGATAAAGAAGTGTTGCATGCTCTTTTACGATCAGTGCGTTACGAAGTGGTACCATAAAAAGTACACCAAGAACACCACCGCAAAGTGCGATTAATGTGATTTCCACGATACCCGGCATTTCACAAAGTCCTTCTTCTGCCCAAAGGAACAGAGCAGGCATTGTGAAAATTGCACCGGCTGCCAGTGATTCACCGGCTGAACCGATTGTCTGGACCATGTTGCTCTCCAGAATGGAGTTCTTTTTCATGATCTTGCGAATTACGCCCATGGAAATAACTGCTGCCGGAATGGAAGCAGATACAGTCATACCTACACGCAGACCAAGATAAGCATTGGCTGCACCGAAGATGACTGCAAGGATAACACCCATGATGATGGATGTCACCGTAAATTCAGGTGTGATCTTGTCAGCCGGAATATACGGTTTGAACTCTTTGTTTTCGTTCATGATTTCCTCTCCCTTTTGTATTGATTTATAAACATAGAACATTATAGCGAAATTTATACAAAAAGGCAAGGTGAAAAAACTGGTTTTTTATGCACTTTACCATATTAACGTGCTAACTTGATAATCCCTTAACATATCAGCACGCTCAAACAGCATATTTTTGCCCTGTTTTATCTGTCTATTCATCCGAATCCAACTGTTTAATCAGGTATCTCCCAACAATTCTGGAAAAATTCGAAATATCCCGGATATATGCGAAATCTTTTCCAAATATCTTTTTTTCTGTGGAAAGGTCTTTTTCTTCCCCTGCAAAGACTCCCAGAACACTTACTCCAAGGTTTCGCAGGTGCCGCACTTCTGTAGCAGTATCATTGATCGCATATTTTCCCATATAAGGTTCCGGGTTCTTTGCGTGAGGTCTGTTTACGATGACATCATATGGTTTTCCATCACTTAATACAATGAGGATTTTTTTCTCCTCAGATCTCTGAAGCAGACCGTATCCTGCGGTTTTGATAGCAAGTCCATCCCTGTTATTGGAAGAAGTTACATAATTAAAAATATTTTCATTAGCTGACTGTGGATCATCGTACTCACGGAATCTGTGAAGGATCGTATAGTCCCAGAATGTGCAGAAGCTCATGACACGGTGAGGCAGGTTTACATTACTTAATGCTTCACTGATGATATAAGCCTGTAATGCCACATCTCCCTGCCTGGACATCTGGGAACCGCTGGCATCGATCAGCACATCTACTACGAAATCAGATGCATCAGATTTCAATTCTCTTTTAAACAGATTTGCTTCACTGCTTCTGCCCACACGCCAGAGTCTGGACGGAATGATCGTTCCTCTGTCTGACAGTACTTCCTGCGTCTCGCTTTTCAGCACCAGTGTCTTTCGTAAAAGGTCTGTGAGGGATGCGATGTTCTGCTTTACGATTCTGTGTTTGTCATGGTAGAGCCAGATATTCTTATTCTTTAATCGCACTGCATATTCATACTGATAGTTTCGTTTGACCGGATTCTTAAGAATTCCTTCTGTAAAATAAAGGCTGCAGTCCCTGTGAAGTTCCCTGCACATCAGATAATTCATTCGCTTCTCTTCTGCAGGAGTGAGATAAGTTTTTCCGAAATTCAACTCTACATAGGTGTATGCTTTCTCAAGTTCTTCCTCTGTGAGAATTGTAATTTTGTGTTTGGGCTGGCGCTGTTTTTCCATTTCTTCAGTGACAGCAGTGTCTTCCATGTCCGTAATCTTATTTGTCATCTGTTCGATGTAACTCTCCAGAGCTTCCTCATAAAGTTCTTCTGTGAGAAAATCTTCCCAGTCGTATTCTGTCAGTTCTTCCATGGTGACTGCCATAACCTGTTCCAGTGTTCCATGATCTTTCTCAAAATCCGGATCAATGATAGTGTTGTAAAGACTGTCAATAATACGGATCAGTTCTATAGTGTCTGCAGCTGTTCTGGCTTTGTAAACCATGTCGCGGATTTTTCGAAGACGCTCTTCTACATAATGGTTTCCATTCTGTAAACGGTCACGCAGGATGGCAATCTTCAGGCGACCGAGAATATCTCCGTATGCGGGCATCTGTTCAAACTCCTGATCCAGGATATCCTCGAATGCTTCCTTCTGCATCTCCCGGACTCCCGGACGTTCCTGACAGATTTTGTCCCCGATTGCTTCTTCTACACATAGCTGTGCTACTGCAGTCAGTTCTCCCTCTCCTGCCTGGCAGAAAACTTTTTTTACCAGATATAAACCCAGCAGATTCCTGTCATAATATTTTGCCAGAGCGCCCTGCTTGATGCCGTCATACAGAGCGATTGCTTTTGAGCGCAGATACAGGGAAACGTCTACTTTCATATTTAACGTGTAATCCCCGCTGATAGTCCAGAGGAGATTGCGGATCCTGTTTTCCAGTTCCAGACGGTAATCGTCGATTTCTACGATTTTCTCATCTTTCATATACATCATCCCTTGTCCAGTCTGCCGGAATTCTGGTTTTCACAATATCCTCTACGATTTCTTTCTCGAAAATGTCAAAGGTCTTGTTCACCACTCCCATAGTAACTGCTTTTCTCGGAGAAAGTCCGGTTTCTACAATCTTCATGGCTGCAAGGAGACCTCGCAGATCCAGAGGTTTGGTGGAAATTTCACTGTTTGTGGCTTTGAGCTGAAGATCCAGGAATACTCCGATGAACTGTGTTCTGGCGTTTTCTTTTATATTTGGAAACATCCGGCGGAAAATAAATTCCAGGGATTCTTCAGTCTGAGCCGGCATGTCTATGACCAGAAATCTGGATACCAGCGCTTCATTGAGTTCTTTGGTTCCTGCATAACCGTAATTCATAGTTCCGATAAAACGGGCAGCCGGATGAAGATCAATTTTGTCATAGCCCGGGACATCGATGGAACGGCGATAATCCAGGGTTGCATGAAGAACGGAAACTGCATCGTTCTTTGCCATATTGATCTCGTCGAGGATTCCGAAACCACCGTATTCTGCACACTGATAGATAGTTCCTTTGCGGAGCTTAACTTCGTTGTCCACGAAAGTGTCTGTGCCGATCAGATCTCCGCTGTTAGTATTTACATGAAAAGAAACATTGTACGCGGGACGGTTGAAAATATATGCCAGGTTCTCTGCAAGGATATTTTTTCCTGTTGCCTTCGGACCGGTGAGTAACAGGTTCTCCCCTTTGAGCAGTCCGGCAATGGCCATTTCCAGAATGTCTTTTCCGTAAAATGGAATGGATGGTTTCACAATCCTGTCTGCTGTCTCCGGTACCACCTCATACTGGCTGCGGAATTCTTCTACTCTCTTTATCAGTTCAGAGGCTACCTGCTGCTCCTCCAGAAATTTCAGTTCTTCCATTTAGTTCTCCTTTATATAACTATTATAGTCCAGTTTGTGTTATAGAAAAAGGCCGCTTATCTTTTACAGATTCACGACCCTTTCATTATAGCATTCTTCTTTATATTTTTACAACATTATACTTCAAATACAAGATCTCCATAAGAAGGCATCGGCCACATTTCCTTATCTACGATCATTTCCAGTTCATCCACAGGCTCACGTAAAGCTTCCATTGCAGGAACCACCTTTTCTCTGCAGAATACGGCTCTGTCCCGTCCCTCTGCATATTCCGGGGTCTTCTCAACCAGTTTGCTCAGCTTACTCATGGCACTGTTCGCAGCCTTTAAGAGTTTTGACGCTTTCTTGAGCAGATCAAGCTGTACACTTACATCGATCAGTCCTTCGCCCGCTGTTTTCACTGTATTGATAGATTCGCCAAGAACAGTGGTATATCTGATAACTGCCGGAATGATCTGCTTGGTTGCCATGTCGATCATGGTCTTTGCTTCAATATTGATTGCTTTAGAGTAAATCTCATATTTAATCTCTGCACGTGATTCAAGCTCAGCTCTTGAGAATACATCAAAAGATTCAAAGAGTTTCACTGCCTTCTCTGTAGTAAGTGCAGGGATTGCATCCACCATGCTCGGAAGGATCGGAAGTCCGCGGCGTTTAGCTTCTTTCTCCCATTCCGGCGCATAGCCGTTTCCGTTAAATACGATCTTCTGATGATCTGTGGCATATTCTTTGATCAGGTCATGTACCGCCAGCTCGAAATCAGGAGCTTTTTCCAGGCGGTCACATACTTCCTTAAATACTTCTGCCGTGATCGTATTCAGGACTACGTTACATGCGGAAATAGAATCTCTTGAGCCCACCATACGGAATTCAAATTTATTTCCTGTGAAAGCAAAAGGTGAAGTACGGTTACGATCTGTGGCATCCTTCATGAAATCAGGCAGAGTCTTAACACCTGTTTCCAGCTTACTTCCCTTTTTACTGTGAGTTGCTGTTCCTGTGCTGACCAGCTGTTCCAGAACATCCTCCAGCTGCTCTCCAAGAAATACGGAAATCACTGCCGGCGGTGCCTCATGGCCGCCAAGTCTCTGGTCATTTCCCACATCTGCCGCAGATTCACGCAGAAGATCTGCATGTTCATCTACTGCTTTCAGGATACAGGTGAGGACCAGAAGGAACTGAATATTTTCATGAGGTGTTTTGCCCGGATCCAGAAGATTGATTCCGTCATCTGTGGTAAGAGACCAGTTGTTATGCTTACCGGAACCGTTCACACCTGCAAATGGTTTCTCATGAAGGACACAGCGCATTCCATGGCGGCTGGCAACCTTTTTAAGAATACGCATCATCATCTGGTTCTGGTCTGCTGCGATATTGACCGGTGCATAAATCGGTGCAAGCTCATGCTGTGCAGGGGCAACCTCATTATGCTGTGTCTTTGCAGGAATTCCAAGCTTCCAACATTCTTCATTTACCTCTTTCATGTATGCGGAAATTCTCTGACGGATACTTCCAAAGTAATGGTCATCCATTTCCTGTCCCTTCGGAGGCATAGCTCCAAAAAGAGTTCTGCCTGTATAGATCAGGTCTTTTCTCTGAAGCCATTTCTCTTTATCGATCAGGAAATATTCCTGCTCTGCTCCTACTGACGGAGTTACTTTCTTAGAAGTTGTATTTCCGAAAAGTCTCAACAGACGGAGTGCCTGGGTGTTGATTGCTTCCATAGAACGAAGAAGTGGTGTCTTCTGGTCAAGTGCTTCTCCTGTATAGGAACAGAATGCAGTAGGAATACAGAGTGTTCCGCCTGCTGCATCATGACGCACAAAAGCCGGTGATGTACAGTCCCATGCTGTATATCCTCTCGCCTCAAAAGTTGCTCTTAATCCACCGGACGGGAAAGAAGATGCATCCGGTTCACCTTTGATCAGTTCTTTTCCGGAGAAAGACATCAGGACCTTGCCGTTATCCATCGGAGCTGTGATAAAAGCATCGTGTTTCTCTGCTGTCACACCTGTAAGGGGCTGGAACCAGTGGCTGTAATGTGTGGCACCTTTCTCGATGGCCCATTCTTTCATCTCGTGTGCTACTACATCCGCAATTTCCATAGACAGTTCTTTGCCCTCTTCTATGGTTTTTTTCAATTCTTTGTAGATCTTCTTCGGAAGTCGTGCCTGCATGACGGAATCATTAAACACGTCACATCCAAAAGTCTCTACTACATTGATATACTCACCCATTTTATTTCTCCTTTTTATTTATTAACGGGGAAATTCCAATTGATCTGGTTTCCTCATTTTTTGTACTTTTCAGATACAGATTCAGTGCTTCGTGGCAGTTTTCAATCTCTATCTGTGTATGACTGCCGCCGTATTCACCGTCCAAAGTCCATGGTACCGGTTCTTCTGAGGTAATGGTCACCCTGGCTGATTTAAAAGAATGGATCAGATCTGTATTGTCCTCTGCTGTCAGCATTGCAGTCATGATCTCCTGCAATTCCAGCGGATTCTTCGGTCTTGTGATCATGGTAACTTCAAAAAGTCCGTCATTCATATCCACGTTCTTGCCTGTAAGGTTCTTGAACCCTCCCACTGAACGGGAATTGGTGATCATTCCAAAGATGAAGTCATCCTCCACAGTTAATTCTTCGGATTCAATTCTCATATGGTATGATTTGATATCAAAAAGGCGTTTCACTCCCTCAAGAAGATAGGCTACATGGCCAAGGATATTCTTGAGATCCTGATCTGTCTGATAGGCTACATCTGTGAAAAGACCGAAAGCTGCTATATATGTAAAGCTCTGGTTATTGAATCTGCCGATGTCACAGTGATAAAGTTTCTCTTCCATGATCATGGAAGCGGCATCTGTCATGCTTTTCGGCATAAAGAGACTGTTTGCAAAGTCGTTGGTGCTTCCTGCCGGAATGTATCCGATGGGAATGGAACTCTTCTTTTCCATTACTCCGGTAACCACCTCATCAAGAGTCCCGTCTCCGCCGCTACATACGATAAGGTCCACTTTGGATTCGTATTCTTTGGCTTTCTCGTAGGCATCTTTTGGTTTCTGTGTGGAATAGATAATGACTTCATAACCGCCTTTGTTGAAAATATCTACTATATCAAGCAGGTTTGTTTTGATCTTGCCTTTACCTGCCTTGGGATTGAAAACAAAGAGCATTTTTTTGTTCATTTCGAGCAACTCTCCTTTTTTCAGGGTTTAAATGCGTAGTTTTCAGAGTACGCAGATTTCTATTTATATAATATAAGAAAAAAGGGTGGAAAAGTCAATGGGGTTTGACGGGCAAAAAGTTTAAGGATATCAGCAAATATTTTTGTATGGCAAGTTATATTTAAGCGTGATAGAATGAGAGGGTATTTTATTATAGAAAGGATTTGATTTTTATGATTAAGCTGATTGCTTCAGATATAGATGGGACTCTGGTGAAGGATGGGACTCTGGCTATTGACGGGGAGTATATGGAGGTTATCGGAAGGCTGATTGATAAGGGGATTGTGTTTGTGGCATGCTCAGGGCGGCAATATCGAAGTGAGAGGAAGCTGTTTGCCCCTGTCGCAGACAGACTGCTTTATATCTCTGACGGAGGAACTGTTGTACGGACTCCGAAGGAGATTCTGAAAGTGGATACTCTGCCGGACGAAATCTGGAAAGGAATGTGTTCTATGGTAAGAGAGAATATGCCTTCCTGTGATTATTTTATTTCCACACCTGAACGCTGTTTCGCAGAAGACGGAGGCAGCCAGATGTTTCACTGGCTAAGAGATTCTTACGGATATGATATCCATGAAGTTCCGGAAATGTTAAAACTCGAGGGGCAGCAGGTAAACAAATTTGCTGTCTACCACCCCAACGCCTGTGAGGAAATGTGCGCCCCTTTATTCACTCCCACCTGGAAAGACAAAACAGTTATGGCTGCCGCCGGCAAGGAATGGATGGACTGTACTGCCCCAGGTTCCGGCAAAGGTCCTTCCGTTGCTTTCCTTCAGGAATATCTGGGAATTTCACCTGACGAAACCTGCACTTTCGGAGATAACCTCAACGATATTGAAATGCTTCAGAATGCCGGTCTCAGCTACGCAGTCTCCAACTCCCGCCCCGAAGTCCGGGCTGCCGCCAAAAATACCTGCCCGCCCTACTGGGAAAACGGAGTTCTGCAAATTTTGAGGTCTTTCTTATAAAAGATACGAATTACTCCAGTTCATACCAATACACAGCGCAAAAACATATTTCATTTCGTGTGCATTTGCAGGAGTCTTAGAACTTCTTAGCTGATAAAAATATGCGTTATAAGAAAAATGACCCACTGTCTGAGCCGCAGCATGCGGCGAGTTTGGGTCATTTTTCTTATGTTTTTAGCATATTTTTAGCAGCTTAGAAGTTCTTAGGCTTCGAAACCGCACACGAAATGAAATATGTTTCTGCGCGTCCCTCTTCAACTCCTAAGCTTCCATTACAGCATCTTTCATAGACTTCACATACTCTTTCACATACGGTACACAGTCCGCTCCATGTTCTGCACACAACTTAACAATAGCAGATCCCACAATAGCCCCGTCCGACTGTGCTGCCATCTTCTTTGCCTGCTCCGGCGTAGAAATACCAAATCCCACAGCACATGGAATATCCTTCACAGCCTTCACTAACTTCACCATAGCTCCGATATCCGTAGTAATATTAGTTCTTGTTCCTGTAACACCAAGAGAAGAAACACAATACACAAACCCTTCCGCATCCTTCGCAATCTGTGCGACCCTCTCATGAGAAGTCGGCGCGATCAGAGAGATCAGATCAATACCGTATTTCTTGCAAACACTGTCAAATTCCTCTTTTTCCTCATACGGCACATCTGGCAGAATCAAACCATCCATTCCGATTTCTGCAGCTGTTTTAATAAACCGCTCCGTTCCGTAAGAAAATACCACGTTTGCATAAGTCATAAACACCATAGGAACAGAACTGTTCTTTCTGATCTTTACCACCATGTCAAATACCTTATCTGTAGTCACACCACCGGAAAGTGCTCTCACATTTGCTCTCTGGATCACCGGTCCCTCTGCTGTAGGATCAGAAAACGGAATCCCAAGCTCGATCAGGTCTGCACCAGCTTCCTCCATTGCATAGACAAGCTGCTCTGTCACTTCCAGAGACGGATCTCCACAGGTAATAAACGGGATAAATGCCTTTCCTTTTTCAAATGCTTCTGTAATTCTCTTATTCATGGATATCCTCCCCTCTGTAACGCGCGATTGCTGCACAGTCCTTATCTCCACGTCCGGAAATTGTAATGACCACGATCTGGTCTTTTCTCATCTGCGGAACAATTTTCTTTGCGTAAGCTACTGCATGAGCACTCTCAATAGCAGGAATGATTCCCTCTGTTCTGGAGAGATATTCAAATGCTTCTACTGCTTCTTCGTCTGTGACAGGTACATATTCTGCACGTCCTGTATCATAGAGATGCGCATGTTCCGGTCCGATTCCCGGATAATCCAGACCTGCGGAAATGGAATATACAGGTGCGATCTGACCATATTCATCCTGACAGAAATAAGATTTCATTCCATGGAAGATTCCCAGTTTGCCGGTTGCAATGGTAGCTGCTGTCTCTGCCGTATTTACGCCACGTCCTGCTGCCTCACATCCAATCAGACGGACATCTTTATCATTGATAAAATTGTAGAATGTTCCGATCGCATTGGATCCGCCACCTACACATGCAAGAACTGCATCCGGAAGTCTGCCCTCTTTTTCAAGGATCTGCTCTTTGATTTCTTTGGAGATCACTGCCTGAAAATCGCGAACAATTGTAGGGAACGGATGAGGTCCCATTACAGAACCAAGTACATAATGTGTATCGGAAATACGGTTTGTCCACTCTCTCATTGTCTCGGAAACAGCATCCTTCAGTGTTGCAGTACCGGAAGTAACTGCATTGACCTTTGCACCCAGAAGACGCATTCTGTATACATTTAATGCCTGACGTTCTGTGTCTTCCTTTCCCATGAAGATTTCACATTCCATACCCATAAGAGCTGCTGCTGTTGCTGTTGCCACACCATGCTGACCTGCGCCTGTTTCTGCAATGACACGGGTCTTGCCCATTTTTTTTGCAAGAAGTACCTGGCCAAGTACATTGTTGATTTTGTGAGCACCTGTATGGTTTAAGTCTTCTCTCTTTAAGTATACTTTTGCTCCACCCAGATCTTCTGTCATGTGAGATGCAAAGTAGAGACGGGATGGTCTTCCTGCATATTCATTCAGAAGCTCTGTAAGCTCTGCGTTAAACTCCGGGTCATCTTTATAGTGGTTGTAGGCTTCTTCCAGTTCGATGACAGCATTCATCAGTGTTTCCGGAATGTACTGTCCTCCATGGATGCCGAATCTTCCTTTTGACATCTGTATATGTCCTCCTTTTATGTATGTAATCCCTGGCCTGTCAGATGGTCGGTCAGAGTATTCTATGTTCTTTCTGAATTAGTCAAGCGGATATTCGCAATCCGCTTCGCTACGCGGCTCTACACCGAATAACTG
>OGTL01001335.1_pt1 | contig 22114 bp, 40 predicted proteins | sample 1553601 | NCBI WGS metagenome assembly OGTL01 (sample SAMEA2580112, study PRJEB22360) | human gut metagenome | biome: human gut; feature: human-associated habitat; material: faeces | place: Denmark | collected 2008/2010 | reverse complement strand
TGCTGTATCATTAATATTAATGAATGAATTATTTTTAATAAATTCAAGCATTTCAACGATTTTATCAGCTAAGTTTGATTTTTCAGCGAACTTTTCAGCTTTACGAGCTTTAGTACTATTAAAATCAGCGTTACGTACCAAACGCAAGAAATAAGACTGTTCAGCTAACATATTTAACTTTCCTAGCGTATTAATAATAATCATGTCAGCGACTTCGCGGTTAATTACTTCGTCTTTTTCGAGGTTTAGACCGTATTTTTTGTTTGTGTTGCGTTGATAATTATTAATGTGCTGTTTTACTTCCAATAAATCGTGAATAGTATTTAAAGTGATAATAGGCATGTTTTTAAGTGCGTTTAGTGTTTCTTTTGCGATTTTCATAGTTTGTATGTATTCCTTTCAATTAATTCCATTAAGTTAGTAAAATCAACAGCGAACAGAGGGGGAACAAATTCTCTAACAAGTTCCTTTGCTTCCTCTACTCGTCCTTGTAGACTTAATTTGTCTACTTCATCAAGTATCATTTCATAATCATATCCCACGGCTGAACTCCTTTAAAATGGTAGTTGGTCATCAGGAATTTCAGCAGGAGAACTACCACCGAACAAGTCAACAGTATTCGGAGCCATTCCACCGTGTGGGTCGTCATATACATTACCACCGTTATCACGATTGAGATTAAATTCAGGCGTTACTTTAGCATACGAAGCATTATAATAAGTTTTGTCGCCTTTTGTTTCGGCTTTTACTTGGTCGATGTACACAGTTACAATGTCGCCATAATTTACGCTATCAGGTAACCAAATGCCACCGATATAATGCTCAAATGGATATGCTTTAAATGATAGGACTTTCTTAGTTCCGTTTGATGTTTCAACTTGTTTTGTGTTAATTTCGTTTACTTTTAAAGTTTCAATAATTTTCATTTTTTTATTTCCCTCTCTTTATTTGATAGTTTAATTTTAACTTATTTATTTTCTTTTGTCAAGTATTAAGCATTCATGTTTACTTTTCCAAGTTTGCAAAGTTCGTTTGCACGGTCGCTTGACATCTCTTTGTTTGCTACCATTTTTTTCAAGTCACTCAAATTGTATTGATAACTTGCTTTAGGTACTGCTTTAGGACGTTGTACATTGTTTTGACCTTTGTTTGTACTATCTGCGTCTTTTGTATCGTCTAATTTCAACGCTTGACCGTAAGCGTATTTACTAGCGTATGATTGACTAGCACCAGTCGCTTGAGCTTTATCCATTCCTTTTTTGTTGATGTCAATAACAGCCCAACCGTCGCCACTTGCGATGTCATTAGGGTTATCAGGGTCAAAGATATCAACATGGACATGTAACATCAGTTCGTTGTTCATTTCTAGCATTTCAGTCGTTGCTTTTTCCATTAGTCCATACTGTAACAACAGAGGTTTCAAAGCTGTTTGAATATCCTCGTTATTTCTGAAATTGTACTTTCCAAAGCTGTTATACTGGCTTTTAGGTACTTCAATTTCATTGATTAATTTTAGAACTTTGCTTTCCATTATAGGCTTACTCCTTTGTTAACGTGTTTTTTATACATTTTCCACAACCATTTGAAGAAACCGCGGATATATCTTCCAAGTTCTTCAGCTACATTTTCAACGGCTTTAAATGCAAGCCAAATAAATATAATAGTTAATAATAAAGTCAACATTTTTTATTCCTCCTTAACTGTATAACTAATTATAACGTGTTTGCTTTCTTTTGTCAATTACAAGTTCGTTACAATTCTTTTAAACGTTCTTGACAGTTTTCACATCGGCAAACATCGGAGTACATAAGATTATAAATAACCAAGTCCCCATGTGCGTCTAAATAAATACCGTCAACACTATATAAATCGTTTGGGTTTTCAAAGAAAACTTCTTTACTCTTGTCTTCTACTTTTTGAAGTTTTTCGATTAATTGTTCTACTGTTAAAGCCATTATTTTATACCTCCGATGTATTCATGTATTTGTTTTAATTGTTCTTTGTTATCTTTTTGCGTGTATTTCCCTTTCCTGCCTGTTTTCGTTTTCTTTTCAGTAGGTGGGAAGCCTTTACTATTAAAGTACTGCCTAGCATATTCAAAAAATGTTAGTGCATTAGTATAATTATGTTCGCCTAGCATTTTATGATACTGTAAGCTAGTTTCACGCCATTTATTGAAGTCGTCCCAGTTCAGAATCATAATTTACCTCTTTCACAAACCAACCATTTAAAGGCTTGTCTTTATTCAGCCATAAATCTAAATAAGCAACTGTAATATTAAAGTGGTTCGCTAGTTGTTCTTTAGTATGAAACCACATAAACGTTTGTCTATTGAATGCTACGAATTTCATCATTTTCTTTCATTTCCTTTCTTTTTTCAAGTTCTTCAAGTTCTGCCTTTCTTCCTTTAAACTTTTCAAATATTGATTTTTGAAGTGCCACCCAGTCTTCTGCTTCAGACCGCTCAAAACCCATTTTAACAGCCATTTCGATATAATCGTTATATTTGCCCATGTCTTTTTCATACGGTTCATTAGGCTTTTTCCCTGCCCTTACAGCGTATTTTAAAGCGTTAGTTAGTGCAAAACCTTGACCAGTTGTGAAGTTATACTGCCAAAATTTTAAGTCCCATTCAGAACCCCAAATCAGGAACTCCTCTAATTGAATACCTTGCTCATTTGCATAATAATCTTGTGCCATTTATTTAACCTCTCTAACAAATATTTTTTTACATTTGATACATTTACAAGATAAACCTAAAGCGTATCCTAGTAATACCGCGATTTCTTCACTTCCACAGTGTGGACATTTAATTGTTTTCATTTTTGACCTCCGATAAGAACAATAGGCTCATTTTTTAATTCTAAAATTTTGTTATCTTCTTCATCATAAATAACAGCTTTTTCAATTTGAGGGCATTCATTGAAGTCGTCTTTAATTACTTCAATTGCTACTCCTAGTTTTTTATAAGCCCAAGTGAAAGTTTTATTATTATTATAGTGATATTCAATATTTAACATTTTTTTCATTTTTATACCTCCTCAATTTGAATACCATTTAAAGCCAAAGTTTTATAACTTTCTTTTAAGAATTGTTGCATTCTGAAAGCTAAAATAGCGTTTTTATAGTCCAAAGTCCTTGGTACTTTTTTATATGCTTTTTCTACTAAATTAATTCTTTTTACTAAGTTTTCATATGTTCTCATTTGTTTTGTTCTCCTTAACTTTATATATTTATTATAGCTAAAGTTTTTAACTTTGTCAATTACTATTGTGTTTCATTTCTATGTAAATTTTGTAACATTCTTCAGAACAGAACAATTTTTTAGCGTTGCATTGTTTACCACAAATTCGGCACTCCCCACCCTCTGCGATAAAATGAACGTTTTGCACTCCCCATTCATCACACCAAAATTCTAAAGTGTTGTTTGCTTGTTGTTCGTCCATACCTAAATTGTCAACCATATATTTAAAACATAAAGATAACTTAGCTTCAAACTTGCTTAGATGTTCTTGCATGAAGTCATATACTTCTGTTACATCAGCTTTTGATTTTCTGAACTCCTCTAATTGTTCTAGGTCTGTCAATCGTGGCGGATATTCTCTTTTTGTTCCGTCGTCATAATAATATACTACTTTTTCAATTGCCATTATATAATACCTCTCTCTTTGATTTTGTTTGCTACTACTTTGTAGTATATTCTTGTTTCATTGATAAACATGTCGTTTACTTTGCTTTCTTTTTGACGTTTTCCTTTTTGTTCTAAGCTATCTAATAACTTAACAAGACCTTTTGCCGTGAACTTTTCGATGAAGCGTTCCATTTCTTCTTTTTTATCTGCTTTAACGCCTGTTAAACGCTCATAGAGAACGATTAAGACATCTAGCATAGAAATGTCCTCCATTTGTTTATAATAGCTGTAAACGCTATTTAGAAGCCCTAGAAGCATATCTTTTTCAATATCTGTTACTGGTTCTTTTTGTTGAAGTCTTACAACTATTTTGTTAAGTGTTTCGAGTGCAATTTTCATTTGTTTAATTCCTTTTCTAGTTTATTTAATTCTAGCATATTTCTTTTGAAAAATCTACTACTTTGTTCTGCTTTTTTAATTTCGCCACAATCTAAGTAACGTTTAATTCTTTCAGCGTCGCGAACCATGAACTCAAAGCGATTTCTAGCCCAACGTTCTTTGTTTTCTTTTTCTAGTTTATCCATTTGATAACCTCTCTTAACTTTATGACTTAATTATACAAAAGAAAAACCGCAATGTCAAAGACAAAACGGTTAATCGTTAATTTCTTTTACTTTTCCTTTTTGTTTCAAAGCTGTTAAAAGACTTTCAGCCTCGTTTTTTGTTTCCTCGTATTCTTCCCCCTCTTTTTGTTCTTCTTCTAGTATCTCTTTAGGTTTGTTGCCTGTGGGGTCTATGATTTGAAATTGTTCCCCTACGTAACCTAGACAAACTTCTTTGTCATAAGCATAGTTACGAGCTTCAACAGTTAAAATTGAATACTTGCTACTTTTCCCCATTTTAGGGCTTAGGCATAAACAGAACTCAAACCATGCACCAATTGCCGAACTACCTAAAGCGTGAGTGCTTCGTACTCTAAAAGACTTTTCCTCAAGCGATTGATTATTCGTGTCCTTTCTAGCGTGAGCAATTAATAAAAACGTTACATCATTTAAAAGCAACTTCAATCGTGTTATGTTATTCAGCACGTCATTCATACTTGACATGTCGTTTAGAGTGTTTCTATCTGTCAGCATGTCTTTTAAGTTGTCCAAAATAACAAACTTAATATTATTCTCTTTGATGAACTTATAAAGTCCGTTCATGTGGTTTGTATTATCTAGCTTAAAAATTCCCCCAGTAATGAAATGCAAATTATCAGGAACATCATTATAAGCTTTTAACCGTTGATGTAACACAAAGTCAGTATCTTCATTATCAATTATAAGCACGTTCGCTTTTTTAGTTTTAAAATAGCCAAAGGGAACACCTTTAGCCACACTTAAAGCCATTTGCAACGTTGTGGAACTCTTGAAAGATTTTTGTGGTGCAATAGTTAAACCTGCCTGTCCTCGTGGTACTAAGTGTTCTATCAGCCACTCGTTCCCACCTTTAAAGTCCTCTTTTTCTTGTAGTTCCTTAGCTGTTATAACACGTTCAAACAAGTCTTGCATTTTAATAAACCGCCTTTACCTTGTAATCTAAAAAGATTCCATTCTTTCCAGTATAAGCTATAAAATCATAATCAGGATAAATGTTTTTTAATTTAATTACCCAGTATTCGGCACGTTTTACCTGCCATTTAAAATTCTTTGCTTTTAAGATATCTTTGTTAATTGCTTTGATGTCGTCAATAATTGTCATTTGAAAAACCTCCATAGTGTAATAGCAAGAGCGATTATAAGTAAAAAGTCAACTATAAAAATAAACGATAAAATTATAGTGACAAAAGTTGCTAAAATTGTCAATCTTTGTAGCCTCCTTTTATTAAATCAACTAAACCTAAAATAAAATTACCTAGGCAACATAATAACCAAACTAAGAACAAAGAATGGTCTACACTTGCAACAATTCCAAACATGGCAGACATTAACCAATAAACGATAAACATATTTAAATACCTCTTTCTTTTTATTTTTCTAATTGTTCACGCAACCAGTTCATTTCAAATAAAATCAAATCTCCATTATTATATAACCAGTCGCCAGCTTCACTAAAATCAATTTCGCCATAACTTAGTTGTTCCATTTTTTTCTCTAAACTTTGGTAAATATCCATTCAAATACCTCTTTCTTTTTATCTATGCTTTAATTATAACTGAAATTATATTACAATTCAAGCTATAAAATATTTCTTTTTAGTTACCTTGCTAAAGGGTATAACTATCCACGCAAACGCAAGTTTTTATCCCCCCCTCTTGAACTAATCAATATATCAGCGCTAGTAACTCAATTAGTCCTCACGTCAATCAGGCTATGACGAACACCCAAACACAACAACTTAACAGGAAGCAGGGGGAATGCCACTCTTGCAATGGTTTGATACTTCCTTGCTGTGTTTTGCCTAATTCATTACTCACGCCTTATTCAGTACGGTTTTCATATATTCAATTCCTAAGACATCAGACAAGCCTTAGGCGTATTTAATTTTGATATTTATATTATAACACACACTTTTTTAAAATCAAGTAAAAAAAATAGGGTCAAAAATAAAAGAATAGCTTAACTGTGGGAATAGTCATAAATATATTATTTTTTGGTTACAAATTATTTAATCAAATTGTAAACTATCTAAATCTTTTGTTGGTATTATAAAAATTAAAATGAAAAAACAGTATGCTATAATAATAACATAATCAATGAGGGAGGTAAAGACATGGCAGAAAAAAACATCTATTTTATTAATGATGAAGTAGAGCTGAAACAAGTATTAGAATTTATTGACAAAACAGACTACGGTATTAACATTGACAAAACACGCGAAGATGTTTATGCGGTCGTGACTTCTTATAGCCTCCCTATTTAAGAGGGCAGAAATGAAGAAAATTTTAGCTATAGATTTTAGCACAGCTAGTAAGAAAGACGAGGGTACAGGTTACGCTTTTAGAAAAGACGGTCAATTGTTCGTTGGTTCTATTAAAGCGTACAGCTCAAAGAAAAATGCTTGGGAACGTACCTTTGACATTGTTAACGCAATTAAAGAATTAATTGAAGAATTTGACTTATATAATTATCACTTAGCAATCGAAACACCTATCATGGGTAGAAATAGAAAGCACAGTATCACTCTAGCAAATTGTAACGGTTATTTTATCGGTGCAATTGACGGTCTAGTTAATGGCTATACTTTCATAGATAACTCAAAGTGGTGTTCTTATCATTTAATTTCAGGCAAACGAGAACAACGAAAAGAAGAAAGTTTGGAACTGTTAAAACAGACTGGACTTGTTCCGATTGATTGCAAAGATGATAACATGGCAGACGCTTATAACATCTTAACATATTGCGAAAGTTTGGGTTAATTGTTCCCTTGTAAAAAAACAATAATAATAATTGGAGGTGGTAACATAAAAGTATCACAAAATGGTTTAAACTTGATTAAAGAGTTTGAGGGTTGCCGATTGACTGCTTATAAACCTGTACCGTGGGAAAAAATGTACACTATCGGTTGGGGTCACTACGGTGTCACAGCAGGTACAACATGGACGCAAGCGCAGGCAGATAGTCAGCTAGAAATTGACATCAATAATAAGTATGCACCTATGGTTGACGCTTATGTCAAAGGTAAAGCAAACCAAAACGAGTTCGACGCTTTAGTGTCATTGGCTTATAATTGCGGTAATGTTTTCGTTGCTGACGGTTGGGCGCCATTCTCACACGCTTATTGTGCTTCAATGATTCCGAAGTATCGTAATGCAGGCGGTCAAGTGTTACAAGGTTTAGTAAGACGCAGACAAGCAGAACTTGACTTGTTTAATAAGCCAGTATCAAGTAATTCAAACCAAAACAATCAAATAAAAGGAGAAATTCAAATGTACCTAATTAAAGGACTAGACAATGCAGGAAAAGAAAAACATTGGTATGTTTCTGACGGTGTAAGTGTTCGCCATATTCGAACAACACGTATGTTACAAAACTATCAAAACAAATGGGGCGCCCTTAACTTGCGTACTGATACAATGTACGTTGCAGAAATTGAGAAAGAGTTTGGTCGTGCTATTGACATGAAGACTGGAGAATTTAAATAGGAGAAATAAATGAGCTTATTTAATCTATCACGCAGAGCGGAAGATGTGAGCTTTTCAACTTTCACAGTCCAAGACCCTACAACTGATTTGTTACTAGGTAAGTTATTGGGCTTAGTTTCCTATTTTGATAATGTTGATTATTCCGAAGCGTCTAAACTTGAAGACCTATTCTATTGGGCTTTACAAGGTAAAGAAGTTTATCGTGTTTGGTATGGTGGTTTTAAGTATTATGCTCAAAGAGTAAATGCAGACCAGTTTAACATTGTAGTTAGAGAACCGAACCGCAGACAAGTTACTATCAGAACAAATGACTACGAAATGTTATTAAACCCTTTCTATGGCGCTAACCCTCAACGGTTTGGCGTAATGTTTGGAATGGCTAGTAATGGTATTGGGCGAAGACTTGATTCACAGGCTCAAATAAAAATCTATTGGAAAACTAAAGTTTCTAGTGGTTTAAAAGAAGTTTGGGACAGAATTAGAGAGCGCCTAACACAACAACAACAACTTGCTAGAGAATTTAACGGTGTATCGGTTATCGGTTCTGATGATGATATTAAACAGATTCAGCCTGATTACAGCGGTTCACTACAAAATGACGCAAACCTTGCAATTGAAGTTGCTTTGAGTGAATACGGAATACCTAGGGAGTTGCTTTATGGACAAAGTAATGAAGTTACTATTATCGCGTTCGCAATTCAAAAAGTGTTGCCGTTGTTAAAACAACATGATAAGAACATAGTTTTCAATCAAGAGAATTTTGTCGCTTATATATCAACAACAGCCAAAGGAGGAAATATTGAAAGTAAAAGCAGTTCGAGGGATAGCGAACCCGTTGGGAACGATTGACGCTCACGGCACGGTTATTGAGTCCATTGCTAATGCAGGAGAGGGCGTTGACATTCTTAACCGACACCGTGAAAAAATTGGTTCAGGGTTCGTTCATCTTGAGGGGGACAATGTAATTTTGACAGGTTACGTTGACGAAGAACAATACACAGCCGAAAATATCGAAGAAACAGGGCTTTCAGTTGGCTTCAATGCTAACGGTGTGAAAGCTCGTGAAATTGACGGAGTAGGCTACTACAAAGATGTTACAATTACGGAGGTGTCACTAACTCCGTTACCAAGTAATAAAGGTGCTAAAGTGACAAAAGTAAGAGAAGAAAATAAAGAAGATGAAAAAGGAGAACAAAAACAAATGGGTGCAAACGAAACACAAGAAATCATGAAACAAGCAATCGAAGCAGGTGTAAAAGTTCGAGAACTTGAAGCTAAAGTTACAGAGCTTAACAAAGAACGTGAAGAACTTAAAAAAGAACGTGAAGCGTCTATTCCTAGCGAAAAACCTGAAGACGTAGAACGTAAATTTATGCGTGAACTTGGTGGAAAAATGGCTGAAATGCCAGAACAAGGTTTCTTGCGTGAATTTGCTAACGCTTCAGATTTGAATGTTGTTAACTCTCTTGGGTCTATCACTTCAAAATATGCTCGTAAGTCAGGTATCTATGACGGTGCATTGAAAGCACGCTTCCAAGGTTTGACACTTGCAGAAGACGGTGTGGACGATACATTCATTGAGGGTACATTTAAGGCAGGTACAGACAAAAACAAAGCTCAAACAGCTTCTAAACGTTCACTACGTCCACAAATGGCTGAAGCATACTTACAAATGGATAAAGCAACAGTCCGTGGTGTAAATGATTCAGGTGCGTTGTCTGAATACGTGATGTCTGAAATGGTAAACCGTGTTATCCAAAAAGTTGAATACAACATGATTCTTGGTTCGGCTGACGGTTCTAATGGTTTCTATGGTTTGAAAACTGCCACAGACGGTTGGACAAAACAAATTGAGTACACAGACTTGTTTGAGGGAATTACTGACGCAGTTGCTGAATGCTCAATTTCTGACGCAATCACAATTGTTATGAGTCCACAAACTTTTGCAGAGTTGCGTAAGCTCAAAGGTTCTGACGGTCATGCACGATTCAACGAGTTGGCAACAAAAGCTCAAATCGCTCAATCATTCGGTGCTGTTAATCTTGAAACACGTGTATGGGTCCCTAAAGACGAAGTAGCTGTTTACAATCACGATGAATACGTGCTTATCGGAGATTTGAATATGGAAAACTACAACGACTTTGACCTACGTTATAACGTTGAACAATGGCTTTCAGAAACTCTTGTGGGTGGTTCTATCCGTGGTAAAAACCGTTCAGCTTACTTGACTAAAAAAGCAAGTGTGTAATTAGAAAGGTTGGTAGATAATGGCTGAATTTAAAATTACAGACCGTTACCAACAAATCATTGAAACGACTGTGGAGGGAATGAGTGTTGGGCTTTTCCCTTTACTTGGTCGTGTTCATGTAGTTGACGCAAATGTTTTGCAGTCTTTCAAGGTTGAAAACCATGAAGCAAAGGACTTTAAGACAAAAGTGTTAAACGTTGGTAAATTTGATTATATTGACTTCTCACACGGTGCTGACTTGACAGAGGGCGCTATTAGTGAAGCAATTCGATTAATCACTTATAACATTTATAAGCAAGTAGAAAAAGAACTATTTGACTTAGCTAAAGCTGTTACAGGGGAATACGTGCAAGGCGCTAACGATATCATGTTTGTTAAAGATAATGATTTCGTACAGTTGAGTATTCCTGTATTTGAAACAGACCACTTTGACGTGGAAGATACGTTTGATAAAATTGTAATCAACCCTGATACAGCTATTTTAATCGGTTCTCTAGTTCCTGAATTTGTTATCACTAAACAAGCAAATACTAACAAGGTGCGTGTTTATGGTACTTTGACAGTAGAGGGTGGCTTCTTTGGTACTGGAGTAGTTAAGAAAATTGGAGGATAAAAATATAAATGGCATATACAGCAAAAAATGAATTAACCCACGGTCTAGGGTATGGGGTTGTCTTCACAGACCCTACAGGGACAACCGCAGGTATTCCGATTGCAGGGTTACGCGGTATTGAAACAGAAAACAACCAAGAAAACACAAATTTCTATGCAGGGTTTAACGCGCCTTATCGTACAATCGCAGGTGCTAAAGCTACACAAATTACTGTTAAGTCTTATGACTTGCCAGACGCTTTTGCAACTCACGCTTTAGGGTTTGGAAGTGTTTCAGGGTTCTTGACTGACGATGTAGCAAATTACAAGCCTTATGGGTTTGCTTATGCTGAACGTTATCGCGATGACGACGGAACAGGTTATAAAGCAACATTCTATCCAAGTGTTCAGGCTACTACACCAAGTGACACGGCAGAAGCGGACGAAGAAAGTCCTACAGGTAAAGAGTACGAACACACAGCAACTGTGACAACTGGAGATTTTGCACTAGAGGACAAAAAACGCTTGTTTGTAAAATTTAAAGTGTCTGATGAAGACCTTGCAACTGGAACAAGTGGTCCAGCACTTGCGTTTAAAAAGTTGTTCAATGAACTCAAACCGCTCACAGCTGAAGACATCAAGGCGTAATTTTAAGAGTGGAGGGCTTGGAAATAATAGTTCCCACTCTTTTATTTTAAATTATAAGGAGAACAGAAAATGAAGAAAGAAGATTTTAAATTCGATTTTAAAGCGTTAGAGCGTATGGAAGATAATGGCATTTACTTTGGAGATTTGAATGAACGAGATTATCACAGTCTAGCATTGTTCTTTTGGGCTTGTGCGCCACAATATACACTTGATGAAATTCTTGGGGCTTTAATTGGTGGGCTTTTACCTGTTACGGTTGCAGAACTTATGGAACAACTGGTAGACGAAACAAAAAAAGCACTAGCACTAACAGCGAAGAAGTAAGGGAAGACGCAAGAATAACAACACTTGCAATTGTTAGTGCTATGACAGCTTTCAGAGTTCCCTATGAAGTGTACAGCCATAGACCTTTAGGGTGGACGCTTAAATTAATTTCAACGTTGACACCTAAAGAGAAGAAGAAAACAACCGCAGAAGAATTAAACAAGGCGGAACATGTGGAGGTAGAATTATGGCAACCACCGAAGTCAAAGGACTAGAAAAGTTCACAGAGAAACAGCTTAAAAAAGTTTGGTTAGAAATGGCAGACGCTTTTAATTCTAATCAGAACACAGTAAAGCGTAGTTACAAAAGTTCATTAGGTGGCGACTTTTCAGGATATCGTGCTAAATTTGACACCAGTAAAATTACTAAACAAGTTACTAGGTCATACGGTTCGCTAAAAAGTGGAAACATTGGTATTATAAACGGTTTTAAAGCTAAAGATGAAAGTTGGAGAATGCTGAACGTCTTGCTTCATGACCGTCACTTGCACCAAAGATATGGACAAACGCTAGTTAAAGCCACTCACGAAATGGACGATAAAACTAAAACGATTAAGCGTAAGTTAAGGAGTATAACAAACAATGGCTAAAGAAAAATATGTCATTCAGGCAGAGTTAAACACTAAAGGCGTTTTAAGTAGTGCTAGAGAAGCACAAAGAGAAATTAATAACATTGGTCGTCTAGCTAAAGAAACGAACAAGAACGCTCAAATAACAGGTTCTGTGACTATGAAAGACAAGGGTATTAAAGAAACACAAAGAGCTTTAAACCTTGCTAAACAGAACGTAGATAATTTAACAAAAGCGTTGGCAAATGCAAAGATGTCAGGTGCTACGCAAAAACAAGTGCAGGCATTAGAAAGTCAACTTGTTAAAGCACAAACGCAAGCGACAAGATTAAGCACAGAGCTTTCAAAAATTGGAACAAGTAAAGGGTTCAGCTTATCAGGTGCGTTTGATAGTGTCAAAAGTTATGGCTCAAACATGCTTTCTACTTTCTCAAAAATTGGGAACGTTATAAGTGGAGTTAATGCAGGTATTGGGCTTGTTACTGGTGCGGTTTCAACTGCTACTGGTTATATTGGCGGTTTTGCTAACAACTTAATGAATACCTATGATAGACAAATTCAAGCACAAAAGAGCTTGTCAGCTACTTTATCAGACGGTGCAGAGGGTTACAAAAAATTTAATTCATACATTGATTCAGGAAGCGAACTTCTAAAATCACAACGCAATGACCTGAACGAGTTAGGGTCTACCATTTCAGGTTATACTAGTCTAACAGGGGACCAAGCATTTAAAATTGTTAATTCAATTAATGCTGTGGGGGACAGTCTAGGTCTAGGAATGGACACACAGAAACAATTTTCTTATGGTTTAGCTCAAGCGTTGGGCTCAGGTGCTTTACACGCTCAAGACTTCAACCAAATCATGCAGTCAGCCCTAGGTGCGCAATTCCGTGATATGTTGATTCAAGCATATAATGAAATTAATAATACTAGCATTGGACTAGGAGAGTTCAAACAAGCAATGGCTGACGGTGCAATAGATACTAATGTCATGAACCGAGCTTTGGAATTGTTCCAACAAAAAGGGAACGAACTGGTTTCGGCAGGTCCTAGTACTTGGGGGCAAATTCGTGAAATGATTGCTAACGGTTTTAATACAAGCGCCTTGGACGGTTTCCGTAAAGGTCTAGGCGATACAGGCATAGACATGAGTAACCTAGGAAATAACGCCACAACAATGGCAAGCACTATCGGAAGCCAGTTAGGTCAAATGGCAGGTAAAGCAGTCGGTGCATTAACGCAAATTATTGACAAGAACCATGACGGTAAGGTTTCACAAGATGAAATGAAAGACGCTGTTAATGACGCTAAAAGTGCAGTTAATAATTTCTTTAATAAAATCAATTATACTTCTATCAGTAGTTTCTTAGGTAAAGTTGGTTCAGCTATTAGTTCATTAAAAGATTTATATGATTGGGCAAATAACGCTTATAGTGCCGTCCAAAGTGCATTGAACCTTTCACGAAATGTTGGGGGTAATACTGGTTTACTTGGTAAAGCTTTAGGCTTTAGGTCTAGCAGTACGTGGGGCGATATCTTTAGTGATTTTCATTGGCTAACAAGTAATATTGACCCTCTAGGAGTTAAAGAACCCACAGCACTAGGTCAAAAACTTCTAGGTTCAAGAAATGGAAAGTTGCCACTAGACTTACAATTCTTTGCAGGTGGTAAGGAAGCAATTAACAGAGCTGTAAACGCGGTTCAACCTTACGCACGAGCAACTAAAGGAACAACAGCAACGCCTAGCATTGGAACACAAGATAATTCACAACAAGACATCAAAATCTATGTACAATCTAGTGCAGACGGTCGTAGAATTGCTAACGAAATCTATAACAAATTAGAAAGAAATGGGGTTAAATTGAATAAACGTTGATTTATACTAAAAGTAAACTATATAATGACCCTAGGTGGATAAAAAAGGCACGTGAAGAAAAGAACAGGGTAGGACATTGTGAAAAGTGTTGGAGTACAGAGCATTTAATATGCCACCACGTTATTCCCTTACAATGGAAAAACGACATGTTAGAGGTAAACGACTTTTACAAAGAAGTAATAAACGTACCTACCGAAGTTCTTTGCCATAAATGCCACCAAGGAATGGAACGAAGCGGAGATTTGATAAACTACGCTAGAATTATAGCGGAGGGGTTAATATAAGGAGATAAAAAAATGAGTTTAATTCAAGACTGGATAGGTCAAGAGAAAGATAATGGCGAAATGATTAAGCTACTAAAAAAGAAAGTGGCTAAAATTGAGCATGAAATAGACTACAAAAAGGCGCAGAAAATTTTTGATTTTATTGAAGAGTTCATGACTTTGCCTGACAATGAACGCTTTAAAATCATACCTTATCACAAGGCGGTACTTACTTTGATGTATTGCACGCCTTATCAGATTGATGAGTTTGTTGTAATTGTAGGACGCTCAAATGCTAAGTCAATTCTTGATGTCATGATAGCCTTAATTGAACTCTTTTTGTTTCCTAAACCTAATAGTGTAATTGCTTTAATGGCTACTAAAAAAGACCAAGCAGAAAAAATCTTAATGAAGCACTTTAGAGCTATGGGAAACTGTCAAGGTACTATCATTAATAAATTTAAAAACCAGTTCAAGCTAAACAAAGAGCAGATTATCGTAAAAGATAACTCAATTTTAAAAAGCAAAGGTACAGAGATTTCTATCTATGCTAGTAACGAAGACACGCTAGACGGTGGACGTGAACAACTCGTTATCATAGATGAGTTTGGTGCGTTTAAAAAGAACCCTCTTATCACTATTAGACAGGGGTTAAGAAAAAACAAGGGTACGCTTTTTATTTCAACCACAAACAACGTTATTCGTGGCGGTGCTTATGATGATGAGCTTGAAAGTTGGAAAGAATGGGTAAAAGATGATGATTTTAGTCATTGGGTATTCTATTACGCTTTAGACGATTATGAAGAAGTAAAAGACAGCTCAAAATATATCAAGGCTAACCCAGCTTTAGGTTACACTTTAACGCTTGAGGACATTCAAAAGGACTTCATTGGTGCAATTGGTAACCCTGTTAAAATGGCTAAAATTATCACTAAACGCTTTAATTTGTCAATGACTGACAGCACTACTATTTTTAGTAAACAGCTGGTAGATAAGTGTCTAGTACCTCCTTTAGACTTCGAGGGTCGTTTAGTTGCTATTGGTTCAGACTTTTCAGTTCGTGGCGATGTTTGGGGTACTGTGATAGGTTATAGAGAAAACGGACACTATTATTTTAAAGCTATTCCTGTCATGCCAGAGAGTGCAGAAGATAAGTTTAAACACTTAGGGGAAACAATAACACACGAGGGCATAAATAACATGACAGAGGAGGCGTGGGACGCTTTCACTAGTGCAATGAGTGACTGTGTTCCGATTGCGTTGAATTATGACCCTAACTATGCTAAGAATTTCATAGACAAATTTGAGCAAACTTATGACATTGAATTTTATAACAAAGTAATGCAGAACAGCTTTAAGCTATCAAACACCCTAGAAGCCACACAGAAGCTCATGGAGGAGGGTAAAATACATTTTGATAGTAAGTTACTAGCGGTGCATTTAATGAACGCAGAAACGAAAATAAACGATTTTGGGTTAATGCGTATTATCAAAAAGGGCTATACAGATAAGATTGATTTAGCAGACGCTTTAATTAACTTGATGTGGTGGTTCTTAGAAAGTGAAGAAAGTGAGGACTATTTTATTTAATGGCTATGACAGAAGAAGAAAATAAAAAAATGCTAGAGGCATTAAAAACCCTAGCTTTTGGAGGGAAAGAAACAAAAACGGTTATACAGTATAAAAACAACGCTAACGGACGGAAAACAGAAACAGGGCGAACAGTTACAGAAGTTAACAAATTGCCAGACCGTTCGGCATTATTGAAATTAATGGAGATTGAGGGCGTTTATGTTGACGCAAACGTTAAACTTAAACAGCAAAAAGTTGACGAAGTAAGCACAGAAAAAGAACTAGTAGACTTAGTGGAGGGCTTAGCAATTGAATAAAGCATATACTTGGAACGAAAAAACAGGGCTAGATTTTTGCAAGGAATTACCACAATGGAACTTGTTAACACGTTCAAACCTTAGGTTTTTAACAGGCGATACTTCGGAAGACCCTGACAAATTTGACCCTAGCCATTACTTTAAACTGAACGATTTAAGCGAAGTAGATAGAACCAGTCAATTCCCTAACAATTGGCATAGACCTTACAGCTTAGGAATTAGACTTTACAACCCTAAAAACGCTATTGGGAAATGGGGGTGGACTTATTTAACACATTGGGAAAAATTACCAGTTAAACCAAACCTCACACAAGGCAAAAAAATGGGCGTGTCAATGCGTTTAACTAATTTTGGTAGAAAACCCTTAGACTTTCATTTAAAACTCTTATACGGCAATTCTGTGGCTTCTGTGGGTACTTATACAGTTGAACCTTGGCAATACGTTTTTGTTAGTGAATTAGTTACGCTACAAAAAACAGAAACAGTTGAAAAGTTAGGTTTGACCGTTGAACTTGATAGCACAGGACAAGAGGAACAAATCGGCTTGTTTTTCCCTAAAATTGAAATGGACAAGGTAACGCCATACGTAACCACAGAAGAGGAATATAATTATCTTAATAGTCAAGATATGGCAGATTCACGCCCTGTTTATACTGGTTACTCTGAAACAGACAGCGATGATTTTAAAGATTACGTTTGGGGTGGACAGCTGAACGATGAAAACTATGAGCTGTTCGGTGGAGATGTGAAGCAAAACGCTGTTTGGTGCTATTGTCGTCCATTAGGTCAGCGTGTATTAATTGGTATTGATTCTGACATATACACCAACGCAAGTGGTAGAACAATCAATTTTCATGTTTTAAACGGTTCTAAAAGCGTGTTTGATATGACAGGTAACACTTTATACCCTGAACAGTTTCAAGACGCTAGACAAGCGTTTGACAGCGTTGGGAACGATTGGGCTAGCATACAAGAACCTTTGTACGTAGTAGACCAAAACACAGCAATTGACCCAGTAGCAGGAGAAATGGCGAACGTAGTAATCGAGGGTTACCACTATCAGCAAGCTAGTCAAGGCTATAGAGTTGATGAAATACCACGTTCCGCAATTTTAAACGTTGGGTACTCTTTAGGTTCTTACTACGTAAATGAAAATTCTGAAAAAGAAGTTGCTATAATGCGTGATAGGGTTGGTATAACACCACCGCAAGTGTTCGGTTCGCCAAGTTATAGCGGTATGAATGACTGGATGACTACATACGGACTACCAAACGGCTTAATTATGCGACCATGGCGCGTTAGAATGGTAGACACGGAAACGAACTTGACTATAATTAAGGGTATTTCAATCGGTTGGAATGTTGCCATGTTTCAAAAATATCTAGCAACTGACCATGTGACGGAAGACTGGTTCAGAGGTTATGACAATAAACGTACTAAAGCAATACCTGACCGTGTTTTATTCATCAACGATAAGGCTAAAAGAGCATGGCTTTATAAATATAACACTACAAAGTCAGCATGGGAACGTTCGGTAGAATACACCATACCAGCAGGAGGTACAGCACTCTTGAAATATTGGACTATTGTACCTAAAGACGGTGCTATGAACGGTCATATCGTCTTCACAGACAAAACTAACGCGGAAATGCTTCAAAACATTCGCCCTAACTGGTTGGACTATGACGAGTTTACACCTAAAGTGCAGTACGATGAAGTTAAGTACAACCCTCAAATGTTCACTAACTTGTACAACACGAGGTATCAATGGTGGGGAATTAAAGACGAAAACCCACAAAATCAGTCTTACGGTCCTTGTGTTCCGTATGAAATGGACTTTATGACAGGACTATGCAAAATAGAAAGGATATATCAATAATGTTTTCATGGTTAAACTTTGAAGAGTTATTAATTCATAACCCTATTGAGCTTATTAACCCTAGTAAGGACACGATAAGCGTGGCTATGAGTAAAAAGCAATATATTGAGTTTTTCAGTAACAAATACACTTATAACGGTCTATATTATGATGAAGAAATGGACTTCTGTTTATTTTATTATGCTGACCCCTTACAGAGTGTCAAAGACGGAGATGTTTACGCTCAAGGGTATATTGATGTTGAAATGAGAATATACCGTGTAAAATGGCTGTGTAACGTTTCTATTAGTCGTCCTAATAAATGGAACGTTACAAAAACAGAAATGGTTGTAAATACCGAAACTAAAACAATTACAACCGTTTTGACTGGCGCTTTAGCTAAATGCATAAAAGACAAAAATATCACAGGTTGGCAAAATTTACAACCTAACGCAAATTATAATTATAGACAACCGCAGTATTCGCTAGACATCGGAGTAGATGACTTTATTATCAGCGGTTTCGGTTTGAGAGGACTAAAAAATGGATAGTTATTTGAACGGAAGAAAAGTAGATGTATTAAACCCTTTAGACTTAATTGGAGTAGGTCGCCATAAGTTAGAAATACAAGTAGACAAAAAGAACTATTGGAACATGTTCAAAGAGCAAATAATCATTCCAACACCACCTAACAACGGTGTAAATAACTTGTTTAGAGGTGGGGAAGTTTTGCCTAGTGAGGTTTATAATGATGATTGGTATAAGACTTTTGTTTTTAATCAATGGAACGACATGGCGACAATTGAACGCAAAAATGATTTATATCCTCAAATGAATTATTTTAGGTTTCAAGGTCCAAGTAGTGGAAATTTCTATGACATTGTTTCAAATCAGTTTGAGAAAGAAGTAGAAATAAAGCCAAACACTACTTACACTTTGCAATTTAATGCTAAAAAAGTAAAAGGTGGAGGGCTAGTATTTTTCTTTGGTGCAGGTGGTAGTCCTTTAGCAGATAACACAAAGCCTGTATATTTTGACGGAGTTCTGAAAACTGGTCTAGTTAACGATATCCATTTTGATTTAAACAGAGAAATCGAAAGCGATTCTTGGGGTTTGCATTGGGTTACATTCACAACAGTTTCAAATTTACCAACTTCTAAAACATGGAGGTTCAGAGTTTGGGACAAAGGGAGTGAATGGCATATAAAGAACATTCAAATCACAGAGGGCGATAAACCTAAACCATTCCAACTTTCAGAGGCTGACAGATACAAATATACACAATATCAAATGGATAAGGGACATAGAGAAATCTACCCAAACTTTGGTTTTTATTACAGCGAAGAATATGACTTTTGTTGTGCTTATAAAGTAAATATCCATTCAGGTTTTGAAACAGTTGATTTTAACCCTGTAGAACAAAGTTACACAATTAGATGTGAGGTTGAAAACTTTGCTCAAATACTAAACCCAGTTAGAGAGTATTATATCAAAGTACCAAGTGAATGCACTTTTGATAATAGCATACTAATGAACCCTACAACAGAAAGAGGAGGTAATTACTTATTAGAATGTAAAGCTAAAGGTCTACACTTACAAGTGTTTGAACAACCTGACGGAGATTATAACAGAAGTCAGAACAGAAAAGTATATTCCAACATGTATGAAAACTTAAATACGCAAATATGGAATGCTTACGGTGGTTACGTGTTCACAGGAGAACTACAAACGTACGAAGTAGAAAACTAATAATAGAGGAGAAATAGATTTGACAGAAGTATTTAAACAAATAGCGTTGGTTGTATTCATGCAATTGCTTAGCTTGGCATTAGAGTTTATTGATACAGGTACATTGAAACCTAGCGTTAGAAAAAGAATAGCAGTAGAATTAATTGTCCTATCTGTTTACGTGGCAGGTATGACAGTCTTTAAAGGTATGATTAGTGATGAATTAATAACACTGATTGGAACTGTGTACTTAGCAGTAGTAGTTAGTCACTTGTATAAGTTCTTAACTGCAAAGAAAGAAGAGATTGACGGAGGAGATAAAAAAGAATAGTATAGTAGTAGTATAGTATAGTAGTATATAGTATGATAGTATAGCATGGCAAACGTTACAAAAATAAATTTGTGACATTGTTGTGCTTTTTTTGTTTTAAAATTTTATTCCAGTTTATAGGGGGTGTATATATAAGAGGGTGGGTTCTCTATCAAGCCTAACTCTTTGGAATCTATTTTTCTATTTTTCGTTTTTAAAAAAATATATCGTAATTCCTTGTAAATCATTTTATTTTGCGTGTTTAGGTCTGTTCCTTGTCATTATCCTAGAAATTATCTAAAATGCAATACAAGGCAATCTGTGAGCTTACAGGGGTATTATATAGCAAGACGTACCTAATCAACAACCAAACAAAAAACCACTCGTTTGAGTGGCAGGTAATTGAAGAGTTCCTCACTTTCTATTTTAGCATTTCTTGTTCATTAATAATCTTTATAGCCTCTTTAACTTGTTCAGGCTTTCCAGTTATAACTAACTTTATTTTATCTTTATTTTCAGCGTGTTTCTTACCTGATTTAAATAAGAACCAACTATAAAGGATAAACGCTATAACGTAAATAATATAATCTAATATGATTTTTATACCTCCTTATGGTAATTCATCAATTTCATCAAGTTCTTTGTGCATAGTGTCATATTCTTCTTCGCTTAGTTTTCCTTCCTCTAGTAAATCATTCAAGTCTTCGTTAATTGCTTCGCGTGCTTCAATTCGTTCAGATTTTGATAATAGACCACTTGCAAAAGCATAAAGTCCCAACATTTGTTTTTCTCGTTTTTGTAATTCCATTTTTAAACCTCCGCCATTTCTTCAAGTGTTTCTTCAATTGTTCTATGCAAGTCGTAATAAAACACTCCTGTATAATGTTCATCTTCTTCTTTTGTCCAAGTTTTATAATTTGTTTCCTCCATGATTTCATTAACCATTTCAGAATGTTCGTTTAGATTAGTCACAAGAATTACAAGGGCTTTTTTAGACGCTTTATGAAATTTTGCTGTGAACTCGTATGCTTTAGCAATTTCTTGAAGCATTCCGAACAAGTCCATGTATTGAGCTTTAGCATAAGCAGGTACTTTACTTTCATCTTTTGGGAAATGTTCATCAACTTTTTCATCATGTAATTTCAAAGTGTCGTTAAGTAATTCGATTTGATTTTTTAGTTTCATTTTTTTAGTTCCTCTTTCTTTTTTATATTATTAATTATAGAGCTTTTATTTAAATTTGTCAAATTAAGATTGTGTTACACTTGCATTCCAGTTAATTTATTTAAGTATTTCGTTTTACGGTCGATGTGGTATTCTAGGTTGTTACCCCACCGTGTTTGTAACGAAAGTTTTAGACATTCAATAATATAGCTTTTTAGCGTTCCATTTGTGTTCAGGTCGTCAATCGTATAGAAGTATTTACCTTGTGTTCCCTCACTTGCGTTATATTCGTTAAGTTCAAAAATTTCATTTTCGGCAAATGCTTCAAGTTCTTCGCTTTTTAAGTTATTAAAACCGCTAGAGAAACGGATAAAATTCAACGTTTTTTCATCAATCATAATAGTTACCTCTTAATTTTATAATATTAGTGTTATCTGTAATAGTGTTTGCGTACAAATAATGTTCATCACTCAAGAGCTGTATAGCCCTATATAAGGCATTTTCAGTTTCTTCGGTACAAATTACCATTAATTCAATTTCAAGTGTCCTAAACGATTGATAAATGGTTAAATTGCTGTTCACTTGACTAATAATGGGGTGTATTTCAGCGAACATCACACCAGTTGGTTCTCTTTCATAATCTAAACTAACCGTAAAGCCTAACTCCTCAAGAAACTCTTTGATGTCTAATTTTTTGTTTTGTAAGTTAATCATTTTATTCCCCTTTGTAAGTATCTAGTAACCATTCTAAACGATTGAAGAACCACTCTTCGCGTCCGTCTTCACTGAAATATTCGAGATTTTGGACATTTTGCTTTTTGATAAAGTTATATAGTGCTGTATCATTAATATTAATGAATGAATTATTTTTAATAAATTCAAGCATTTCA
>OGTL01001322.1_pt1 | contig 22201 bp, 18 predicted proteins | sample 1553601 | NCBI WGS metagenome assembly OGTL01 (sample SAMEA2580112, study PRJEB22360) | human gut metagenome | biome: human gut; feature: human-associated habitat; material: faeces | place: Denmark | collected 2008/2010 | reverse complement strand
GGGAGGACAAAGGTACCTCCCCCGTAGTAGGTATAGAGGGAAATAAAAGATACCATAAGGAGAATTTGGAAAGAATGTACAGAAAGAAAGGCAGAGGATGGACAAAGCATATAGACTTCATGCTTTTGGACATCATATGCATATTGATAGCATTTTTTATTTCATATGTAATACGATTTGGATTTAATAATCCATACGTAGACAAGGACTACCGTACACTCGGGGTAGCCTTTCTTCTGATAGATTTCTTTGTGGAGATAATGGCAGACTCATTCAAGAACGTATTGAAGCGAGGATATCTGGATGAGTTCATATCGACCTGCAAGCATGCAATGCTTGTATTTCTGGTGACAGCACTGTTTCTGTTCACCACACAGATGGCTGATATATACTCGCGATTATCATTTTATATCATGTTTCCAATCTATGTGACAATAACATATGTAGCAAGAGTTGCGCTCAAGAGCTTACTTAAGAAAAAGAGCCTTGGAGCATCTAAGAAATCACTGCTTGTCATAGCACCTGATGTTATGCTTCGTGATACACTGCGCACAGTGGAGAAAAGCTGTATAGGCTATTCAAAGATAGTAGCAGCTTCACTGGATACAGACATGAAGGGCATGACTATATGCGGCATACCGATAGTTGCAAACCATGATGGCATAGTGGACTATGCGTGTGATGAGTGGGTGGATGAGGTACTCATCCCGCCGTGTAGCGAGGATGAATATCCGGAGCGGATGGCAGATATATTCCTTGAGATGGGAATAGCCGTACATACAGGAATAGCAAAAAACGGTACAGCCCAGGGTGGCTACAAGCAGATAGAAAAGATAGGCGACTACACAGTAGTCACATCAAGCGTGAACTATGCAAATCCAAGCGCACTTCTGGTAAAGAGGGGCATGGATATAGTCGGAGGACTGGTGGGCTGCCTGTTCACACTAATCATAATGATATTTGTGGGACCGGCGATATACATAGCATCGCCCGGACCGATATTCTTCTCGCAGGAGAGAGTCGGCAGAAACGGCAGAAAGTTCAAGATGTATAAATTCCGAAGCATGTATATGGATGCCGAGGAGCGAAAGAAAGAACTTATGGCACAGAATAAAGTGGGCGACGGAATGATGTTTAAGATGGACTTCGACCCGAGAATCATAGGCAATAAGGTGCTGCCAAACGGAAAGAAGAAAACCGGAATCGGGCAGTTTATCAGGAAAACAAGCCTGGATGAATTCCCACAATTCTTCAATATACTAGTAGGAGATATGAGCCTGGTAGGAACCAGACCACCAACACTCGATGAGTGGGAGAAGTATGAACCGCATCACAGAGCCAGAATGTCATTCAGGCCGGGACTGACCGGACTGTGGCAGGTGAGTGGAAGGAGTAATATCACGGACTTTGAGGAAGTGGTGAAGCTTGATACCCAGTATATTGGGGAGTGGAGTGTTAAGGGGGATATTAGTATTCTTTGTAAGACTGCTGTGGGAGTATTTAGAAATGATGGAGCAATGTAAGGAAAAGCTCGACTGATTTTGTTGAGTGAACCTGTCTGGATGATGAGATGCAGAGAAATAAGACGAATAAACGCGGAAATAGCGGGATAAAGCTGTGTGATGAACACAGTAGATGAAAGATACCATCCATGTGGGTGTGTACATAGATAAAAAATTTGAATGAACCAGTGGAGGAAGAAACCTATGGCGGAGAAAAAGAAAATACTGTACATAGTCGAAGCTATGGGCGGAGGCGCTTTTACTTATATCGTTGACCTTGCCAATGTGCTTGTTGTTTGTTTTGCTCCGGGAGCTGATTATGAGTACACCTTTTCAAAAAGGGGGCATGTCGCTTACATTTCGAGAGTAAGCTCTGTTGAAACTACTTATGTCACCGGAAAGGCGGTGGCATGATGGGAGCATTACAGGAGCAGAAGCCTAACACAACAGTTTCCTACAACCCTAACGAAGCTCACATTGTGTATGCTTCAGACGATGGGTTTGCTGAAATCTTAGGTGTGTCCATGGTCTCTCTTTATGAGAACAGTAAGGATATGGAGTTCATCGCAGTTTATGTTTTGGACTCAGGCATTACAGATACCAACAAGAAGAAATTGGAATCTATATGTAAGACCTACAACAGATCTTTGCCGGTGTGGATTAAAGCAATGAATGTAAGCCAGGAACTGTCAATGGATGTTGCTGTTGACAGAGGTTCTTTAAGCCAATACGCGAGACTATTTATCAGCAGAGACGTTCCGGCTGATTTACACAGGGTTTTGTATCTGGATTGCGACATCCTCATTAATACATCTATCCGGGAGCTTTGGAATCTTGACTTGCAGGGAAAAGCTGTCGGGGCATTGATGGATGCTTTCAGCAGACAGTACCGTGCAAATATTGATCTCAAACCGGATGACATCATGTTCAACTCCGGCGTAATGCTCATAGACCTGGATAAATGGAAAGGGAAAAAAGTAGAGGATAGGCTGATGAAATTTATTGCCCATAAACATGGAAAGATTCAGCAGGGAGACCAGGGAGCATTAAATGCAGTTCTGTCTCATGATACATATTGCTTCGAGCCAAGGTTTAATTCCGTTACAATCTACTACGACTTCTCATATGACGAGATGATGGTTTACCGGAAACCGCCGAAGTTCTACGGTAGAGAGCAGATTAAAAGAGCAACTGAGTCTCCGGCAATCATCCATTTTACTACAAGCTTCTTAAGCAGGAGACCGTGGGTTGAGGGATGCAGGCATAAGTACGTAGGTGAGTGGATGAAGTATAAAAAGATGAGTCCATGGAAAGATGAAAACTTGCGGAAGTATAAGAAGGCCACAGGACTGAGAGGAGTCTACATTACACTTATTAAACACATGCCTAGAAAGATCATGATTGGTGTTTCCGGGGTGTTGCAGGCGTATGGGAGACCGTTCATAGTCAAGATTAGAAGCAAAAATGAATGAAAGCATAAGATCGTTTTTTAGTCCGGAGAACACAATATATCAGAAATATGGCGGTTAAAGAGATGAAAAAGATTAAGGTAATGCATTTTGTTGCTGGATTAACTTCTGGCGGTGTAGAACAAATGCTTTGTAATTATTGCGGTGCAATGAATAAGGATGCATATGAATTTGTTCTTGCATATCAACACCAGGCAGTTGAGACCTGCAAAGAAAAAATTGAGGAATCCGGATGTCGAACGATTAGAATTACGGCGCGGAGTGAAAATTTCATAAAAAATCTGATTGATGGATACAGAGTGATAAAAAAGGAAAGACCTGATATTGTACATGCGCATATGAATTTGGTAAATTTTTGCGCATTATTACCGGCGTATCTCCTTGGAGTTAAAGTGAGGATTTCTCATTCCCACATAGCAGAAACAAATAGAAATATTCTGTTTAGAATCATGGCCGCTATTTGTAAGTTTTTGTGCGTACACGCCGCAACAGATCTTATGACCTGTGGACAAGAAGCGGGGATATACTTGTACGGAAAAAGACGGATGCAAAAGGGAAAAGTTTTGCTCGTAGAGAATGCAATCAATCTTGACTATTATGACATAGATCCTGAAGTCAGAGAAAAGATTCGTGAGCAGCATAAACTTCAAGATCAATTAATTATTGGACACGTTGGAAGGTTTTCATATCAGAAAAATCATGAAAAACTAATCCATATATTTAGCGAGATAAGTAAAAGGAGAGCAGATGCAGTCCTTCTGCTTGTTGGAACAGGAGAACTTGAAGAGCAGATAAAAGAATTAGTACAAAGTCTTAACATACAGGATAAAGTGATATTTTATGGTACGACGAAAAACATGAGAGAAGTTTATAGTCTTATTGATGTTTTCGTTTTGCCTTCCAGATATGAAGGATTTCCAGTTGTTTCCGTCGAAGTACAGGCAGCAAGAATACCAGCGCTATTCAGTGATACGGTTGCTCCGACATGTAAGCTTACAGAGCTGATAGAGTTTATGCCTTTGGATGAAACAGATGAGAATTGGGCGAAAAAAACTCTTGAGTGCAGTACAAAAAATAGAAACATTGATATTACTGCACTGAAAGAAAAATATGATATTAAAGAAAAAGCAAAAATGCTTGATAGGTATTACTGTCAAGCGTTGAGCCGCGGAAAGGTTATAACGGATGTTAGTAAAAAAGCATGATTTTATTATAATAATATGTACTTTGTTTTGCGGCTTGGGCGTATTATTTATAAATGATCCCACTGTATGTCTAGCGATAGCATTGATTCAGACAATTATGATATTTAAGAAAGCCAAAATTTCACTTTTTAGTATTTTGGCTTTCTTACTAAATTTTTGCTTGATACAGGAATATGGGGCATATGTGGGGTGGGATGTTTATGGCTTGTTGGCTTTCAAACAGGTTCCAATATACTTTTATGAAATGTTTATATGTGTCTTTTCATTTAATCTCATTCTTTATTGCGTTTTATCCATTTCAAACTGCTTAGAGAACGAGGGTAAATTGTTCACATTGAACGTAGATGCTGGATTTCAGATCTCGGTTTTATTGATTATAGCAGCAGTTGGAATAACTTTTTTAATGTTTCCGACAATTCCGTCTTTAGGCGCATTTGTATTGACAAATAGATTTACAAGAGGAATATTACCATTTACAGGTTGGTCATGCATGCCTCCATTCTTTATGGCAATAGCAATAATGAATGAAAGATGCCGAAAATGCGCTATATTCGTGACAGTTATTATTGTGTTCTGGTATGTTTTTCATGGAGAAAGAGTCGATTGCATGGGACTATTGGCTTTTCTTGCAATTAAATATTATAACAATAACAGGAATAATAAAAACACAATTATGAAGATAGGAGTAATAGCCGGTTGTGTAGTTGTTCTATTTGTCGCGGTAGGAATGCTCAGAACAGGTGCGGATAATCTACAATTAAAAAAAGTATTGAATGGCGCTTTGATCCAATCCACGGCTTGCGATGTTTCATATGTTTTTAATTGTGCAGTAGATTTGGCAACGAAAGGAGAGCTTTTTCATGGCATAACTTTTTTAAGTTATGCTGTAAATTGTGTCCCATTTTTAAATGCCCCTTATTCATTTGAATCTTATATTCAAAATTTTTATCCGACAGCAGGAGGAGGACTGTTTTTCGCTGAACCAATTGCAAATTTCGGGTTGAAGTTCGCTATCTTTTTTTCTGGAGCATATATTTTACTTCTTGCCAGACTTGTAAGAAAAACAACAAAATACAGATTTATGGTATACGCTGCCCTTTGTATAACAATTTTTAGGACTGCTTGGTATGGTTTGAACTATCCGATCATAGCCATATTGTATTTTGCGCCCGCAATCCTATTTGCTACAAGATTAATTAACAGGAAAAAATTAGGAGGTTACAATATTGATGAAGTGTCTAATTAGTGTAGTTGTACCAGTTTATAATGTGGAAAAATATATCGATCGTTGCTTAAATAGTATTATAAATCAAACCTATCGTAAATTGGAAATAATTATAGTAAATGATGGGTCTACTGACAATTCACGAAAAATAATAGATAAATTCTCTAAAATGGATTCTAGAATTATAGTAATAGATAAGAATAATGGAGGATTGTCTGAAGCACGGAATGTAGGAATTAATGCCGCTACCGGTGATTACATTACGTTCATCGACAGTGATGACTTCGTTTCTTACGATTATATAGAGTATCTATATTCACTTATAGAAAAATATAAAGTAAAAGTAGCTTCTTCTTTTTATCAAATAATCTCATCAGAAGATGAAATTAAGACCAATGAAGAATATATCGATCAAAAACTTACGGCTAGAGAAGCTGTTAACAAGATGCTTTATAGAGAGAATATTGCACATATTGCATGTGGAAAATTATATTCATTAGATTTGTTTAGAAATAAACCAACGATAAATTTTTCTAAATTTTTTTCCAGAAAAGAATACTATGAATTTAATCCAGTTGAAAACTCGATGTATAAATTTCCGGTAGGGATTTTGAATGAAGACCTAGCACTGATTTATTTTTTAATAATTGAAGCTGGAAGCATAGCTCAAGGCACAAAAAAAACATATTACTATTTTTCAAATCCAGATTCAATATCACGTTCTAGAGTTAAAAAGAAAGACTTTTCAGTGTTTTCTTTGTATGAATTTGTTAGTAGTGTAATTTTAGATTATTATCCAGATTTAGATGATGCGGTGTTAGAATTCAGAAACACGATTTACGTAAAGTTATATAAAAGAATAATGCTCAATCAGAGAAATGACTACAAGGATGAGCAAAAATTCATAAAGGAGCAACTTAAAAAGTCGATGGCACGTACTATTAAATCGAAGATACGACGTGTGACAAAAATCCGTAGCATTGTCGGAGGCTTATCTGATTCACTGTTTATAATCCTGTGTAAAGTAGAAAACATAATGGGAGCAAAGAGTTGAAATGAAAGACAATTTATTAAAAAGCAGAATATGTGACAAAACCACACTATATAAGTGGCTTGAAACAGAGAAAGTACTTTATCTTGGAAATGACATAAAAACTCAAGTTAAAAAAACTTTGCTATATGATCATGATTACATGTTGTGGAAATTTGTTCGAGCTTTAAGAATTTGTGAGTACCACTATAATGCCAGCGATTTAGTGGGAAGATTTTGGCATTACGGTTCCGTAATTGTGAACGGCCATGCAAAAATTGGAAAGAACTGTCAATTTCACGGGAATAATTGTGTTGGTAATAAAGGAGTACTTGATGAAGCTGCTCCTAGACTTGGGGATAATGTTGAGATAGGCGTTGGAGCAAAAATAATAGGCGATATTTATATAGCAGATGGAGTTAAAATTGGTGCCAATGCAGTTGTTGTAAAATCTTGTTATAACAAAGGCGCAACACTTGTGGGGATTCCAGCATTGGAGGTAAGGAAATGAGCAAAGAAACAAGCGTGAAGATTTCATATGGAATGTTTATATCCTGCATTGTAATAGTACTCCATCATTCAGTAGGTGATGTATTTTATGATGTAGGGATCTGGGGGCGGGTTATAGAATATCTGCATGAAGGTTTGTTCTCATTCAGCATGCCATTTTTCTTTTTCTGGAGCGGATACTTTATGATGCAGAAGGCACAAAAAGCGGATATCCAGCATATAATTTCAACCAAAATGAGGTCACTTGTAATTCCTTATTTCGCTTGGAATACTATTTGGACGTTATTTGCTGTAATGTTAGCTTTAATTCCTTTAAATATTTTCAGTAAATCTGCTGTTTTTGTCTGGGACGGGAAAACAGTTTCAATTCTTAAAGGAATTACATTATATCAGTATAACGGGCAATACTGGTATTTGTTTCAGCTAATTATACTGACTATTTTCTGTAAGCTAATTCAAAGAATAGTTGAAAACAGAAAATTGTATGTCACCATCATATTGTTACTGTTGGCGATTTGTACGATTGATACTAAAGTGGGATTTTTTAGCATAGAAGGGTTGATATGTTATTTACTGGGAGGATTTTATTCTAGGAATTATGAAGATCCTAAACTGATGAAGATTAGCGATAACTTGAATACATTACCTAAGTTGGTGTACCCTTTGAGCTTAATTGTTCTTACGGTTATTATTACTGTTTCTTACGAGACTATCCCAGAGTATGTGTTAATGATCGAGAATTTTATTGCTTGTTTTTTGTTTTGGAACTGTCTGGATTATTTTAAACACCTTAAAGTTTATGGATGGATGGAGATTTATTTTTTCATCTATTCATTTCATGAAACCCCACAGTTGATTATCAATAAATTATTTAGCGTAACAGTTCCTTTAACGGGATATGCTGCGGCGCTTATAAACACTATAACGGGAGCCGTTTTAACGATACTTGTAGCAGAACTACTTGCAAAAATTTTGATGACGTTTAGCCCTAAAATTTGGATGATTTTAAACGGAAGAAGGAAGTTCATCAATTCAAAGTGAAAGATATTTATAGATTATAAAATGAGGAAGACTATGAAAGTTCTAATGATATGTAATACTTATTTTCAAATATTTGTTGCGATTCGTATGAAAAATACAATATTCGATAATGATATTGTTGATGTAGTAATATCAGATCGATGCGGAGATAACAAAGAGATACCTTCAAGGGTTAAGGCCTTGGGTATATTTAATAATGTATTTTTCAAAAAAACCAAATACATTGTGCAAAAAAAGAATTCCGCTGCAAAAAGAATTAACGAAGTAATGAATATGACATTTGGATTAAAGAATTTTAAGGATATTTGTAATATAAGGTATGATAAAATGCTGTTTTACAATATAGACGAGGTTACATATATTCTCTATTCAATGATGTCCAAGAATAATCCGGATTTGATATGTGAAAGATTTGAAGAAGGAATATTATCATATAACAATAGTTTTCCATCCTCTGACAAAATGAAAATTTCTAGGTTGCTTAGAAAATTATTGCATAAACGAAATTTGCTTGAACAGATTTTACATTTTTATTGTTTTACACCAGCGGTTTATGAAGGAAAACTTGGAACACTTATAATCCCTCCAATAGAAAGCATTAATGATTCGTCTGTCACACAGTTTTTGTCACTTTTCGCTGTGAATAATGTTTCAAGTAGTTATAAACAAAAATATATATACTTTTCCAGCGTTTATGATTTTGAGGGTGGTGAACCAATTGGAGAACTTGATTTGGTTAAAAAAATTGCAGAAAAAGTAAAAAATGAAAATCTTATAGTAAAAGTCCATCCGCGTGATAATCCTCAGAGATTTATAGAATGTGGTTTAAACGTAGATTTAAATTCACAGATCCCTTGGGAGGTTGTTCAATTTAAACAGGACTTTAGTCAACATATATTTTTGACGGTAAATTCAGGGAGTGTTCTTGGGGTAAATATGATTATTAGTGATATGCCACGAACGTATTTTTTGTTTCCTTTATGCGATTTAGACAAGAATCCCAAGGCACAGGTTTCAGCGAAGAACATTGATAAGCTTATGAAATTCATAAATCAAATTCCAGAAAAAAGAGACAGAATAAAAATAGCTTCTGATTTGTCTGAAATTTTATAAATAGAATAGTCAAAATAAGGAGAATATTAATGAACAGTAAATATAAATACTTAATTAAAAACACCGGAATATTGGCTATAAGTAACTTTTCTTCTAAATTGCTAGTTTTCTTCCTCGTACCGATTTACACAAGTGTTCTGTCTACTGCGGAATACGGCACATATGATTTGGCAATGTCAACCGTATTACTCCTGTACCCTGTTTTAACTGTAAACATTGTAGATGGTGTAATGCGTTTTTCAATGGAAAAAGGGGCGGATCATAAAAAAATAATATCAATTGCACTGAGATTTATATTTGCCGGGATGTTTATCATGACGGTACTGTTATATATTAACCGTACTTTTCATGTTTGGAATGATTTATATGGTGTAGAACAATTCATTCTTTTTTATTATATCTTTTATGTGCTTAACCAGTTGATGATACAGTTTTCAAAAGGTCTGGAAAGAATAAAGGATATGGGGGTTGCAGGAGTCATTGGAACAATAGTAACTATTCTTTCCAATGTACTTTTCCTTCTGGTTTGGAAACTTGGTCTTCCAGGCTTTTTTTCAGCGAGTATTCTTGGACAGGCCATACCAACAGTTTATCTTGCAGCAAGAGTGAAAATCTGGAAGTATATTGGAACTGTTATTGATAAAACACTTCAAAAAGAAATGCTTCTATATGCAGTTCCGTTGATGATGACTACTATTGGATGGTGGGTTAACACTGCGTCAGATAAATACGTTGTTACTTTTATATGCGGAGTTGCTGCGAATGGACTCTTATCAATTGCCTACAAGATTCCTACTATTTTAAATACACTACAGGGCATTTTTATACAAGCTTGGCAGGTATCAGCAATTAAAGAATATGGTTCTGAAGAAGCAAAAAGGTTTTATAGAGAAACATTTGTATATTTAAATGCGTTAATGTGTGTGGGGTGTGCAGGATTGATATGGTTGACAAGACCTATAGCACATATCCTTTTTGCAAAAGATTTTTACCAAGCTTGGGTCTTTGTGCCGTTCCTATTAGTCAGTTCAATGCTGAATGCTGCATCTGGATATATAGGCCCAATTTTGGCGGCAAAAAAAGATTCGAAATCAATGGCTATCGCCGCTTTTGGGGGAGCCGGGGTTAATGTGGTACTTAATATCGCTTTGGTTTATTTGATGGGAATTCAAGGCGCAACGATAGCAACAGTAATTGCAAGCTATATAATCTATATTATCCGGAAGAGAGCCACAGGGGATGCCGTGGTATCAGCTAAATATAAATGGATTATGACTTCCTGGGTCGTGTTATGTATTCAGGCAGCATGCGAAGTGTGGATTCACAATTATTTGATTACTGGATTGCTTTTTGTTGTAATGCTTTTTATCTATAGGAAAAGCATTCTTAGCGTGGGAAGGAAATTACTTAAAAGGTAAATAGAATAATACTAATTGGAAAAGGAGAATGTAATTATGAAGACAGTAGCTTTAATCCCTATCAAGTTGGGAAGTAAAAGAGTTCCGGGAAAGAATATTAAACCGTTCTTTGATGGAACACCACTCATGCATTTTATTCAGCGTGCATGTTTAGATGCAAAGACAATTGATGAAGTCTATGTTTATTGCTCAGATGAAGCAGTTCAGGAATATATACTTCCTGGAGTGAGGTTCTTAAAAAGACCGGATTATCTGAACGGTGATAATATCAATGCTAATGATTTTATCAGAGAATTTATGAAGACAGTTCAGGCAGATATTTATGTAAATGCGCATACAACATCACCTTTCGCTAAGGCGGAGACAATTGATGACTGCGTGGAGCATGTGGCAAGCGGGGAATATGACAGTGCATTCTGTGCGGAAGCTTTGAGAACATTTATGTGGGAGAATGGTAAACCGATTAACTTTGATCCCGATCACTTTCCGCGGACACAGGATCTGCCATTGATTTATGGTGAGACTTCAATTGCTTATGTATTCACAAAAGAATCATTTATTAAACATAATAGAAGATTGGGATCTCATCCATATATAAAGGAAGTTGATAAGATAGAGGCTATGGATATTGATTATCCAGAGGATTTTGAAATTTGCAATGCGATATATAAGGAGATATTAAAAAATGAGTATTCAAATAACTGATTGTACAATTAGAGACGGGGGCTATCTATTTAATAAGAATTCTGCCCCTGAATTTGTGAAAGGTATAATGAAGGGCCTGGCAGAAGCTGGTATAGATTATGTCGAAACTGGTTTCCTTCAGAAAAATGTAACAGGGGAGAGTCTTGTGTACAAGGATTCGGGTGATGTTATTAAATATTTACCGGATGATAGAAGAAATACACAGTTTTTGGGATTTTGTGATAATAGCAGGTATTCATTGGAAAACTTGGATGATTATAATGGGAAATCTTTTAAATGGCTGCGAATTTCTTTTGCACAACATGAAATTGATGAATCTCTGGAATTTTGCAAAGGTGCGAAAAATAAAGGATATTTTGTTCAATTCAATCCGATGGATTCAATAAGTTATACAGATGGGGCGCGTGAAGAATTAATCAAAAAAGTGAATGTTGTAAAACCTGCCTCTTTTTCAATTGTGGATACATTTGGTGCAATGGATATGATTGATCTGGTTCATATTTTTAAGCAAGTAGATAAATTACTAGATAAGGATATTAAAATTGGACTGCATTCGCATGACAATTTAGGTTTATCATGTGCTCTGGCAGAGAGAATGATAGAATTATCGGAAGAAACTGGAAGAGATATTATTGTCGATGGTTCTTTATATGGTATGGGACGTGGCGCCGGAAATGCAAAGACAGAATTATTGGCATATTATATAAACAAGCATTGTAATGGAAAATATGATATTCAGAAATTGCTTGAAACGATTGATAGATATATAACACCGGAATTAAAGAATCTTAACTGGGGTTATGATTTGCCTATGTATGTTTGTGGTACAAAACATGCACATGTTGATAATGTTTATCACTTGAAAAAGGAATATACGTGTACAGCTAATGAAATGTACGATATTGTTGAAACGTTATCGTCACAACAAAGGACAAGATATGGAACAGGATATTCTAAAACAGATTTTTCAATTTTAGATAGGGCATATGAAAATTATAAGGAAGGAAATAAATAATGAAGTGTTCAGAATACCTAGTTGATTTTCTTATAAAAAAAGGCATTACTGATGTTTTTGGCTATTCAGGTGGATATATAGTTCCTTTCATGGATGCTTTATATGCGAGGAAAGATGAAATAAAAGTGCATGTTTGTTACAATGAGCAGGGCTGTGCTTATGCTGCCGATGGGTTTGCCAGAGCAAGTGGAAAACTTGGAGTGTATTTTACAACTTCCGGACCGGGGGCAGTTAATGCATTCGGAGGATTGGCAGATGCGTGGTTTGACGGAATACCGCTTTTAGGAATTAGTGGAAATGTTCCAACAAATGAACAAAGAGGATATTCCGGAGTTAGACAAAATGGTTTTCAGGAAATGGAAATTGTTTCTATGACAAAGCATATAACTAAATATTCTGTGTCGCCAAATAGTGCAGAGTCGTTTCCGGATATAGTTTCAAGAGCATATAATTTGGCTACAACAGGAAGAAAGGGAGGTGTTGTGATTGATTTTCCATATGACATCCAAAAAACCTGTATTAATTGTAGGTAACGGAGCCAGAGCAGCGGGGGCTTCAGATTTAATTTATGAGTTTATAAAGAAAACACATATTCCGGTTTTAACAACGATGAATACTGTTGATATGATTCAGGATGAATATAGATTTGGATTTATCGGTACATATGGTAATAGGATTTCCAATATGATGCTGAATGAAGCTGACCTTGTGATTTCTGTTGGGGCACGTTTAGGATTGAGACAAATAGGACATATGAAAGAACTATTTGCTTCAAAAGCAAAATTAATACGTTGTGATGTAGATCAGTATGAATTGGCAAGGCAAATAAAGTCTGATGAAGAAAAATATAACCTGGATGCAAAGTACTTTATGGAACAATTGTTAGCAGAAGAAATATCTGATTATTCAGGTTGGTGGAATAATTGTATGAAAGCTAAAAAACTTCTGGATGGATATGATGATACAGAGGGTAATAGACTGATGAATAAGATATCAGAATTGCTTCCGGTTAATCCTGTTGTTACAGTTGATATTGGACAAACTGTCTGCTGGGCTGCACAATCCTTATGTTTAAGAGGCACAAAAGGCAGAATCATTATTGGTGGAAGTTATGGTGCAATGGGAGTTGGATTGCCATATGCTATAGGAACATCAATAAGTAATAAAAATGGTATCACTTATTGTATTACCGGTGATGGTGGTTTACAAATGAATATTCAGGAACTTGAGGCAGTTCGTAGGGAAAATTTGCCTATAAAAATAATAGTTGTTAATAATCAGGAACTTGGAAAAATAAGTGAGATTCAGCATGGATCATATGATGATAGGTATTTTATTACAACTGAAAATAGTGGTTATACGGTGCCTGATTTCGTTAAAGTTGCAAATGCCTATGGAATTAAGGCCGCAAAAGTTGAGAATTATAAAAAACTTGATGATTATAAGGATTGGTTAATAGATAATGAGCCATGCTTGTTAAATGTTATGCTTTCCTCTGGAACTTTATTGATACCTAAGATTAAATGGGAAACATGTAAAATTATGCCTGAACTTGAAGAAAATAAAGCTAGAGAAGTTCAAAAATTAATTGCTGAATAAATTAGGATACCATTATTGGAGGCTGCGATGATTAAATATTTAATAATGGATGTTGATGGAACATTGACAGACGGGAAAATATATATGGGACCAAATGGGGAAGCTATGAAGGCTTTTTCGATTAAGGATGGTTATGTTGTGAATTATATATTGAAACCGGCTGGTATTAAGCCTGTTATTATAACTGCCAGAACAAGCTCAATTGTTCAAAATAGGTGCAAAGAGCTGGGAATAACAGAAGTATATCAGGGAAAAACAGATAAACAGATGACGCTTATGGACATTGTCGGAGATAATAATCTATCACATTGTGCATACTTTGGTGATGATATTATTGATATTAATTGTATGCAGCCTATTAAAGACGCAGGCGGTATAGTTGGTTGTCCAGCCGATGCGGTTAGGGAAGTAAAGCAATTATCGGATTATGTATGTATCAATAAAGCAGGAGAAGGTGCTTTACGAGAGTTTACAGAATGGTTGATTACAGAAAAACGAGATGCTCGTGATATAAAAAGATGTGTAGATGCTGCTGTTAATTATTTACAGTCAATTGATGTGTCTTTAAAAGATATAGGAAAGAAAATTAAGGTTAATGATGATTTTTATTATAATATTCAATATTATGATACTAAATCACCGGATTTATGCGATTTTGAATCTCATAGAAAATATATTGATATACAGTTTATGGTGTCTGGAAAGGAATGTTTGGAAATTAGTGATATTTCAAGATTATCTGTCAAACAGCCGTATAATGAAAATCTTGATGTTATGTTTTGGAACGTTCCAGAAAATATAAGTAAGACCGTTTTATCAGAAGGTGATTACATTGTCTTATATCCAGAAATAGCTCACAGAGGGGCGGTAATTTGTCAAAAGAGTGAAAAAGTATTAAAAATAGTTGGTAAAGTGAGAATTTAATTTAGTATTAAAATTGGGAAAGTGGGTAGTAGAATGAAAAAAATAGCAGGTATATTAAAACTATTATTGGTGGTTTCATTGTTAATTGGAAGCATAGGTTCTGATGTTGTATTAGCCGATAGTTTTGAAACAAATTCAATAAATGTAGTTGGAGCTAAAGCTTCTAATCAAATCGAATTAGGAACAATAGGTGCAGACGGAAAGAACGTGGCATCAACAAACAGAGCCAGAACAGTTAGCAGCTACAAGACATCAGAGAAGGCATTCAGCGTGGATGTGAGCAAGGCAAAAGGAAGCAGATATGCAGTGCTGGGATTTGATGCAAGCGGAAAGAAGATAGTGGATTCAGGCTGGCAGACAGGAAAAACATATACACTCGGAAAAGAAGTGGCAAGCTACAGACTGTTGTTCTCGTACAGTGATAACAGGAGTTTAAGCAGTGCAGACACATTGAAATTCGAGAACTGTCTTACATTAAGCACAGTACAGAATAGTAGCAGTGTAATAGAAGTTGGAACAGTAGGTGCAGACGGAAAGAATGTGGCATCAACAAACAGAGCCAGAACAGTTAGCAGCTACAAGACATCAGAGAAGGCATTCAGCGTGGATGTGAGCAAGGCAAAAGGAAGCAGATATGCAGTGCTGGGATTTGATGCAAGCGGAAAGAAGATAGTGGATTCAGGCTGGCAGACAGGAAAAACATATACACTCGGAAAAGAAGTGGCAAGCTACAGACTGTTGTTCTCGTACAGTGATAACAGGAGTTTAAGCAGTGCAGATACACTAGTATTTGAGAAGTGTTTATCTATTATACCAGCAAGTACTCGTGATGATTGGGAATTACCAATAATGTAATCTAAATTATTATAAAGTACTATGATATGGATACTACCATCGCTTCTGTACTTAATATGTGCGAGAAGGAATGGGGGTAAGATTTAGAAATGCTCATGGCTATTTGTCATGAGCATTTCGGTTAATTGTAATTGGAAAATAATTCGTCAGATTGCAACTCTTTTTGTAAAAAATAACTAATAAAATGATGAACTTTTTATAAATGATTTTTAGAATAATATGATAAAATAATATAGTACTAAAGGGTGTTGATGATTATATAGAGAGAGATGTTGATGAATGCTCATAAAATAAAGGGGAAGAAGAATTTTAGAGGCATTGTTATCAGAAGATGTAAAATTGAAAAATTTGTGCAAGGCCATATGGATGTACGGACAGGCAGTGAAGGATTATGAAAAGTGATGATTTTGATGAAAGGAATTGCTTATGAAGAGAATATTTAGTGTATTAATGTCAATAGTGATTGTTTTGAGTTGTGTTGTATTTATTATGCCACCAAATATAGTGTTGGCTGCAAATTACACGTGGCCATTGAAGACTTCTATTAATATTAGTAGAGAATTTACTGGAAGTAATTATAAGACACAACATACTGGATGCGATTTTTCGTGTTCATTAGGAAATGATGTTTATGCAATTGCGGATGGAACTGTAGTTGCAGCAACGGACTATGGGTGCACAGGATCTCATTATGGAGGAACACCAGCGTGTTCAAAAGGAAGTAGTTGTCCGGCAGCAAAAGCGAGCAGTGATGGGAAAGGCTCTTATGCAAATAGAATATGTATAGATCATGGTAATGGAGTGTATTCATTTTATGCACATCTGTCAACTGGAACTTTTAAGGTTAAATCTGGTGATAGAGTACGGCAAGGTCAATTAATTGCTAAAACAGGAACGTCAGGAAAATCTACGGGGCCTCATTTACATTTTGAAATAAGAGTAGGTGGAAATTCCACTAATTATGCAAAGAATCCAAGAAATTATTTAACTAAAGTAAATCCGGTTCCAAATCCCCCAACCTACTCCAACTTCTGGGTAGACCATTACCTATTTGATTTGTCTGAGACGGTATCATTCACTGCTGTGGCATCGGGAGCAGACAATTATACAATAGGAATTGACAAGACCGGTGTTGGTCGTGTTGTGACAGAAGGTTGTGGAAGTACGTATACTATTTCAGCTGACAGGCTTGGAGCAGGAGAGTATTCAGCTTATATGACGGTTGCAAATAGTGCGGGATATGTTGATACATACAGGGTATATTTTGTTGTAGCTGAAAAATGTAATTTTGGAGATAAATTTTCAGCAAGGATTCAGAACATAGGAACCGGATGCTATATTACAAACAAAGATAGCAAAATCGTTGGAACCCCTGAGAGTGGATATAATAATCAGATATGGTTTTTTAATAAGTATTCAGATGGTTCATATACCATAATGAGTCAGCTAGATGGACTCATGATGGATGTTTCGTATATTGATGATCCACCAGCAGGAGCTGATGTGCATGCATGGGAGTCAACAGGAAAGTGGAATCAAAGGTTTAATATATATTATCTGGATGATGCATTTTATATCCGACCGGCAAATACCAAAACTCTTGTCGTGGATATGGGAGCAGGAGAGCCATATAATGTGGCATGCTACAACCTTTCAAGGAATGCTGGACAGCAGAAATACAGGTTTGACATGGTTGGCATGGGCGATTATATTCCATACGGACTGGGAGATGAATTTTATGCACAGCTCAGATGTCAGGGAACAAATTTATATGTAACAAATCAAAGTGGTAATGTAGCAGGCACTGCGGCAACAGCTGATGACAGTCAAATATGGAAATTTATGAGACAGTCAAATGGAGCCTACGTTATTCAGAATACATTGGATGGTTCATATATAGATGTAGAAAATTCAAATGATGCCAATAAGACCAATTTCCTTTCGTATAATGAATATACGGGCAACAGGAATCAGCAGTTCTATTTCTATGAAATGGACAATGCTTTTTATATAAAACCTTTAATCAGTAATGCCAGGGTAATGGATATGCAGTCAACTGCTCCATACAATGTGGCACTATGGGATAAGGGAAACGACTGGGGACCACAAAAGTTTGATGTGATAAAAGTCAGCCATAGTGATGACAACATGAGTAAACCAGTTGAGACGTCGTATTTTAAAGGACATAAATATGAGCTTTATAATGAATCAATGACCTGGGAGTCGGCTAAACTCTTTTGTGAGAAAAAGGGAGGACATCTTGTTACTATTTCAGATGAGAAAGAGAATGAATTTGTTAATGGCATGAGATGCCGTAACCTTTCAACCGATTACCAGCAGAGTATATGGCTTGGAGGTTCTGATACAGCAAATGAGGGAACATGGTCTTGGATTACAGGTGAACCGTTTACATACAGTAACTGGGAACCAAACGAGCCTAATGGTGGAACCTCGCAGAATTATCTTCAGATGTATTCATCAGGTAACTGGGATGATGTGCAGAATGAAGCTGGCAGATTTGTGGTATGTGAATATGATTCGGTACAACCAGAGCTGACACCTGTTGCCAGTTCGCTCAGTCTGAGTGATAATATTGGATTTAATATTTACATGCAGATATCCGATGATGTGCTGAGTGATGATGGTGCAATGATGATTATTACAAATTCGGATGGAAAGGTCATTAAGAAGACGATTTCGTCATATGAGACAACAACGTATCAGGACAAATCGGTAAAAAAAATAGTCAGTATGGTACCTGCGGCAAAGATGTCCGGAAAGCTTTCATTTAAAATTTTAAAATCAGATGGAACAGAAAGTGGTACTTATATATGTTCAGTTATGGATTACGCAAATGAAATGATTAATAATGCTGATACTGATGCTGAGTGTAAAAAGGCACTTCCTCTCGTAAAGGCAATGCTGAACTATGGAGCCTACTCTCAGATATATTTTGGTGAGGACAATACGAATCTTGCAAATGCCATATTAAAAGATGACAATACTGCAACGATAAAGAGTGAGGATATAATAAAATCTATTACATACAGTGAGCAGGGGCTTTTTAGCAATAAAGATTTAGAGTATATGGGCTCATCACTTATATGTGAATCAGATACCTCATTAAAGCTGTATTTTAACAATAAGAATAAGCTAACAGAGAATCAGATAAAGAGTAGATATGATATCAGCACACTTGACAAAAACAAGCATGACTACGATACCGGTGTTGACGGAAGCATTTTCTGGATAAAGATAAAAGGCATAAAACCGGCAGAGCTTGGTAATGTATATGGAATAAACCTGGTATCGGATGACGGTTCAGTTATTGTGGAGACAAGTCCATATGTGTATTTGAAAAAGGCATTGGAGTCGGGAGATAGCAGGCTGCAGAATCTGTGCAAAGCAATGTGGGCTTATGGACAGTCTGCAAGAGAGTATTTATAGGAAATATATTGAAGGTGAGTTGAATGTTTAGAATGAGAAATAATTATTTGAAAATAGTATCAATTTTGTTAGCATTATTGATGATAGTCCAAATAATGCCAGCGACAGAGGTTTGGGCTGTATCAGAATCACAGTTTGATAGCAAAATGAGTGAATTAAAGGGACAGTATCCTAATTATTCATGTTGGAATGATAGATTTGATAATGGAAGTGAATGCTGGGGATTTGCAAATATGCTGGGATATAAAGTTTTTGGAACAAAACCATCAACTTGGAAAAAGGTGTACAGCATAAATAATGTAAAAAAAGGTGATTTGATTCAATACGGAAGCACGAATGGTAGTGGTCATACCGTTTTTGTAACAAGTGTTTCAGGCGATACGATTACATTTGTTGACTGTAATGGTAACGGAAATTATAGTGGCGCAAATAAGGTTCGTCACAATGGTGTGTTATGGGGAAATACTATAAAAAAGGGAAATAAGATGTATGGGAGAATTGTATTTAGCTATATATGTGTTTCGCCTGGTTTTGATAATCCAAATCCTGTCACAACTACACCATCCATCTGGAAAAACAGTGACAGCTATACGGTAGGAAATTCGGCAACACTAACCTGGAACAGTGTAGATAATGCAACAGGATATTGGTTTTCAGTCTGGTATAAGGGGGAACAAATTGTTACAACTCAGGTTTCAGGAAGCTCGGAGTATACATTAAATAATCTGGGAGAGGGAGAGTATACTGCCTATATAACGGCTTATAATGATAGCAGTAGTAAGCAGAACTCTGTGACCTTTAGGGTAAATTATCTTGATATAGGTACAAATTTTATAGCTAATATAATTAAAGTTGATTCATGGAGTCATGTGGTTAATGATAATACAAATGCCTGCATAGGTAAGGAAGTGGGAAATGCAAACGAGTATTATGAATTCGTAAGACAGAGTGATGGCTCATATATAATTAAATCACTTGAGGATGGAAAATATCTCGATGTTTCTGATGGTGGAAATAAAAATGGTCAGAATGTGGGCTTTAGCGATTATACAGGAGAAAATAACCAAAGATGGTATATAAAGAATGGCTCTAGTGGAAAAATATTAATTCCTAAAAACGCAACAGGATCGTGCCTAGATATATCTAATAATGGCTCAGCAGTAGGAACAAATGCACAAATATGGGCTCAGGCGGGAGTGGCAGCTCAGGAATTTAGTATATATACACAGTCTAAAATTCCAAACTTTATTAATTTTGGAGATGATTTTTATGCAAATATAATCAAAGCAAGTACATGGAGTACTCTTGTAAACAAAAATCCTAATTTGGAAGTTGGTGGAGAGGGTGAAGCAGAAGGAAGCGATATATGGCATTTCAGACGAATGAAAGATGGTACATATACCATACAGTCTCTATTTGATGGAAAATATCTTGATGTTGAGAAATTTAGCGATCAAAAAGGAGCTAACGTATATTGCTATGATTATACAGGTGATAGTAATCAGAGATGGTATTTGACATTGGGAAAAAATGGAAAGGTCTTAATTCCAAAGAATGCTACTGGATTATGTTTAGATGTTTCTAATGATGGTTCGGACGCTGGTACAAATGCACAGTTATGGGAGCCAAACGGAACAACTGCTCAGGAGTTTAATGTTTATAAAGAGGACACGATAAAGCTAGGCACGGCAAATGTTACTTTATCAAATAACAACTATATATATGATGGTAAAGAGAAGAAACCGGATGTAACAGTAAAATATGGATATGCTACGTTACAACAAGGCACAGATTATACGGTGGAGTATTCAAATAATGTAAAAGCAGGTACAGCTACCGTTACAATAAAAGGCACCGGAATATATTCAGGTACGGTTTCTAAAAACTTTGAAATAAAGGAAGCTTTATATACGGTGTATGGATATCAGGTTGTTATCAATGGAAATTTCGATTTGAAATATTATATTGATTTGTCCAAAGAAGCTGCAAATGATACCGATGCGTACATTGAGTTTAAAGTCGGTGATAGAATACAAAAGGTAAAACAGCGAGAAACATCTAATGGGCATTATGTTTATACATGTGAAGTTCCTGTAGCTCAGATTGGTGACAAAGTGACGGCAACACTACATTATAAGGATAAATCATATGCTCTTACGCAGTATTCGGTCAAAGATTATCTAAATACCATAGTTCAAAACAAAGATAAAAAAGAAGAGTATGGCAAGGCTGCAGACATTGCATCAGCTATACTGAATTATGGAGCAAGGGCACAGATATATTTTGGATATAAGACAGATTCATTAGTTAACAGTGCTTTATCGGATGCTGAGATAAAAAAAGTGGATTCGATTTTGGCACAGGATATTAGGAAAGCTATAACCAATAAGGAAAGTGGCATTCTTGAAAACAATGATTTCAAATACGGTGGAGCTTCATTAGTATGCAAGTCAGATACAGGAATGAAACTGTATTTTGAAAATAAAAATAGCCTTTCTCTTAAAGAGATTGAGAAGAAATATGATATTTCGGTCAAAGAGTGTAAGAAGCAGGTTAGTAAATCCATAAACGGAAATATGATTTGTATTACTATTAATGACTTAAATGCTACTGAACTGGATGACAATTTTGTGGTGCAGATAACTAATAAGCAAAACAGCAGTCAGAGTATGTCTGTTTCAACAAGCCCGTATATTTATATAAAGAAATCTATGGATTACGGAAATGCAAAGCTTATAAATCTCAGCAAAGCGATGTATTGGTATAGTCAGAAGGCTATGGAGTATTCAATGCGCTGATAAAGTGTGATGATATTAATGCTTATAACAGCGCAGAACGTGTGATCAAGAACTTTGCAGTAGACCGCTGGGGGTATCTTGAGTAACAATTATCAGTTTTGTTTTGATACAAAAATTCTGTTTATTAAATGGTTAATAATATGCTGACTTGAAAAAGTAAATTCCAGTGCAAGAGTAAATTTCATCGTGATTTAAATTTTGCTGATTTAACGAGAAATTTTTAGACTAAATCTCTCGTTTTCTGCTATAATTAATGCAACTTATCGAAATTTTCTCGATTTCTAGACATACTAAATAGGCTACTGGAATTCGGTGTGCTAGACTAAATTCCACCAGCCGCATCTT
>OGTL01001297.1_pt1 | contig 22458 bp, 9 predicted proteins | sample 1553601 | NCBI WGS metagenome assembly OGTL01 (sample SAMEA2580112, study PRJEB22360) | human gut metagenome | biome: human gut; feature: human-associated habitat; material: faeces | place: Denmark | collected 2008/2010 | reverse complement strand
AAAAGCGGCGTCGCATTAAATTCTACTGATAATCCTTCTACTGAAATCACTTCTGCTTCTGATTTATAACATTTTGGACTGCAAAGATACTGAATATTTATTAGATACTACTTAGTATGATACGTTATGAAAAACAAAAAAAGCAGTCATTCTTATGAATGACTGCTCTTTATCTTAATCAATGGCTCTTCTTTAGAACAACTTAGCAGGATATTCACCGGCATCTACCAATGCCTGAATCTTGTCTACTACGCTCTGACGGTCTTCCGGATAAGTGACGCCGAACCACTTGCTGGTAGTATCCAGTACTTCAACAGTGGCAGTTCCGTCATTAATCAATTTATCTACCATCAATGGGATGAAGAACTCGCTCTTCAGGTTTTCCATATTCTTCGGATCGCTTAGGAAAGTCTTGAAGAATTCCTGGCTGTAAGCGAAGTAATCAGGAGTGAATCCCCAGAAGTTCATACTTACCGGAGTCGTATCGGGAGTAGCCGTCCATTCGCCATCATCACCGATATATTTCACTTCACCGTCCAGACGTTGAATCTTCGTACGTTCTACTACAGATGTCAACAATCCTTTAGCATCTGTACTACAGATACCACGAGATACCGTACCGCTTTCGCTCAATGTATTTCCTACACGGAAACCTACCATCGAATAAACGTTCTTTGAATTTTCAGGAAGAGCAGAAAGGAATTTTCCCATTACCTGGAAAGAATCGCGACCATAGAAGTCATCACAGTTTATCACTGCAAACGGTTCTTTAATCACATCAGCGCCCATCATTACTGCATGGTTAGTACCCCAAGGTTTGGTACGGTCTGCCGGGCAAGTAAAGCCTTCCGGAAGATCGTCGATTGATTGAAATACCAGTTCGCAAGGAATGTGACCTTCGTATTTGGAAATAATTTTATCACGGAAATCTTGTTCAAAATCTTTGCGGATTACAAATACAAGTTTGCCAAATCCGGCATTGATAGCATCATAGATTGAGTAATCCATAATAGTTTCGCCATTAGGACCCAGTCCGTCTAATTGCTTCAAGCCTCCATAACGGCTACCCATACCGGCTGCCAATAAGAATAAAGTTGGTTTCATAAATTGTGTAATATTAAAAGGTTAGTGATGTCAACGGCATCAGATTTCGTTGCAAAATTACAAAAATAGTTGAATCCAACAGGACAAATATCAATCATTATTCACTAAAATCGTACAAAAATCATTCATTAGAACGGGTAACCGATAGCAAAATGTATTCCCAGATTCTTGAAGAAAGCTCCGGTTACATTATAATAGCCGCTACGGTCCGTATCATAAGGCAGATGCAGAGGAATACCGAAGTCGAGACGGAATACGAGAATATCCATGTCATAACGGATACCGACACCCGTTCCCAAAGCTATTTGTTTAGGGAAAGTCTTCAGACGCAGTTGTGAATTGGGACGTGCTTCTTTTCCATCAGCTAAAAGCTTTCTGTCTTTGCGCAACAACCACACATTTCCTGCATCCAGAAAGGTAGCTCCCCAAAAGCTCTTGAAAATACGGAAACGATATTCCACATTCGCCTCAAAACGGAAGGTTCCTGTCTGATCCAGGTAGGAATATTTTCCCTCTTCCGGATGATAACCGCCCGGACCGACACTGCGCACTGTAAAAGCACGGATACTATTGGCACCACCTACATAAAATTGTTCACTATAGGGAGCTATCGTAGCATTGCCATAAGTAAACAGTGCACCTACTGCCATGCGGCTGGCTATCGCATTATTCTTATCTATGTTCCACAAATGACGCAACTCCGTATTCAACTTCACAAACTGTGCAAACGGAGCCCCCAGCAAACTCTTATCCTCTTCATTGAACGGCTTGCCAAAAGCACGGTAAATAAGGGAAGTGATATTACCCGCCGAAGTGACGGTAGACTGCCACCAGATAGGGTTCTTTATCCGACGACCCGAAGCATTGTCATACGTATACGTATATTCCATCGCCGGAATAAACTGGTTCCTAAGACTGACATACAATGCAGGATTAGCTTCAGCTATCTCTTTAAAATCCTCAGACTGATGCTGCAAGACATTAAATGTCAGTTTAAAAGGAGTAATACTATGCCGGCTGGTACGGGAGGGCTGGAAATCGTATGTAGCATTGCCGCCAAAAGACAGCAGTTTATAATACTTTGCCCGGTTCAGCTGGTTGATATACAGACGAAAGGTCGTCGTAGCCGGGAAGTCAAACTCCCGTTTACCCAGATGCGGGAACACGACTCTCGGAAAAGTCAGAGAGGTAGAAAGCCCCATTTCCCAACTGTTCATCAGTGAGCTCTTCTCACCGCCTCCGGTCTGCCACTCATAAGAGCCTTTCAGTTTTACGTTCCAGCTTTCACCACCTCCGAATACATTGTTACGAGTGACACCGAAAGATGCACCGGGACCGGTCTGGTCATTACTCTTCGTTACTACATTCAGTTCCAGTTCTGCATCCAACGGTTTGGCAAATGTAGCCTGCATAGTGACATCCAGTGTATCACAAGCCGCTGTCGTATCTCGGGGAGCATATTGCATATCCATATAGCTGAATATACCGAGCTGACTCAATTTCTCCTGCACCTGCTCCTGCCGGTACTGGCTATAAAGACGGGTACGGTTGGAAGCCCTCATCTGTTTGCTCCGTACAAACTGCTGATAGTTCATCCATCGATAGAGCATATTCGGACGGACCTGCAGTTTATCATAATAGTGAATATTCAGATTCTTGTACAAGATACTGTCATTAGGTGCCTCGCCATTCTTTCCGAAGAGATAGACCGAAGCATCTCCTACATAGTAAGAACGTTGAGCGGCAGCCGGTAATCCCGGAAGAGGAATCAGACGAAGACTGATATGTCCGCCGGGAACCAAGGTTGTATCTGCCTGATAGGTCATATAGTCCGGACGGAAGTAGAAATATCCCCGATTACGCAAAAGGGTACTGATACGGGAACGTTCTTCATCCAAATCCACCACATTAAACTGTTCGCCGGGGGTGATGTAAGACATACGACGTCCGCGTTCCATGATCTTCAGAGTCTGGGGAGTGAAACGCTGATAATACACTGTATCAATGAAATAAGGGTTCTTCATATCTACCGTATAGAGCAGACTTGCTTTCAGACTATCTTTCTTATCGACCAAAGTCTCGTAAGTCACCTTTCCATTGAAATATCCGTAATCACGGAGCAGGTTAGTGGCTACCTTGACACGTACTTCGGGATTGACAGTAGAAATAAATACGGGCGGATTGGCGGCAAAGCGGTTAAACATCCACTTACCGAATCCTTTCTTGTATTTCACGAAGTCGTTATACATCCACATTTTAAAAGGAATAGGCAGAAAACCTCCCAACAGAGTAGTACTGGGAGTTTTGGCAAGCGCTGCATTGATTTCCGTCAAAGCAGTTTCACCAACCCGTGTCGATGATTTATTGACTATCACCGTTTTTCCTCCGGTATAGAGTATTTCATCTTCGGGCAGATGTTTCGTCACCGAACACGCCGAAAACAACACTATACCTATAAGACAGCCTGCTAATATGTTAATACGTATATCTTTCATTCTTACTTCTTTTTCTTAAAGATGAACAGTTCACTGAGCTTATCCAGTTTCTTGCGAAGTACCAGACCGACTCCGGTTTCCGTAATCTCCCCTTCGAGTACACTCTCATAGTTCTTATCGTAGAACAAACGGACATAACGGGTTCCCGTACGGTCCAGACGATATTCCAAAGAGATGTTGTCAATGAAGGATTCGGCATCATTCGTCGCATTTTCGCCCGTCGATACCTTACCGCCGATTACAATCTGGAAGCGGTTATTGAAGAGGCGCTGCGAATAACGGAAACTGTAATCCGTACGCTTGCCGCCGGTATCCGAGGCGTCATGATCTTCGACACCCACAGAGACGCTGGCATTCTTCAGGTTACCCATCAGTGAATTTATCTGACTGCTCAGTACGGAGTTCAGGGCAGAACCCATATTCAGCTTGCCAAGTCCGCCGCCTCCACCGCCGATCGGTCCGGTGCCGAGATAGGTTTTCATCAACATGATATAAAGTGCCTGTTTTCCACGTTCTTCCGCTCCCATTGCTGTCAGTTCATTCTGTATGGTCGCATCTTCCGGGGCCGCTACGTCGAAAGCAAAAGACAGGTTATCCAACCGGTTCTTTACGACAATGGAAACGTCAAAGTTAACCATTCTCGTTCCTCCGTTCTCTCCTTCGGATACGGAAGCACGGATACGGTCGGTTGCCTTGAAGTTCAGCATGGGGTCCATCGGGTTTCCGGTCCAATCTACATAGCTGCCGTTATCGATGGCAAATTCCTTGACTGCAATGATAGGCAGAGAATACTTCATCAGTCCACCGCTCAGTGTGTAACGTCCGGTCAATGTCAGGTCTCCCTGCGGAGTGTATTTCATCGAAAGATCGCCACCTCCTTCCAGTTCGATACGATTGTCACTGGCGTCCAAGTCTACTTTCACCCTGACTGAAGGGTCGATATGAACCATCATCAGCATATCCAATCCACCTAAAGATACGGTAGGCACTTCCTGACGGACAACTGTGGTGGTATCACTGAATGAAGTAAATGTCACCAGACTTCCCAAACGATCCTGCACGGTCAGCGGTGAATCGGTCAGTACATACGAGACATCCGTATTGCCCAGCAGATTCAGGTTTCCACGCATATTCAACCCGTCCAACGGGCCTTTTATGGTTGCCCGCAAGTCCGCAAAGACTTTTCCGTAGACAAGGCTTTCGCGAGTACGCTTCGCATTCAACAAGGTATAGTTTTCCGCCAGCAGATTCAGACTCGCCATCGGTCGGGACATATCACGGAAATCGACATAACCGTCGATCGTAAACGGATTCTTTCCCGTGGTGTAAATGGCGAACTTATCAAATATCAGACGATTGTTCTTCAACTGCACAGGGCGGTTATCAAACAGGAAGTTAGCACCATACTGGCGTGACAGGACAGATACGCTGTCCAGTATCAGTTCACCGTTTATCAATGGCTGCTCGGTACTGCCTGTTATATTCAGGTCACCGTCCATATCACCGGCAAGCGTAACCAGCTCGTCGGGAATAAAGGCGTTGGCAATACGAAGCGGAAAGTGTTCCAACGTCGTATTTACTTCCAGGCTATCCTTTCCCGTCGAGGTAGGGAGCAGCTTGCCATCTGCTATCAGCACTTCTACCTTATCATGATTCAGATAAGCGTTGAGGTATTGTTTTCCCTGTTCGCCCGGCAGCCATGTAGCCCCCAAAGTAATGTCACCAATGCGCTGGCGTTCATAAGTCAGTTCATCAATGGATGCTTCCGCAGAGAGCTGAAGGTCCTTTTCGGTCTGTATATAGTGTGCTTCTGCCGAGAACAATCCGGTGATTTCGGGGAAGTAAGGCAGTACGCTCGTTATTTCATCCAAGCGGATTCTCCGGATTTCGACATCGATATTCTGCAAAGAAACCGTATCTCCCTGTACCGAATGCACACGGAAGCCCATACCTTCATCATCCCACATATCCACATTGGCATACACGCGCATATTCTTATGCAGATAAATCCAGTTATGATCTTCGTTGAAGTGGAATTTACGGAACGCAATAATCGGTTCTTCCGGAATCAGTGTAAAAGCCAGTCCATCCCCTTTTCCACGTCCTCCAACCAGCGGACGGGCATTGACTCCAAGCAACACACCGGTTTTCCCCTTTTCGTTCTTATATTCTGCCAGCAGCTCGGCATCGCGGTCGCGAATCTCGCCTGTCAGAATAGTGGAGAAGGAAAACTGGGGATTCTTCGGTCCGTTGATTACTCCGGCACGGAGATTCATACGGGTAGTATCCTGTTTGACGGTGAAAAAGACCGTATCCAGTTGCAAGGTATCCACTTTCAAAGCATGGATGGCTGCTTTGCCGTTGATTCCCCAATCGGGAGCAGTGCCGAATTTCATGGAAGCATCATGGAACGATATATTCTTCATTGCCATATAGTATGCCAACGGATTCTCCTTTCCTGCCGAGAAAGAGAAAATAGCCGACGGCAATGCTTCACGCAAAGCAGCATGATCCAAGAGTTTTTCATCCACCTGCTTCATCAACACATCTACAAAATGGGTAGACTGACGAATCAGAGGATATACACCGGCACGGGCACTCAGATTCAGTTTCATATCACCGGCGGTGAAATGAGTGAAAACACGGTTCTGCCGTGCCTCTCCGCTTAAATTGAATGCCAACGGATGTTTCATCGGCTTGGGCATAAGTCCCAGTTCGTACAAATCAAGCTGAGTAACGTCAACTGTCACTTTACCGTCCGGATAGCTATGAGCTAAATTATATTCTGCATCCGCCGTCATTTTCAAAAGTTCATTGTCACTCGTAAGCTGAGCCGTTGCCAAAGCTCCTTTAAGATTTCCCGTCAAATGAACATTCGAAAGATGATAGCGGGCGTAATGAAGCTGGTCCAAAGAAAGATTCAGATTGGCTAAAGAATGGAAGGACATGACATCCAGTCCCCTGCCCTTGGCATCTGCCGAAAGAGATAGTTCATAAATCGAGTCTTTCGGGAGAAAATGATGCAGTTGCAGATCGTTTATTTTCAGATCGGCCGTATAAACTTCTGTCGAACTGTTTAATGCGGCATTTACATTCATGCTGCCCTTGCCTTCTTTCAGATCGAGTTTTGCTTTATACTGCGGGCCGTTCATCTCCATCTTCATCTTGAGACTCATACTGTCGGGAATTACTAAAGAGCCATCGGGTGTGACTCCAGTCAATCCTGTCAGGAAGTTCAGATTCCGGGTAACCATATCCAGCCCAATAGTTCCCGAACGAGTCAGACTGTCCGTCAGGTTTTCAAGGATTCCTCCCCCTTTTAGCGAGAAAGCTCCCGGCAAGTCTACCGTGAAGCGCGAAATCTGCATCTCTTTCAGATTTCCATCCGTACCGGCACGAATCACTAACGGACGGAACGGATATGCTTCTTTAAACGTTTGAGGCAGTCCGCCGGCAAAAAGCATCACGTCCTCTTTGCCTATATGTGCGTTAAAGCTGGCGGATAAACGTCCTGTCGTCGGGATATTTACGAGTTCCCAATAAGTCTGGGCGGACAGGTCTATTTCTGAATGTGGGGTTTGCAGTTTCAGTTCAGGAATGCGGATGATAGAATCATTCGAAAAGAGCCGCCCTGTCAGTGAAGTAATACTCAGTCCCGAACGCTCTTCCATCGTTATTTCACGAATCACAGCGTTCATATTTCTGCCTTCGTAGAGCAGAGAGTCCAATCCGATGCGGATATTCCGGACTGCCATATGAGAGGCGTCAAAACCTTCCGACGGTTGGGCCTCTCCGGTGTCATAACTGGCGGAGGCACCCGACAAAAGGAATTGCTTCAATCCATAAAACTGGTTCTTTAAATCCGCTTTGGCGTCATCAATGGTCGCTTCGCCTATGTATGCCGCCATCTTCATGGAGTCGGCAGGCAGTTTCATACCGAATGATACATTCTTCAACTTCAGTTGATGAAGGTTCACCTTCCAGTTCACAGGAGCAGATGCCGTCGTATCTTTGGGAGTGGTCGTGGTATCAGTCATCAGAAGTTGTATATGAGTATCGGATAACTCTGTCCGATTGACAACTGCCGTTTCGTTCGATAAATCGACTCCATGACTTTGCAGAAAGAAGCGCCCCAAAACGCCTTTTATCTGCATCCCCTCTATCAGATTGGCAGAATTGACCGCCACCTGACTTAAGGTAACCTCGTCAACTTCTACTTTTCCTTTGAGCAACGGCCATGCCTGTACGCGGACATTCAGGCTTTCCAAAGACAATAAGGTATCCGGCTGCTGTATGACCTCCACCCCTCGTACCAGCAGATTAAGCGGAAAACGAAGGTCTATCCGTTCTACCTGAATCTGCATTCCGGTTGCTTTAGAAGCATACGCAGTAACCTCCCGTCGCAAAAGATTCTGAACAGGAGGTATATAAAGTAATACCATCAGTATTACAAAAAGTATTATAGGAGTAAGCAATATCCAGCCCACCCGTCTTATCCATTTTCGTTTCATGCAGGATGTGTCAGTGTAAAAGTGATACAAAGTAAACAAATTACTTTGAAAAAAGGTTTGTCCAAAAGCTAAAATGTGAAAAAGCCGGAGGTTATGGTTGCATTTAGCGCAATTTCATCCCGTTCATTCCGTTCATTCGGAAGGTGAGATATTTGTCAAGGCAGCACCTTCTCACTATGCTACGAGCTTATGCCCGTGCCACTACGTTGGCACGCTTGTGCCACCGCAGTGGCACGACTGTGACATGCCTTTGGCACAACTGTGCCAACAAGGTGGCACAAGCATGGCACTATATAGGCTGTTCCAAAAGAGCTGCCGGGAGAGATTTAATGTAAACCGAGACTATACTCCTCAGCAGCACGAACAACTTTACGCACCGCCTCCAAAGTCTCCAACGTAGTCTTTTCTATTTCTTCGGAGAATTCTTCCCCCCGGCAAGACTCCAGCCATCTTAATGAAGCAACAGACTCAGAAGCTCCGATCAAGGTGAAAAGCGGAAGGAGTTTATGAGCCATAGCGGCTATTCCATCCACCTCCCTGTCAGTTAATGCCTGTTGCATCCGGTCGGCATTCTTGCCGGTCTCTTCGATAAAAGTCCGGATAATAGAACACGCCGCTTCCGGATCATCTTCCGAGAAGGCAGTCAGTGCAGAAAAGTTGAATAAAGTATCTTCAGGCAGCGCATCTGCAATCAATTGCATATCATGTGTTATATGCGCCTCATCAGCTGACATTTGTCCTTCATTCAGAGTTACCAGCAATTCTTTCACCGTAAAAGGTTTGTGCAGGCATCCGGCAAAGCCATGTTCATGCAAAGCCTTCTCATCCATTTCGCTACGTGCCGTGACAGCAATGACAGGAATATTGCGGGCTTGCGGAATGTTAGAGGCACGCAATAATTTGACCAGATCAAAACCGTTGATAGCAGGCATCTGTATATCGGTCAGCAGTACATCAAACGTCGAAGAGCGCAGTTGCTCTATCAGTTCTTCCAACTGCTCGCAGCAAACAGCATCGATGTTGTGCTGTTTCAGCATGGCAGCAGTCAGGTTCAGCTGAATCTTATCATCATCAATCAGAAGCACACGGATCACCTTCATGACCGGTACAGCATCTGTCTCTTCCGGAAAAACATCCGTATCTTTCGATGGTTTCTTAATTCTGCTCCCGAAAGGTTTATTTTCCACTATTGACTTGCCCACCGGAAAGAGTGGCAACACGACAGTAAAGCAACTTCCTTTTCCTAACGTGCTTTGTACATCGATCGTACCTTCAAGCAGAAGAACCAGCTTATGCACAATGGACAATCCCAGTCCGAATCCTTCTTCTCCCTGCGCACCGGGGAGGCGGGTAAATTCCTGGAAGATGCGTTCCCGATCTTCCGATGCCATCCCTTTGCCGGTATCCTCAACCGCTATTGTCAGCTTCGAAGCGTTATAACCAACAGTTAATGTGATCTTGCCCTGCTGAGTGAATTTCACCGCATTGGACAAGAGATTATTCACTATCTGCCGAATACGTAAAGGATCACTGATATATTTTTCCGACAATTCCGGAGCGATATGACATTGCAAGACCAAGCCTTTAGCCGCCGTCAGAGGTTCAAAGCAAACACGGATTTCTTCAAACAGCTGAGCAGGATTAAAAACAATCCGGTTCACTTCCGCTTTATTGAGGTCAAGACGGTGGAAATCAAGCAAGTCGCTTACTAACTTCAGTAAATGCTCTGAAGAACTTTTCATGTTGTCCAGATAGAATCGCTGCCGTTCATCTTCGGTCAGGCGGGACAAGAGTTCCGTATATCCCATTATCGAGCCTAATGGCGCCTTAAAGTCATGGGTAATGGCAAGCATCAGTTTCTCACGGGCAACAAGCAAGTCTTCCGCCCGCTTATTCGCTTCTTCGAGCTGACGCCGATAACGGTTGCTACGAGTAATATCCCGCATAATTAAGATCAGGAAAAAGGCGGATAAGAATACGGCACCAATGGCAATTCCGGCAATGATATTAGCCGAACGCATCCGCACCTCTTGCTGAAGTTCCGCATCCTGACGGGCACGCGCAGACATTTCCTCCTCGTATCCTTTTATCAGACTATCCATTCTTGCGGTCAGCTGTGTATTCATCCGCTGATACCTCGTACTGGTACGCCGGATCGTTCGCCTCCGCTGCAACCGTTTCTCTTCGGTAGCCATGCGAATCTTATGCTGAAGGGAGTCCGCCGACTTGACAGGTTCCAATATCGTATCGGTGGCAATTTCCAGAGAAGTATTGACCAGCACGGCAGTATCTTTCTTAGAAGGCGCGAACACTTCCCCCAATCGTTTGAAGAAGCCTTTCTTCTTCGGGGTAGTGATCAGAGAATCGCGTTTGGTAATAACCCGGTGTTGTACCCGTTGCTGAGTAATCACCGAGTCCTGCTGTTCTGATATGATTTCTTCAATCTCCGAGGCGGAAAGCAAGCTATCATTCGCCTCGCTCAGCACCCGCAGCATCTGAAGGGTATTCTGATCTTTCTCATGGAGAAGACTCAGCAGACTGTCTGTCCGCAGATTCTGCTGATCGTCCGCAGCCGACAGCGTCTCCATCTCCTGATGCACAAACACCAGAGAAAAAAGAAGAATCGCCAGCAGCAATATATAGCCGATGGTTATTTTCAGTTTGGTGGAGCGAAAGGAAGCCATAGGCAATTAAGATTTTAAATTATGAATTTTGAATGGAAGGCGGTAGTTTCGTCTTGTGATGGAAACGCCACCATAACATCAGACCGGCACTGGTCAACCCAAAAGGAAATGCCATCCAGACACCTATGATCCCCCACTCCAACACGAATCCGCAAAAATAGCCGACCGGAAGCGAAATAAGGAAATAAGCAATGAAGGCAATCAGCATCATCAGTTTTACATCTGAGATTCCACGCAAGGCATTGGCAAAGGTTATCTGCAATCCATCTCCAAACTGATATACAAGGAACGGAAGGATAAGCGAAGTTACCATAGCCGCCACTTCGGTACTATCGGTAAACCAACCTCCCAGATAATTGCGGCAGAGGAATACGATGGAAGAAAGCACAACACCCAACGCCATCATCAAATGAAAACCGGCATAAGCCGAACGACGTACATTGAGTATATCGCCCTGCCCGTTAAAGTTACTCACACGGACAGCCACAGCTGCTCCCATCCCGTAATACATCATAAACGTAAACTGAGAAATAGCCAGCATGACCTGATGAGAAGCCAGCGCAATGGTACCCAGCCAGCCAATCATCACCGCACTCAGACTGAACGAAGCTGTCTCCATTCCCATCTGAAAAGCAATCGGCCAACCCAGTGAATTCAATCGTCCGAATATAGCCTTCGACCATCCCAGACGATAGAAGCCGAGCTTAAAACGAAGAAAACGCGGACTCCGCATAAAGACTATGATAAATACGACTACCATCATGATACGCGAGAACAGCGTACTGATACCTGCCCCCAGCAAGCCCATTTCCGGCAAGCTCAGCTTTCCGTATATCAGAATATAATTGCCGATAATATTCAGCACATTTCCGCCGAGCAATATCCACATAGCGGTCTTAGTATCCGTAATTCCATCCGTAAACTGCTTGAAGCCATTGAACAGCATCACAAAGACGAGCGAAGCCAGCAGAACCAGATAATAAGGTTTTATCAAGGGAATAAGTTCTTCCGGCTGTCCCAGATTTCCCACATTAAAATAAAGGACAGTCATACCGATGGTAAGCAAGAATGCCACCAACAAATTTGCCAGCAGGCTGTTACGTAACGCCTGCCCCGCCGAAGCATACTGATGAGTTCCATACAAACCTCCCACGATAGGAGTCAGCCCGTACGAGAAGCCTGTACTGAAAATAATCACCAGATTGAATACATTATTGACGAAGGAAGCAGCACCCAGTTCTATCGTACTATGATGACCGATCATCAGCGTATCGGCAAACCCCAGCACAATAACTCCTATTTGCCCGATTACAATGGGCAATCCGAGAGAAATCAGTGCTTTGTAATGCTCCTTATATATACTATAGATATTTCTCATTTATTTTTCCGTAGTTAATCGCATATTCCGGCAACTCCGCATCCTGCCGTTGCCTCCAATAAATATCCCGCCGGTAAGGAGAAGTCAGGATATTTGTTTCTTATAATAAAGTATCACTCCATTCTCCTTCCTGAAAGCAGACTGAGCTACCTTTTGCAATTGTCCGGCAGTAACAGCGCGATAACGCTCTACCTCCTTTTCCATATCTTCCGCCCTGCCCAACAGTTCAAACCAAGCAAGATTGGTAGCGACATTCAAATAATTGATATTGCCGAATATCTGCGTCGATTCGAATTTATTCTTCACTTTTTCCAGTTCCTGTTCGTCAACAGGTTCTTGCTGCAAACGTTCCAGTTCTTCACGTACGGCCGCTTCCGCCTGTTCCAGCGAAACACCTGCCGCGGGTTTGCCGGAGATATGGAACAATCCGGCATCCACACTACCGGAAATATAAGCGTCGATACTCGAAAACAGTTGTTTTTGCTGTACCAGGCGTTGATTCAGACGACTGGAACGTCCGTTGCTCAACAAATCCGACAATATATCAAAAGCGTAATAATCCGGATGATCATGACTGCACATATGATACGCCATGAATAGTGAATCAAGGGGGACGTTACGCTCTACTGTCAATCGTCGTTCTTCTGTCTGCTCCGGTTCCTGCGGCAGATTCCGTTGAGGAACCTCCCTGCGAGGGATGGGACCGAACCATTTTTCCGTCAATGCGACTGCTTCCTCAAAAGAGATATTTCCCGTTACGGCGAGCACTGCATTGTTCGGCGCATAAAAACGGAAGAAGAATGCTTTCACCTCTTCCAGCGTCGCATTGGCTATGTGCGACAAATCTTTTCCGATGGTAGGCCACTGATAAGTATGCGCCCGATATGCCAAAGGACGCAAAAGATGACCGACATCTCCGTAAGGCTGATTCAAGCAACGCTGCTTGAATTCTTCCATTACTACTCCACGCTGTACTTCCAGACTCCGTTCACTGAAATCAAGGCTCAGCATACGGTCGGATTCCAGCCAAAAGCCGGTTTCTACATTCTGCCGGGGTACAGTGAGGTAGTAATTGGTTATGTCATTATTGGTCCAGGCATTATTCTCGCCGCCTGCCAGTTGCAGCGGCATATCATAATCGGGAATGTTCACCGAACCTCCGAACATCAGGTGTTCGAACAAATGAGCAAAGCCTGTATGCTCGGGATGTTCGTCGCGGGCTCCCACATTATATAATACATTAAGAGCTACCATCTGCGTACTTTCGTCCTGCGAATGTACCAGACGTAACCCATTGTCCAAAATATGCCTGTTTATCTTCATTCTACTTAATCCAGTACTTCTACTTTTACAATCTTCACGTCCTCTTCGGGGCGGTCGCTACGGTCGGTTTTCACCTGCTGAATCTTATCCACGATGTCCATGCCTTCGATTACTTCACCGAAAACCGTATACTCACCGTCCAGATGAGGAGTACCTCCTACAGTCGTATAAGCTTCGATCTGTTCCGGCGTAAAGTGAAATTCCGGTTGCTTGGCAGCTTCCGCTTCCGCCTCTGCAAAAAGCTTCTCCTGCAATTCATACAAACCGTTTTCATCGTTTTCCTTCCGCATCTTATAGATTTCTTTCATGTGCTTCTGAGCCAACGTATTGAAAATAACATTGATCTTATTCTCATTCATCTGGCTTTCCATGCCCAGCAATGTAGAGTCGTTGTACACCTTGCCTGTCACAATGTAGAACTGGCAACCGGATGATTCTTTCTTCGGATTTACATTGTCTCCCTGACGGGCAGCAGACAAAGCGCCTTTTTTGTGAAAATACTTCGGATAAACAAATTCGGCCGGAAGGGTGTAACCCACATCTCCTGCACCCAGCATCTTTCCTTTCGGTGCATTCTTTGAATCCGGGTCACCTGCCTGAATCATAAAGTCTTTGATAACACGGTGGAACAGCGTTCCTTCATAAACGCCGTCTTCTGCCAGTTTAATGAAATTATCACGATGTTTCGGCGTCTCATTATACAACTTAACCTTGATGTCTCCCAAGGTTGTTTCAATCTTTACCAACGTTTCGTTGTCCATATTTCCTCCTTTTTTTGTTCCGGTTTTGCAGGCCGTAAGTCCGCAAAACGATATGGTTAATAGTAAGTATGCAATCTTTTTCATAACACTTTTATTTAATTTAAGTTTGCAAATATACTACTTTCGCCCAAATCCTCTTACCTTTGTAGCATTAAAAGAGGCAAAAGAGAGTATGATGAAATCCATATTGATAATAGAAGACGATATCACTTTCGGAATGATGCTGAAAACCTGGCTAAGTAAAAAAGGGTTTGAGGTGTCGTCAGTCAGTAACATTGCCCGTGCCCAGAAGCACATTGAAGGACAAGGGGCAGACTTAATCCTGTCCGATTTACGCTTACCGGATCACGACGGAATCGATCTTCTGAAATGGATGAACGAAAAAGGAATCGATATTCCTTTGATCATCATGACCGGTTATGCCGATATCCAATCGGCAGTACAAGCGATGAAACTGGGAGCACGCGACTATGTTGCCAAACCGGTGAATCCGGAGGAACTACTCAAAAAGATGTCAGAAGCTTTGCAAGCGAAAGAAGCGCCGACTACGCATACCGCAGCCAAAACTTCTGCAAAGAAAGGTTCTTCCATTTCGTCCGGAAACGCCACCGAAACCCATCATGCTTATCTGGAAGGAGAAAGTGATGCCGCCAAGCAACTCTATAATTATGTAGGTCTGGTAGCTCCCACCAATATGTCCGTACTGATCAACGGTTCCAGCGGAACAGGAAAAGAGTATGTGGCGCACCGCATCCATCAACTGAGCAAACGGAATGACAAGCCGTTTATCGCGGTAGACTGCGGTTCGATCCCCAAAGAATTAGCTGCATCCGAGTTTTTCGGCCATGTGAAAGGCTCTTTTACAGGAGCACTGACGGACAAGACCGGAGCGTTCGTTGCCGCCAATGGAGGCACTATCTTCCTGGATGAAATAGGTAATCTCAGTTACGAGGTACAGATACAGCTTCTTCGTGCCTTGCAAGAGAGAAAGATTCGTCCGGTCGGTTCCACGCAAGAAGTTTCGGTTGATATCCGTCTGGTATCCGCCACCAACGAGAATCTGGAACAGGCTATCGAGAAAGGGACTTTCCGTGAAGACCTTTTCCATCGTATCAATGAATTTACCCTGCGGATGCCCGACCTGAAAGAACGGAAAGAGGATATCCTGTTGTTTGCTAACTTCTTCCTCGATCAGGCAAACAAGGAACTGGACAAGCATCTGATCGGTTTTGACTCGAAAGCCTCACAAGCCTTACTCAATTATCACTGGCCGGGCAACTTACGCCAAATGAAGAATATCGTAAAAAGAGCGACCTTACTGGCACAAGGCAGTTTCATCACTCTTCTTGAGTTAGGAACCGAATTACTGGAAACAAGTACCGTTTGTTCCGCAAGCATGGCGCTACGCAACGAAGAAACAGAGAAAGAACACATTCTGGAGGCATTGCGCCAAACCGGAAATAACAAGAGCAAAGCGGCACAATTACTGAATATCGACCGAAAGACATTATATAATAAGTTGAAACTATATAATATCGACTTGTAGGTTATCAATCAGTACTACCCATATATTTAGAAGGAGATACGCCGAACTGCTCCATGAAGTGCTTGCGCAAAGTACGGGTATCGGAATAACCAACCATTTCCGAAATTTCCTGAATAGAATAGCGATTCTCCAGAATCAATGTCGCCGCCTTGCTTATACGTATACTGCGAATCATATCTATAACAGACAAATCACTGCGCTGTTTCACCTTCCGGTACAAGGTAGGCTGACTCATATTCAATTGCTCCGCCAACATTTTTACATTAAAGTCCGCATTGGAAAGGTTAGCTTCTATGATATGAATCAGTTGTTGCAAGAAGGCATCTTCTTTCTCCCCCTCTTCCGATTCCTGTTTCAGCATCAGGGCTTTCGTATAAATCCGCTTCAATCGCTCACGCTGCAAAATCAGGTTATCCACTTTGGTCTTTAATATCTCCGGATTAAAGGGTTTCATCATATAATCATCCGCTCCGCTATTACAGCCTTGCAGGATGTCAGCATCTTCTGCTCTGGCAGTCAGTATCAAGATAGGAATATGCGCGGTTTCCTGCTGCATACGAATTTCCCTGCAACAAGTAAAGCCGTCCTTTACGGGCATCATTACATCCGAGATAATAAGATCGGGCAACTGTTCTTTGGCTATCCGCACCCCTTCCTCACCATTGCAAGCTTCACTGACGGCATATCTGGAAATGAATAAGCTCCGGATATATTCGCGGACATCTTCATTATCTTCGATGATCAGCAGACTCTTTTTAGCCGCTGTTTCCTGTATTTTGTTTTCCGGTATTGGAAGAAACGGTTCCGGTTTCAGCTCTTCATTTTGCTTTGTTTTTCCCTGATGGCTGTCAATAAGTTCATAAGAATCTTTTGCAAAATGCTCTTTGCCTTCGGGAATATAAAGGGCAAAGATACTTCCTTCGTCCGGCACACTCTTCAGCGTTACCAATCCATGATGCAAGTCCATCGTGTTCTTCACAATATGCAATCCTATTCCTGCCTTCGTTGACATCTCAGGTACATTATCTCCCGTTACGAACGATTCAAAAGCATGTTTCTGCAACCATTCCGGAATCCCTGCACCTGTATCCGAAACGGTGATCCGGCAATAACCCTGCCCACTTTTCATCAGATGAGAGACAGAAAGCAGGACACGCCCTCCCGAAGGGGTATACTTAAACGCATTTGAAAGAAGGTTTTGCACGGCCGAAGCGATCTTTCCCTCATCTACCCAATACAGGAACTTCCCTTCGGGCAAATCAACATCAAATTGCAAACCTTTGATTTCAGCCATCTGCCGGAACGGTTCCGACACATTGCAGACCAACTGTACCAAATCAGTCTCGGATAACTGGAGTCTGACCATCCCGGCCTCTATCTTTTGTACATAAAGCAACTGATCGACCAAGGTGTGCAGTGAGGCTGCATTCTTATACATGACCTGCAATTTCTTATAAAAGTCATCCAATGGATTGCACTGTTTCATCAATTCCTGTAACGGGGCAAGGATTAAAGTCAGCGGAGTACGCAGTTCGTGGGCAACGCCCGTAAAGAAGTTCTCGCGTTCCACACGTATCTGACGTTCTTTCTCACGCTCCATACTGACCGTCAACAGTTCATGTTTCATCTGCATTTCGTGTTCCATCCGTTTCTGCCGTAGTCTGATCAACCGTACTCCATAAGCCACTCCTCCCAGCAATAACAGGGAAACGAAAAGCCGGAAAGCAAAAGTCTGACTCCAATGAGAAAGAATTACGATATTCAGAGAAGTCACCGCCCCTGTCTGACCATTCGGATGTATATTCTTCACTTCAAATACATACTCACCGGCTGGGAGGTTGGTATACGAGGCTTTCTCTCCCTCATCAGAAATCAGCCAATTCCCCTGATAAGGCAAAAGCCGGTAATTATATTTTTGTTGTTCGTCCGAGTAGGACAGGTTGTTGAAAGTCAAGGAGAAATCTTTGTTATCATTATCCAGTACAATGCGATCCGTAAAAGAGATGAATTGATTGAGGATGATCTGATTATTAATCTTTTCTCCAGTCCCGACAGGATGGTTATCCACTTCCAAACCGGTTATTAACACCCGTCCGTTGGTCGGATAGGCATTTATATCCTCCGGATTGAAATAAGTCAGACTCTGATTATTTCCGAAAAACAAAGTCTTGTCACTGAATAAGGCAGAACGGTTACTACCTGCTATGTAGTAATTGTAAAAGAGATGCTGACGACGACCATACCGCGATATGCCGGAGTTGCTTCCCAGCCAGATATGCCCTTCGCTGTCTTCCGCTATGCAGCCGATAAAATTACTGCACAGTCCGTCATTCGTGGTATAACGGGCACTGATCGTGTTCTGTCGTGGAGACAGGATGGCAAAGCCATCCGTATAACCTATATATAAATTCCCATCCGAAGATGCCAGCAACGAACGTACCGAACGATATTCCATGTTCATCTTCTGCTCATATCCATTTTCTACGGAGATACCTCCGGAAGCAGATTCAACTACTCTGCAAACTCCCATATTACTGGTCCCCAGCCATATCGTTCCATCTTTTGTCTGAGCAATCGCACGAATGAAAGGTTGTCTTTTCTCATTTAAATAATGTGCTGCTGATAATTTAACGCATATACCTGTCTGACGGTTATACAATAAAAGCCCGTCTTCCGTACCTACATAGAGCCTGTTCTTATCGTCCATATACAAAGCCCATACCGAAGCCCTGTTGGCAACACCGTCTACCAACAGCGAATGGATCACAAAACGACCGGTCCGGACATGATAAACAGTCAACGTACCGTTTATATTTCCAAACCACAGATTGCCGTCTACATCTTTCAAGGCACACAACATCGTTTCTTCCGATTTCCCGCTACCTGTATCGACTTTAGAGAAACTAAGTTTTTTCCCTTTTGCGTACGGTATGTCACTTCGCATGATTCCTTTGTGATAGGTCGCCAACCATAATCGATGACTATCATCCATGAGGATATCACATATTTCGTTATGCCTGTCCTGATAGTAACGGTCATAAAACTGTGACCTCAAATCAGAATACATCACTCCTCCACCGTTAGTACCAATCCAAAGAAGGCCATTAGGATCGTAACAGGCAGAAATCATACGTGTTTCGAGGTTTCGGTAAATCTGTGTATGCGTATTGTTATATATCTCCGACGTCAGTTCTTCCGGCTGCTTTTCATCCGGCATCAACAGTGTATAGCCACCCCATGTCACTGCCAGATAGCGGTTATTGCCGATAAATATAGTCTGATAAACATCTGTATGAGAAAGGAGATTCTCTTTTCCTGTCCCGCCGTACGAAATCCGGTCCATATGCCCCGACTTCGTGTGATAACGGACAATGCCTTTGCCGATGGTAGAAACCCAGACAACTCCGTCTCTGTTCAAGATGGAAGTGACTTGTAATGGTTTTCCGTCTGTCAGCGGTATCTTCTGATACGCCTCCGGAGTATCCGGATGAAACAAGATCAGATTACCCCGGTTAGTTGTCAGCCATATTCCGTTCCCGGCTTTTTCATGATAGCACAGAGAAGAAAAGACTTCTCCTTTTTCTTCCAATAACTGAAAGGTCTTTTGTATGCGTACCCGAACAGCCGTTTTTTCTTCTTCCTTGCCTTGCCGTATCTCCCATTGACAGAGTATCAGTCTGTTTCCCGATATTCCCCAAAAAGAAGAATTGTCGGCGGACAGGACATTAAATACACCTATGGCAGTATCTGATTCAGTATGTATCGGAAAAAAAGTTTCCTGCTTCCGGTTGAAATAATAGAGGTATCCATCGGATACAATTCCTAAAAAGTCATCTGACAGTCGCACAATGGCAGCAATCGAAACATATGTATTCGCAGGCTTGAAGTTCTGAATTGTTTTGCCGTCATAACGACTTAATCCGTTATCCGTCCCAAACCACATAAATCCGTCTTCATCCTTATAGATGCAAGGAATCGTGTTATCCGCCAATCCGTCCCTCATTGTCAGCAACCGAATATCTTTATCTAAAAAAGCATAGACAGGATGCAGCGGGCAACAACTCAGAATCAGGATAATCAGGATTAGATTTAAGTGCTTCATTCTATTAGACAATTTAGGGCAAATAAACGAAATTAAGTCAGAACATACAAAAAAACGAATAAAGAAATGGACTTATGAATTAAACATGTATGTTGAATGAAAGAAACAGGCATATTCGGAACCACATTGTTTGCGTACATTTGCAGCCATATAACAACCTGATGTACACCTTTTAAATAATATACAATGACCTTAGTTTATCTTAACCAGTCAGACACAAAGGAGATATTTTTATGATAATACGCATACCAAAGACTACATATTATCATAAATGGTTCATCGGAGCTACACTCGTCGTTCCGGTTCTTCCGCTTACCGCCCAGACGTCTCCGAATCTTGTCTTCATCATGGCAGACCAGTATCGGGGGGACGCACTAGGTTGTTTGGGCAAAGAACCTGTAAAGACTCCTTGCCTGGATCATCTGGCTTCCGAAGGAGTCTTATTCACTAATGCAGTCAGCAGTTATCCTGTTTCATCACCCGCCCGTGCCATGCTGATGACGGGCATGTACCCCCTGCATAATAAAGTAACAGGCAACTGCAATTCACAAACAGCGCCTTACGGAGTGGAGCTTCCACAGGAGGCCCGCTGTTGGAGTGATGTACTAAAAGACATGAACTACCGTACGGGATACATAGGAAAATGGCATCTGGATTCTCCTTACAAGCCTTATGTAGACACTTACAACAATCGTGGCAAAGTAGCGTGGAACGAATGGTGTCCGCCCGAACGCCGCCACGGATTTGAATACTGGACAGCCTACGGGACATACGATTATCATCTGAAACCGATGTACTGGGACACGACTGCTCCACGTGACAGTTTCTACTACGTCAACCAATGGAGCCCTGCATACGAAGCGGACAAAGCCATCGAATACATTCAGACACAAAAAGAGAATAAACAACCTTTCGCACTGGTCGTATCGATGAATCCTCCGCATACCGGTTACGAACTGGTTCCCGACAAATACAAAGCCCTATATAAGGATATAGATGTGGAAGCCCTCTGTGCCCACCGCCCGGACATACCCGCCAAAGGAACCGAAATGGGAAACTATTTCAGAAATAACATACGCAATTATTACGCCTGTATCACAGGGGTAGACGAGCAGGTAGGACGTATCATCGAAACCCTCAAAAGCAACGGACTGTTTGAGAATACCATCATTGTATTTACTTCCGATCATGGTATCTGCATGGGAGCTCACAACAATGCCGGAAAAGATATCTTCTACGAAGAAGCCATGCGCATCCCCATGATTATCTCGTGGCCGGCAAAGATAAAGCCACGCAAAGACGACCATTTGATGATCGCCTTCGCCGACTTATATCCTTCTCTCCTTTCCCTGATGGGATTCCGGAAGGAAATACCCGAAACGGTACAGACTTTCGACTTATCCCGCCATATTCTGGGCAAGAGTAAAAAAGAAGTGGTACAACCTTATTATTATGTACAGTTTGACAATCATGCCACCGGATACCGCGGGCTACGTACGTCAACCCATACATTCGCAGTCCACGCAACCAATGGAAAAATAGACGAAACAGTTCTTTTCGACCGAACCAAAGACCCCTATCAAATGGATAATATTGCCGGACAATCCCCCCGTCTGGTCCGGCAATTCAACAAACAACTCAAGGCTTGGCTACTCCATACCAACGATTCATTTGCCCATTATCTTGAAACCGTAACTAAATAAACACCATGAAGAAACTTTGCTATCTCTCTCTTTTTATCCTATACTCAGTTTGCAGCTTCGCACAACAACAGGAACTCCCCGTCCCCAAGCCCCATCAACTCAAATGGCATGAGGCGGAAATGGGAGCTGTCTTCCATTATGACCTGCACGTGTTTGACGGCATCCGCTACGGACAAGGCAACAACCGTATCAATCCCATCGAAGATTACAACATCTTCAACCCGACCGAACTGAATACTGACCAATGGGTACAAGCTGCCAAAGCTGCCGGATGCAAATTTGCCGTACTGACCGCCACCCACGAAACAGGTTTCGGACTTTGGCAAAGCGACGTCAACCCTTATTGCCTGAAAGCCGTGAAATGGAGAGACGGGAAAGGAGACATTGTCCGTGACTTCGTCAACTCCTGCCGCAAATATGGTCTGCAACCGGGCATCTATATCGGTATCCGCTGGAACTCCCTGCTGGGCATCCATAACTTCAAGGCCGAAGGAGAAGGAGCGTTCGCCCGCAACCGCCAGGCATGGTACAAGCGCCTGTGCGAGAAAATGGTGACAGAACTCTGCACCCGCTACGGAGATTTATATATGATATGGTTTGACGGCGGAGCCGATGATCCCCGTGGCGATGGCCCCGATGTGGAACCGATTGTCAACAAGTATCAGCCAAACTGCCTTTTCTATCATAACATCGACCGTGCCGACTTCCGTTGGGGAGGTTCGGAGACAGGTACAGTGGAATATCCCTGCTGGTCTACCTTTCCCGTCCCCTGCTCACACCATAAACGCATTGAAAGCAGTATCGACCAGCTCGAACTGTTAAAACACGGCGATAAGAACGGCAAATACTGG
>OGTL01001271.1_pt1 | contig 22773 bp, 19 predicted proteins | sample 1553601 | NCBI WGS metagenome assembly OGTL01 (sample SAMEA2580112, study PRJEB22360) | human gut metagenome | biome: human gut; feature: human-associated habitat; material: faeces | place: Denmark | collected 2008/2010 | reverse complement strand
CAATGAACAAACGGCGGCCGCCTTACCCTTACCAGACTTCGCCGAGCTGCTACCGGTGCCCGCGAAGCCAGGCGTGTCAGCCGGCAATCCCTTGCCGTTCTTAATAGCCTCAACCATATCGAGGTAATCCTGCACACCACCGGGCAAGTGACGTACTTTGCCGCCAATCAGCGCGAACTGCTGATCGGTGACGCGCTCCAGCAGGTACCGGTCGTGGGAGACCACAATCAACGTGCCCGGCCAAGTATCGAGCAGGTCTTCCATCACGGCGAGCATATCGGTGTCCAGATCGTTGCCGGGCTCGTCCATGATGAGCACGTTCGGCTCGTCGAGCAGGATGAGTAGCAACTGCATGCGGCGCTTCTGACCACCGGAGAGATCGCGGATCGGTGTCATCAGTTGGGCGGATTCGAAGCCGAGACGCTCCATCAACTGTCCCGGCGTCACTTCCTTGCCATCCACAATGTAGCTCGGCTTATAGCGGGAAAGCACTTCCTTGATCTTGTACTTGCCGAGCTTCTCCAGCTCATCGAGGCGCTGCGAGAGCACCGCGAACTTCACCGTCTTGCCAATGTTCACATGGCCTGCGGTCGGGGTGAGTGTGCCATCAATCAACTTAAGCAGCGTGGACTTGCCGGCACCATTCGCACCGACGATGCCGAAGCGGTCGCCCGGGCCAATCAGCCAAGTCACATCGTCAAGAATCTCGCGGCCGGAAACCGTCACCTTGCGTGCAGCCGAGGTGACACCGGCTGCAGCAGTGTCATCATCCGAATCCGTTGCAGCAGTGCCACCGCCGATGGTTTCACCACCCGTGTTCATGCGACGAACCTCGCGATCGTCAGCAAGCTGCGGATTGCCGCTCTCAGCCTCGGCCTTCTTACGCGCTTCCTCAGCGGACTCGACGGCTTCCGGCACGCCGGCGTCCACCAGGCGCGGGTCAGTCATGTCGGTGACCGCCACCTCAACGGAACCATGCAGCTGCGGCTCGGCGTACATGGCGTTGACCACATCCACGCGGGAAGCGGACGCGGAGAGCGCCGCCACATCCGGGTCGATATCGGCCATGCCCTGCGGTTTTTCGAAAATCTGCGTCACGTCGACCAAATCGACCACCTGTTTGCCGAGACGGGAGGTGGCCATTTGCTTCAGTTCAAGTGTGTTACGCATCGGCGGCACATCGGCAATCAATTCGCGTGCGGCCTTGACGTGGAACTTCTGCTTGGTGGAGCGGGCACGAGCACCGCGGGAAAGCCATGCGAGCTCCTTGCGAGCCAGATTGCGGCGCTTGGTTTCGCGCACATCGGCTTGGCGATCGCGTTCCACGCGCTGCAGCATATATGCGGAATAGCCGCCCTCGAACGGCTCGATCACGCCATCGTGGACTTCCCACATCGATTCGCAGACCTCGTCCAAGAACCAGCGATCGTGGGTCACGAGCAACAGAGCGCCCTGGCCTTTGGACCAGCGGTTCTTCAAATGTTCGGCAAGCCAGTGGATAGTGACCACGTCGAGATGGTTGGTGGGCTCGTCAAGTGCGAGAATATCCCAATCCTTGAGCAGCAGTCGGGCCAAATCGGCGCGGCGACGCTGGCCGCCGGACAAGGAGCCGACCTTGGCATCCAGGCTCATGCCGCCGAGCAATGCCTCGACGATTTCACGGGAAGTGTTATCGGACGCCCATTCGTAGTCGGCGCGCCCCTCAAGTGCGGCTTCGCGAATGGTGGCGTTGTCATCAAGGGGATCACGCTGGTCAAGCATGCCGAACGTGAGTCCGCCACGCTTTGTCACGCGGCCGGAATCCGGCTCCTGAGCACCGCGGAACAGGTGCAGCAACGTGGATTTGCCGTCGCCGTTCTTGCCGACGATGCCGATGCGGTCGCCTTCAAAAACACCCTGCGTTACATCAGTGAAGATGGTTTTGGTAGCGAAAGCGAGCGAAACGTGTTCCAGTCCAATGTCATAAGTCGGCATGACTCACCAATGTAGCGCCACGCTTGCCCAGCGGCGGCCCGCAAACGTTATTTGTTCAGCGTCTGAGCGTAGGAGTTGCAGCGGGCCGCAAAACCGGAGAACACTTGCTCGGCGAGCGGTTGCAGTAGCTGGTCGTATTGGGCGAACTGCTCGCGCAATTGGGACTTGGACCCACCCGCGGCCTTGAGATCCTTGACCATGCTCGGCTCATCCAGCCATTCGTCCAGCAGCGAGCCGCACACTTCCAGGTGGAACTGCATGCCCAGCGCGGATCCCAGTCGGAATGCCTGCACCTTGGTGGAAGACGAACGCGACAGCAGCTGGCCTTCCGCGGGCAAGCCCACCACGTCGTTATGCCAGTGCAGCACCGTCAGCTGCTTATCCCACATGGAGAAGAAGTCATGCTTGTCCACACGCTTGATCGGCGCGAACCCGATCTCCGGCGCATCGCCCTTGCGCAGCTGCGCACCAAGCGCAGTGGCGATAATCTGATGCCCCAGGCATACACCGAGAATCGGCTTGCCTGAAGCCACGGCGGCACGCGCCAACTTGGCTTCTGCCTTCAGCCCCGGATACTTGTCGTAATCAAGCGCGCCCATAGGCCCACCCATGATTACCACGCCAGCCAGTTCGCCGAAATCAGGCAAGTCCGGTTTCTTTTTGTCGACGATATTCATCGTCACCGTCTCAAGACCGATGTCCTCGAGGTTCGACAATATGCGTCCCGGGCGTTCCCATGGGACATGTTGCAAAATGAGCACTTGTGGTGTGGCCATGACTTCTATTGTGGCACGAGCGTTCCCCGTTTGCGTAACGAGCAGGGCAAATCCATGAATCTCGCAGTTTCCGCAGCGGTCAAAGACGTGTTCTCGCGAGACTGTTGTCCTGCTTCTCATCCGTCTGTCACCTCGTTCGGGCCCCACCTGTGAAGCGTTCATCAAACTCTTCGAGTAACGATTCAGCATGTCTGGTTCGGACCCTACGCTTGAGTGTTATGGGAAACAGCCAAGAACCGCAGGATTTCAACATTTCCGTCATGCCTTCAAGCCTGACGCCGGTGCATGTCGCCAAGGCCGCAGAAGGCCTGAATCTGTATGACACCGCCTCGCACCAGGTCAGCCATTTCGTGCCGCTCAAGCCGGGCGAAGTCGGCATTTATGTGTGTGGCGCGACTGTGCAGTCGTCGCCGCATATTGGCCATATCCGTGCCGCCGTGGCGTTCGACATCGTGCGCCGCTGGTTTTTGAAGCTCGGCTACAAAGTCACTTTTGTACGTAATGTGACCGATATCGACGACAAGATTCTCGTTAAGGCCGCGGCCGCAGGCCAGCGTTGGTGGGCCCGCGCCTATTACTACGAGCGCGAATTCACCGAGGCATACAACACGCTCGGCGTACTGCCGCCCACCGTGGAGCCTCGCGCCACCGGCCACATGTCGGACATGATCGACCTGATTCAGCGCATTCTCGACAACGGTCACGGCTATGTGGTCACGGATGCGGACGGCAAGCCCACCGGCAACGTGTACTTCGATGTGGCATCCTGGCCGCATTACGGCGAACTTACTCACCAGAAGCAGACCTCCGAAGTCGATGAGGCCGCCGCCGTGGCCGACCGCATGGGCCCATCCGTGGACGCCACCGGTGCCGACAAATACAATCCGGTCGACCCGGCCGACGCCTCCCCCGACAAGCATGATCCGCGTGATTTCGCCCTGTGGAAGGCTCCGAAGGACACCGATCCCGAGGACGCCCGTTGGTCGACGCCGTTTGGCGTGGGCCGCCCTGGCTGGCACATCGAATGCTCCGCCATGTCCCACCGTTACCTGGGCGATGGCTTCGACATTCACGGCGGCGGTCTGGATCTGCGCTTCCCCCACCACGAAAACGAAATGGCGCAGACCCGTGCGGCCGGCTACCCCTCCGCTGCGCGCTGGATGCATTCGGCATGGGTGACCGCCAAGGGCGAGAAGATGTCGAAGTCGCTGGGCACCGGCCTGTCCGTGCCGAGCGTGTTGGCTGAGCATTCCGCTTGGGTGGTGCGTTACGCCCTGGGCTCCGTGCAGTACCGGTCGATGCTCGAATGGTCCGATCAGGCGCTGGTCGAGGCGCAGGCCGCATACGACCGCGTCTCGAACTTCATCGAGCGTGCCGGTGTGGCGCTGGGTGGACAGCCTTCTCGCGAGGAAGTCACTGCCGTCTCCGCCGACGATTTGCCCGCCGATTTCGTGGCCGCCATGAATGACGATGTCAATGTGTCTGGTGCAACCGCCGCGATCTTCACCGCCATCCGTTCCGGCAACACGTTGCTTTCACAGCTGGCTGACCGCGCCGATTCCGAAACCGCCAAGGCCGAGGTGCGTGAGGCGCTGCTCGCCGTGCGTGCCATGCTCGACACCTTGGGCCTGGACCCGCTGGCCGAACCGTGGGTGTCCGCGGGCGCTGCCGGCGTTGCCGCTGATGGCACGGCCGAGTCGCCCGGGCATGCAGCGCTGGAGGCACTGATCGCCGAACAGCTCAACGCCCGTGCCGAAGCTCGCAAGGCCAAGGATTTCGCCAAGGCCGATCAGATTCGCGACGCCCTGACCGAGGCCGGCATCGCCATCGAAGACGGCCCGCAGGGTTCCACTTGGAGTCTGAAGTAGTCGCTTCAAACCCATCAATCAGTCAAACACGAAGTCCACGTCCACGATGTGCAGGCGCTTGCTGAGCTCCTTTTCCAGCGAGCGCTTGCATTCGATGAGGTCAGCTACATCAATGGTTTCGCCGATGCCGCTCAGATACACGTCAACGGTGTAGTTCATACCGGTCTTGAAGATCAGCGTCTGCTCGTAGTCGGTGTTGGCAGGCAGATGGCGCTGTGCCTCGGCCTCCACGTAGGCGTTGGTTTCATCGTCGTCATGCACGCCGCCGACCAATTCCACGAACGCCTCTTTGAGCACGCTGAACGGCTCCTTGATGGTCAATGCCACCAAAGCCACGGTGATGAAGAAATCGCCGGTGTAGTGCAGGAAGTCAAGCGGACCGCCGGCCGGTAGCAGCATCAGGAAGATGGCAACTGCGCCGATGCCGAACGACATCGATCCGTCGACCAACGTGCTCTTGCACTCGGCGGTGAGCATGGTGCTGGAATCGCCGATGGAGCGGTTGGAGCGCCGGTAATACGTGTATAGGCCGAAGCACACGATTACGGTCAGGATCTCGTAGATGACCACCGGGCCGGTTTCAATGCGTTCGCCGGACCCGAACACGAAGTAGTCGTACGCTACTCGGCACACGTCAATCAGCGAATACACCAACAACGACATGGTGAAAATGGCCTTGCAAATCGCGTAGATAGGTTCCAGTGCGAACATGCCATTGGGGAAGCGCTCGGTGGTTCGCACCGTGCGCGACGAGAGGTACACCGCCACCATTCCGGACAGGACGGAAATCGCGGTGAAGGAGAAGTCGAGGAACATGGCCTTGAGACCGGTCATGAAGAACACGGCCACGCCGGCTAAGACCTGCAGCACGTTGATGACGATACCAACGATCAGGGCTTTGCGTTCGAGTAGTTTTTGGGTGGGCATCAGTGGGCCTTCCTTATTGCACGGCATGTCTGCGTTGGCCCGAACGTCATGGTTCGGAGCGCACGGCAGTCTGCGTATAAGCGGTGTCCAGCGATTTTCAAAACAGCGTAAGTATTCCAAAAAACACAGGATTCTTTACGGTTTCCATGGTATCGGAAGCACTCGATTGGCTTCGCCACGAGCGGACGGCACGGCATTTGCCGTCTGAATGCCCAACATCCCTGACTACTACGCGGCACATTCCCCGGAAAGCGTCGTCCCCAACACCGCAATTTCCCGCGTGGCGGCTAGACTGTTGCCCATTATGGCAGCTTTTTCATCTTTGACAGACAGACTCTCGAATGCGTTCAAGCATCTGAAGAGCAAGGGCAAGCTTTCCGAGGCGGATATCGACGGCACGATCCGTGAAATCCGCCGCGCGCTGCTCGACGCCGACGTGGCGCTCGACGTGGTGCGTTCCTTCACCGGCCGAATCCGCGAGCGTGCGCTCGGCACCGAGGTTTCCCAGGCGCTGAATCCGGCCCAGCAGGTCGTGAAGATCGTCAACGAAGAGTTGACGGCCGTGCTTGGCGCTGGCGTTGACCGACCGCTGAATTTTGCGAAGAATCCGCCGACCGTCATCATGCTCGCCGGTCTTCAGGGTGCTGGTAAAACCACCCTCGCAGGCAAACTCGGCTACTGGCTGAAGGATTCCGGCCACACTCCGCTGTTGGTCGCGGCCGATTTGCAGCGTCCGAACGCAGTGACGCAGCTGCAGGTGGTTGGCGAACGTGCAGGCGTGCCCGTGTACGCTCCGGAAAAGGGCGTGCAGTCCGACGGTGGCGAAGCCGTTGCTTCCCCGGGTCTGACCACCGGCGATCCGGTGAAGGTGGCGCGTGACGCTGTTGCGCTGGCCAAGCAGAAGCTGTACGACACGGTCATCATCGATACCGCAGGCCGTCTCGGCGTTGACGAAGAGCTGATGAAGCAGGCTCGCGATATTCGCGACGCCGTGCAGCCGAACGAAATCCTGTTCGTAATCGACGCGATGATCGGTCAGGATGCCGTGCAGACGGCGAAGGCGTTCGATGAGGGCGTGGACTTCACCGGCGTGGTGCTTTCGAAGCTTGATGGCGACGCCCGTGGCGGTGCCGCGCTTTCGGTCGCCTCCGTTACCGGCAAGCCGATTCTGTTCGCTTCCACTGGCGAAGGTCTGAAGGATTTCGAGGTTTTCCACCCGGATCGTATGGCTTCCCGCATTCTCGATATGGGCGATATTCTTACCCTGATCGAGCAGGCGCAGAAGCAGTTCGATGAGGAAGAGGCTCGTAAGGCCGCCATCAAGATTTCCGATGGTTCCTTTGGTTTGGATGATTTCCTCGATCAGCTGCAGCAGGTGCGCAAGCTTGGTCCGATGAAGAATCTGCTTGGCATGATTCCGGGTATGGCCGCGCATCGTAAAGAACTTGAGCAGTTCGACGAGAGGGAAATCGATCGTACTGAGGCCATTATTCGTTCGATGACTCCTGCGGAACGTCGTGATCCTTCGATTATTGACGGTTCTCGTCGAGCTCGTATCGCTTACGGTTCCGGCGTGACCGTTTCGCAGGTGAACGCGCTGTTGCAGCGTTTCGAGCAGGCCGCGAAGATGATGAAGCGTATGAGCAACAAGGCCGGCGCTGGCATGCCTGGCTTTGGCGGCCCTGCCATGGGCGGGGGCAAAGGCAAGGGTAAAGGCAAGAAGGGCAAGAAGAAGGGCGGTAAGTCCGGCAATCCGATGAAGCGCGAGGCTGAAGAGAAGGCATTGCGCGACAAGCTTGCCGGCAAGAACTCCGACGGTAAGTCTTCCGGCGGTTCCGCTTTTGCCAAGAAGCCGCAGAATCCTGCACTTCCCGCCGGATTGCAAGACTTGATGGGCGATGCCGGTGAGCTGCCGCCGAACTTTGGCGGCGGACTGTCCGGCTTGCTGCACTAAAGCAAGCGACGCGAAAACGGTAACGTATAAAAAGGGGATGTGATTCAAGACGAATCGCATCCCCTTTTTGCGTACTCCAATCAGCTGTTTTCAGCTGAATCGACTACCTTATAATCGCCATCAACTACTTCAACGTCAACGTGGCAGCAAGCGCAAGATGATCGCTACCTTCAACGCAGAACGAACTCACGTCGGAAGCGTCCAATCCCTTGGTGAAAAGCACATGGTCGAGAATGATGCGCGGCCACGGCAGCCATGATGGGAACGTGGCATGACGGCCCTTCGCCTCGCACAAGGCCGCATCCTTGAAGCCCGCATTCAGCAGCTTGCGGAAGCTTGGATGATCGGTACCGGAATTCAAATCACCCAACACAACGGTGATGTCGCCCTGCTTCTGAGTGGTCGCCAACTCCCCCAAACCGATGATGCCGGCGGACCATTCCCTGCATCCGCGCATCGGAGACTTCGGATGTGCCGAAACAAACGTGATGCCGCGCATCGAATCGATCGGGAAGCACACGCCCGGCACGTCGGCCGCGGGAATCACCGCAGTGACCGGAGACATGTCGCTTGGTTCAATACGAATCCACACACCGTTGAATCCGCCATTGTCCGTTCCCTTGCTCTCCCCCAACTGACGGTACGGAAGCGAATCAGACAATCCCGAAGCGTCCAATTGCGCAACCAGATCGTCCGTCAATTCCTGCAATGCAAGTACTGCAATATCATGTTTTTTGACCGCACTGACGATTGCCGCAGCGTTGGCGCGACCAAATCGGCAGTTCAGCGTCATCACACGGAAACGGCCATGTTTCGCGGATTCCGTAACAGCTTCATTGCCTGTTTCACGAGATGTTTCACGCTTTTCCGCAAGTTTTTCGGCAACCCTCTGCGCAGTATTGGGAGAATTAAGATTTTCCATCCAATATGCGATTTTGCGCAGCAGCGACGCAAGACAGACCACCGCAGCGACTCCCCCGAGAGCCGACTCATGCAACGCGAAACCGGCGACGGCGATCACAAGCGTCGGAATCCACAGCAACGGAATCAACGCAATCAAGTACGGCAGCGGCAAATGGCCATCCCAACCAGCCGGCATCTCGCCAAGCGCAATCCATACAACGCAAATAATCAACGCAATCCAAAGCGCGATAATCATTCAGGCAACTCCCCCTATGCAAACCGTTCACTCCGAACGGACATACGCAAACTCGGAACCTCCAAGTGTAGCCAGCCTGCCTGATTCCGACGATTCCGCCATGTAGACCCACGCAAACATCTCACGAATGCCAGCAAATGTCCGATTCTGCCGATTCGGTCATTCAAGGCATCACATTCGCCGCATAATTGACCGTTTCCGCAGAATCAGACAAACGACTTCCCGGTTTTGCACGGATTCGGAAAGTCGCATAGAGCGGGAAACATCCTAAGACCCATCCGTCCGTACCCCACGGTTATACTTGGTAAGTTATTCGCGCGCGCGAGGCCCTCTAACTATCGCGTGACGTGAGGAACATGTGGGTTTCGGATTCCGTGCCCCACACAGAAAACGAAACGCACACCCCTAGTTATACAAGGAGAGCCATTTTGGCAACCAAGATTCGTCTGAAGCGCATGGGTAAGAAGTTCTACGCGTTCTACCGCGTGGTGATCATGGATTCCCGTACCAAGCGTGATGGCCGCGCCATCGAAGAGATCGGTACCTACAATCCGAACACCCAGCCTTCGACCATCGTTATCGATTCCGAGCGCGCTCAGTACTGGCTCGGCGTTGGCGCTCAGCCGACCGAGCAGGTGCTGAACCTGCTGAAGATCACCGGTGACTGGCAGAAGTTCAAGGGCCTTGACGGTGCTGAAGGCACCCTGAAGACCGTTGAGGCCGGCCCGGATGCCGCCGCTCGCGTTGAGGCCGTTGAGGCTCAGGCTCAGAAGCTGAAGGCTGCAAAGTCCGAAGCTGACGCCAAGGCCAAGGCTGAAGCCGAAGCCGCCGCTACCGAGGAAGCTCCGGCTGAAGAGCCGGCTGCGGAAGCTGAGTGATCATGCTCGCCCAGGCTGTGGAACATCTGATTAAGAACATCGTCGATTTTCCCGACGACGTTTCGGTGAAATCCCATGAGAACGCGCGTGGCGAACTCATTCGCGTGCGCGTCAACCCGGAAGACATCGGTCGCGTCATCGGACGCAGCGGACGCACGGCAAATGCGATTCGTGCCGTGGTGCAGGCACTGTCCGACCACAAGGTGCGCGTCGACATCATGGACGTGCGCAGGTGAGATCCTAGCGTGGTGCGTGATATGCATTCTGACGACCCTCAACAGCCCGAGCTGCTGAGGGTCTGTCGTATCGGGCGTGCGCAGGGGCTCAAAGGCGAAGTCACCGTGCAGATCTTTACGGACGAACCGGAATACCGGTTCGCTCCCGGTGCTGTGTTGTACACGAAAGACGGCGAAGAAGAGTATGTGGTGGAGAACTCCCGTACCTTCAAAAACCGTTGGATCATCAAGTTCGAAGGCATTGACAACCGCGACCAGTCCGAAGCAGCCAACGGCATTGTGCTGTATGGCGAGGCGGACGATCCGGAAGACATGCTTGAAGCCGACGAGTGGTATCCGAAAGACCTCATCGGTCTTGAGGCGCGACTGGCTGAAGACAATATGCTTGGTCTCGAACCGGGCGTGGTGGTCGGCAAAGTCGTTGACGTGATAGAAGTGGCCCAATGGCTGCTGAAGATTCGTCTCGCCAATCCGGTGAAGGATGCCGACGGCGTTGTGGTTGAGAACAGCGCGCTTGTGCCATTCGTGGACGAGCTCGTGCCGGACATCGACCTCGAAGAGGGCTATCTGACCCTCGATCCGCCTGGAGGTCTTATTCCGGGACTGTGATCGTTTGCGATCCTGCGTAAGCATTCATGATTACGCGCTTTCGATCACATATCCATTCAAGTGGGCATTGGAATCCAGTGCCCACTTTTTATGTTTCCTGCCACTTGGCAGGCATCCCGGTATTCTGAACATTATGAAGATCGATATCGTGTCTGTTTTCCCGGAATATTTTGAAGTGCTGAACCTCAGTCTGCTCGGCAAAGCGCAGTCGAAAGGGCTTGTGGAGGTTACCGCGCACAATCTGCGCGACTGGACGCACGACGTACATCATTCCGTCGACGACACTCCTGTCGGCGGTGGCGCAGGCATGGTGATGAAGCCGGAAGTGTGGAGCGAATGCCTCGACGAGCTGCTGCAGCTTGAGCCTGCGGTAATCGAAAATACGGAAAATATTGAGGATTCTGCGGATTCCTTCGATACTGGCGATTCTTGCGATACTGCAGATTCCGACACTGCACAATCTTCCGCAGGTCCTGTGCTGATTTTTCCGAATCCTTCCGCCCCGCTGTTCACACAACAGGATGCGACGGAACTGAGCCATGCCGATCATCTGCTGTTCGGCTGCGGCCGTTACGAAGGGTATGACGCGCGCATTCCGCAGTATTACCGCGCGCAAGGCATTGACGTGCGCGAATATTCGATCGGCGATTACGTGTTGAACGGCGGCGAGGTCGCAGTGTCGGTCATGTTGGAGGCGATCACGCGGCTGCTGCCCGGTTTTATGGGCAATGCCGCTTCGATTGTTGAGGAATCGTATACGGGCGAGAACGCGCTGTTGGAGCACCGACAGTACACGAAGCCCGCGGAATGGCGTGGCATCAAGGTTCCGGACGTGCTGCTTTCCGGCAATCATGCGAAAGTGGATCGTTTCCGCCGCGATGAGGCGCTCGAGAAAACCAATGAGTTGCGTCCCGACCTGATCGAAGCGTTGGATTGCGCCAAGCTCGACAAGGCCGATCGCAAGACCTTGATGGCGCTCGGTTGGGAGGTTTCCGCCGCCCATCCGCGCAAACGCTAGCTTTTAAACGCTTGTTTTTACGCGGAATAATCGCAAGTTTTTTCTTGCGATTATTGCTGACCGTTATCTGAGATTGGCTCGCTGGGTTCAATGTAGTAGACGGCGGTTTCGCCATAATCGCGCCGATCGGTGATTTCCCAGTTTTCTGGAGCCGTGGGCTCTTCGGAACGGGTGGATCGTTCCAGCATGATCACCGTGTTGCTGGAAGTCAGTTCACGGCTGGCAAGATCGGCGAGCAGATGGTTGCAATCATTCGTTTCGAAGGCGTACGGCGGGTCGATGAACACCATGTCGAACGGTTCAACGGCCGAAGCTGAAGCCGCGTATTTTTCCGCGCGCGCCTTCACCACGCGGGCACTCATGCCATGTTCCCACGAACGGTTATGTTTCAACGCGGTCAGCGTCTGCGCGATCAATGCGGCCGCCGGAGCGGATGATTCCACCGCCACCAGCTCTCGTGCGCCACGGCTCAATGCTTCGATGCCCAAAGCGCCGGTTCCTGCAAACAAATCGAGCACGCGGGCATCGTCCAACACTCCCCATGAATCGAGATGCGAGAAAATCGCCTCTTTGGTGCGATCGGTGGTCGGTCGAGTGCCCGCTTTCGGCGTGGTCAATGCAACGCCTTTGAATCGTCCTGAAATTACGCGCATACGCACCACTCTAGCGTGCCAGGCGATTAATTAATCGCACCAAACTAATTACTGGTCAGGAACGTTTCATTGCCGCGCGTGAAATCAAGCACCGCCCCGGCCAACTGCACATGTTCGAGTAAATCAGGATCCTGAGCGACAAGCCTCGTAGCCTCAACCCGCGCATGCTCAATAATCTTCACATCCTTAACCACACGAAGCAGCTTCAAACCTGACTTTCCGCCAGATTGCGCGTCGCCGAGCACGTCGCCGGCGCCGCGGAATTCCAAATCGGCCTGCGCTATTTCGGCACCATCCAACGTGCCCTGAATCACGTCAAGACGGCGGGCGGCATCACTGTCCGCGGGCGCACGCGAAATCAGGAAAGCCCCCGAATCGGTGCCGCCTCGGCCGACGCGCCCACGCAACTGGTGCAATTGCGAAAGCCCATACCGGTCCGCATCGAAAATCACGATGCAGCTGGCTTTCGCCACGTCCACGCCGACCTCGATCACCGTGGTCGCCACCAGAATCGGCGTTATGCCGGATTCAAAATCGGCCATGACCTGCGATTTTGTGGTGTCATCGTCACGCCCGGTCAACGTGGCGAATCGAATGCCTTTGAACTGCGGCAGCGATTGCAGACGCTCCACGATTTCCGCCACGGAATGCAACGGGGGGCGTTGTGCGCGCCGGTCGTCGTCTTCGCCAAGATCGTAGGCGTCGTCAAAAGCCGCGGCCGACGAACCTGCGGTTTCCGAGCCTGAAGCCGCTGACGCCGCCAGCGCGCCGTCCGCATCTTCGGCATCGGCGTCAATGCGCGGGCAGACCACGTAGGCACGTTCCCCCGCGTCGATGCGCTTGCGAATCAGGGCAAACATTTCACCCATCAACGACGCATTGTCTTCCGGCACCACGAATGTGCGAATCGGCTTGCGGCCGCCGGGAAGTTCGGTCAGCGAGGAAATGTCGAGATCGCCGAACCAGGTCATGGCTGCGGTGCGCGGAATCGGCGTGGCCGTCATGACCAACAGATGAGGCGCCGTAGAACCCTTGGAATTCAACGATTCGCGCTGTTCCACACCGAAGCGGTGCTGTTCGTCGATCACCGCCAAGGTGAGGTTTGGCGCCTGGAAACTCTTGGAAAATGCGGCGTGCGTCGCCACGACGATACAGGGCATGCCCGATGCGGCTGCTGCGAGCACGCGACGACGTTCGGCAAGTCGCATACTTCCCGTGAGAAGAAATACAGGAATCTCCCCATCTTTTGTGCCAAATATATCGTTTCCTTTGCCGGAAAATCCGGTTTCCACATCATCAGATGCGGCCAAATCAAGAAGGTCTGCAAGTTGTACACCTTTATCCACAGCATTATTGTGAATTGTTTTTGCGTCGAATTCCCCATCTTTCGAACTTTGCGCGGACCGTTTATTGCTTCGCCGCGCATTGGCATCATCTAGATTTTTCTGATTATCACTCGAATTTGCGTCGCTTTTTCCCAGTTTGGATACCATTGTGGAAATGCTCGCATAATGCTGTTCGGCAAGAACCTGCGTTGGCGCTACAAGCACGGCCTGGCCGCCTGATCCGACGGCCTGCATCATGGCAGCAACCGCGACCACGGTCTTACCGGAACCGACCTCGCCTTGCAGCAATCGTTGCATGGGGTAATCGTGCGCCATATCGGCGGAAATATCGGCGATGACCTGCTGTTGGCCGTTCGTAAGGGCGAATGGCAGCGACGCGATGAAATCGTCTTTCAACCGCGTTTCAGGGCATGCGGTAGCCTTGGATTTGCGCGATGCATCGCGTGATTTGACGAGCGCGGTCTGGCAGATCAGCGCTTCCTCATATCGCAACGTTTGCAAGGCGTTATCGAAATTCTTGCGATCAACCGGATCATGAATCGCCATGAATGCCTCAGCACGATGCATAAGCCCATATTCCTCACGAAAATCTTCCGGAATAATATCGGGAATAGCATTACCGAGTACTTTAATCTGTATTTCTCGATCAATTTGGGGAATATCAAAATCCCCTTCTTGCGTAGGATTATCTAAGAAATTCCCTGCATTTTGCGTTACCAAATATTCGGCTCCGCGCAACGCATCCATATATTTCAATACCGATTCATGAATATGTTCGCTGGAAATTCGCGAAGTTGCATGATATACCGGTCGTGGACGGCAAACTCGTTTCAGCGCTTCGTCGATCGTTTGCGCATCGTATTTCAGATTGCCGAGAGGCGGATTCGCAGGATCGCCGAAACCGTCGTTCCATTCCCCGTTTTCCGACTGCGATTGCACGGGATTGATGGTGAGCAGGTCGGGATGCGTGAATTGCAGACGATTGTCGTACACGCTTGGCTCGCCTGCGACGACGAGCAGCGCTCCCGCGTGCAGTTTGCGCTGCACCCAGTCAACATACGATTTGCGATACGAAAAGAAGACCAGCGACGCCAACGATTTTGGGGTGTTGCGACGCGCTGCGAAATCGTCGTCCGTGACTGTTGCGATCAGGCGGAAGCCTCGACGTGCCATGGGGAAAACGCGCGTTTCGAGCACATGCGCGGCGAACGCCATTTTCTCCCCGATTTTCGCTTCATGCAGTGAGCGCGCAGGAACCGGATCGGTTACGCGGAACGGATAATAGGTCAGGGCGTCGCCAACTGACACCACACCAAGCGATTTCAGCGCGCCGACTCTGCGGCGGTTGCTCTCGATTGATGAAATCGGTGTTTCCAGTGTGGTGCTCATAACGCACCATTCTCCCCAGTTATGCCGACAGATGCGGCTTCTACCACTGGGTACGACTCAAACCGCCCAAATTCCCCACTCGCTGGAGGAATACGGACGCAAACCAGCCCCTCAGCGGGCAAAAACCTCCACCCACTGGAGAAATCACCCCGTCCACAAGCCCCTTAGCGGGCAAAAAGCTCCAGTCGCTGGAGAAATCAGGACGCAAACCAGCCAACCAATGGGAGTATTCCTCCACCTACTGGAGGAATACGGACGCAAACGCCACTGTAAGCGGGAAGATTTCTCCATCGAGTGGAGAAATCCGAACGCTTAAAGCCCTGGCGGGATCAAGATAAAGCAAAACCCCGGTGACCATTGGTCTACCGGGGTTTCAAGCTGTTATTTCGCGATTCACGCTTCAACGCGCTGAACCTTGCCAGCCTTGATGCACTTGACGCAAACGCGAACGCGAACGTTCTCGCCGTCGATGGTGGTGCGAACCGGCTGCAGGTTCGGGCGGAAGGTGCGCTTATTGCGAATATGTGAGTGCGAAACGGTGAAACCGGTCTGCGGTCCCTTGCCGCACACTGCGCAACGAGCTGCCATGATGGACTCCCTTAACCTTGATGTGTCAAGTCTTTCACGCATTCGACCGCCGGTTTCACCCGACATGCCGAACACACAACTTCACAAATATATAGCCCAATACCGACAACCGCAACTCTTGCGTGTATCATGGGCGAACCTCGGCGGTTCACGCGCGGTTCGAGCGTAACTTGCGAGTGGGCCATCAGCGGTTCATGAGCGGCTCGGCATTGGTTCGCCAGCGGTCCGCAAGTAGTTCGTCAGCAGTTCGCCAGCGGCGAATTACGCTGCAAATCATAGCGTTTACCCGATAAAACACGCCGGCCTTCCTTTTCCGCATCCAGCAAACTCTCATATAATCTCGGTATAAGAGACGGCAAGGGACGAAGGGGTCCTCGTGCAACTTACGACGAAGGAGGCTGTCATGTTGAATCTCAAGCGAGGTATCGGCACTCACGAGCCCAGCGTGATTTCACTGGGGCAAGTCTGGGTGGACATTATGCTCAATGTGGACAAGGTGCCGGCACAGGGCGGATTCGCCGTGGCCGATCATCCGAAGCCCTCCATTGGCGGCAGCTATCGCGTGCTGCAGGCGGCCAGCCGCATGGGCGTGCCGACCGAGCACGCCGGCATTCTGGGCAACGGCCTGTGGGCGCATTTCATCCGCCAGTCATTCCAAGACAACGGCATTACGCATATCGGCCAGGATCGTCTTGATGAGGATTCCGGCTTCCGCGTGGTGCTGAGCTCCGGCGCGCCGAAGAAGACATTCATCGCTTCCTATGGCGCCGAGGCTCATGGCGACTCGGACACGTTCGACACGCTGGAGCCGCAGCCCAAAGACGTGGTGCACATCAGCGGCAACACACTGATGGACCACACGGCCACCGGCGTGGACGGATTCCTGCTCAAGGCCGGTACCGACCCGGCTGCACGCGACTACACGCTGGTGATCAACCCCACCAATACGTTGCGTTTGGTCAACGACCATATGCTTGAGGACCTGGTGCTCGCACGCCCGGTCTGGTCCTGCAACCGTCAGGAGGCCATGACGCTGGCCGAGCGACTTGGTGCGCCAATCGACGACAGCAAAGTCACCATTGGCGGCGGACTTGACGACTTCATGCACCAGTTGTGCGACGGCTTGGGCGCTACACTGCGCGCACCGCTGGTGGTGCGTGTCGGTGCCCGCGGCGCTTGGATTCGTGAGCCAGGTGGCGAGACGATTCATATCGAGGGATACCCGACCAAGGCCGTACACACCCGTTCGGCGGGCGGTTGCCACACCGGCGTGATGTGCGCGATGCTGGCAAAGGGCCATAGTCTGGCCGAATCGGTAAAGATCGCCAACGCGGCGGCATCCATCGCCATCCAGCACAGCCTCAACGGCGTGCCGCAATGCCCCGATTACGACGAGGCCATCGCGCTGATCGGCGAATAGTCGACTATAGGTAGCTCCCCTCAGTCCGCTTCGCGGCCAGCTCCCCTCAGCGAGGGGAGCTATTTTTTGCTCTGGCTCCCCTAGAAAGAGGCCCGGCATTATTCATCCGCCGTTCAACCGGAATGGTTCCCCTACCCTAGTCCGCGCTTCTACGATAGATTGAGTTGAATACTGTCGAGGAGTGTATATGACTGATCCCACGAATGTCCACGAACCGGTGCCGCAAAGCGCCAAACTGACCGCCCGCGAGAAGAAGTGGATCATCTACGACGTCGGCAACTCGGCATTCGTGCTGCTGTCCACCGCCGTCATCCCCATTTACGCCAAATCGCTGATGCCGGCGGACGGCAACATCGTGTCCGCCTGGGGCTACGCGCAAACCATTGCTTCCTTGGTCATCGCGCTGCTCATGCCGTTGCTCGGCTCCATCGCCGACGTGCAAGGCATGAAAATCAAGTTCTTCCTTGGCTTCTTCGGCACTGGCGTGGTCACCTGCTGCGCAATGGCCCTGCCCCTGACCTGGCTACCGTTCCTAGTCGTCTACATTCTGGCGACCATCGGCCTCAACGGCTCGCTAACGTTCTACGATTCGATGCTCATCGACGCCACCTCGAACGAGCGCATGGACAAGGTCTCCTCGCATGGCTACGGCTGGGGCTACATCGGCTCCACCGTGCCGTTCATCTTCTGCATCGCGCTGATCTTCGGCGGCCCGTCGCTCTTCGACTGGTCCACGGTGGCTTGCACGCGCGCCTCGTTCATCATCACCGCCATCTGGTGGGTGGCATTCACCATCCCGCTGCTTACCAGCTACCGCCAAGTGCACTATCGCGCCACCCGTGACCAGCTGGGCTCGGCCGTGCGCGGCACGTTCAGCGAACTGGCGGGCACGTTCGGCAAAATCGTGAAGAACAAGCCGTTGTGGATGTTCATGATCGCGTTCTTCTTCTACATCGATGCCGTGAACACGGTGATTTCGATGAGTACCTCCTACGGTGCCGAGCTTGGCATCGACTCCACCCAGCTGGTGGTGGCACTGCTCGTCACGCAGTTCGTGGCCTTCCCCTGCGCGATTCTCTACGGTCGTTTGGCCGGCCGGTTCGGCTGCAAAGTGATGATCACGGCGGCGGTCGTGGCATACATGTGCATCGTGTTCTTCGCCGCGTTCTTCATGAAATCAGCCGTAGAGTTCTGGATTCTGGCGATTCTGGTCGGCATGTTCCAAGGCGGCATCCAGGCGCTCTCCCGCTCGTACTACGGCAAGATCATCCCCAAGGATCACGCCAACGAGTACTACGGCTTCTACGATATCTTCGGCAAGACCGCCTCGATCATCGGCACCTTCCTGGTGGCCACCACCACGTCCCTGACCGGCAACGCCTCGCTCGGCGTGCTCTCCATCGCCGTCCTGCTCGTCGCGGCACTCGTCTTCCTGCTCCTGCAAAAGGACCCGACGCGGGAGTGATTTGCCGGCCCTCGGCAACTCTGTGCCGAGGGCGACATCTCGCAGCATAGAAATCCTCGACATAGGGATGCCGCCGTTTGAAGTCGGTATGTGACATGCCGCCCGGAATCAGCATCGCCAGCCCGATAATCACGCCCACGCAGATGCCCAGGAATGTCAGAAAATCGTTGAGTGGCGTCACGCCGAGAATGGAATTATCGGAATCGAACAGGTTGCCGATGCCGGCTCCCGCGATAATCGCCGCGACACCGCCGGCAATCAGTAGCGCGAATCGGCAGCGGTGTTCATCGTAGCCGGTCAGATCCTGCGGTAAGGCAGCCACATTAGCCAGCGTGCCGGGACGTGATGAACTGGTTCCGTGCAACATTTCGCCGGGCAATGCATTTGCGGAGCTCGGGCCATTGATGCCGTCACCGCCGGACCGCGCTGATTCACCGATGTTCCCATCAGCATCCTTCATATACGCGGGCTCCCCGGCTCCCTCCCCGGTTACGGTTCTGGCAGCCGAGCCATGGTCGTCCTCCGCTGCGCCGCGCGCGGCCGCGCCCACGTTCACGCTCGCACTCACATCGCCAAGTACCAGGTCATCAAGCGTGCAACCGAACAGGTCGCAGATCATAAGCAGCTTGTCCATCTCGGGATAGGCCTTCTCGGATTCCCATTTGGAGATGGCCTGGCGCGAGACGCCGAGCAACATGGCCAGCTGTTCCTGGGTCATGTTGCGTTGTGCGCGCAGGTATTGCAGGTTGGTGCGGAAGCTCATCGGAGTGTCCCTTCATAGGTAATGCTCATCATGACATATTCGGCCGATGCCCTCACTATGCCACGGCAAACCAGTTCCGCGCCACCATCTTCAGGTTGCATATTCGCGCGCAACCACAGGTTGCATCGGCGGAATCCCGCCATTCTGCCGGCTCCGCGGCATTCTAGCCCGCACTCCGATTGGACCGGCATAATCGGAATACGTCGATTATGAAAAAACGCTCGCGGCCACATGGCCAACGAGCGTGAATCTCGGGTGGGCGATGTAGGAATCGAACCTACGACCCCTTCGGTGTGAACGAAGTGCGCTAGCCGCTGCGCCAATCGCCCGAATATTCGGTTCTTCAGTTATATCCAGTCGAATTGCTTCGACTTTCGTGGGCGATACAAGATTCGAACTTGTGACCCCTTCCGTGTCAGGGAAGTGCGCTACCTCTGCGCCAACCGCCCGAAGCGAGTGCTAACTTACGTGGATTCTCGGCGGAATGCAAATCGTCGGCGTGTCGCGATGGTGTTGCGAGGGGTGACTCGCCGTCAATTAGCGATCGAAACCATTGGAATTTCCATGGTTTTTGCGTCTGGATCGGACTTGACGAACGATTCTTCAGAAGGGGATTGCGTCAACGGCAAGCGCATCTGATGCCATGCCACATTGCCGTGCGTCGAAGCAGACATGCCTTCGTCCACGAATCCCAGGCGGGCGTAAAATCCGACAAGACGTTCCTTACAAGTCAGCACAATGCCTTTGCGTCCGGCAATCGTCGAATCAAGGATCACACGACGCAGCAGATAGCTGGCGCAACCGCGATGCTGGTAGACGGGAGCCACGTCCACGCCGAAAATCATCTGCCAATCACCCTGCTCGTCATGCATGGAAACATCCTCATACATGACGTCGGCCAAGTCCTTTTCGTTGGTCGTCATACCGTTGACGAAACCAACCAATGTGCCGTCTTCCACAGAAGCTGGGAAGCAGGCATCGTCATCGGCATCAGTGTTGATCAAAAGCCAGAAATGTTCCGGATATGTGGCGACGCGTGCAGTCAGGCTCTCGTTCGTTGCGGCCTCCGCAGGTGGGAAACAGGCAGCCTCCACAGCCTCAATCGCGTCCAAATCCTCCATCGTTGCATGTCGAATGAGCATGTGCATACTCTCTCGCAAGGTATACCCAATCTTCACATTTCAATATGGGCGAACAGTGGAAACGCCAGCGTGCAATACTGTGAAAGGATCACCGGACGTATTGTCGGAAGCTGATAAACGCTTATATGAAAAACCGATAACGACGTGGCCTGTTCCGCGATTGTTGCGCGGTACGATGGGGCGCATCCACGGCGAAAGCCTGGAAAAGCCTGAAAAGGTTCCGAGGGATCCGTAGAGCATTCGAAAACCTAAAGAGAAAGATGGGAGGCGCGTGTGTTCGATTGGACATTTGTGACGCACTACGCGCCGTTCTTCGTCAGCGGCGCGGAGATGACGCTGTTCATCTCCGTGTTCGGCATCGTGCTTTCGATCGTGGTCGGACTTATCTGCGCAAGCATTGAAATCGCGCGCATTCCAGTGCTGAAGCAGATCGTGCGCGTCTACATCGAACTCAGCCGTAACACGCCGTTGTTGGTGCAACTGTATTTCCTGTATTTCGGTCTGCCGAAACTTGGCGTCGTCTGGTCCGCGGAACAATGCGCGATCGTGGGACTCGGATTCCTTGGCGGTTCGTATATGGCCGAAGCGATGCGCGGCGGCCTCGAAACCATTCCGACCGTGCAGCGCGAATCCGCGTATGTGCTGGGCCTAAGCCAATGGCAGACGTTGAGCCGCGTGGTGATACCGCAGGCCATCAGCACGTCCATTCCGGGCATTGTGGCCAACGTGATCTTCCTGATCAAGGAATCGTCCGTTGTGTCGGCCATCGCGCTCGCCGACGTGATGTACATGGCCAAGGATCTGATCGGCATGTATTACAACACGTATGAATCGTTGTTGATGCTGGTTGTCGCATATCTGGTGATTCTGCTGCCGATCTCATTGTTCGGCACTTGGCTGGAACGGAGGTTCGACTATGAGCGGCGCTGAGATTCTGCTCGAGCCGGGCGTGTTTCCGCGCCTGTTACAGGGCCTGTGGGTTACGGTGTGGATCGCCGGTGTGTCGGTGGGTCTTTCCGTGCCGGTTGGATTGGTTGTCGGCTGGCTGATGACGATGAAAAATCCTGTCATTCGTGTGTTGACCAGGATTTATTTGGATTTCATTCGCATCATGCCGCAATTGGCGTTGCTGTTCATCGCGTTTTACGGTTTCGCCCGTGCGTGGAATTGGAATTTGGATGCGACCGGCGCATGCGTGTTCGTGTTCGTGCTGTGGGGCGGCGCGGAATTGGGCGATTTGGTGCGTGGCGCGCTTGAGTCGATTCCGAAAGCCCAGTATGAGTCCGCGTATGTGCTTGGGTTGAGTGGCTGGCAGACGTTCGTCACAGTGATTCTGCCGCAAGCGTTGCGTAGGCTTCTGCCGGCTTCGGTGAATCTGGCGACACGAATCGTGAAAACGACGTCGTTGGCCGTGCTTCTCGGCGTGGTCGAGGTCATCAAAGTGGGTCAACAGATCATCGACGCGAACCGTTTCCAATACCCGACCGGAACCTTGTGGATCTACGGGGTGATTTTCTTCATGTACTTCATCGTGTGCTGGCCGCTGTCCATCGTGGCCCGCCGACTGGAAAAGAGGTGGTCGCATGACTGATGCAGCGGGCAAGCAGACTCAGGCAGGCCAGGCAAGTCTTGGGATTGCGCATTTGGTCAAGCAGTACGCCAATGCCGACAGGCCAGTGCTGAACGATATTTCGTTCGACGTGCCGCATGGCAAGGTGTTTGTGATTGTTGGGCCTTCCGGTTCCGGCAAATCGACGTTGTTGCGCACCATCGCAGGCCTTGAGCCGATTCAGGGCGGCACCATTTCGCTCAACGGCGAAGTGATCGAAACGGGCAAGCCGGGCACTGAGTCCGCTGGACGCAGCAAGCGCAGCAGCGAACTACGCACCCGCGTTGGCATGGTGTTCCAAAGCTACGACCTGTTTCCCAACAAAACCGTGCTTGGCAACATCACACTGGCGCCGACCTTGGTGCAGAAGCGAGATAAGGGCGAAGTCGAGCAGGAGGCGATCAGGCTTCTGGAACGCGTCGGCCTTGCCGACCGCAAGGATTCCTGGCCGCACGAGCTTTCCGGCGGCCAGCGTCAACGCGTGGCCATCTGCCGTGCGCTGATCCTGCATCCGGAAGTGCTGCTGTTCGACGAAGTCACCGCCGCGCTCGATCCGGAAATGGTGCGCGAAGTGCTCGACGTGATGCTCGAACTCGCCGATTCCGGCCAGACCATGCTCATCGTGACGCACGAAATGCAATTCGCGCGAGCCATCGCCGACCAGGTGATCCTGCTTGAAGATGGCGGCATTGTGGAACGGTCCGACGATGCCGAACGATTCTTCACCAATCCGACCACCGAACGTGCCAAGCAGTTCCTGCATACGTTTGAATTCGATCGGCATCGTAAATCAGCCGAGCAATCCGAACGGTCCGAGCAGTAGCGCGAAATAGCGCGAATCGGCGAAACCCAAGATTTTGATAGCAGTTATCTTTGCAAGAGAGGAGAAACCATGACCGCATCAATCATCAACAAAACATTCAAGAGCATCGTGGCCGCATCGGCCGCGTTGATCATGGCAGGCCCCGGGGAGGGGGGGGTGGCGCCCCGTCAACGGAG
>OGTL01001251.1_pt1 | contig 22994 bp, 13 predicted proteins | sample 1553601 | NCBI WGS metagenome assembly OGTL01 (sample SAMEA2580112, study PRJEB22360) | human gut metagenome | biome: human gut; feature: human-associated habitat; material: faeces | place: Denmark | collected 2008/2010 | reverse complement strand
ATACCATACGGATAACCCAGAAGAAAATAATGTCATATCCTGTAACAAGTACATCTGTCGGATAGAAATATTCCAGTTCCGGTGTTTTCTCCGGCCAGCCAAGCGTGGAGAATGGCCATAATGCAGAACTGAACCAGGTATCCAGTGTATCCTCATCCTGATGAAGATGTGTACATCCGCATTTCGGGCATTTCTCAGGCATTTCTCTTGCAACTACTACTTCACCGCACTCATCACAGTAATAAGCCGGAATTCTGTGTCCCCACCATAACTGTCTGGAAATACACCAGTCGCGGATATTCTCAAGCCAGTGAAGATACGTCTTGTCAAAACGGGACGGAACGAATTTCAGATCTCCGTCATCCAAAGCTTTGATCGCAGCCTTTGCCATCTCGTCCATCTTTACAAACCACTGTGGCTTGATCATAGGCTCTACCGTTGTGCCGCAGCGGTCATGAGTTCCAACGCTGTGGTTGTGAGGAACTACTTTTACCAGAAGTCCAAGTTCTTCCAGATCTGCTACCATTGCCTTACGTGCTTCGTAACGGTCCATACCAGCGTATTTTCCACCAAGCTCGTTGATGGTCGCATCGTCATTCATAATGTTGATCTCTTCCAGATTGTGACGGCGTCCAACCTCAAAGTCGTTAGGGTCATGGGCAGGTGTGATCTTTACACATCCTGTTCCGAATTCTTTGTCTACATATTCATCGGCGATCACCGGAATCTCTCTGTCTGTGAGAGGAAGCTTCAGCATCTTGCCGATGAGATCCTTGTAGCGCTCATCTTCCGGATTTACGGCAACAGCAGTATCACCCAGCAGGGTTTCCGGACGTGTAGTTGCAATCTCTACGAAACGTCCCTCTTCCCCTACGATCGGGTAATTGATGTGCCAGAAGAATCCATCCTGATCCTCATGCTCAACCTCTGCATCAGAGATGGAAGTCTGGCATACAGGACACCAGTTGATGATTCTGGAACCTTTGTAGATATAGCCTTTTTCATATAATTTGATAAATACTTCCTGTACTGCTTTGGAACATCCCTCATCCATTGTGAAACGTTCTCTCTCCCAGTCTGCGGAAGCACCCAGTTTCTTTAACTGATTGATGATCTTTCCGCCGTACTCCTCTTTCCATGCCCACGCATGTTTTAAGAATTCCTCACGGCCGATATCGTGTTTGTCGATACCTTCTTTTTTCAGCTTGTCGATAACCTTAACCTCTGTAGCGATAGCTGCATGGTCAGTTCCCGGCTGCCATAATGCTTCATAGCCCTGCATTCTCTTGAAACGGATCAGGATATCCTGCATGGTTTCATCCAGTGCATGTCCCATGTGAAGCTGGCCGGTTACGTTTGGCGGCGGCATAACAATAGTAAACGGTTTCTTGTCCGGATTTACTTTTGCATGGAAATATCCATTGTCCATCCATTTTGTGTAAAGACGCTCTTCGATTCCCTTAGGATCGTAAGTTTTTGCAAGTTCTTTGCTCATAATGTCCTCCTAATTATATATCTGAAACTAAAGTATCTACGGATTACTCCGTTATAAAGCAGTCACCCTGACAACCAAACAAATAAGCATACTGACTTCGCTTTCCGCATCCAGCCAGATAACTGTGTCATAAACTTATTCGATAAAAAACGCCCCTCACACGCATTATACGTGCAAAGGGCGACATAGATCGCGGTACCACCTTAGTTTGTCTCTCATTCCCTTAACGCGGGATACGTGAAAACCTACCATGCGCGTATATAACTCTGATATGATTCATACACACTCACTTCAGCCTCCCGGCTCCAAAGCTACCTTCAGCACTTCTGTTCCCGGGAAACCTTCCAGCTTATAAGCTTCCCTCTCTGTGGGGCATTACCGCCTACTCCTCTTTTTCACAGCCTTTTTCTGGATTCTACTATAATGAAAAAAGGCTTTCTTGTCAAGAACGTTTCTCCGGATTTCACAAATTTATCTGGTGTCATACGTATATTTTTCCCGCATTGTCGAACAAAATTTTATCAATAATATCCTTTGCATTATTTACGGAAAGATATCCGTCCTCTATTTTTTCTCTCAGAACACTACACAGTGAAAAACGGAATGCAAGAAGGGAGCCATAACTTTCCTCTACTGTCCACGTATCACATCCCCAGCAGATTTTATCAATCTGGGACATCTCGATCAGCTGATGCATTACACGTTTTGATGCGGTGTAGGATAAGATTGGAAGCCATGTCAGATCCGGATATAGATTCGGATATCCGTCTACTATGGAAAAAAGATCATCCACCCATGGAAAGCCACAATGCAGTAGCACAAATTTCGTTTCCGGATTATTTTTTATCACATTGTTCAACTGCAGTATATTCGTATCTATAACTTGCCCCATTCCTGTGTGACATTGTAATGGAAGTGACACTTCCGCCGCAATTTCACATATTTTCCAGAACAAATAGTCCTGAAAACATCTGATATCTTCCTGGGTTATATCCGACTCTTTTAAACGGAATACCCTTTCAGCCTGCTCCCGCGTCACTTTTTTAAAATGAAGACTACGCTCATAGGCCATCGCTATTTTTAAGGCCACACAGCCCTCACTCTTTTTTTGTATGATCCACTTTCTGACCCACTCCACATAATCCTGTAAATTGTCCGGCAGTTCACCAAAGTTCTCTTCCAGTGATACACCGTCATGATTGCGAAGTCCTTTTTTATAGCCCAAAAAGAACAAATCCAGTCGAAAAGCAGGCGTAAACAGTTCCGGTCTTCCATTGTCAGAGCCCGGATTCCAGTAGGTATCTACGATTACTTTTTGATACTTACACTTATTTTTCAGTACATCCATGTAAAAGTCGGGATTTTGATGCGCTTTTCTGATCTGATCTGAAATCTGATCCCAGTTCTGAGCTGTGATCGGCTCTGATATTCCATACAACTCCCCGATTGCCTTTTGAAGCCAGACAAAATAAGATTTATATCGTGTTTTTTCCAGATATGCAGTTCTGCTTTCTGCTGTTGTTCCCGGAGTTACCTGCTGCCATTGTAAATACGTATTATTTATCAGCTTATCCAGATCAAAATCCACCATCGCCTGTTCCGGCAGATGATGTGAATGCGTGTTCCTGATTTTATGATCGGATATATAGTTCATTAATTCCTGCTCTATCTGATTTGCTGTTCCCATGATAATATTCCCCTTTCTTCCTCTTATCCATTCTATCCGTTTGACTACATATTTAAAAACCACAGAAAAACAATTTCTTCTTTTCCGCAATAAAGCGACAAATCGTTTATTCCACACTTTTCAGGGATTCTACCATGTCAATCTTCTTTAATTTCTGATGCATAAACAGATTTACGATCATGGAGAATCCAATTGTCAGCAGTCCGCAGTACAGGAAACTGACAGGATTAATATTTCTTCCGAACATGACTGCATCCACTTCCACAGTACGGATAATATATCTGTGCAAAAAGATTCCGAATACAGCCCCTGCCAGCACGCCGATGAGGGTAAGGATAACATTCTCCCTGTATACATAGGCCGAAACTTCAGTATCATAGAATCCCAGCACCTTCAGGGTTGCCAGTTCTCTCTGGCGTTCCGTAATATTGACATTGTTCAGATTATACAGGACTACGAAAGCAAGCATTCCCGCAGAAATGATCAGCACTATGATTACCGTATCCAATGCTCCCAGCATTCTGTGAAGCTGAGCCTCCAGACTGCTGGTATAGCTGATGCTTAATGCAGCCGGGTGCTTCAGGATCTCATTTCCCATCTCAGATTCTGATTCTTTGTACTCCTCTTTTACTGTGAACACAGTTGCAGAATAGTTCGGCTTCTCCCCGAAGGTCTGTTCATAGACATTTCCTGTCATATAAATATAATGTCCCATGTAATTCTCTGTCACTGCTGCGATCTTTGTCTCATAATTTTTTCCATCCTTTGTGATGGTCATGGTATCCCCGACTTTCAGTCCTGTCAGGGTTGCCGTCTTCTCACTGATCACTGTACCTGCATCAGTCAGCTTATATTTCTCTTTTGTCTTTCTGTCCTGAAGAGTTACATCCTTATTAAAGGTCTCAAGATTCTCAGGCACATACACATATACGCTGATATTGGATTTATTTCTGGGAACACTCATCTTGGTAAACTGCACATGGGTATATCTCTCGATCTGACTGTTATTTTTCAGAAACTCATCCAGTTCCTGTCTCTCCTTATCTGTAGCATCCTCATCATCAATGATCGTTCCTGTGTAATGCTGAAGTTCCTGATACTGCCGTCTGGCAATATCCATAATGGAATCCCTGAGTCCAAAACCTACCAGCATCAACGCCATACTTCCCGAAATACCGAAAATCGTCATAAAGAAACGTTTTTTATATCGGAAAAGGTTTCTCAGAGTAGATTTCCATGTAAAATTCAAGTGCTTCCAGAAAAGCGGGATCCGTTCCAGCAGGATTCTCTTACCCTCTTTGGGAGCAGGAGGACGCATCAGTGATGCCGGGGTTTCCGCCAGTGCCCTGTAACAGGAGAAAATGGTGGCTCCGACAGTACACACAGTTGCCGCACCTGCTGCTATCATTGCAAATTTAAATTCATAACGGATCTGGATATTGTTCATCATTCCCTTGTACATAATGCCATACCCGTTAATAATAACCAAAGGCAGGATCTTCTCTCCGATCAGAATTCCCAGAATACTGCCTCCCACAGTGGCAAGAAAGGCATACAGCAGATATTTTGATGCAATCGCATACTTGCCGTATCCCAACGCCTTCATTGTACCGATCTGGGTTCTCTGTTCCTCCACCATTCGTGTCATGGTAGTCAGACTTACCAGTGCAGCCACCAGGAAAAAGATAACAGGGAAAACCTGTCCGATACTTCTCATTCTGTCTGCATTATCCCCATAATCTGAATATTCCGGCAGATCATTGCGGTCCGTTACCATCCATTCCGGCATACTGATATCATCGATCTCATCCTGGGCATCCTGAATCTTCTTCTCACCGTCTGCGATTTCTTTCTCTGCATCCCTCTTGCCGTCTTCGTATTCTTTTTTACCTTCTTCCAGATCCTTCTCAGCTTTCTTGATGTCCTTTCTGGAATCCTTCAGCTTCTGTTCGTTCTCTGAGATTTCCTTCTCTCCATCCCTCAGCTTCTGTTCATTGTCGGCAATCTCTTTCTCGCCGGAAGCAAGCTTCCCTTCATTCTCCCGGATCTGTGCTTCTCCCGAAGCAAGTTCTGCCTCCTTCTCCTCTAACTGCGCCTGGCTGGAATTTAGTTTTGCTTTTGCAGCATCGATCTGTTCCTGTGCTGACTCAAGCTGGGCTTCTTTTTCCTGAATCTCTTTTCTGGCTGGTTCCAGCTTCTTCTCCTGAGCCTTCACCTCTTTCCATCCTGCATCAATCTTTGCCTGGGCATCGGGAAATACGGCCTCCTGCTGGTTCAGTTCTGCTTCCTTTGCATCAAGCTGGGACAGTCCGCTCTCCACCTGGCTTAAACCACTCTCCAGTTCACTTCTTGCTGCTGCGATCTGGTTTCTGGATGCTTCCAGCTGGGCTGCCTGACTGTCCACCTGCTCCTGATAAGCGGAAACCTGTGCTGCCAGAGCCGCCAGGTCTTCCTCGGAATATGTGCCTGAAGCTTGTGCCTGCTCATACTGTGCCTGCAATGCTGCAAGCTGACTTCTGGCACCCTCAAGCTGAGCCTCTCCTTCTGCAAGTCCGGCCTCCTGCTGCTCAATCTGCGCAAGTCCCTGATTGCAGCTTTCCTTTTTGGCATTTAAGTCCTGTCTGGTTGCTGCAATCTGCTCTCTGCCTGACTGAATCTGCGCCTTTCCATTGTCAAGTTCCTGCTGGCTCTGGGTAAGCTGCGTCTTTGCATCCGCAATCTGCTTCTCACCGGCGCTTAACTGATTCTTGCCATCCTCAAGCTGTGCTTTTCCATCATCAAGCTTTGCCTGGTTCTCTGAAACCTCCGCCCATCCTGCATTCAGCTGTTCCTTTGCAGATGCGATCTGTGCTCTGCCACTGGCAAGCTGCTCTTTCGCACTGGCAAGCTGGGATCTGCCATCCTCTAATTCCTTCTTTGCATCTGCAAGCCGGGCTTTTCCGTCCTCCAGCTCCTTTCTGGCATCTGCAAGCTTTTTCTTGCCATCCTTATATTCCTTCTTGCCGTCTTTTAACTTCTTTTCGCCGTCTTCCAGTTCCTGTCTGGCATCTGCAAGCTTGTCATTAGCTTCCTCTACAATCTCATCATATCTGACCTGACACCGTTCTGCCTCAATCCCCTCCACTTGCTCCTGCACTCTCTCTATCAGGGAATCATAAGCATCTGTATAGCTGATCAGATCCTGTGCCCCATGAGCCTGCACATAAATCTGCGTATACACTTCCTGGTCAAAATCCTCAGGGAGCACATAGGCAAATCCATTAACCTCACCGGAACCCAAAGTGGAATTTCCGCGATTATAGGATATGTAGAGAGGACTCTCTCCTAAACCCACAACTGTATAATCTGTCTTTTTCAACAGTTCGCTGTCTCCGCCCTCTTTCAGGGTAATCTGATCACCCACCTTATATCCATTGCTCTCAGCAAAAATACAGTCAAGGAAAATCTCTCCGCTTTTTTCCGGAGCTTTTCCCTCTGTCACTGAGATCCGATTCATGGTTTGATCCACAGCTTCCACATGAAGTACCTTCTGCTTCTCGCCTTCTCCACACATTACATCTGTACCATAGGCGCCCTCTGCATTCTCTACTCCGTCCACCTGCTTAATGGCAGCTACATCATCCTCCGTCAGTCCCAGAGTTCCCATTACTTTGATATCCATAAGATTGGTTTCATCATAATAGGCATCACCTGAGAAGCGCATATCCGGTGACGAGGCCTGTATCCCGGAGAAAAACGCAACTCCCAGAGCAACGATCATAAATATGGAAATAAATCTGGCTTTGCTCTTGCGTATCTCCATCCAGAAATCTTTATGCATTGCTTTCATATTCATCACCTACCATTCTATCTCCTCTATGGGTGTAGGATGGTCATTCATTGTCATCCTGGAAACCTTGCCGTTCTTGATCTTGATCACACGGTCTGCCATAGGTGTCAGCGCCGAGTTATGGGTAATGACGATCACTGTCATTCCACGCTCCCTGCACATATCCTGCAACAGCTTCAGGATTGCCTTACCAGTCTGGTAGTCCAGTGCACCTGTGGGCTCATCACACAGTAAGAGCTTGGGATTCTTCGCCAGTGCCCTGGCAATGGAAACTCTCTGCTGCTCACCACCGGAAAGCTGTGCCGGGAAATTGGTCAGTCTGTCCTTCAGTCCCACTTCCTCCAGAACCTCCTTGGCATCCAGCGGATTTTTACAGATCTGCAATGCCAGTTCTACGTTCTCCAGTGCTGTAAGATTAGGCACCAGATTATAGAACTGGAATACAAATCCAATATCATTTCTCCGATAACCGGTAAGCTGCCTGCTGTTATATCTGGCAATATTCCTTCCATCCACCAGAACTTCTCCGCTGGTAGCCTGATCCATACCCCCAAGAATGTTCAGCACTGTTGTCTTGCCCGCACCGCTGGGACCAACGATCACTACAAACTCTCCCTTGGCAATCTCAAAGCTGATCTCATCTACTGCAACGATTTTTACTTCCTTTGTTCCATATATCTTGGAAACCTTATCCAGTTTTACATATGCATCTGTCATCTCATTCATCCGCATTTCCCCTGTAATTTTATTTTTGCTACACCGGTAATTTTATTTTGTTACAATTATTAACGATTCTTTTGACCCCGATTTATTTCCGTATGCATTTACAGGCAGGTCAAATTCTGACCTGCCTGGTAGTCTTAATGGTTATATTTATTGTAACACATTATACCTGTAATTAAAAATAAAATATTCATAAAAAATCCAGATACTTCAAAACCGCCTGATCATCTCAGGCGGTTCATCATTTTGACTATACACAGCACATGCCCCTTTCTTCTTAATTGTATGTACCAGAACATCTTATATCTTCTTTACCCGTTATTATTTTACAGTAAACTGATGCAGAAAATATAAAAAGGGAATAAACCTGCATCATCTGACCTCGAATCTTTATTTTTATTCTTACCTAATTTCCGCATGAAAGAAAAAAATCATGCTCATATACACACTTATGGTTTACAAATCACCAAAGCAGCATCTTTATATAGTGAATTTGCAAATTCAAAAAATTTAAAGGAGACAAAAATTATGCCAGAAACATTAACTTTCAGTGTTGTAAACTGGAAAGAATCTGATGCAGAATGTACATTCACAGTCGTAAACTCAGGTTTTGGTTATACCACACAGTTGCAGAATAAATACTACCATACTTCCTTTGGATTATTTATTCTGACAAACAACACCTTCTTTTTTGATATATATATATATATGCAGAAAAAAAATAAATTTCTGGTCTAAATCACTTTTCTACTTCACAACTACTTTCTTTACCTCTGACCATTTCGTATAATTTTTTGCATATCCTTTTACATAAGCACGTCCTGTAAGATAATAAACTCCAGGTTTTACATTTTTAAAAATGACTGTAGTTTTCGTCTGATTTTTCTTAGTATAAGCATAACCGCTGACATATGTATAACTTCCATCTTCGGATTGAGATACTTTCTTTGCCAGTACCCAGTCCGTTCCGTCACAGGCTTTTGGTACAGTAAACTTCACCGTTACTTTTCTTTTTGTTCCCTGTCTGGAAACCTTTGCCGATTTAACAGCTGGTTTTCCTGTTACAAGGCTTGTCTTTACCGTTACTTTTTGAACTTCCGCCCACTTACTCAGTACTTTTTTATTTGATCCATCCAGATATTTATAGCCATGTACACCAATATACCAGTTTCCTTTCGGTACTCCTTTTAGAATGAGTTCCTTGCTGTTTCCTGAATATTTGCATTGTACCTTTATATAATCTGATGGCTCATCCCCGTCTTTACTTCTGGCAGCAACAACATCATAACCATCCAGTTCTTCTGTATTACTGCCAAGGATAATTTTAACGTCATTTTTCTTCACCTGTAGTTTTTGAACCACAGGTGCATTTGGTGTCTTTATATTTACCTTTAACAGAAATCCTTCAGACCATTCACCATATTTCTCCGTATGACCACTTTCCTCTTTATATGCCCTGCAATAGAGATAATGCGTCCCTTCAGGAATATATTTCAGTTTAGGATAATGATTCAGTTCAGATTTTGCGACCTTCACCTGTGCGATATAATTTTCTTTTTCCAGTTCCTTTTGAGATTCTGCTGCTACAAAAAAATATCCGTCTGCTTCATTAGAAGTATCTCTTAAAGAAAGTTCTGCATAATTCGTGATCACTCTGGTCCATGTCGAATCAATCACCGGTCTGTTCAACCCCTTGTACGCATCCACCTGTACCTTTATCTTTACAGACGTATCCAGCTCTTCATTGTTTTCACCTTCACGCAGTTCCAATTGTCCGTTAACTGTGAAACTTTGAGACGCCGTATTTTTCGGGTTATATGCACAATTCTCCACATCCCATTTTACATCGGCAGAAAATGTCGTTTTTTCTCCATCCACTTCAGCACCATAGACTTTAAGAACCGATGGCAAATGTAAAGCATCAGCAGTTTTTTCTACGCCATTGGTAATTCCGGTCACAGGTTCAATGGTATCCACCAGTCCCTGAAATGTCCTTGAATCTACTCTGAAAGAATCCCAAATCTTCTTTGTTATAGTCTCTCCTGTCGCTGTTTTCGCAGTCACTGTCACTCCAAGATCATGTTCTCCAACTGGCAGTCCCATCTGCGGACAAAGGCTCAGTTCTGTACTCTCTCCAGGTGCCAGACTGGTATTTCCGCATAATGATACACTACAGTCTTTGCTATAATCGAAAGACAGTTCCATATCCATGTCCGTAAAATTTTTCAAAACATAAATTCTGGCTTCCGGAAGTGTCTTATATCCCCAGTGCATTATCGGGAAACTCTCGGAAGATTTTTCGGTAATTTCCAGACTCTTCTTTTCCGTTGGGTTCTTCTCTCTATTCATTGTGATATGAACCGGATATCTGCTTCCGTCATCTGCGAGAAATGCAAACGTTTCATCATAAATTCCGTATTCCTGCTTCGGCAATATATAAAAATAAAGCGTTTCTCCCGGTTTCAGCAGCTTTTTGGAATCCTGTTCCTCATAATCCTCTGACCACTTTGCCATCTGATCATCTACCTCAAAATTCTTAAGACCAGAAGTATCTATCCGTATTCTGGTTTCCTTTTTTCCTGAATTTCTGACCACTACATACTTCTCCACACGAAATTCCGGGTCATAGAAATCGCTTTCTGTAAATTCTTCTTCTGTACCTGTTTCTATACTCAGCTCATAATCTTTTTCAGAGGAAGCTCCCACAATTACTTTCAGAGTAACCTTACAGGAAGCACCCTCTTTTGTCTCAAATGTCACTGTCTCTTCATAATTTCCGGCAGGCAGATTCTTCTTATCATCAATGTCCACAGCCGCACAACTTCCGGGCTGCATTTCTTCATCCGTATTTGTATCGAAAATCGGTGCGTAGGAAAAATCAAAATATCTGCTCTGCGGAAAATCAGAGAGATGAAGCGAATCTGTTCCTGCATTATAAAGAAATAACCGCTTACGTGACTGTTCTCCCTCTGCATGAATTCCCAGATCGATCAAAGCAGTACCTGATGTCAGCTCATACTGCTTTATAACAGGTTCCTGCTCACGCTGTGCAACATAAAGGCTCAGTTCCTGTGAAGAAACTCCAATACCATTGTCCGCCTGTACAGTAAAGCTGAAACTCCCTTCCTCCTGTGGCATTCCACTGATCACTCCCCCGGAAGACAACGTAAATCCCGCCGGAAGCTCACTTCCCTCTTCCAGACTCCAGTTCACATCTGTATCAGCTTCAAGCTGTACCTGATATTCCGTTCCAATCTCTCCATCCGGCAGAACCATATCTGTCAATATGGCAGGAATACTCCCCGTTCCATCACTGAAAGATTCTCCCGCCGAAAAAACTTCCGCCCCACATACTGTTAACGGAGCTGCTGCTGTCATAATTGCCGATAAAAAAACTGCTGTAAAAATTTTGTAATTACTTTTCATTCTTCTCCTCCAGATAATAAAATATAAAAGTATCAATTTACCTAATTAATATTAATATACCACTGGACGGGAATGTTTCTGTAATTACGGAATGACATGTTGTATAATGGTCATGAATATCAGAAAAGCCAGTAATGTTTCGGGTATATGTCAAAAACATTACTGGTCTTTTTTATAAGATTATTCCACACTTTTTATTCGATACAGGGAATCTCATAATTCCAGGATTTACGGATGTCGTCCATGATTTTCATGATCCTTATTGTTTCCGCATGAGGCATTTCCGGACACTCCGTTTTTCCCTCATGAATTGCTTTCATGCAGGATTCTACCTCATATTCATATCCTGAGATCTGTTCCGGCACAACATAAGAAGCCACTTCTTTATGTTCGGTATCAAACACTGTAATCTTTTCCGGATTATTGATATTCTGCACCTGCATATATCCTCTGGTTCCGAAAATACTTCCCATTCTGTCTGAGATTTCCCTCGCTCCACACTGAAGGGTTGCCATGCGGTCTCCCTCAAACACCATGGCAATGCTGTCCAGAATATCCACTCCATTCTGAAAGATTGCAGTAGCCTTTACATCCTTTACCTTATCGCCAAGCACCATGGAGGCAAAATTGATCGGATATACGCCTACATCCAGAAGAGCACCTCCTGCAAGCTCCGGTTTACGGATACGTTCCACATGACTTATTGTATAGCTGAGATTCGCCGTAACTGCGGTAACTTCGCCGATCACACCACTTTCAATAATATCGTTGATCATCTTTCTGGACGGCATATATCTTGTCCAGATTGCTTCTGTGATCAGAAGCTTTTTCTCTTTTGCAAGGTCAAATAATTTTTGTGCCTGCTCTGCATTTACAGTAAATGCCTTTTCACAAAGCACATGCTTTCCCGCTTCCAGACACATCTTTGCATGCAGATAATGGTGTGAATGAGGAGTTGCGATATAAACCAGTTCAACCTCATCATCTGCCAGCATTTCCTCATAGGATCCATATGCTTTTTTTACTTCATATTTCTGTGCAAATACCCGGGCACGTTCCAGATCACGAGCAGCAACCGCATACGCCTCCACATCTTTCATTCCTGCCACTGTTTTCGCCATAGTAGAAGCAATGCCTCCTGCTCCCAGAATACCTAACTTCATTTTATTGTCCTCCCATATTTATAGCAGATAAAATTATCCACTTCGCTACTTGCTCTAATTTTACAGCATCATCGCCCGGAGAACAAGTTTATTCCGTTATATGTTTATCCCATATCATTCATTTATTTTTTCAGTTTCTCTTTTTTTCGTTTCGTCATCAATCCTCCGATCCTTCCGGTCTCTTTTGCAGACAGACTTTTCCATCCATCACTCAATACTCTGTCCAGCAGTCCCATTTCCTCTGCAATTTCATACTTCATTCTGACCTCCGGCAATAATTCTCCATCAAGATAAGCTTTTATTTCCTTCTCTTTATCCAAAACAGCCCACACTCCTTTTCTTTGGAGTATGGGCTGTTTTCTTAATTTTTATACTGTATTTCATTCAAACGGATATTCGCAATCCGCTTCGCTGCCTGCCTGATTCGGTTAAACTTCTGTCTATTGCAGATTGGATTCTGTTATCTTTTGGGAATAATAATTGCCGCAATGATATATGCCCAGATTCCCGCACCGCCAAAGCAGGTAAGGATCACCCATGCCAGACGCACCAACGTAGGGTCAATATCAAAATATTCTGCGATTCCTCCACATACACCGCAAAGCATACTGTTTTCTGATGATTTGTATAAACGTTTGTCACCCATGTCCATTTCCTCCTTAAATCCAGATTAGTCGAGCAGATAAAATCATCCGCTTCGCTACTTACTCTACACCGAATAACTTCCTGATTCGGTTAAATACCACTTTTATTTCTGCACGTCAGAGTACATGCTCTTCAGGATATCTGCAAATCTCTGTGCTCTTTCCCGGAGAAATCTACTGATATATTTCCCATACCGCACTCCAGATCCAGTTTCCTGTCTGCACCTTTATTGGAAATGGTTTTCTCCCGTCCAAGTCCACTGTAGGAATCAGAACCTACATCCAGATTTCCCACTCCACATTCCAGATCATAATTATAATCCTCCTGCATACCGGTCAGTGTCAGATCCAGTTCACCCAGACCACATTCTCCATCTGTCTTCCTGGCGCTCAGATCTGCAAATGTCATACTTCCGGTTCCGATTTCCAGATCTGCCTCCCTTGCAGTCACCGGATTCTTACTTTCAAATTCCCCGGCTCCCATCTCCACACTCAGCTTCTCTGTCTCAACATCTCTGTTCAGATAAACAGTACCTGCACCCATCTCAATCTCCAGCTCCTGAAGCTTAACATCTTCCGGATAAGAAATACACACCTTTCTGTTCTTAGACAGTTTTTTTGTGCTTTTGACCTTAAGAGTATCTGAACTCTCCTTCACTGTCACATTCTTCCCACTGTCATCATAAACTCTGACACAGAAACTGTCACCCTCTTCCAGGATCAGATCATCGTACTTCAGCTCTATATCCAGCTTTGCGGGCTGATACTTCAGCTGATATACAGTGCCATCTTCCTCATCCTCATCAACAGCGCGGGCATAATCCTCACTGTCGTCATAATCATCGCTGTCATCATAATCACTACTATCGTCATAATCATCATCGTCATCATAATCATCGCTGTCATAGTCATCGCTGTCATCATAATCATAATCCCCGTCTGCCACCAGAAGCACCCTTTTCAGGCTTTCCACCCCTGTCAGTTCCGACATACTGGCTCCCATAACACCACCGGCAGCTGTCAGCCCGATTCCCACAGCACCAAAAATCCCCGCTGCGATCAACATTCCTTTTGTAAACTTCTTCATTTAACCGCCTCCTTTCTCTTTCTGTAAAGTACCCTGTTAAAAAAGTCGGTAATCTTCCGAAACCACTTCGGCACAATACGTACTGCGACACTGATCAGCCCCAATACCATAAGGATTGCCAGAGCAATCATAAGACATCCAATTCCTATTGTCATGATCCCGGTTCCGATCATTACAGTCAAAAGCCCTGCTCCAGCCACAACAGCTGCAAGCCCGCCAACCAGTAAAGCCACAGCGCCTATACCCAATCCAACGATCAGCCAGAACGGAAGCAGTAAGATTCCAACTGCAAATGTCAGAATCCCACCAACAGCCCCCTTAACAAAGGGAGAGATAAAAACCAGCAGAATCACCGCAAGGATCAGCACCGCCTGATTCCCCTTTCTGAAAAAACGCTTCCCTGTTCCCGACTCTTCTCCATATTTCTCAGGCATCTGTCCTCTCTCTTTAGTTCGGGCATCCTCATAGCCATGCTCCGTATATTCTCCATACTCATAGCCTCCTGCCGAACCTTTCAGATCCGCCTTGATAATCGCTGCAACCTTCTCGGGACTTCCAAGTTCCCTGAGCACCGAAGCTTCATTCTCAGCTCCTGCATCATCGAAATAACTATTATAAAAATCAAGGGCATCCTGCCTCTCTGTCTCGGAAATATCAGCAAGCAGCTTCTCCAGCTCCTGCATAAACTGCGCCCTGTCCATCATCCTATTCCTCCCTCAAACATCCCGCTTATCTTGGATGCATAAATTTTCCATTCAGCTTTATAAAACTCCAGCTGCGCAGCACCTCTGTCCGTCAGCTTATAATAACGCCTGTTACGCCCTGCATACGCCATATCATAAACCTCCAGACAATCATCCTTCTGCAGCCTCCTGAGCACCGGATACAAAGTAGACTCCGAAACATCCAGAACTCCACGCACATCCTGCGTGATCTTATACCCGTAAGTCCCTTCCTTCTCCTTAGAAACAACCGCCAGAACAACCGCATCCAGAAGCGCAGCACCCGTATTAAAAACCATATGCTCACTCCCTCGTTTCAATTATGTTCTGTACAGACAGCATCATCTCTGCAATCCAGCCTTAGAGCGTGTCTGAAAAATGCTCCAGACTATACCAAAGGTAAACGCCATTTCACATCTGATACATTTATTCCATCCTGTTCACATACTATACAGAACATCAATATTGTTTTGTTAACGATATTATATGATGTATAATATGATTTTGTCAATACTATTTAGCAAAAATCATTTATACTTTATAATCATTTTGATACCTTTACCGAAAATACCTCCTTAACGTCTTCCGGTTTACTATAGCACTCCTCATAAATAATGTATTTAAAAGCATTGCTATATATCAATTTCTTATTTCATAAATTACTGCAAACAATCCAGTCCATCATAGAATGAAGTCCTGCTGAACTGTCTTGATTGCATTATTTTATGGCATTGCTATAGTATTTCATAAACTTAATATTCCATAAACCTCACGTTATACTACAGTTATTTTCAGTAAACAGCGCAGGAAAATATATCTGTCTGAGTGCATTTGCAGGCATCTTAGATCTTCTTAGCCGGTAGAAATCTGCGTTATGGAGAAAAATCGCAACCTGTCTGAGCGAAGCCTGCAGCGGAGCGAGTTTTGCATTTTTCTCCATGCTTTTAGCAGATTTTTACCGGCTTAGAAGATCTTAGATGCCGAAACCGCACTCAGACAGATATATTTTCCTGCGCGTCCCCACCCACCAATCAAAAACTACAGCAAAGGAAACCAACCCATTATGAACGAAAATACAACACCCCTCCACCCCGCATTCCTCACCCGAATGGAGAAAATGCTCGGCAACGAATACCCCGCCTTCCTCTCCAGCTTCAGCGCCCCCCGAACCTACGGCCTGCGCATAAACACCTCCAAGATCACCTGCGAAGACTTCGAAAACCTGTCTCCATTTCCAACCCGTCAGATCCCATGGATCAAAAACGGCTACTTCTACGATGAAGACATCCGTCCTTCCAGATGCCCATACTACCAGGCCGGCCTCTACTACCTTCAGGAACCCAGCGCCATGACCCCCGCCTCCCGCATCCCCATCGAGCCGGGTGACAGAGTCCTGGACCTCTGCGCAGCCCCGGGCGGCAAGGCAACTGCAGCAGGCGCAGCACTTCAGGGACAGGGACTTCTGGTAGCAAACGATATCAGCACTTCCCGCGCCAGAGCCCTCCTTCGCAACCTGGAACTCTTCGGCATCCCAAATGTCTTCGTAGCAAACGAAACACCTGCAAAGTTAACCAAAGCATTCCCCGAATTCTTCGACAAGATCATCCTGGATGCTCCATGCTCCGGAGAAGGAATGTTCCGTAAGGAAGAAGCCCTTGCCAAAGACTGGACTCCCGAAAAATCCATGGAGCTTTCCGAAATCCAGAAAGAGCTTATCCTCCAGGCAGCCGATATGCTCCGTCCCGGCGGACTGATGCTTTACTCTACCTGCACATTCGCGCCTGCAGAAGACGAACAAACTGTTTCCTGGCTTCTGAAAAACCGTCCTGACATGGAACTGGCAGAAATGGAAGATTATGAAGGCTTCTCCCATGGAGTTCCTGAATGGGGAAACGGAAATCCTGAGCTTACCAAATGCATCCGGATTTTCCCACACAAAATGAACGGAGAGGGACACTTCCTTGCGCTCTTCCGTAAAAAAGGACAGGCAATCAAGGAAAGCTCCCGTCCTCACACAAAACCGGACAAAAACGCATTTCCACTAATTGAGGAATTTCTGAACGAAATCGGTCTGAAAACCCTCTGCGGTCAGCCATTTGACTGGGAACGTGTGGAAATCCGCGGTGATAAAGCCTACTATCTTCCCCCGGTTGCCCACAACTTCCGCGGCATCACCTTCTTAAGAAACGGTCTCTATCTCGGTGACCTGAAGAAAAACCGCTTCGAGCCGTCTCAGCCACTTGCACTGGCGATCCGCAAAGATGAAGCAGAAGCAGTCATCTCTCTCTCCGCTTCTGACGAAAGGATCACCAGATATTTAAAGGGCGAAACCTTAAATATCGAACCCGAGGAAGCAGCTCACAAAAAAGGCTGGCATCTCCTCTGTGCAGATGGATATCCCATTGGCTTCGGTAAACTGGTCAACCAGATCCTGAAAAACAAATATCCGGCAGGGTGGCGCGTATAACACGCGCTTATCCCTGCCGGATATTTGAATTCACAATAATAATTTTTATTCCGCTTACAGCAATATCTCTTTCTGCAATATAAACGAATAAATGATCTTTTCCTTCACTCTTTTCCCCGTCATCCGCTCCAATGCCCGGGCATAATCCTCAAGCTGCACATGATACAGATCGATCAGCTTTTGTTCCTGTCCTCTCTTCACTCTATCCGTTTTATAGTCCACAAGAACAATCTCTTCCTCTTCCATAAAATAGGCATCGATAATTCCCTGCACCAGCACTGTTTCGTTCTTCCAACCATCATCGAGCATAGAAGCATTTCTCTGGATCACAAAAGGCTGTTCTCTGTAAAGATGTTTTTTCATGGCAGCCTTCTTCATTCTCTGCCCCAGTCTGGACTCCACAAACCTCCTGATATCTCGGATCCGGATACATTCCGCTTCCTGCTCTGTCATTTTCTGGCTCTCCAGAAGTCTCTTTAATTGAGCCCGAAGCTGTTCCTCTGTATCTGCTTCTGCATAATCCAGACATTCCATTACTCTGTGGTAAGCAGTACCTCTGGCAGCCCCCTTATACTCTTCCTGCTTCTCTGCCATAAATGCGGGAACCGGCGCTTCCTGTTCTTCCTCCTGCTCTTCGGCAGACACACTGATATTCTCTTCCAGTTCACTTTCATCATGCCAGCTTCTCTTTTTCAGATCCGAAACACTGACTTTAACCGGAATATCTTCCAGATATTTATACGGATATGCAAAGGAAAATCTCTTCTCTATCTCTTCCTTCACAGCCTCATCATACACTTTATTTTCATCCCAGTTCTTCAGATATTCCTCCTGCATCTGGTTTCCTGCCTGGATGAGAACTGCCTTTTCTGTCATCTGACGGACAGTAATCTTTTTTATCACAAACTCAGAGATATCATCGTAAATCCCCGGCTGTTTCTTCATGAGGATTCCATATTCCCACAGAAGTTCACTCATGGCCCGATGCCGCACCAGTGCAGGCAGTACAAAAGCCCAGTAATTCTTTGCTTTCATTCTGGTTCCCAGTGGGAGCAGTTCTTCTTCCTCATCCAGAAAACGCGACAGCGACAGCATCTGCTTTTCCAGCTTTCCGACTGTTCCTGTAAGGATCAGTTTCTCTTTTGCTCTTGTCATGGCAACGTAAAGTACCCTCAGTTCCTCTCCCAGACTCTCTTTCAGAAGCTGTCTTCTGATCACCTGCTTATTCAGCGAAGATGCGATCACCCGTTTCTCCGGTATGATAGCATCAGCCCCTATTCCCAGTTCCGGATGAAGCAAAAGACCTGCATTCATATCCTGAAAATTAAACTGTTTTCCCATACCGGCCACAAATACTACCGGAAATTCAAGTCCCTTACTCTTGTGGATCGTCATGATCTCCACTGCGGTATTGCCCGCTCCTGTCAGATTGACTTCTCCATAGTCTACCTGATATGCCTGTAGCTGTTCGATATAACGAACAAAGTTAAACAGACCCCTGTAGCTTGTCTTCTCGTAGTCCATAGCTTTCTCCACAAGCATGGTAAGATTTGCAAAACGCTGCTCCCCTCCCGGAAGTGCCCTTGCATAATCTCCATACCCGGTTTCTTTCAGCACATAAAGGATCAATTCGTGGACCGGCGTATATGCAGCCATATTTCTTACCTTTTCAAGTAGACTCAGAAATCCTTTTAATTTAATATTCAGAGAGTTCTTTTCATCTGTTCGCAGATTACTGTTTAACAATTCAGATTTCAGCTTATCCGGATCCAGTTCTTTTTCGGGGATTTCATTTTCTCCTGCATATGCCGAAACACTCTCATAGAGCAGACCATCAGGATACTGTATTCTAAGCTCTGCCAGTTCCTGTGAAGTGCATCCGACGATCGGTGAACGAAGCACTCCCATAAGCGGAATATCCTGCAGCGGATTGTCACACACCTTCAGATAATTCAATACAGTCACAATCTCGGTTGCAGAGAAATATCCGGTTCTTGATGTACAATATACGGGAATCCCCTGAGATGCCAGCACTTCCCTGAAGGTTTCTGCCCATCCATAGGCAGTGCGCAGCAGGATTACAATATCCCCGTATTCCACAGGCCGGTATTCCTTCGTCTCTTTATCTACGATATGTTCTTTTCCCACAATTTCTTTAATTCTCTGTGCAATGGCCAGCGCCTCCAGTTCCTGCCCGGTCTGATTTTCCATTTCCCTGCGGTTTCCCGATGCACCTGCGTCTTCATAGTCCTGTACATCAGACAGTTCTTCTCCGTCTCTCTCGACCAGAAGAACCTCTGTCTTTACAAATTCCTCTGACTCTCCTTCCGGAAAAGAAGCTCCGGGATAAAGGGCCGCATCTTTGTCATAGGTAATCCCTCCCAGGTCTTCCCCCATGATCTGTCGGAAAATAAAGTTTACACTCTCCAGAACCTGTTCCCTGCTCCGGAAATTTTTGTGCAGGTCAATTCTCTGCTCCTGTGCTTCTTCTGTGGAATAACTTTTATATTTTTCCATGAAAAGCTCCGGCCTTGCCAGACGGAAACGATAGATACTCTGCTTTACATCTCCTACCATGAAGATATTTTTCTTCTGGTTGATCCACCCGGATACTGCCGTTGTCAGAAGCTCCTGCACTAAGTTACTGTCCTGATATTCATCCACCAGGACTTCATCATACTTTGCGGAAAGCTCTCTCGCAGCCTGAGACATATGGATTTCTTCCCCTTCTTTCGTCATCAGTATCTGCAGGGCAAAATGTTCCATATCCGTAAAATCCAGAATATTCTTTTCTCTCTTCGCCTCTCCGAACCGCTCTTTAAATCCTGCGGTCAGCTCGACTAACATCTCTACGGGGCCTCTGATATATCTGATCACTTCCAGAAGTTCCTTCTCTGTACTCTGGAAATATCGCTGCCCCAGCTCCTTCAGAATCCCCTTTTCCTCATCCCGAAGATCTTTCACTCTCTGCTTCTTCTGTTCATCTACATCCGCAGCCTTCTTTGTGCTCAGCCGGGCAAATGAGGGTTTCATAAGTATTTCTGCAGTTCCATTATAATCTCTTTTCTCTGCCAGTTCCTGCAGACTTCTTATAAGAAGCAGATCACTGCTCAGTGCCTCATCATACAGATACGGACCATCCGGCTCTGAGCAGATTCTTCGAGCCTCCTGCACCAGAAGCTTCGCTTCCTGCAGTTCATCCTTCACTGCATCCCAGAGCATCCTCATCCACTCAGTCTCTCTTAACTCTTCCAGGGAATCAATCCTGTAATCACCCATACACCCGGACAGCCATTCCTGCGGAAAAGGATTGCTCATAGCCATTTCATATAATTTCTGTATCAGGTTTCCCAGATTTTCATCTGACTTTCCTGTTGCAAAGCATTCCACGAATTTCTGAAACTTTTCATCTTTTTTGGCATAATATTCTTCAAGCAGTGCTTTCACAACATCTCCTCGCAGAAGCTTCAGTTCCCCCTCATCTGCCGTCCGATATCCCGGATCCAGTCCGATCAGATGAAAGTAATTCCGGATAATATAGGCACAGAAACCATCAATAGTTGTAATCTGTGCAGTATGAAGCAGGGTTGTCTGTCTCTGCAGATGCTCATTATCGGGATCCTCACAGAGTGCTTTTTCAATAGCTGCCGAGATCCTCTCTTTCATTTCACCTGCTGCCGCTCTTGTAAATGTCATGATCAGCAGTCTGTCAATATCCACAGGGTGTTCTTTATCTGTTATCTTACTCAGGATACGTTCTACCAGTACTGCCGTTTTTCCGGACCCGGCTGCCGCACTGACCAGAATATTTCTGTCCCGCAGCCGTATAACCTCCTGCTGCTCCTTTGTCCACTGTACGCCCATCTTATTCTGCCTCCCTGTCAAATGCTTTCCATAATTCCTCATCAGAGAAGTTTTTCAGTCTGCGGAATTCATATCCTGACAGCCTGCGGTCAAATCCGCATACCGTCATATACGGACAATAAGTACACGCATTCTTTTTTCCGAGCTCATAGGGAGAAACCTCTGCATCTCCCTCCAGAATAGAACTTCTTATCTTCTCAATCTTCGTCCTTACATACCGTCCAAGCACTGCGAACTGTGTTCTGTCTGCCACAGAAGAATTTTTGCGAAAGCTTCCGTCCTTATTAAATGCGACAGGAATGGAGCCAAGACTGCTGTCCATCCTGTACACAAGCTCCGGATCTGCCTGAACCAGCCCATTCATCTTCAGTTCTTTCATAAGACCTGCACTGACTGCTTCCACATCCGCATCTATCTTCTCCTGGATCATAGGATCCTTGATATTGTAATAGAAAACTCCCGCAGGAATAATCTCCTTATCCGGATATTTCTTCTGCTCTACACGCAGAGCACCATCCAGATAGATCATCAGCTGTAACTGCAGGCCATGATACAGATAAACCAGGTCAAAGGATGTATTTCCGGTTTTATAATCAATCACCTTCACATACACCTTATTCTGATCTTCCATAATATCTACTCTGTCAATCCGTCCTCCCCCGAAGGTTACCTCAAAGCCTTCCGGCTGAAATTCTCCCTGTTCCAGCTGTTTCTGAAGTGCCCATACCGTCCTTCTGAGGATTCTCCTTGTTCTCTCGATCATATATTCATTCCTGGCACTGCTTTTGAGCACCGTGTTTCCATAATCTGCCACAATATTATCCAGACACCGGTCCGCAATCTCATTCCGTTCCTGTTCTGTCAGCTCTGTCCATTTCATGCCTCTTTTTCGCACTTCTTCTGCAAAGCTTTCCAGTGCTTCATGCATAACATTTCCCATATCCATAGGTTTAAACTCATATTCCACACGCTCGGTAAGCTTCATTCCATACTGAAGGAAATGTGCAAATGCACAGGCTGCAAAACGTTCCAGTCTGGTAGCACTGTAAGGTGAAACCTCTCCGTATAATGCCTTCGCCACACTCTGGCTGATAATGTCCTCTGGTTTTTCGGCAAAAGCCGACTGTACCAGCTTCTGTACTCTGCTTCTGTATTCCGGATTCCGCAGATACCAGCTGTAAAGCTCTCCAAACATTGCATCCGTCTCATCTGCCTGCTCCAGAATATCCTCATGTTCTTTCTCTGTCTCCTGTACCAGCTTCTCCAGAAACAGATCAATCCCAGCTTCCGGATTTTCCGGATAATAATAAGAATTTTCAATTTCCAGCTTCGGATACAGACTACGTATACTCCCGATCAGATATGCCGGACTTATAGGTTCTCCTTTTCCATTTGACAAACTGTAGGAAAGGCACAAATGCTCACTTGGCTTTGTCAGATTCAGATACAGATAAAAGCGCTGGGTGTTCATCAGCTCTTTCGGACCTGGTGCAAGCTCCATTCCTTCATCTGCAAAGAATTCTCTATCCATCTGGGTCAGAATTCCGCCTGAGTCTGTATTTTTCGGAATATTTCCCTCGTTTACACCTACAAAAAACAGTGCCTTTATTTCTTTCAGACGGGTTCTTTCCATATCTCCAACAAGTACCTGATCCATACTGGGCGGGATCAGCGCAACCTTCGACTTGGCAAAACCAGTTTCCAGAAGCTGGACAAATTCCGTTCTTGTAATTTCTTCCTCTCCAAGGATCTCTACCATGCGGTCAAGAAGTTCCATGACAATTCCGTATATCTGGGCGTATTCTTTTTCCAGAGCTTTTTCTCCTTTTTAAAGGACTACTCCGTCCTGGTCCATTTTAACGGAGATACCTTTGATATCCCCTTCCT
>OGTL01001228.1_pt1 | contig 23232 bp, 19 predicted proteins | sample 1553601 | NCBI WGS metagenome assembly OGTL01 (sample SAMEA2580112, study PRJEB22360) | human gut metagenome | biome: human gut; feature: human-associated habitat; material: faeces | place: Denmark | collected 2008/2010 | reverse complement strand
TTCCATACTGCATTATTTGACTCCTTAAGAGTCAACTTTTTCTAGGACAAGACAGTTTTCTAAAACCTAAAAATGACGCATTGAACTTTTAGTCCAATGCGTCACTTGTGATGATTTAGATCGATTCAGCGATCAATTCGAAGCTACAACGCTTTCACGGCTCAAATATGAACGAAGTTTTTCTGCGTCGTTGGCGCGAGCGTACTTATTCGGAGAGTCGAGGAAGATGAATGCAACATTCTTTCCGTCGACGTGCGCCTGCATGACCATGCAGTAGCCGGCCGCTGTCGTCAGACCAGTCTTCTGCAGCTCGATGTCCCAATCTTCGTCTTTAATCAGACGGTTCGTGGTGCTGCTGATGACTTCACGCTTGCCGATACGGAAGGAAGCTTCCGGCGTAGTCGAGAGTTCACGGATGAGTGCATATTCGCTCGCGCCTGTGATGAGGTAAGACAGATCCACCGCAGAAGAGCGATTGTCGTTATTCAAACCGATAGAGTCATAGAAGACGGAGTCTTTCATGCCGAGAAGCGCAGCTTTGATGTTCATTTCTTTAATGAACTGTGCTTTTCCGGTCGGATAGGTACGGGCGAGGAAATGAGCCGCACGGTTATCCGAACTCATTAAAGCCAGATGCAAAGCCTGACGGCGGGAGATCTCCATGCCCATGCGAAGCTTGGAGTGAGCGCTCGAAGGAACGAAGTCTTCACGCGTAACAGTGAACTTGTCGTCTAAATTGACGCCGGATTCCACGATCACCAGCGCCGTCATCAGTTTTGTAATAGATGCGATCGGCAGGGGCTGATCGGCATTCTTTTCATACAAAACTTGGTTTGTGTCCATGTCGTAGGCGAGCACGGCCGTCGAGGAGAGTCCCAGCGGATCGCTGGAGCCCTTCAGGCCTATAAGCTGTGCGTAGGAAGGTCCGCGGCTGCGGTAAGTAGCCCAGTCAATCGCCTTTCTCGGACGATAGTTCTTAGAAGAGGCAAATTTGCGGCTGGAGGAACGAGCTGAGGCCCGTTTACGAACAACGCTTTTCACCGCGACCCGTTTGCCGGCAGCTTTTGCCTTAGGAGCCTTAGCCTTCTTCTTTGCCGAAGCAGCAACAACTTTCTTCTTCGCTGTCTTCTCGACAACGGTCTTTTTCACTGCTTTTTTCTTGACGACTTTAACAGCCGCCGGTTTCTTCTGAGCAGCCTCTACGGTAGGAGCGGCAATAAAACTAAACGATAAAAAAGCACAGAGAATCGCTGCCGATAAACGCATTTTTTCCATCCAGAGGAGAAGAGAAGAGGTCATTAATTGGTGAGTATTTGTTATTTTGCGCCAATTCGTTCGGCAAAACCATAAAAAATCGGCCTCACCGCACAAATTAAACACTTATATAAGGGAAATTACTAATCATTTTTCTAACTTCACTCAATATGTAGTTAGTGATCACGAAGAATCGCATCCCACATTTTATTCAGACGCTTGACGCTCACTGGCATCGGCGTTCTGAGTTCCTGCGCAAAAAGAGAAACCCTCAGCTCCTGAAGCATATTCCCGAATTCGACCAGTTTGGCATCGTAGACGCCTCTTCTGACAGACAACTCCCGCTTGTAATTAACGGTAAGCTGACGAATCTCGGCCATGCGCTCGGCATCTCTGCCGGGATCGTTTTTCAAACGATCGATTCGAACTTGAATAGCCTTCATATAGCGCGGATAGTGGCGAAGCTGGCTGAAAGGAATCGTAAGCAGGAAATGCGGCGGAAACAAATCAGACAGCTGAGCCGTAATGTCTTCGCTCACTTCCTTGTAGCTTTTGATCGAATTCAGCTTCTGCTGCGCAAGAGCAGCTTCAGAAACGATCGAGCTCAAGAGGCGTGCCAGCTCCAGCGTCAGCAGGCCGAGTTTTTCTTTGACAACCGCAATCGTTTCCCTGAACTGCTCTTCATTGACCGGAAGTTCTCCGGTAAAGGCAGCCGTTTCAATCGAGGCATCGATAACGTCCTGCTTTAACTCTTCAAAAGACGGAAAGGCCTTTCTCAAAGAAACAATGGATGCGCCTTGGATCTGCGTCGTCTGCATCGACTTCAAATTCTTATCCAGATACTTAATCTGTTCCTTCAGTCCCAAACGGATCAAGCGAATCAAACCCCGTCGATGAATACGGGCCGCTTGGTCCGGATCATCAAAAACTTCCAAAGAGCAGTACTCGCCTTTATCCACAAGTGCCGGATGACCGATGAGCGAAATGCCCCTCTTCTTAATCTCCATGACGTCCGGTAGCTCGCCGAAGTTCCATTCCGTAATCTCATCCTGCAGATCTTCCGCAACTTTACTGTCCTGAGAGGCAATGTTCTGGAACGTTTTGCGGGCTTCCGTACTGAGTTCGCTTCTTAACTGCGGAATGCTCCGGGACATAGCAAGCTGTCTGCCGTGTTCGTCGACCACCTTGTAGTTCATGCTGAGGTGCGGCGGAAGCATCTCAAACTTGAAGTCTGATTTCTGGATATCAATGCGGAACTGCTCCCGAGCTTCTTTAATCAGGAGTTCGATAAGATCACCGTCGGGAACCTCATGGCGCTGTGCAAAAGATTTTGCCCAGTCCGGCAGCGGCACAAAATGTCGGCGCAAGCGCTGCGGGAGACTCTTGAGCAGCATCTGAACTTTCTCTTTGACCATTCCAGGCACGAGCCACTCTAAGCGGACCGGATCCAGCTGATTCAGGGCATAAAGCGGCACAGTCATCGTGACACCGTCGCGCAGAGAACCCGGATCAAAGTTGTAATTCAGCGCCATCGGGATGCCGGCGATCTCAAGCTTCTTCGGGAAGTATTCGATCGTGATGCCGGCTGCATCATGACGCATTAAGTCGGACTTCTGCAGAAACAAAAGTTTCGGGTTCTCGGCTTCCGCCTTTTCGCGCCACTTATCGAATTTCTGCTGGTTAACCACATCCTGACTGATTTTCTTGTCGTAAAACTCGTAAATCATGCTGTCGTCCACCAACACATCCGGACGGCGAGACTTGTGTTCCATCTCGCGGATGTTGTTGATCATGGCGACGTTGTGCTGCCAGAACGGGGCCTGACTTTCGAGTTCTTCTTCTACCAAAGCTCGGCGAATAAAGATCTCTCGAGAGGTTTTCGGATCCTTGCGTGAGAAATCCACCTTTCTTTCTGTATAGACGGGCAGTCCGTACAGTGTGCCCTTCTCTAAAGCGATGACATTGCCGGCCTTTTTCTCCCAATGAGGATCGCTCCAGGATTTTTTAATCAGATGAGCACCCACCTTCTCAATCCACTCAGGCTCGAGATTGGCCAGTGTTCTGGCAAATAGACGGGTTGTTTCCACGAGCTCGGAAGCCATGATCCATTTGCCGCCTTTTTTCGCCAGAGAAGAACCGGGCCACGGCCAAAACTTAATGCCTCTGGCACCTGTGTACGGCGGTGTTTTGTAATCAGCCTGGACGTCTTTCATGCCGATATTGCCCAAGAGACCCGACAGCAGCGCTTTGTGCAGCTGTTCATAGGTCGCCGGCGCCGTGTTTAGACGCCAGCCCATTTCCTGCGTAAGCTCTTTCAGCTGACGGTAAACACTGGCCTGTGTATTCTGTAACATGTGCAGGAAACCCCCCCGCCACTCGCGAAGCCTTTTGACGGATAGATAGTTCTGACGGAACTTCTGCTCGAGCAGTCGATTGCTTTCTTTATTGGCAATCGCATCCTGCGTCCAGTTCCAAAGCTTAATCAGGGAAAGAAAGTCGCTCTTCTCGTCGGCAAACTTCTTGTGCGCGGCGGCCGCCTTATCTTGAGCATCCAAAGGACGCTCGCGAGGATCCTGAATACTGATTGCCGAAGCAATAATCAGTACTTCGGCCAAAGCCTGGTTTTCTGCAGCGGCCTGCAGCATGCGGGCAAGACGAGCGTCTAACGGCAGCCTTGCAAGTTCTTTTCCGACCGGCGTCAATTCGCCGCCGCGTTCCTTCACCGCATTGAGCTCGATCAAAAGATCGTAACCGTCAGTAATCGCGCGCTGAAGCGGTGCCTGGACAAACGGGAACTCGCGAACATCTGTCAGATGCAGCGACTTCATGCGGAGAATCACGGTTGCCAAGGAGCTTCTCAGAATTTCCGGATCCGTAAATTCGGGGCGCTTTTCGAAATCCTTCTCATCGTAGAGTCGAATACAAATACCGTTCGCTACACGACCGCATCGACCGGCACGCTGTTTTGCCGCTGCCTGACTGATGGGTTCAATTTGAAGCTGCTCAACTTTATTGCGGTAGGAGTAACGCTTCACGCGAGCGAGTCCCGTGTCCACGACGTATCGGATGCCCGGGACCGTCAAAGAGGTTTCTGCAATATTGGTCGCAAGCACAATACGGCGACGGCCGTCTGTCTTAAAGATGCGGTCCTGCTCTTCAATGCTTAAGCGGGAAAAAAGCGGAAGAATCTCAACGCCTTTTCGTGCAGCCGGAGACAAGGCTTCGGCTGCTTCTCTAATCTCACGTTCGCCGGGCAGGAAGACCAGAATATCGCCGCTGCCTGCACCCATCAGTTCATCACATGCATCGGCAATAGCCTGCATCAGCGTGCGGTCGTCATTTTCTTCTTCGTCTTGGACCGGACGATAACGAACTTGGACCGGATAGAGACGGCCCGAGACATTAATAATCGGAACGGGCTTCTTATTGACGTCCTCAAAATGTTTGGCAAATCGCTCCGAGTCAATCGTCGCGGACGTAATAATGAGTTTAAGGTCCGGGCGTTTGGGGAGAATTTCTCGAAGGTAGCCCAAGAGAAAGTCGATGTTCAAACTGCGTTCGTGCGCCTCGTCGATAATGATCGTATCGTAGGCTTTAAGCAGTCTGTCGCGCTGAGTCTCTGCCAGCAGGATGCCGTCGGTCATTAATTTGATCGTTGCGCCCGGCTCTAATTCGTCTTTAAAACGAATCTTGTATCCGGCGACTTGGCCGACTTCGGCGCCCATTTCTTCGGAAATACGCTTAGCAATCGAAGTCGCGGCAATACGCCGAGGCTGCGTGTGACCGATCAGCCCCTTCTGCCCTCTTCCGACCATCATCGCAATTTTAGGAAGCTGAGTGGTTTTGCCGGAGCCGGTTTCACCGGAAACAATCACGACTTGGTTATTTTTAATCGCCTCGGCGATTTCGTCAGCGCGTTCGCTGACAGGAAGGCTTTCCTGCAGCTCGAGTTTAGGCGGCACGTTGCGGAGCACCTCGTTTCCTACTTTAACAAGCACTCTGGAGGACTTCTTCTCGGAGGCAACAGGTTTCTGGGGCTCGTTTTTGTCCTTCTGTTCCTGCGGTGCGTTGATTTGATTACGCAGCGCTCTCAAATCTGAAAAGCCTTTTAAAGAAGTTCCTTTGCCTTTAGGCGCCGGACGCTTGGAAGGCTCTGACGGTTTTTTCTTTTGCAGCTGCGGCTTCACGTCTACAGATTTAGGTGCGGCTGATGCTCCGGATGACGCTGCCGGAGTTTGCTTCTTCAATGTTAATTTGGTGCGCGGAGGCTCTTGTTTTTGAGAAACCGCCTGCGGCTTCTTCTCTGCTTTTTGTGCTTCGAGTAACTTTGCTTTTAAATCTCTTAAATCGCCTGCCATAGTTCCAGGTTCTTATATCTCATTCTAAAGTTCGTTAAGGATAGAACTTTTTAGGCTTTTTCTGCTCGAAATTTTCGAAGCTATTTATTTCTAAACAAAAAAATGCTTCTGCCAACTGTCCCAATTTGAACAAATTTCTCCGAAACCATCGAGACAATGCTCGTTTTCTCCGAGAAAATTACGGCCTCTCAAATATTAAAATTTCAGCAATAACTACTTGAAGCCCTTCTTAATTCAACGGACATGTCAGAAGAAAACAAAGAATCCCCGATTGTTCCGGTTTCAATGGACTCCTGGGTGGAATGGTTCAGAAGCGTCGCACCGCATATTCATTCCATTCGCGGCAAAACGATCGTCATCGATCTCGCCGGAGAAACCATCCTTCAAGAACATTTTTCCAGCTTGATTGCTGACATCAGCATGATCTCTGCGATCGGCGCACGAATCGTCCTGGTTTACGGCGTTCGGCCCCAAGTGGAAGAGCTGATGTCGCTCAAAGCCATCGAGTCTCAGTACGTCAACGGCATTCGCGTGACGACCGCCGATGCGCTCGTCTGCGTCAAAGAAGCGGCAGGTGAAGCGCGCCTCGATATTGAAGCCGCCTTCTCTCAGGGCTTACCGAACACTCCGATGGCCCACAGCCAATGCCGAGTCGTCAGCGGAAACTTCGTGATTGCCCGTCCTTTAGGCATCATCGACGGCGTGGACTTTAAGTTCACCGGCGTCGTTCGCAAGGTTGACAGCGAAGCGATTCATCGGGAACTCGACGGAGGAAGGATCGTTTTGATTTCGCCGCTCGGTTTCTCTCCGACGGGCGAAGCTTTCAATCTGACGAGCGAAGATTTGGCGGCTTCCATTGCCGGCGCCCTTAAGGCTGACAAGCTAATTCTGCTCACCAACGTTGACGGTGTCAGACGCTTTGATGAAGTGGTCACGGAACTTACCGCGGAAGACGCTCGAGAGTTCATTAACGACAAGCTTGTCGACGAAGAGGATATCTACAACCTGACGTTTGCCTTGAAGGCTCTTGAACACGGCGTCGAACGCGTTCACATCGTGCCTTACGCAATGGACGGCGGACTTCTGGCCGAACTCTTCACTCACGACGGCGTCGGTACGATGATGACGATGGAAAATCTGGAGTCTCTGCGCCAGGCGACCTCTGACGACGTCTCCGGCCTGATCAAACTGCTGGAACCGCTTGAAGAGGACGGAACCCTTGTCAAACGGCCCCGCGAGAAACTTGAACGCGACATCTCGCACTTCACTGTTCTCGAGCACGACGGCGTCATTTACGGCAGTGCCGCGCTTTATCAGTTCCCGGAGGAAAAACTCGGAGAAATGGCTGCGCTGACCGTTGATGTCGCCTACCAGGGTTTTGGTGACGGAGAGCGTTTGCTTCGCCACATTGAAAACCAGGCTCGCAAAGCCGGATTAAACCGCCTGTTTGTTCTGACCACAAGAACTATGCACTGGTTCTTAAAACGCGGATTCCGTCCTGCCGGCGTTGACGATTTGCCGATTGAAAAGCGGCGTTTGTATAACTGGCAGCGTCGTTCACAAATCTTCATAAAAGATCTTTAGGTCAGCGGCGTCCAATGCTTGTAGACTTGAAAAACAATTTTGAGATAAATGATTAGGAGTACACCAATGGCACACATGGTTAACTGCGTAAAACTCGGCCGCGAAGCCGAAGGCCTGGACTACCCGCCTCTTCCCGGCGCCCTGGGCATGAAAATCTACAATAATGTTTCCAAAGAAGCTTGGGAACAGTGGAAGCATCTTCAGACTATGATCGTTAACGAAAACCGCCTTTCCATGGCTGATCCGAGAGCCCGCAAATGGCTGATGGACCAGATCGAAGCTCATTTCTTCGGCGAAGGCGTGGCCCACCCTGAAGGCTATGTTGCTCCGGAAACTAAAGCCGAATAACTGTTTTTGACCTTCTCTCCAAAGCTCGAAAGTACAAATTTCGGGCTTTTTGCATATCTTGAACCATCAAATTGATCGGCATAGGTTGTATGCCGTTTTAGCTGCCGCGATTTGGCGATTCAAGTCTTCAGGCCTCCGAAATTCATTAAATACGAACACTGTCGAAGAGATAACAAGAAAAGCCGGAAACTTCTTTTCATTGCAATACCGCCCTTCCGTTCTCTAAGACAAAATTAGATGAGGTGTGAATGGATAAGACAGACATCCTTAACAAACTGGCTAGCTATCCCGCGAGATGGTTCCTCTCTTTTTCACAAGAATCCGGAAATTCTTTTTTGACTTCCGCCTTGGAAATTTTGTTCAAGAACGGTCTTAAAGCATCTGGAGACTTTGCAGTCGAGAATTTGCGGATAGATAAACAGAACTACAAAGTTGTTCGGCTGGATTTTTCCAATCTCAAACCGTCCTCCGGGATCTTTGAGTTCCGCAAGGCTTTAACTGATTTTTTGATTGACAGCTTCAGGTCGGTTGGCTTCTCCTATGACAAGGAAGGAACATCGGTTTTTAGCCAGCTGTCTCGATGGTTAAAGACAATTCCTCCCTGCACTTTGGTTCTCCTCATCGTTGATTACGACTTCCCGCTAACTTATAGCATGAGCAATGAAAAGTTATACCGAGATGTCGGATACGTCTTGTCTGAGTTCTACGCGCTTTTGAAATCCAATGACGGGGCTTTTCGGTTTTTACTCATAACTGGCGTTACTGACTTCAGACAGACATGCCTTCTCAACGATTTAAACCATTTAACGGACCTAAAGCGCCTCTCGCAAGGATCACTACTTGGTGTTTCGTCGGATGATTTAGTTCGCGGTTTTGACGATTGCCTGACTCAACCAAGCGAAACAGTCCCTACCAAAAATAACAACATTTGACGAACATTCAATCTACCTGTCTTTGACACCTAAATCGCTGGGTCCCCAGAGTGCTTTGGGCTTTAATTAAGTTTTTTAACTGTAAAACTCCCCTCCGGATTTTTATTTTGTCGTTCGCTAGATTTGGTAAACAGCGCCCAGAGCTTCCTTGTCGGTATCGAAGCGCGTCTTCAGGCAGTGTGCAAGCTCATTCTTGTCTGCTACGGGCGGCAGAGGAGTTAAATCTACGCAGTTCATGATCCGGCTTAGGTCTGTCTCTTCGTACAGGTGTATTGGTGCATGCGGATCATCGTCCTGCGGCCGACGCAGAATTTGTCTCAACGGCCTGTAAAGAGCGGGCTGTTCTTTATCCAGCTGAACCGACAGTTTGGCAGTGTTGAGCGCTGCCAGTATTTGTTCTGTCGTCATTGGGTGGCCTGCAAGCTTGAGCTTCTTGCTTAATATTCGAAGCAGGATGAGAGCCAGAACGCAGATCAAGACTTGTGCTTCGATGTGTTCATCTGTGTAGACATACATCGGCCTTAAATTGAAGTTTGTCTTCATAATCCGGAAGCATTGTTCAATCTGCGCCTGCTTTTTGTATTGTTCGATAATCTCCCAGCCGGACAGTTCTTTCTTTTCTTTCGGCGGAAGTTCTACCCATTCCTTGTCGAACTCTCGGGAGTCTTTAAACAAATAGGCGTAATAGCCGGCGAGTTTCTTATCTTTAGCGAGCTTCTTCTCGTTGATTTTCTGAGCTTTATTTTTTCCGGTCTCAATGTACTTTTTCCAACCGAATGCGGCCAATGGGAGCTTGGCATGATGAGCAACAGCCTCTCTGGCCCCTTGTTCATGCATTTCAATTTTGAACATGTCTTCCCGATACCGTTTCTCACTCCAGCCAATGACCATCCGGTAATCGGTTTGAACGACTCCGTCTTCATCGACGAGACTTGAAGGAATGATTTTTATCTTTCGTTCTTTTTCCTTATCCCACTCCCAACCTGTGTCTTTAAGCCACTCATCAACAGAACTTTGCTTGGCTTTGGATAAACTGTGCGCCAGCAGGAAGCCCTGATTTTCTTTGACCAAGCGGATCAGGTTCGCATTCGTGTTGAGTCCGTTGTCTGCAACAACAACGGCGTTTGTAATCTTGTAAGTTTTGGCGAGTTCGTCGATCGAGCACTTCATCGTTGTTTTCTCCGAGCTGTTGCCCGGATAAACTCTGAAGTCGATAGGGATTCCGTCCCTGTCGACAACCATCGCTATGGAGACGATCGGATCCTTTCTGCATTCTTTCGACGGTCCTCTCATGCGTAAAGAGCTTGTTCTGGCTCTTTCAAGCTTCTCAATGAGCTGTCTTCTCTCTTCAGAGGTGGCTCCTGAAGGAAGCGCACTGAGCTGCTTTTCTACTTCCATTGCCCACTGGTGCTCATCGTCCCAGACCGTTTCAAACCAGGTATTTGTTACGTCGTAAAAGACCACGGATAAATCACGAGGCATTGCTTGATTCAAAGCTTTATTCAGACCTCGCAGAATAGGTTTTTTGATCCGAGCGGCAAAGGAAAGCATCCGGTAAAGGCTTCTTAAATTAGTCTCGGCCAAGGAATTTCCAAGCCAATTCGTTTGAGAGCGGTAATGTTTCAGATGAGAGCTCGGGGAGACGATTCTGTTGACAACCGTCTGCCAAAGCAGTGCCTCGGCATCAAATTCAATATCGGTCTTGGATTGCTGATACCGAACCAATGCTTTGAGCTTGAGGGTTTCATTCCAGATGGGCTTGAGGATGTAGTTTGCGTAACAAAGCACCGGCTCTCCGGCATACGGAAGAGACGGACGCTTCTTCGGAATTTCCTCTAAAAGCTGCTTTGTTCTCTCGGTAGCTTGATTGGGTGCGGATCTTTTCTTTAGTTCAGCGCGGAGTTTTTCTAGAGCCAAAGGATCCTTAGCAAGTAACTCTGACTTACTTCCCAAGGCTTTTCCGATGCAGCCTTTTGTGGACTTTTTCCCGGACTTAGTCGTATAGACGATCGAATAGCCTTCGTAGAGCCGGTCTCCTCGGATTACTAAATACATAACGATCCTCGCTGTTGTGGACAACTAATTATACCGCAATTCGCTATAAATTCGCCATCATAAAATAATTTAAAGGGTGGGCTAAAGAAATTCGGAGTTCCCTTGTTGAGATACTCCGAAAATTTTTGAGGTCTATTTAGCTGTCAAACGCAGGAATCTACATTGCTTTCCTTCCTGAGACGGATTGCTTTTTTCCCGGTTGCTGGAAAGCCTGGAGGATTAGAGCTCTGAAGGTGGCTGACCTTATGTCGTAACCATAGAAACAAACAAATCACTGGTTTTTTCTTTCTTCAGGTCAAAAATCCGCAAAAGATATTCCAATCATGCGAATTTCCTAGTAAATTTTCCCCGTACTGCCGATTAATTGACAATAATTGTCAGTAACTATTAATAACATCATAGGAGATTTTTCATGACCCTGAATCGCAGACAACTCTTCCGTCTGGTCGGCGCCGGAGCTGCTCTCTCTTCCCTCGGAACAACAGCCGCTGTCGCTGCTCAGCCGAAGTTTGTCGAACCCACGGCTCAGAAACCCATGCTGCTGTGCTTTAACGAAAACCCGCTGGGCATGAGCGAAAAAGCCAAAGAAGCCATCGCCAAAGCTGCTATGTACGGCTCTCGCTATCCCTTCGCACAGGTCATCGCCTTCAAAAAAGATTTGGCTAAATTCATGGACGTCAAACCTGATGAAGTGCTTCTGACACACGGTTCCGCTGAAGCCATTCGCGCCACCATTGAAGCCGAAGCAACAAAGAACACGGTTTTGGTTCAGCCTGAGCTGACTTACGGCGACGGTGCCGATGTTGCCAAACGCAATAACATCCTCGTTAAGAACGTCAAGATGGGTCCCGATTGGAGCATCGACCTTGCCGCTCTGCGCAAAGTAGCAGCCGCCGAGGCTAAGAAACACCGCGTTCTGGTTTATCTCGTCAACCCGAACAACCCGACCTCTACGATTGCCGACAGCAACGAAATCTTCAACTGGATCAAATCTCAGCCGAAGAATACCTTCTTCATTCTCGACGAGGCCTATGCCGAGTTCGTCAACGATCCGTCCTTTAAGTCCTGCTGTGAACTCGTCCGTCAGGGCTTTGACAACTTGGTCGTCCTGAAGACCTTCTCCAAGATCTTCGCAATGGCCGGTATGCGTTTGGGCTATGCCGTCGGCGACGTTAAGGTTATCAATAAGATTCGTGACCATGTCGCCTACGAAGTCATGATGAACCAGACAACCCTGGCTGCCGCGCTGAGCGAACTCAACGACAAGGAATTCTTAAAAGAATCCAAGGAAAGCAATGACGAAGCTCGTGAGATCCTCTACAAGGCTCTAAAGGAACTCAACATTCCTTATCTGCCGAGCCAGACCAATTTCGTTTTCATTGATCTGAAAGCTCCGCTGAAACCCTTTGCAGACAGAATGAAAGCCGAACACATTCTCGTCGGCCGTCCCTTCCCGCCTGCTGTTCAGTGGTGCCGTATTTCTCTCGGTACACCTGCTGAAATGCGTTACTTTGTAGAAAAACTCAAAGAATTCCGCCAGAAAGGCTGGGTCTAATCGCTTGATTTAGCGGTTTAACGCAAATCCCGAGCTTTGCAAGAGGCTCGGGATTTTTCTTTGCTTCGTCTCGGCCGGCTGAAGATAAAAAAAGACCGCGGTGAAGGGGATCCGCGGCCAAATATTCGACGGACAAGGTCGAATGAACACTAGGAAATTCTATGAAACGGCTAACTCCTCATCGGTTTCGGCCGCTGCAGCCGTGTTCTTTTTCTTAGCGCCGTAGCGTACTTTCTGAGAGAGGAATGCAATACCGAAGAGCGCGATACCGACAAGGTAGCCCCACCAACGCTGTTCATACGGAAGGACGTAGCCGGAAATGAGAGCGGGGAACATCAGAACGACAGTAGCAGCAACAAGGATAAGTCTTTCAAGGATATTGACCTTATCGATCAGCCAGCCCTGGATCGCGGAGGAGACCGCAACCATACCCAAGCCTGTCATTGCAAAGATCATCAGGCTCACCGGCAGAGATTCAATACCGATCAGAAGAATGTCGGAATTGAAGAGGAAGAATACCGGGATGATGGCTGTACGAATATCGTAGAGGAAGCCCTGGACGCCGACGGAAATCGGGTTCGCCTTTGCAATCGCAGCACCTGCGTAAGCTGCCAAGCCGACCGGAGGTGTATCGTCAGCCAGGATACCGAAGTACAGGCAGAACAGATGAGCAGCGATCAGCGGAATCGCAATTTCCTGACCATGCAGAGTCAGTCCGGTAGCCAAGGTTACGATCACAGGGGCTGTTAGAGAGGCCATGATGATGTAGTTAGCTGTTGTCGGTAGACCCATACCCAGAAGCAGACTGGCAACTGCGGTAATGATGATCATCAGGAAGATGTTGCCCATGGAAAGCGCTTCGACGAAGGACGTGATCTGCTGACCTAAACCTAAAGAGACGCAGCCGACGATGATGCCTGCGGAGGCGGTTGCCAGAGCGACACCGGCCATATTGTTAGCACCGGCGGCCATGGAGTTCAGTGTGTTCTTAATGCCGAATTTGAACGCTGCCCAGAGATCTGCGTCATGAACTGTAGCGATCGCAACCGGCTGGAGAACCATGATGATGGCGAGCACAATAATGGCGCGGAAAACGGAGAGTTCAGCGGAGTGCATTTCCACTACCAGTTCCCAAATGAGAACAGCAAGCGGAATTAAATAATGAAGACCGTTTTTAAGTTCCACGAAGAACTTCGGCAGTTCCTTCTTGGGAAGTCCTTTCAGACCCAGCTTACAGGCTTCGATATGGGTAATCCACAGCAAAGCGATGTAGGAAGCAAACGCAGGAATGGCAGCGGCCTTTGCGACTTCAACATAAGGAACGTTAACGTATTCGGCAATAATGAAGGCTGCTGCACCCATAACCGGAGGTGCTAACTGGCCGTTCACGGAAGAAGCAACTTCAATGGCTGCGGCTTTGGTAGCCGGATAACCGAGACGCTTCATCAGGGGAATCGTAAACGTTCCGGTCGTCACGACGTTTGCAATGGAAGATCCGGAAACCATACCGGAGAGCGCAGAACTCACAACGGCCGCCTTAGCCGCGCCGCCGCGGTACTGACCCAGACCGGAAATCGCAAGACGTGTAAAGAACGCACCTCCGCCCGCTCTGTCAAGCATCGTACCGAACATCACAAAGAGGAACACAACGGTTGCGGACACGTGCAGCGGGACACCGTAAATGCCCTGTGTGTCCATCGTGATCTGGGAGATAAAGCGGGAGAGTGTTGCACCTTTAAAAGCAACCACATCCGGCAGATACGGACCTAAAAAGACGTATGCGATGAAGGCGCCGCAGATAATCGGAAGCGCAGGCCCTAAAACGCGGCGGGTAGCTTCCAGCATGAGAACAATCAAAATCACGCCGAAGATCAAGTCGCGTCCGATCGGCATGCCGGGACGCTCGGAAATACCGGCGTAATCAATCACAATGTATAAAGCGCCGATAACGCCGACGATGCCGATCATCCAGTCGACGATCGTCACGCGTTTCATTGCCAGTAGAATTCTGAGGTCCCAGCGAGACTTAAGTTCGGACTTAAGCGTCGGGAGATTGAGATAAATCAGTGCAAGCGCAAAAGCCAAGTGGAAGGCCTTGACATATAAAGAGTCCAACAGCAGCCAGGAAGCGGTGGACATCTGGAAAAAGGCCCAAGCCAGCGCGACGATGTATGTCAGCTTAGCTGAGAGCCCGGTCTTATCTTCTTTAAGACCTTTATCCCCAAGCTGCTGGACCTGTTTCTTATATTCGCCGATTACGTCTTCGGAGGCGTTCTTCTTAGGCTGCGGAATGTAGCCCGGAATACCCGCCTGCGGCAGCAGCATTTCTGTGTTCGATTTGTCCGTCATGTTGACTCCTTTTTACTTCTTAACGAGCCTCTAATGAGGTTCGCAAAGACCCGGAGTCCCGAGTCTTTGCATCATTTAAAGCTGTATTACTTCACAAGACCTGCTTCTTTGTAGTACTTGAGAGCGCCCGGATGGATCGGAGCGGTCAGACCCTGAAGCATGCTTTCTGCTGTCAGGTTGGCAAGAGCCGGATGCAGTTTGCGGAACTGATCGAGATTGGTCATCACTTCTTTCGTGACGGCATAAACAACGTCGTCCGGTGTATCGGCGGAGGTCACCAGAGTTGCGAGCATGCCGACGGTCTTAACTTTGTCCTTAGCATTGACGGCGTCCGGATACTGATCCATCGGGATTTCCGTCATGCTGTAATAAGGAGCTTCCTTAAGCAGAGAAGCGACTTCGGCTTCGGTAATCGGGACAATGCGGACTTTGCGCTTGCCGGCGGTTGCTTCCTTGATGTTGCCGTTCGGATGGCCCACGGTGTAGAAGAATCCGTCAATACGTCCGTCCTGAAGAATTCTGGGCGCGTCGGCGGGCTTCAGTTTTTCGTCACGAAAATCTTTCCCCGGAACGATGCCGACAGCGTTGAAGATATCGGTGGAGTTAATGCGGTTGCCGGAGCCCGGGTCACCGAGGTTAATCGTCTTGCTTTTGACGTCTTTAACAGACTTGATGTTGGCATCTTCAGCGGCAACGAAAGTCACGGCTTCAGGAGCAAGAGCGAAAACAGCGCGGAGTTTTTTAACGGGTTTGCCTTCCCAAGCCCCTTTGCCGTTGTAGGCCATGTACTGTGTATCGGCCTGAGCGATACCGAAGTCCAGATCCTTAGAGTCGATGGCGTTGATGTTGAACTTAGAGCCTCCGGTCGATTCTACGGAAGCACGAACACCGTACTGATCTTTCTTAGCGTTCACGATCTTGGCAATAGCGCCGCCTGTCGGGTAGTAAACACCGGTGATGCCGCCGGTACCGATCGTGACGAATTCTGTTTTAGCGAAAGCAGCAGCGCCTGCCATAGCGAAAGAAGCTGCAACTGCAAAGGGGATGAGTTTTTTGACGAACATGAAAGTCTCCGTTTGAGATTTATTTGTGTAACCAGTGCGTTTGCTGCTCAGCTTATGGCTTTCATCGCAGCGGACAAGGTCTCGATTTTTTTACTCGCAAACCCCGGAAAAGCGCTTCGCTTTTCCTGTCACTTTCATGTATGCAAAACGCGTGCCAACTTTTGTTCAAACAAAACAGCCCAGGAGCCATAGAAATTGAACCAAAACAGCGCATCAGGAATGGACAAAAGTTTTTGATTTGCACTCTCTTGGTGCATTTGCACCAAATTAGGATTTTTTCTACCGGACGCCCTCTTTTGTGCAAAGAATTTTCAGTTCGCGAACTTAAAATAGGTGCATTGTTTTTAAGGAGCTTTGAATGAGTCAAAAAGAATTTGTAAAACCGGTCGGTTTAGAAACCCCTTATCGCCTCTTCAATTTAGGCGGCACTGCCTTTGTTGAAAGCAAACAAGGCGACGATCTGGATATCATGCCCGCTTCTTGGAACTGCCCGTTGGATTATGACAAGATGACGGTCGTCATTGATTCGACGCACTATTCCCGCAAGCTCATTGAAGCGAGCGAGTACATCCTGCTTGCCGTTCCGGGAATGGGAATTCAGAAAGAAATTCTTTATTTAGGTTCCGTAAGCAAGAACGACAATCCCAACAAGATTGCCGACAGCGGTCTGAAATTCTTCACGCTTCCTGACTGCGACTTCCCGCTGCCTGAAGGCTGCTCTGCCTGGGCCGTTATCAAACTGATCCGTGAACCGCACAACGAAAAGACGTATGACCTCTTCATGGGGCAAATCGTTAAGGCTTGGGCTGACTCCCGTGTCTTCTCCAACAACCATTGGCATTTGGAAGAAGGTCCGGATGAACTGCGCTCTATGCACTATGTTGCCGGCGGCCACTTCTATGCCATCGGCAAACGAGTGGATGTCACACTCTAATTTTTCCAAACATTAAGTTGCTTAGAATAGGTCCGAACCAACCGGACCTATTTTTATGCCAGAAACCACAAAAATCCAATCTGTTGCCATCCTCGGTCGAGGAGCCTTGGGCGTGATGTACAGTGACTTCCTCACGCCGCGTATGCCTGAGGGCTCGGTTTATTTTCTAGCAGACAATAAACGCTGCGAACGGTACAAGACTCAGCCGCTCACAGCCAACGGCCGTCCCTGCTCCCTCTTTTTTAAGAGTCCCGAAGAGGTGAACAAAGCACCTGACCTTCTTATCGTTGCTCTAAAAGGACCCGTCCTTCAAAGCGTCCTGCAAAGTCTTAAAGGTCTGATCTCTGAAAATACCATCGTCATCTCAGTGATGAACGGCATCTCCAGCGAGGACATTATCGAACAAGAGCTTGGAACACACAGGATCGTTCACTGCGTTGCTCAGAGAATGGATGCTCTCTTTCAAAACGGCGTAGTGACTTATAAAAATTTCGGAGAACTGGTGATCGGACTCAGCCCGGAACATAAAGCAATACCAGAAGTTCTCAGTGCAGTCGTCGATTTCTTTGACAAAACCCAGATGCCCTACGTCGTAGACGAAAACATCCTTCACCGTATGTGGTGCAAGTGGATGCTCAATGTCGGCGTCAATCAGACATTGGCCGTTTATAACGATGTTTTTCGTCGTGTGCACCAAGAAGGCGAAGCCAGAGAAACTCTAAAAGCCGCGATGCGTGAAGTGCTTGCCCTTTCTCAAAAAGAGGGGACCGGACTCACGGAACAGGACTTTCGAGATTATCTACAGATCATTGACGAATTAAATCCTGACGGCATGCCCTCGATGCGTCAGGACAGGCTGGCAAAACGCCTGACCGAGGTCGATTTCTTTGCAGGAACGGTCATCCAAAAAGCAGAGAAACATGCTTTACCGGTGCCTGTGAACCGCAAACTTTACGATGAGATAAAAAGTTTTGAGGCTCGGTACTAAATTAACTCACTTTGGTGGAGTTTCGTGAAGCCGTATGTTGAGGCGTCCTACTATGCTCACAACTATGGAGGTATAGCAAATGTCTAATAACGTTTTGATTCTTGATGCGGGCTGCCAGAACTACGGAAAAGGCGGCGAGCTCAACCATTATCTATCCCGTATTGCTGAGGAAGAACTGACTAAGCTCGGCTGGAATGTCGAAATCACACTGATCGACAGTCAGTGGGAAACTGCGGCAGAAGCAGAAAAGATTAAGAAAGCCGATGTCATCATTGTTCAAACCCCGGGATGGTGGATGAGCACGCCTTGGCAGCTCAAGCGTTATGAAGACCTTGTCTTTGTTCAGCCCGGTGTCGTCGGCAACGACGGCCGCTCGCACCTGCACCCGGACGACAACTACGGCAAGGGCGGCATTCTGACGGATAAGAAGTTCATGATCAGCAGCACTTGGAACGCTCCGAAGACCGCTTTTGACCGTAAAGGCGATTTCTTTGAAGGCCGCGGTGTCGACGGTGTCTTCTTTCCTCTGATTAAGGCTTTCGAGTTCTTGGGAATGAAACAGCTTCCCTCTTTTATGTGCAATGACGTCGTCAAGAACCCGCACATCGGAGAGGATGTAAAACGCTGGAAAGAACACCTTCGCCGTGTATTCAAGATTGAGTGATTGAATTCACAGCGCAGAAAAAATCCTCGGACCGCCATAGGAGATCCGAGGATTTTTATTTTAGATGAACCGCAGTTCGACCTTAGAGTTCCATTTCCTTAGTGGCTTTGTCCAGTCCGAAGGCTTTATGAAGCGCGCGGACGGCCAATTCCATGTATTTTTCGTCTACGACAATGGATGTGCGGATTTCGGAAGTAGAAATCATCTTGATGTTGATGTTTTCTTCAGCCAAAACGCGGAACATCTTAGCTGCTACACCGGCGTGGCTGCGCATGCCGATACCGACGCAAGAGATCTTGGCGATGGAAGCGTCAGTCAGGATACCTTCTTCACCGAGGTACGGTGTGACTTCTTTTTCCAAAACCTTCATAGCTTTGTCGAGGTCGTTGCGGCTGACAGTGAAGCTGAAGTCGGTTAAACCGTTCTTAGCGGCGTTCTGAACAATCATGTCCACTTCAATGTTGGCTTCGGCAATGTGGCCAAGAATCTTGTAGGCGATACCCGGGGTATCGGGTACGTGCGGCAATGTAATCTTGGCTTCGTTTCTGCTGAATGCGATGCCGGAAACAACAACTTTTTCCATCTTGGGATCTTCCTCAAAAGTAATCAGGGTACCGGAGTTTGCTTCTTCATCTACCGGAATATCAGGGTCTGTCAGGCTGGAGAGCACGCGAGTAGGAACGTGGTATTTGCCTGCAAATTCCACACTGCGGATCTGGAGAACCTTGGAGCCGAGAGAGGCCATTTCCAAAATTTCTTCGAAAGCCACAACATCCAATTTGCGAGCGTCGCTGACTACACGCGGGTCAGTTGTGTAAATGCCGTCAACATCAGTGAAGATGAGGCATTCGTCTGCATGAAGCGCAGCCGCTAAAGCAACGGCAGAAGTATCGGAGCCGCCGCGACCGAGTGTTGTGATGTTACCCTCTTCATCACAGCCTTGGAAGCCGGCTACGATCACGACCTTTCCGTCATTCAGGTCACCCATGATTCTGTGAGAATCAATCTCTTTAATACGAGCTTTGGTATAGGCGTTGTCAGTCAGAACTCTGACCTGAGGACCAGTATAGCTGCGAGCCTGCACACCCAAATTCTGGAGCGCCATCGCGAGAAGACCGATGGTGACCTGTTCGCCTGTGGAGGCGATCACATCGAGTTCGCGAGGATCCGGGTTCTTTTGAATTTCTTTGGCCAAGGCAATCAGGCGATTGGTTTCTCCGCTCATCGCAGAGACGACAACTACAACCTGATGGCCGGCATTTTGCCACTTCGCGATACGTCGAGCGACATTTTTGATGCGCTCAACGGAACCGACTGAAGTGCCGCCGTATTTTTGTACTATCAACGCCATTTTTTATCTGTGTCTTTAAATATCGAAGGGGCTGGTCTTTGTTGTTTCAACCAGAACTAACTTTCATTTTATGTAAAGAATCGATAAAAATTGGCTTTCCTAGTAAAAGTTTGATCGTCCTTTTAGATGACCATAGCGACATGCACGAAAACCAGCAGCCCGCTGAACAGCACGATAAGGTACGCGATCACTCCGAAGATATAAATAGCCTTAAGGAGCGGTTGGCCTTTGAGCCTCATGGCCGCCATGAAACTTAAGACAGAAAATACAAATCCCCACAGGTAGAGAATGACCGCACAAACTAAAAGCGCCAGGCCTGCAGCGTCAAAGCTGGGATTTTCCCGATAAGTAAAGGCCATGCCTACGCCGTAGAACATCAACGCCCAAAAAAGTGATCCGCATACGAGGTAGCCCCAAAAAAGTTTGCCGACGGAACGGTTGCCTGGGAATCCTTTATTCAGTTCCGCTTCTACTTTTTTCTTTTCCTCTTTTAACGCAGCCTCTGAAGGCTGTGCAGGAGCAGGCTGCTCCTGCGTCTCTGCGGTTTGAGCAGCGATTTCTTCGCTTTTCTTTTCCTTTTCTTGTGTGTCCATGCTTTTCCTAGATTACTGTTTCGGGTAGACGGCGAGTTCAATCAAATTTTGATCCGGATCTCTTAGGTAAACCGATGTCATCTCGCCTTTTCGTCCATGGCGGATCACCGGCCCTTCGACGGGGACGTCAAGTTTACGAAACGCTTCAGCGATTTCGTCCGGATTTGAGTCCGTTTTGATTTCCAAACAAAAGTCTCCGGCGCCCGGAACTGCGACTTTTGCCTCGGGCAGTAAGGGATGCCCGATCACATGAAGGTTGATCTTAAAGTGCGGAAACTCGATCTCATACCTCTCACCTTCTTTTCGAACTGGAAGTCCGAGAAGTCGGTAAAAGGACACCATAGCTTCCGGCTGCGCCGTCGTCAGGCAGAAATGATCGAGTTCCAAAATCTCAAATAATTCGGAGGGCGCCGAGCATCTGCCGATATAAACTGGCTTTCCTTCCTGCAGAACAATGTCTCCCTGCTTTATCTCGGGATGCATGTGAAGGTATTCGTCTTTGATGACAATCTCACCGCCGACGACTTTCCCTACGGAAATTCGATACAGCGGCTTGGACCGTTTTTTAACCGGGTCCCAGACGTTCTTGTACTCAAAGACATACTGCGATGTTCGGGTCTTTTGAATGCCGAATTTCGCTGTTTTAAGGTCGGATACCGACTCAGCGCTCACTCTTTCCTCCGTTTTTTGAGTTCCCTATTATGGACAATTTTGAGGCTCTGTTTCGCCGCCCCCGACTACAATTTCCCTGCTCGGGCAGTAAAAGACCCGATCAAAATTCAAATGAACCTACAGGAGGTAAATTCCGATGACCGATTCTTGCACATGCTGCTGCGGCTCTAAGAAGGCGGATGAAAAGAAACCTGCCGATCCGAAAGTCGAAGAAGCAAAAGAGCTGAAGAAAGACGAAGTTGAAGCTGTTGAAGCCAGTACTGTCGAAGGAGAATAACTCTCCGTCTTCAGACGCAAATTCTGAATAGAGTGAAGGAAAAGAAAACCGCGCATGAGCGAAAGTTCATGTGCGGTTTTCTTTTGCCTTTCGGCAATCACCAAGGAGAAAAGGAAAAATCGATCAGTTAAGGAACCTTAATATTTGTGAATTCGTGACATTCATCGCAGGCGAGAACTGGTTTCTTATGCCCGTGGTGGCAAGCGCCGCAATCTAAATTTTCTAAGTGAGAATCGTGCGGATTAATATCGTTTTTGTCCGTCCTTGCTGCGAGTTTTTCGTAACTGACGTGGCACTTAAGGCAGCCGTCCGTATTCACGGCTTTCGGGGGCATCGTGGTATGGCAGGATTCGCACTTCAAACCGCGCTCAACGTGCCGATCGGCCAGCATTTTGTCTGCAGCCCAAGCACCCTGAACTGATAAGAGTGCTAGGGAAACTACGATCAGTAACTTCTTCATCGGAAAATCCTTTTTCTTATTGCCGGAGACCGGCGCCTGTCAGCGCCGGCGTTATTTTGTTATGACCAGGGGGTTTCGTTGGCTACGGTTCTGCCGGCGATTCTTCCGAATACGCATGCTTCGGAGTTGTTCGTGGCTCCTTGATAGATGTGCCCCCACATAGAACCCAATTCACCGGCGCTGTAGAGGCGAGCGATCGGTTTGCCGAACGGATCGAGAACCTGACCGAGTTTATTGCGGCGCGGACCACCCTGGGTGTTCAGAATTGTCGGATAGAGCTCGGCAGCGTAGTAAGGACCATCGCCGATCGGACGAGAGATCACCGGTACTTCACGGCCTTCGAATGCAACCTTGCCTTTCTTCTCTAGAGGACGACCGAAATCTTTGTCGGCACCGGCGTTGATCTGGCTGTTCCATCTGTTAACGGTTTCGACCAGGTTTTCTGCCGGAACATTGATCTTCTTAGCCAGTTCTTCGATGGTCGGAGCAGAAACGATCACGCCTTTTTCAATTTCAGCGGAGTTGTCCTTGCTCCACTTGTAGTTTTCTCTGTTCAAGGCATAACCGGAAGTCGCACCGCCGATGATCGGGCCTCTGACTCGGGCAGCTTCATCAAAGACGACAAAGCACGGGATGCGCGGATAACGATGTTTGATCGGATCCAAGACATTTACTCCGTAGATGCAAGTGTGGTTGTCCATCTTTTCATTAGCAAATCTCTTGCCGTCCTGATCAACGTAGATGTAGGAAGGAGCGAGCATGTTGATCTGCAGAGCGGTCTTAAGACCCGGGACGACCAAGCCGAGCGGGCAAGACAAAGCGTTCATATGCCAAAGGTCGGCACCGGCAGCCTGAGCCATTCTGACGCCGTCACCTGTGTTTCCGGGGTGGCCCAAGCGATGGAACTTCTGACCCATCGTATGGTTGGACAGCATGTTGTCGTCGAATTCGTAGCCGCCTGTAGCCAGCACTACGCCGCGGCGAGCCTTAACAGCCTGTTTCTTGCCGTCGATTTCAACCCAAACGCCGAGAACTTCGTCGTTCTGAGTGATCAGCTGCAAGCCGCGTGCGTTGTAAACAACGGGAACCTTACGGACGGTTTCAACAGCGTAGCGGTAGTTGTTGAAGAGCATGTCGCCGCCGCGAGTTTTCTGTCCTTTCGGAGTGCGGAAACGCCATTTATCGATAGCGTCGGATTCAGGAATGTTCTGGAAACCGGCGTGACCATAAATGTAAACCTTCTGGTCCGGGGCCAGGGAAAGGAGGAAGTCTTTGGACTTCATCGCTTCGTCAACGAAAGCTTCCAGCAGTTCCTGGTCTTTCTGAGAGTTGGCAAAGTCGTAAGTCTTTGCAAGGTAAGTAATAGCGCGTTCACGGTTATTCGGAATCATCATGCCGCCGGAGGAAACAGCTATGTTGCCGCCGCCCTGAGCCGTTTTTTCAAAGATGACAACATCTGCACCGGCATCCTTTGCCGTGATGGCAGCAGAAGCGCCTGCACCGCCGTAACCGAGAATGACAACATCAGCTTCGCGGTCCCATTTTGCGGGAAGGTCAGCCTGAGGTTTTGCAGAAGCCTGGGAAACGACTCCGCCTGCAGCGGCTGTCGCAAGAAGGCCCTTGAGGAACGTGCGTTTTGTGACTTGCATTTGAGTTCTCCTATCGTTGGATTTGAGTTTTTGGTTTTAGTAACCGACAGGAGCATTTTTGCCTGTTCCACTACCTAGTATCTTGTAACATTAATTAGTTCGTTTTTATGAGGTGATAAAATGAAGCAAACAGGAGCTTCGTTAT
>OGTL01001175.1_pt1 | contig 24182 bp, 17 predicted proteins | sample 1553601 | NCBI WGS metagenome assembly OGTL01 (sample SAMEA2580112, study PRJEB22360) | human gut metagenome | biome: human gut; feature: human-associated habitat; material: faeces | place: Denmark | collected 2008/2010 | reverse complement strand
AGTGCCCACGAGACGCAAAGCTTTTCTACGGAATTACGGAAAACAAAAAAAGTGCCAACAAACACTTGACACAAACAAACCTAAAAAACTATCACCGAATCCTCCCCAAATATGTTATAATACTCTTAAAAACAAATTTAGGAGCAGCCATATGCTAACAGTTATTATGATTCTGCTTGGGATAGCAGTCCTTTTACTACTGGATGGTATTCTGGAAAATTATTTTCCAATAGCGAAAGAGTATCACATACAATCAAAAAAAATCAAAGAAGATAAAACAGCACTCCTGCTTACGGATTTGCATGCCTGCTGCCGAGGGCGCAAAAAAGATAAATATGTGCAGATGATACAGAGACAGAATCCCGATATGCTTTTAATTGCGGGGGATATGACGGTGAAAAATGGAAAACATACGGAGAGTGTGACAGCGTTTTTGAAAGAAATCGTTTCCGTGGCACCTATTTTTTATGCACCCGGCAATCATGAAATTCGTATGCCGGAGTATGAAGTGTATCAGCAGAACTTAAAACAAATGGGAATAAAATATCTAAAAAATGAGGCAGTGTCTTGTGGTGAAATTAATATTTATGGACTTGACTTGCCGGAATACTGGTATCATAAAGTTTGGCAAAAGAGAGAATTTTCCAAAGAGGAAGTAGAAAAACTGTTAGGCAGTGTAAAGGAAGATAAATTTTCAATTCTGCTTGCACACAATCCGGAATATTTTAAAAGTTATGCGAAATGGGGAGCTGACCTTACGGTAAGCGGACATATCCATGGTGGCATTATGAGGCTGCCGTTGATTGGCGGTGTGATTTCGCCGAGCCTTCGACTTTTTCCAAAGTATGATTCCGGTGAGTTTGAGGAAAACGGGAAAAAGATGATACTCAGCCGAGGGATGGGACTTCACCATATTAAACTTCGTTTTTTTAACCGTCCGGAGATAAGCGTCATAAAAATCACTTGCCAAGATAAGTCTAAATAGGGTATTATAGATAGGTAACGCTAAAAAAAGTGTACATTTGCTAAGGGGGCAAAATAGATGGAACTGCAAGTAAAGTTAGAAGTGTTTGATGGTCCGTTGGACTTACTTCTTCACTTGATTGAAAAGAATAAAGTAGATATTTTCGACATTCCGATTGTTCTCATTACGGAGCAGTATCTTGATTATGTCAGAAAAATGGACACCAAAGATATGGACGTCATGAGCGAGTTCCTTGTGATGGCGGCGACGCTTGTAAAAATCAAATCCAAGATGCTTTTACCTGCAGAAGAAGAGGAACAGGAAGAGGAAGAAGATCCAAGACAAGAACTTGTGGAACGGCTCTTAGAATATAAAATGTACAAATATGCATCCTTTGAATTAAAGGACAGACAGGTAGATGCCGGAAAAGTTTTTTTTAAAGAACCTTCGATTCCGGACGAGATAAAAAACTATAAAGATGAAGTCGATTATGAGGAATTGCTTTCCGATGTAACGCTTCGCAAACTGCAAACCATTTTTGATTCCGTGATGCAGAAGCAGGTGGACAAAATCGACCCAATCCGAAGTGAGTTTGGCAAGATTGAAAAAGAAGAAATTAACATAGAAGACCACATGATTTTTTTGGAGGAATATGCGATGCTGCATAAAAAATTCAGCTTTCGTAAAGTGCTGGAAAACGGCTCCGGAAAAAGTTATGTGATTGTCACATTTCTAGGTATATTGGAAATGATGAAAACCGGGAAGTTTACGATTGAACAGGACAAGCTGTTTGATGATATTATCATTACATATAATCCCGGCAAGGAGCAGGAGGAAGAATCGTGAATATAAAAAAGTTAGAAGCTGTTGTGGAGGCAATATTATTTTCCATGGGAGAGGCTGTCGAAATTGAGCGTTTGGCTGCTGCCGTAGACCATGACGAGGATACGGTGCGAAAAATTATCCGCAGTATGATGACCAGATACGATGAAGAAGACAGAGGAATTCATCTCATTGAGTTAGATGGCTCTTTCCAGTTGTGTACAAAGCCGGAAATGTATGAGTATCTGATTAAGGTGGCTCATATTCCGAAAAAACATGTTTTGACGGATGTGCTTTTGGAAACGTTATCCATTGTTGCCTATAAGCAGCCGATTACCCGATTGGAAATTGAAAAAATCCGCGGGGTATCGTGCAGTCATGCAGTGAATAAATTAGTAGAATATGGCTTGATTGCAGAAGCCGGAAGACTGGATGCACCGGGAAAGCCAATTTTGTTTGGCACGACAGAAGAATTCCTTCGCTACTTCAGCTTGGAATCACTGGATGATCTGCCAATCTTGAATCAGGAAACAATCGAGACTTTTAAGGATGAAGCGGAAAAAGAAGTGATGCAGGAACTCGAAGAAGAACAAGGTGAATAAACGTTTTTCGGTTATTTGCTGCTTATTGAAAAATTTTTCTTGCGTTTTTACTTTTCCTGTTATATAATGTGAAAAGACAAAGGCGTCAAAAGAGTATTGAACTATACTCTTTTGACGCCTTTTGTAGTCAAAAAATATTTTTGACAGACGGGAACACGAGTGACTATTCCATACGTCAAATACAAGGAGGAATTTCGATGAGTGAATATGTAGAAGAATGTAAACGGAAACCGATTGGCTTGTATGACCCTCGGTTTGAACATGATAACTGCGGTATTGGCGCAATTGTCAATATTAAAGGAAAGAAAACGCATAGTACCGTAAAAAATGCGTTAGAGATTGTTGCCAATCTTGAACACCGCGCAGGAAAAGACGGCGAAGGAAAAACAGGAGATGGTGTTGGTATTCTCTTACAGATTTCTCATAAGTTTTTCAGTAAAGTGGCAGAAAAGCTTGGTATTGACATCGGAGGAGAGCGTGAATATGGTGTCGGTATGTTCTTTTTCCCACAGGATGAGTTAAAAAGAAATCAGGCAAAGAAAATGTTTGAAAACATCATTGCCAAAGAGGGAATGGAATTTCTTGCATGGCGTGAAGTACCGATTGCACCGGATATTCTTGGAAAACGTGCCGTGGAATGTATGCCGTATATCATGCAGTGTTTCGTAAAGAAACCAAAGAAAGTTGAAAAGGGACTGGATTTTGACCGTAAATTATACATTGCAAGACGTGTCTTTGAGCAGTCCAACGAAAATACTTATGTGGTTTCACTTTCTTCCCGTACAATTGTATATAAAGGAATGTTTTTGGTTTCGCAGCTTCGCTTATTCTTCGATGATTTGCAGGATGTCGATTATGAATCCGCGATTGCGATTGTACATTCCCGTTTCTCGACAAACACACAGCCGAGCTGGCAGCGTGCTCATCCAAACCGATTTATTGTACACAACGGTGAGATTAACACCATTCTTGGTAATGCAGATAAGATGCTTGCCCGTGAGGAAACGATGGAATCCGAGCAGTTAAAAGGAGAACTTCACAAAGTACTTCCGGTTATCAATGCTAGCGGTTCAGACTCAGCAATGCTTGATAATACACTGGAATTTCTGGTAATGAGTGGTATGGAACTGCCACTTGCCGTAATGATTACAATTCCGGAGCCTTGGGCAAACAACCGTTATATCAGTGAAAAGAAAAAAGACTTTTATCAATATTATGCAACGATGATGGAGCCATGGGATGGCCCGGCCTCCATTTTGTTCTCAGATGGCGATTTGGTTGGTGCCGTGCTTGACCGAAACGGTCTGCGTCCTTCCCGTTATTATATTACGGATGAGGATGAATTGATTCTTTCTTCCGAGGTCGGTGTTATGCCAATCAGTGAAGAACATGTCATTAAAAAGGACCGTTTAAGACCGGGCAAAATGCTTTTGGTTGATACGGTAAAAGGAGAATTGGTGGATGATGATGTTTTGAAAGAGACATATGCATCCCGCCGTCCTTATGGTGAGTGGTTAGACAGCAATCTGGTAGAATTAAAAGACATTCACATTCCGAACCACCGCGTGGAGCACTACAGCAATGAGGAGCGGAGAAAACTTCAGAAAGCATTCGGTTACACATATGAAGAAGTGAAAAATTCCATTCTTCCAATGGCTCAAAATGGTGGCGAGCCGATTGCAGCCATGGGACATGACACACCGCTTCCGATGCTTAGCAAACAGCCACAGCCGTTGTTTAACTATTTCAGACAGCGTTTCGCACAGGTAACAAACCCACCAATTGATGCGATTCGTGAGGAAGTAGTAACATCAACTTCAACTTATATTGGCGAGGACGGAAACCTGTTACATGAGCAGCCGGAAAACTGCCGTGTACTTCGTATTAAGAATCCGATTTTGACCGATACAGATTTGTTGAAAATTAAAAACATGGATGTGCCGGGATTCAAAGTTGGTGTTATTCCGATTACTTATTATAAAAATACTTCTTTGAAAAAGGCAATTGACCGACTGTTTTTGGAAGCAGACAGAGCTTACAAAGATGGTGTTAATGTGTTGATTCTTTCAGACCGTGGTGTCGATGAAAACCATGTGGCAATTCCTTCTTTGTTGGCGGTATCCGCAATGCAGCAGCATTTGGTTCGCACAAAGAAAAGAACAAGTGTTGCCATGATTTTAGAGAGTGCAGAGCCAAGAGAAGTTCATCACTTTGCCACCTTATTAGGTTATGGTGCCTGTGCCGTAAACCCATATCTGGCACTGGATACCATCAAACGCCTGATTGACTGCAACATGCTTGACAAAGATTACTATGCTGCTGTGGATGATTACAATTCAGCCATCCTTCACGGTATCGTAAAAATTGCATCAAAGATGGGTATCTCAACAATTCAGTCTTATCAGGGATCCAAGATTTTTGAGGCGATTGGCATTTCCAAGGAAGTGACAGATGTGTACTTCACCGACACAGTATCCAGAATCGGTGGTATTTCGCTTCAGGATATTGAGACACAGGTAGAAAATCTTCATACACGTGCCTTTGACCCATTGGATCTTGGTAACGATACAACACTAGACAGTCTGGGTATGCACAAGTCGCGCAGTGGAAAAGAAGATCATCTTTATAATCCAAAGACGATTCATCTTTTACAGCAGGCAACTTGGCAGAAAGACTATAAATTATTTAAAGAATATTCAAGAGAAATTGATAATGAAGACCGCTTCATGAATTTGAGAAGCTTGTTAGACTTCAAATTCCCGAAGAAGGGAATTTCGCTTTCACAGGTTGAGCCGGTTGACAGCATTGTCAAACGATTCAAAACCGGTGCGATGTCTTATGGTTCCATTTCTCAGGAAGCACATGAGACATTAGCGATTGCGATGAACCGCTTACACGGTAAATCTAACAGTGGTGAGGGCGGTGAGAGTTTAGAGCGTCTATCCATTGGAAAAGACGGTTTGAACCGCTGCTCCGCAATTAAACAGGTGGCAAGCGGACGATTTGGTGTCACTTCTCATTATTTAGTAAGTGCAAAAGAAATTCAGATTAAGATGGCACAGGGAGCAAAACCGGGTGAAGGCGGACATCTGCCGGGTGGAAAAGTTTATCCTTGGATTGCAAAAACCAGACTTTCAACACCGGGTGTATCCCTTATTTCCCCGCCGCCTCATCATGATATTTACTCGATTGAGGATTTGGCACAGTTGATTTATGATTTGAAATGTGCAAATACCAATGCCAGAATTTCCGTAAAACTGGTATCGGAGGCGGGTGTTGGTACAGTCGCTGCCGGCGTAGCAAAAGCCGGTGCAGGCGTCATCTTGATTTCCGGTTACGATGGTGGTACCGGTGCAGCTCCGGCAAGTTCGATTCACAATGCAGGACTCCCTTGGGAACTTGGTCTTGCCGAGACACACCAGACACTGATGATGAATGGACTCCGCTCAAAAGTTGTGATTGAGACAGATGGTAAACTGATGACCGGCCGTGATGTTATGGTAGCAGCATTGCTTGGTGCTGAAGAGTATGGTTTTGCAACCGCACCGCTTGTTACGATGGGATGCGTGATGATGCGTGTATGTAATCTGGATACCTGCCCGGTTGGTGTGGCAACCCAGAATCCGGAACTGAGAAAACGATTCAAAGGAAAACCGGAGTACGTTGAAAACTTCATGCGTTTTATCGCAGAAGAAGTTCGCGAGCTGATGGCAAAACTTGGTGTAAGACAGCTCGATGAGTTAATTGGACGTACGGATTTATTGAAAGTGCGTGATGACATTCAGGATGATGAGAGAACGAAGAAACTGGATTTGTCCGCAATTATTGATAATCCATTTGCAAAAGATAAAAAACATTTATATAATCCGAAAGATGCGTATGATTTTAAATTGTCAAAGACCATGGATGAGAAAGTATTCTTAAAGAAATTTAAGCATGCGCTGGAAACCGGAGAAAAGACAAAAATTAGTGCAAGAATCAGCAATGTGGATCGTGCACTTGGTACAATTCTTGGTTCTGAAATCACAAAGAACTTAGGAGACGATGTACCGGCCGATACCTTTACGGTAGAATGTATCGGAAGCGGCGGACAAAGTTTTGGTGCCTTTATTCCAAAAGGACTTACGCTGACATTGGAAGGTGACAGCAACGATTACTTCGGAAAAGGACTTTCCGGTGGTAAACTGGTTGTCTTTCCACCGGAAAATGTACAGTACAAAGCAGAAGATAACATTATCATCGGTAACGTTGCTTTGTATGGTGCGACAAGTGGTGAGGCTTATATCAACGGTATGGCAGGCGAGCGTTTCTGTGTCAGAAACTCTGGTGCACACGCTGTTGTAGAAGGTGTTGGCGACCACGGCTGTGAATATATGACAGGCGGCTGTGTCGTTGTCTTAGGTCCGACCGGAAAGAACTTTGCAGCCGGCATGAGCGGTGGTATCGCTTATGTACTGGATGAAAATAGTGACTTGTATCTCAAACTGAATAAAGAGCTGGTATCATCCAATGCAGTAACGGATAAATACGACGTTATGCAGTTGAAAGATATGATTCGTGAGCATGTAGAAGCAACCGATTCGGAGCGTGGTAAAGAAATTTTAGCAAACTTTAGTGAGTACCTGCCAAAATTCAAAAAAATCATTCCTCATGATTATCAGGCAATGTTACAGGCAATTGCCCAGATGGAAGAAAAGGGACTGAGTAACGAGCAGGCACAGATTGAAGCATTTTACCAGTTGAAAAAAGCACGCTAAGATTTTTTGAAAACGAAGAAAGAAAGGATGATTACAATGGGTAAACCAACTGGATTTATGGAATATAAACGAGAGAATAACCTTGAGATAAAGCCACTTGAACGCATTAAAAATTTCAATGAATTTCATGTGCCGATGAGCGAAGAGGAGCGCAGTGTGCAGGCATCCAGATGTATGGACTGTGGTGTTCCGTTTTGTCAATCGGGCATGATGATTGGCGGTATGGCAAGCGGCTGTCCGTTAAACAACTTAATTCCTGAGTGGAATGATATGGTTTATCGTAACGGATATGAACAGGCACTTGGCAGACTGCTTAAGACAAATAATTTTCCGGAATTTACTTCCCGTGTCTGCCCATCTCCTTGTGAGGCTGCATGTACCTGTGGATTAAATGATTCACCGGTAACGATTAAGGAAAATGAAAATGCCATTATCGAATATGGTTATGAACACGGATTGATGGGACCAAAACCTCCGAAAGTCCGTACCGGCAAAAAAGTAGCGATTGTAGGTTCCGGCCCATCCGGACTTGCGGCTGCTGACCAGTTGAATAAACGTGGACACAGCGTGACCGTATTTGAACGCGAGGATTATCCGGGCGGACTTTTGATGTATGGAATCCCGAATATGAAACTTGACAAATCGGTAATAGAACGTAAAATAGAAGTAATGAAAGCAGAAGGGGTTGTTTTCCGTACCGGTGTGAATGTCGGTGTGGATGTAAAAGCCGATGAGTTGAAAAAAGAATTTGACCGCGTCATTTTGACTTGTGGCGCTTCAAACCCTCGTAACATCAATGCTCCCGGCAGAGATGCCAAAGGTATTTATTTTGCCGTTGATTATTTGAAACGAGTAACCAAGCATTTACGCAATCCGCAGTATACGGATTATATCAATGCCAAAGATAAAAATGTACTCGTTATCGGAGGCGGTGATACCGGAAATGACTGCGTTGGTTCCTCCATTCGTCAGGGGGCTAAAAGTGTCGTTCAGCTGGAAATGATGCCAAAACCGCCGGTTTGCCGTTTGGCAAGCAATCCTTGGCCGGAGTGGCCGAAAATTCTTAAGACCGATTACGGTCAGCAGGAAGCAATCGCTGTCTTTGGCAGTGACCCGCGAATCTATGAGACCACGGTAAAAGAATTTATCAAGGATAATAAAGGTGATTTGAAACAGGTTAAAATCGTGAAACTGAACTGGCAGAAAGATGAAAAGACCGGACGGATGCAGATGAGCGAAATTCCGGGAAGTGAACAGATTTTAGATGTTGACCTCGTCTTTATTGCGGCAGGATTTTTAGGCTCCGAGGAGTATGTTACAAAAGAATTTGCCGTAAAATGTATGGACCGCACAAATGTGCAGACGAAGCAGGGCGAATACAGCACCAGTCAGAAAGGAATCTTTACAGCGGGTGATATGCACCGAGGACAGTCCTTGGTTGTCTGGGCAATCCGCGAGGGAAGAGAGGCAGCCCGTGAAGTTGATAAAGATTTGATGGGTTATACCAACCTCAATTAAAGGGTACAATTATCCGGTGGCAGAGGACTGCTGCCGGATTTCATATGGAAAGGAGAATAAACTATGTCGCATTACACAAAGGAAGATATCATTCGTATTGTAGAAGAGGAGGATGTAGAATTTATCCGTCTGCAATTTGTGGATATTTTTGGAATTTTGAAAAACATGGCAGTAACAGCCAAACAGTTGGACTCTATTTTGAATAACCGATGTACGTTTGATGCCGCTGCAATTAATGGGTTTGATACGATGCATGTGGATGAACTTGTTTTAGTTCCGGATTTGGATACTTTTACAATCTTCCCTTGGAGACCGCAGAGAGGCCGTGTAGCACGTTTTATTTGTGATGTGCGTCATACGGATGGAACTCCTTTCATGGGAGATTCTCGTTATATTTTAAAACAAGTAATCGAGGAAGCGGCAAAAGACGGCTATACGTTAAATGTCGGACCGGAATCGGAATTTTTCCTCTTTGATATGTCGGAAGATGGACAGCCAACGACAAATACCAGTGAAAAAGGTGGATTTTTTGACATCGGACCGGTGGATGCCGGAGAAAATGCAAGACGTGATATCGTGCTTTCACTGTCCGAGATGGGATTTGAGATGGAATCTTCGTATCACTCCAATGAAGTATGCCAGCATCATATCGATTTCAAATTTGATGATGGAATTCAGACAGCCGATAATATTATGACATTTAAACTTACCGTTCGTACCGTAGCAAAGAGACATGGACTTCATGCTACGTTTATGCCAAAGCCAAATTATGGGAAAAAAGGTTCTGCGATGTTCTTTAACATGTTCTTGAGCAAAGATGGTGAGAACATTTTCAGTGACCCGGATGAAGAGTATGGTCTGAGCAAAACAGCATACTATTTCATGGGTGGAATTATGCGCCATATTAAAGGGCTTACTTTAATTAACAATCCGATTATCAATTCTTATAAACGTTTGGTGCCGGGATACAATGCACCGGTTAATATTACATGGTCACGTAAAAACCGTACTCCGCTTATGCGTATGACAAGTACCGGTGAGATGGGACCGCGTGTAGCATTGAGAAGTCCGGATGGCTCCTGTAATCCATATTTGGTTTTAGCAGGATGTTTAGCTGCCGGATTAGATGGCATCCGCAATAAAATCGAGCCACCAACCTGTATTGATGATTTAGAGGAGGCACAGGAATTTGATATTCTGCCAAGAACTTTGATTGAAGCGGTACAGGCATTTGAAAAAGACGAATTTTTCCATAAAGTATATGGAGAAGAGTTGTCACGCATAATCATCCAGAAGAAAAAACAGGAATGGGATGAATTTTGCGAACAAGTAACCGCATGGGAAGTTGAGAAGTATCTGGACCGAATTTAGTCCGGATACCGCTTATTTTGATACTTTTCTACGGGGAGGTGTGAACGATTCTGCGCATTATAGTAGCGTTTCCTAAGCTGGATGATGCGAAAAAAATAAAAAATGTTTTGAATCGGAGCGGATATGATGATATACTAGCATTTAATAGTGCATCGCAAGTGATTGCAGCCGCCAATGAATGTGACGGCGGTATTGTGTTGTGCGGATATCGTTTAACAGACATGCATTACAGTGAATTGTATGGCTATCTGCCGCGGGAATTTCAGATGCTTTTGGTAGCATCGCCTGCCAAATTGCAGGAATGCTCAATTGGCAGCATTATGTGTTTGTCTATGCCGATTCATTCGCATGAATTAGTAAGTACCATTGAAACAATGGCAATGGAACTTTACGCAGCGGAGAAAAGGAAGAGAAGATACCAGCCAAGGAAACGATCCGAAAAAGAACAAAAATCAATTGATGATGCCAAGGCTCTTCTGATGGAGCGAAACCATTTGTCTGAAGAAGAAGCCCATAAATATATCCAGAAACTTAGTATGGACAGCGGAAACAATCTTGTGGAAACTGCGGAGATGATTCTGGCATTCGATTAAAGGAGGATAACATGAACGCATATCTGATACTGGAAGACGGAACTGTGTTTACCGGAAAAAGCATAGGCAGTAAAAAAGAAGTCATTAGCGAAATTGTTTTTAATACGTCAATGACAGGATATCTTGAAGTGCTCACGGACCCAAGTTATGCCGGACAGGCAGTAGTAATGACCTATCCGTTAATTGGTAATTATGGTATTTGTAATCAAGACAAAGAGGCGAAAAAGTCAAATACCGATGCTTTTATTGTAAGAGAACTGGCAAGACTTGGAAGCAACTTCAGAAAAGAAGAAAGTATTCAGCAGTTTCTTGTAGAGCAGGACATTCCGGGAATTGAAGGAATTGATACAAGAGCCCTCACCAAACGACTCAGAGAAAAAGGAACAATGAATGGCATGATTACCACAGAAAAACCTGAGGATTTATCTGCCGTTCTTGAAAAAATTAAAAAATATTCCGTTCGCGGTGTAGTTGACAAAGTAACTACAAAGGAAATTGTTTCCTATAAACCGGGCGATTTAGATACCGATAGCAACATTTCTATTACAAAGAAGGTTGCTATTCTTGACGTTGGAACGAAATTTAACATTGCCAGATGTTTGTTGAAACGTGGCTGTGAAGTTACAATTTACCCGGCAAAAACGAAAGCAGAAACGATTCTTGCTTCCCATCCGGACGGCATTATGCTGACGAATGGACCGGGGGATCCGAAAGAATGCACAGAAGTCATTGAAGAGTTGAAAAAACTGTATGCATCGGATATTCCGATTTTTGCAATTTGCTTGGGACACCAGTTAATGGCACTTGCCTGTGGCTGTGACACGGAGAAAATGAAGTATGGCCACCGCGGAGCAAATCATCCGGTCAAGGACTTAAAAACCGGACGCGTATACATTTCTTCCCAGAATCATGGCTACATGGTAAAAGAATCTTCGGTGCCAAAAGAGATTGCCGAGGTTGCCTTTGTAAATGTCAACGATGGCACAGTCGAGGGACTTCGTTATTTACAGAAAAATATTTTCACGGTTCAGTTTCATCCGGAAGCTTGTGCCGGACCGAAGGATTCGGAAGTTTTGTTTGATGAATTTATCAAGATGATGGAAGAGTAAGGAGGATACATACAATGCCAAAAATGGATGAAATCAAAAAAGTTTTAGTAATCGGTTCAGGCCCAATCGTTATTGGACAGGCTGCCGAATTTGATTATGCCGGTACGCAGGCTTGTCGTTCTCTGAAAGAAGAAGGAATGGAAGTAGTGCTTATTAATTCCAATCCTGCTACCATTATGACCGATAAAGATATTGCTGACCGTGTTTACATTGAGCCATTGACCGTTGAAGTGGTTCAGAAACTGATTCGCAAGGAAAGACCGGACAGCGTGCTCCCAACACTGGGTGGACAGGCTGCGTTAAATATTGCGATGGAATTAGAGGAATCCGGCTTTTTAAAGCAGGAAAATGTTCGTCTGATTGGTACGACTGCACAGACAATTAAGCGTGCAGAAGACCGTTTGGAATTTAAAGAGACAATGGAAAAAATCCACGAGCCGATTGCTGCAAGTATTGTCGTGGAACATGTGGATGATGCGATTTTGTTTGCCAACGAAATCGGTTATCCGGTTGTTATCCGCCCGGCATATACCCTTGGCGGAAGCGGCGGCGGTATCGCACATAACGAAGAAGAGCTGCACGATATCTGCTCCAATGGTCTTCGTCTGAGCCGTGTCGGACAGTGTTTGATTGAGCGCTGCATCGCCGGATGGAAAGAGATTGAGTATGAGGTAATGCGTGATGCGGCAGGAAACTGTATTACGGTTTGTAACATGGAAAATATTGACCCGGTTGGTGTGCATACCGGTGACAGTATTGTAGTAGCACCGTCTCAGACATTAGGTGACAAAGAGTATCAGATGCTTCGTACTTCAGCATTAAATATTATTACAGAACTTGGTATTACCGGTGGATGTAATGTGCAGTTTGCACTTCATCCGGACAGTTTTGAATACTGTGTTATCGAGGTAAACCCTCGTGTCAGCCGTTCTTCCGCACTTGCTTCTAAGGCGACCGGATATCCGATTGCAAAAGTAGCAGCAAAGATTGCGTTAGGATATACACTGGATGAAATTCCAAATGCTATTACGAAGAAAACCTTTGCAAGTTTTGAGCCGGCACTGGATTACTGTGTTGTAAAAATTCCGAGACTGCCATTTGATAAATTTATCAAGGCAAAACGTACTTTGACGACACAGATGAAAGCAACCGGAGAGGTTATGAGTATCTGTGATAACTTTGAAGGTGCGTTGATGAAAGCACTCCGTTCACTGGAGCAGCACATTGACAGTCTGGATATCGGGCGTTACAGTGACCGCTCCAAAGAAGAACTGCTAGAGCGTATCCACATTGTTGATGACCGCCGTATCTTTATTATTGCCGAGCTGATTCGCAAGGGTGCTACCTATGAAGAAATTCATGACATTACAAAAATCGATTTGTGGTTCATTGATAAAATTGCCCATCTGGTAGAGATGGAACAGACTTTGAAAAACGAAACATTGACACCGGAAATTTTGGCAGAAGCAAAACGAATGGAATTCCCGGATGTTGTTATTGCTAACTATACCGGCATGACAGAGCGTGAGATTCACGATATGCGCCATGAAAATGGAATCGTTGCTTCGTTTAAGATGGTTGATACCTGTGCGGCTGAGTTTGAGGCAAGTACGCCATATTATTACAGCGTGTTTGGCAGCGAAACGGAAGTTTCCAAAGATAAGGACAGAAAACGAATCATGGTTCTTGGTTCCGGTCCAATCCGAATCGGTCAGGGTATCGAGTTTGACTTCTGTTCGGTTCACAGTGTGTGGTCACTGGCACAGAGCGGCTATGAGACAATTATTGTAAATAACAATCCGGAGACGGTAAGTACGGACTTTGATGTGGCAGATAAATTGTATTTTGAGCCATTGACACCGGAAGATGTAGAAAATATCGTGGATATTGAGAAACCGGATGGTGCGGTTGTTCAGTTTGGTGGACAGACAGCAATCAAACTGACAGAAGCACTTCTCAAAATGGGAGTTCCGATTTTGGGAACAAGTGCAGAGAATGTAGATGCGGCCGAAGACCGTGAGCTGTTTGATGAAATCTTAGAGCAGTGTAAGATTCCGAGACCGGCAGGAAAAACTGTATTTACAACAGAAGAGGCATTAGCGGCAGCAAATGAACTTGGGTATCCGGTTCTTGTCCGCCCATCTTATGTACTTGGTGGACAGGGCATGCAGATTGCGATTAATGATGATGATATTCGTGAATTTATGTCAATTATCAACCGCCATGTGCAGGAACATCCAATTCTTGTTGATAAATACCTTATGGGTAAAGAGGTTGAGGTTGATGCGGTATGTGATGGCGAGAATATTCTGATTCCTGGTATTATGGAACACGTAGAGCGTGCCGGTATTCATTCCGGTGACAGTATCTCGGTTTATCCTGCCATGAGCATTAAACCTGAAGTTCAGGAAGTTTTAGTCGATTACACAGCAAAACTTGCAAAATCCCTTCATGTAATTGGCTTGATTAACATTCAGTTTATTGTTTATAACGATGAAGTTTTTGTTATTGAAGTAAATCCTCGTTCGTCAAGAACGGTACCATATATCAGCAAAGTAACCGGAATTCCGATTGTGAAACTGGCTTCCCGCGTAATCCTCGGTGAAAAAATCACGGATATGGGTTATACACCGGGACTTGCGAAAAAATCGGATTACATCGCAATTAAGATGCCGGTATTCTCCTTTGAGAAACTGCGCGGTGCAGAAATCAGCTTAGGACCTGAGATGAAGTCAACCGGTGAGTGCTTAGGTATCGCAAAAACATTTAATGAGGCACTTCACAAAGCCTTTATGGGAGCCGGAATCAATCTTCCGAAATACAAGAAGATGATTCTTACGGTAAATGATAACTCGAAAGACGAAGCAATTTCCGTTGCCAGACGTTTCCAGGCACTTGGCTATGAAATCTATGCGACACGCGGAACGGCTAAGTTCTTAGGCGAGAATGGCGTTTCGGTTATCGGTGTCAACAAGATTGAGCAGGAATCCCCGACACTGATGGATTTGCTGCTTGGTCATGAGATTGATTTGGTAATTGATATTCCAAAACAGGGTGAACATTCCCACGATGGTTTCCTCATCCGCCGTACTTCTATTGAGACCGGTGTTACCTGTCTGACTTCTTTAGATACGGCAAATGCACTTTTGACTGCGTTAGAGGATTCTGAGAAAAATGAATTGACATTAGTAGATATTGCTACGATTGACACGAAATAAAGGTTTACAACGAACTTAAATTGTGTTATGATAGCAAATAGCCATTACTCAGATTGCGGAAACTCCGACCGGATCTTAGTAAATGGTGATAAGAAAATATTTAGGAGGTATGTCACAATGATGACTACAGAAAAGAAAAAAGAAATTATTGCAGCTTATGGAAGAACACCGGATGATACAGGTTCACCGGAAGTTCAGGTAGCGCTTCTTACTGAGCGTATCAATACTTTGACAGAGCACTTGAAAGAGAATAAGAAAGATCATCATTCTCGTCGTGGTATGTACAAAATGATTGGTAAGAGAAGAGGCCTTTTGGATTATCTGAAGAAGACAGATTTGGAAGGTTATCGTGCGCTGATTGAAAAACTTGGTTTGCGTAAATAATTTGTATGAGTTGAGTGCTTTCGTCAAATGGATACTGTTTGATTGAAGGCACTCTTTCTATGAAAAAAATTTTTCTTAAAAAGGTGAGAAAATGAAACGAAATCGCAGTCAGGCTATGGTTTGCCGGGATGGCAAATTACTGCTTGTAGAACACAGAATGAAAGGAAGAGATTTCTTTAATCTGCCAGGCGGCGGCATTGAGGAAAATGAGACACCGGAAGAAGCAGCTTTACGTGAGTTAAACGAAGAAGCAGGCGTAAGTGGAAGAATTGTGCGTCCGCTTGCCATTGAATACAAACCGGATTTGGAAAGCCGGATTTTTACATTTTTGGTAGAAATCCCGGATGATGCGGTTCCGCACAAGGGAATTGACCCGGAATTATCGGAGTCCGAACAGACAATTATTGGTGTGGCATGGCGTACGTTAGAAGAGATTGCGGAGCGTGACCGTGCGTACTTATTTGGAGCCGGTCTGATGCGTGTGCCGATGTTTCACGATGAGGTTTTAAAGTGGCCCGATGACGCTATTAGTTATCCGGAATAAGGAAAGTTGCTTTTTTTGCAAAGATTGTGTATAATAAATTTTGTATGTAAATTGAGATGACACCGAGACTTCTGAAAAGCTCATTGATACAGTGGTTTTTTCAGTGGTTTCGGCATCTCGAAATAAAAATAAAGGAGAAAAAGTATGTACAAGACATTTTCAATGGAGCTTGCAGGACGTACTTTGTCAGTTGACATTGGACGTGTAGCTGCTCAGGCAAATGGCGCTGCATTTATGCGCTATGGTGATACAGTTGTCCTTTCTACGGCAACAGCATCCGAGAAACCAAGAGAGGGAATTGATTTCTTCCCATTAAGCGTAGAATATCATGAAAAGATGTATTCCATCGGAAAGATTCCGGGAGGATTTACAAGACGTGAGGGAAAACCAAGCGATAACTCAATTTTGACTTGTCGTGTAATTGACCGCCCGATGCGTCCATTGTTCCCAAAAGATTATCGAAATGATGTAACACTGGAAAACTTAGTTATGGATGTTGACCAGGATTGTGCACCGGAACTTGTTGCTATGCTTGGTTCTGCACTGGCTACCAGTATTTCAGATATTCCGTTTGATGGTCCGACCGCAGCAACACAGGTTGGTTTGGTTGACGGTGAACTTGTTTACAATCCGACAAGCGCACAGCGTGAGGTTTCTGATTTAGCACTTACTGTTGCTTCTACAAGAGATAAAGTTATCATGATTGAAGCCGGTGCAAACGAAGTTGATGAAGCTACGATGATTCAGGCAATTTATGGTGCTCATGAGTTGAATGGACAGATTATCGAGTTCTTTGACAAGATTGTTGCTGAGTGTGGTAAAGAGAAACACGAGTATGAGCATTTCGATATTCCGGAAGATATGTGGAATGACATGGTTAATTTCATTACACCGGAAGCTATGGAAGAAGCTGTATTTACTGACGTAAAACAGGTTCGTGAAGAAAATATCCGTGGTATCAAAGACCGTTTGGAAGAGCGTTATGCAGAGGAGCATGAGGACTGGATTTCCTTTATTGATGAAGCTGTTTACAAATTCCAGAAAGTTACAGTCCGCAAGATGATTCTGAAAGACCACAAACGTCCGGATGGCCGTGAGGTAAAACAGATTCGTCCACTTCATGCAGAAGTTGATGTACTTCCTACTGTACATGGTTCCGGTTTGTTCTCTCGTGGACAGACACAGGTACTGAATGTTACAACATTGGCTCCACTTTCAGAGAAACAGAAATTAGATGGTTTGGATATTACAAAGACATCCAAGAGATATATGCATCACTACAACTTCCCATCATGGTCCGTTGGTGAGACAAGACCATCCAGAGGACCGGGACGTCGTGAAATCGGACATGGTGCTTTGGCAGAGCGTGCTTTGGTTCCTGTTCTTCCTAGTGAAGAAGAGTTCCCATATGCAATCCGTACCGTATCCGAAATTTTGGAATCCAACGGTTCTACATCTCAGGGTAGTATTTGTGCATCTACATTGTCATTGATGGCTGCCGGTGTTCCGATTAAGGCACCAGTTGCTGGTATTTCCGTTGGTTTGGTAACCGGTGATACCGATGATGATTACTTGATTTTGACAGATATTCAGGGTCTTGAAGATTTCTTCGGCGATATGGACTTTAAAGTTGCCGGTACGAAAAAAGGTATTACTGCCATTCAGATGGATATTAAGATTCATGGTTTGACAAGAGAAATCGTGGAGCAGGCTATTGCAAGAACAAGAGAAGCCCGCCTTTACATCTTAGATGAGGTTATGGCAAAAGCAATTGCAGAGCCTAGAAAAGAAGTAAATGCTTACGCTCCAAAGATTAAACAGATTATGATTGACCCGGCTAAGATTGGTGAAGTTGTTGGTCAGAGAGGTAAGACAATCAACGCATTGATTGAGCGCACCGGTGTTAAAATCGACATTACCGATGATGGTGCTGTTTCCGTTTGCGGAACAGACAAAGAGGCAATGGACGAAGCACTCCGTCTCATCGAAATCATCGTAACTGATTTTGAAAAAGGTCAGATTCTTGAGGGAACAGTTGTCAGCATTAAAGACTTTGGTGCTTTCATTGAGTTTGCTCCCGGCAAAGAAGGAATGGTTCACATCTCAAATATTGCAAATCGCCGCATCAATCATGTAGAGGACGAGCTTACACTTGGTGATAAAGTGAAAGTTATCTGCCTTGGCAAAGATAAAATGGGACGTATCAGCTTTAGTATTAAGGATGTTCCGGAAGAATAAGATAAGAAGTAGTTTGAGTATTGTAAGCTGCAAGCTGGTGAAAGCCGGCTTGTGGTTTTTTACTTGTGTTACCGTTGGCATAGAGGAGAGAGTGTTTAAGATATGAAAAACAGAAGGAAAAAAATAGCAGTTTGGCTGGTTGTGGCTTTGATTATGCAATTAATATGTCCTAGTGGTTTAATAAAAAGTAATCATGCAAAAGCATTAACTTCTGATAATTTTCATGATGATGACTGGCATGGTTATAAAATGCATCCATATTCAGTTGATTTGACAGGTGAAAATACAGTATCTACTGGTAGTGCAATTGAAATATGTCAGGAGGATGTTTTTGAATCTCCGCTCATATATGAGCATTATGAATCTCTTAAATTTACCTATGAAATTGAATTTAAAGATGAAAAACTTAAAGAAAAAGAGTTGGCTGATTCAGGATTACCAGAAGACGCGTGGTACTTTGATACAGTAGAATGTTCGTTTGGATTAACCTCAAAAGATAAACTTAGACGTAAAGGTTATTCAAAAAAAATATGGGTAAACAAGACGAACCTAATATTAGCATTAGCTCATCAGGATACATATAATTATGATGATGTATTCTACAATGAGTATAGGTTAACTTTACATAATTCTTATGATGGCTCCTGGCCGTTGCAAGTGAAATCTGTTCGATTAATTTCTATACGGTTTATTCCGTATGAAAATATTGGAGTATGTGATCCTGTTCCTACGCCTTCTTATACTCCATCTTGGTTTATGCCAGAATATTGTTATAGTACACCAAGGCCACCAAAGCCGATTCTGGATGAAAATGAATTAAAAAATAGGAAAGGCAAAGACTTTTCAATTGATTTGTCGCGATATCAAACAGAGTTTACAAAATATAATTGTTGGATTGATTTGCAAGATGAGTTAAATGATTCTTGGTATTGTGCACAAGATTATTCAGAAATTAGATTGCGATATCAATTGAAATGTAAAGAATTTGACGAAAATGAATCCGATTTTTGTGAATCTAGTGATTTTTTATGCCAGAATTTGTTGATTCAAGCAGTTTGCAATTCTGCTGATTTGAATGGCTATAGTTCAAATAAAACAAATTATGTAAACAGACCTACAGCAAAATCAAAAAATTCACAAGGAGAAGTTTCTTTTGTACCTTATGTAGAAGTAGATGGAACTGAAAAGAAAATTATAGGTTTTAATTTCAGGTTGATGGACCGCAAAGGCTTTTGTTCTTGGACAAAGGAAGTTGAAAGTATAAAAATTACAGGAATTGATTTTGTTGCCAATAAGAATACGCCAACTCCGACAGTTACAGTTATGCCTACGGTTACGCCAACAATTACACCAACAATTATACCAATAAAAGACACCCAACAGATAGAGAACGAAAAGTTACCATTAAATACGCTATCTAGTACATCGGCAGAAACTGTGCTGCCAAAAGTATCAAATCTTAAATTGAATGCCGGAAAGAAAAAACAGATTAAGATTATGTGGAATACAATAAAACAGGCTGACGGTTATGAGATTTACCGTTCAACTAAAAAGAACAAGGGCTACCAAAAGCTAGCAGATGGTTTCAAGAATAAATGCAGTTTTACAGATTCAAAAATAAAGTATGCAAAAAACTATTATTATAAAGTGCGTGCTTACTGCATAAGCGGGAAAAATTATCAGTATGGTGTTTTTTCGGATGTAAAGAAACTGATGTTGAAACGAAAAGCACCGGCATTTAAGCTAAAAAGGAAAATAACAACGGATGGAATCCATTATATAAGTATTCGGTTAAAATCATGTTCTGACCCATATTTGCAAATGTGGGTTCGGTTTGGAAAAAAGAAATACAAGAAAATTCCTTTATCCAAACATAAGATTAGGAAGAATGCTACATTAAACTTTAAGTACACACCCGGAAAGGGCAAGATAAGCTTTCGCATTCGAAGCTACCGGGTGCGAAACAAAAAAAGAGAGTACAGTAAGAGTAAAACAAAAAGGATTTAGTAAACCATGGGATACGAATTAACAAAAGGAACAAAACTAAATAATCGTTATGTGATTGAGTGTACACTTGGCAGTGGTGGCTTTGGAACAACCTACAAGGCAATGGATACTTTAATTGATGTTCCGGTGGCAATTAAAGAGTATGAAAACAGCAGCGAAAAAGACCGGAAAATAGCACAGCGTGAAGTGAAGATGGCTGCCCGCTTTTATGCACTGGATGGAATTGCCTCTGCCCGTGACTTTTTTGTTGTTGATTCGATTTCATATATTGTAATGGAATATGTTGAGGGCGAGAGTCTGAAAAAATATGTTAGAAATTATGGGACGATGAAGGGAGAAGATATCCTTACAAAATTAAAACCTGTGATAGAGTCTCTCTGCGTGATACATAAAGAAGGAATTATTCATCGTGATATTAGCCCGGATAATTTAATGGTGACAAAAGGTGGAAGTATTCAGCTTATTGATTTTGGTGAGGCAAGAAATTTTGAAGAACAGAGAAACAAGGAATTAACGCTTGTTTACAAGCGTGGCTATGCACCAATTGAGCAGTGCAGGCAGCGAGGAAAACAAGGAGCGTTTACAGATGTTTATTCGCTGTGTGCGACCATATATTTTGCGATTACCGGAATTGACCCGGATGATTCGGTTGAACGAATGATTGCGGACCATATGAAACCGCTGCATGAATTTTATGGCACAGGTTTAAGTGAGTATGAAATTCACGTGATTGAGCGAGGACTTTTCGTTGATGCGAGAGACCGGTTCCAAACAATGGATGAATTATTTGAAATGCTGTATGAGAAAAAAGATTTATCAGAATTTTCAGGCAAAGCAAATGCTGATAAAGATAATACAACACATCATCCTTTTAATACGGCTCATATTATGCGTGAAATCGACACTTTTTATGATAAGAAAAAAGAGCGAAAAAAAGGAAGAACTGCTTCCAAAATATTTATAGCAGGTTTGATTGCGGTTCTGCTTGTGGTCGTTATTTCTGTCTTTCAAAATAAATCGGAAATAAACAAAAGACCAGTGGTGGCTGCCCCTCAAACAACAATGCCGGCAACAAGTGTACCAACGTTAACAGCAACACCATATACGGTTACAATTGAAAATTATGTCGGGTTAGAAAAAAAGTCGGCAGTAGAGAATCTGAAGAAATTAAAAGACGAAGGTTTGACCGTGCGTTTCCAAACAAAATACAGCAAAAAGGCGAAAGGTACGGTGATTGCACAAAGTATTCCGGCAGGGAAAACGTATTTCGATGTATCGAAAAAAACGCTGCGGCTTACGATTAGCAAAGGAAAGAAAAAAACTGTTGCCACGCCAAGACCGACAGTTACGCCAAAACCGGTGCCAAAGAAAAAGAAATCAAAAGTTAAATTTAATGGTGACTTAGATTCACTGTCATAACAGGAGAACAAAATGGAAGAGGAAGAAAAGAGACGTATTTTTCATGAAATGATGCAAAAATGTTTTATGAAATGCGACCGTTTCATGATTGAAAAATGGAAAACAACTGAAAAACCACTCAGTCAAGTAATTGAGGATGAGGTCAGGCAAAATGCTTATCATAACTTTTATGATAAAGTGTCAAAGGCAAAAATCGCTTCACGTCCAACCATTCAAAAATGGTTTGGTATTCATGGACAGTCGATGCCAAAAAGAGAACAGATTATTCATCTGGCATTTGTCTGTCAGTTATCAGTAGATGAAATAAGAGAATATTTTATGTATGCCATTTCTGAACATGATTTTCAAGTGAATGATTATCACGAGATGATTGCTTTGTACGGTTTGGAAAATCATATGACTTATGAGCAGTATGAGCAGATGGTTGCTTATTTTGAACAATACAGCGATTGGAATGTGCCTATCCGGCAGACGGCACACACGGACGAGATTTTAAAGCGTTATGAGCCGGTAAAAAATCTTGACACGAAAGAATTTCTTGTGTGGATGCGAAAAAACGAAGCATTATTTAAAGGCTACAGCATGACAACCTATCAAAATTATATGGCATTGTTAGAGAAAGCACTGGCTTTTTTTAGAAAAGATATCAAACAATGTTTGTTTACTGCCTTAGAAGATGCCGGATTTTTTTCGTGGCTGAAAAGCAATGACATTAAGGAAGAGGACTATGGAAAAGAAATACGGCGTTTTATAAAGAATCAGACCCGGCTGGTAAAAAGCCCGTTATCCAAAGAAAAAGTGAAAGAGATTCAATTTTTGACGAAAATGGCATATAGTCCGCTTCGACGTGTCTCGGATTTAATTGTAGAAATTTATGATGGTATTCATTTTCCACATACACGGTTTGGAGATATGAAGCGGAATTTTCTGCAAAAAGAAATTGGTGCAGTGGATGCGAAATATATTTCTGATATTAGTTCGATTGCCAAACAAAAAGAAAGGGAAATGCGGCTTTTGCAGGCATATACGAAATGTCGAACCGGTAAGACGGATGACGAAACAAAATTACAGGAATTGGAGAAAGAAATTCGTAAACAGCGTCAGCGCACGCATAACATACGCCGTGCAGATTTGCTTGTCCTGATTCATTATGTGGTTTTGAAACAGTCAGGAGAGGAGTCGCCGGAAGTCGTGAAAAAGGAATTTGTAGCAATGGCAGACAGTATACTGAATTTATGCGGTATGCGTCCGATGGACGATAAATATCCATTAGATTATTTACTGCTACAGTGCTTTGGAAGTGTTGATGTGTATACGTTGACGGATGTTTTGGAATAGATGTGAGATAGGAAAGACGGCGGTGAGCCGTCTTTTTTGTGTGTAAAAAAAAGAAAGGGAAATGGACATGGGAGTGATATAGTGGCTATAAAATGATAATGCTCAAAAGGAGGAAAAAGTAATGAAAAAAATATTTAGTATTATGATGATTTTATGTTTATGTTTTTGCATGATTCCAATAGGAAACACACAAGCAGCGACTATTAAATTAAACAAAAAAAATTTAAAACTTACAGTTGGCAAAACTTATAAGCTTAAAGTTAAAAATTTAAAGAAAAAAGTAAGATGGAGTTCTAGTAAAAAAAGCGTTGCAACAGTAAATGCAAAAGGAGTAGTAAAAGCCAAAAAAGCAGGCAAAACTATTGTTACCGCAAAAATTCAGTCGAAGAAACTAAAATGTAAGGTGCTTGTAAAAGCAAAGTCGAAGACCAATAAATCAACGCAATCAGAAGAAGAGATCAAATATGGTTCGCTTGAGGGAAATATAACATTTCATTATAATAGGTATAGAGGCTATGTAAGTGATACGGGAGCAAAGGTTTTTGTAATAAATAAAAAAGAGAATGTTGTGGTTGGAAAAGGAACAGTTGATGGTACTGGTAATTATAAAATTTCACATATTCCAGTAGGACAATATAATATTTTGATTTCTTCACATGAATGCAAATCAGAAACTGTTTTATACGGTAATGAACGTGAAAATCTTGAAAAACAGTATAATATTTTCATGAATGTGGCTGGTACAATATATTGGCAATATAATGTTGATATATACGAAAATGAAACAGCACAAGTAAGTTATGCGTTCCCATATTCAGATTTTTAATGGTATAAAAGATATTAAAAAGCATTATCATTTTTAAATTATAAGATTTGTGTAATATGTTATATAGAGTCATCTGTTTGGTAATTATAATCTTTACTAGAAGATGACTCTATTAAAAAAACGTAATAAAATAATTGGTTAAAGGAGATAGGCGTATGAAAAAAATTTTAGTATTAATGTTTATATATATGTCGTTTTTTATATTTTGTCCATCTAAAGTAAATGCGGCAGTGAGCAATATTGAGGAAAATAAAACATGGTCAGGCGAAATTGAGGATAGTAAATATTTTTATTTTACCCCAAAGGAAACAGGATTCTATTCAGTGAACAAAATAGCTGATAATGCCGATATTTACAGCATCAGTTATGACATAACATATGATGGTCGCGAATTATTAGATATATCATATGATATATCACAGACTGTAGACAAAGTCCACGACAAATGTCGTGGATTTTTCTCGTATTAAAG
>OGTL01001133.1_pt1 | contig 24651 bp, 24 predicted proteins | sample 1553601 | NCBI WGS metagenome assembly OGTL01 (sample SAMEA2580112, study PRJEB22360) | human gut metagenome | biome: human gut; feature: human-associated habitat; material: faeces | place: Denmark | collected 2008/2010 | reverse complement strand
TAAATCATAGATACCGTAAGGGATTTTATTCTTTATTTAAAACTTTGCAACAGAATCTTAATTGTTGTTCAACATTCGAATTTGCATTAGGAAATAAAATACCTAATGCATCAACCTGTATTCTTCATCAAGACTTAGTCCTTAGAGATGTTGCATATAACTTTATGGAATGATTTTTTCAAACGTTTGAGCATACTGAAGATGTTCATCCCTCTTGGGAATATGCGGTTCAAAATTCAAATGAAAATCCTCCAAGATATTATTGTATTCTTCCTAATTTGAATAGTTGACGTACGCAAAGACAAAAAAATATAAGTTTCAGGAAAAGTTGTCTTTTTCGGATAGATATATACTATAAATATTGGTGAAAAATTTTCTTTATTCCTGAATATATTCAATAATTGTCGATTGCCGCCCAACAACTACTATCACATCATTCTCTCTAAAATGCTCCTCTGGCTCAGGGACAACATTTACAGAACCACTGTTCTTTATTGCAATAATATTTAATCCTAATTTTCTTCGAAGGTTGAGTTCCGTTAATGAGTTACCAATCCAGTGCTTTGGGACGTCCATCTCTATAATAGAATAATCTTGGTTCAACTCTAAATATGATTTCATTGAATAACCCGTATGATATTTCAGGGAAAGTTTTTCTGCAAGCTCTTTTTCTGGATATATAATTTCGTCAGCTCCTATTTTTTTCAAAAGATCTGACTGTAAATCACTTCCGGTTTTTACCACAGTGTACCTTGCTCCCAATTTTTTTAAAAGCATGGTTATTGTTATAGAAGCTTCAAAATTCTCACCGATCGTGACAAAACAAATATCAAAATCTGTAATACCTAAAGATTTTAAAACCTCTTCATTTGTACAGTCTCCAATAAATATATCATCAATTTTAGTTGCAAGTTTTTGACTTTCTGCTTCCTCTTTATCTACGACCATAACTTGATTACCAAGCTCTTGCATTTTTAATGCTAAATACCTTCCAAACTTACCCAGACCAATGATAAGTATAGATTTTTTAGACTTTTTAGATTTCATATTCTTCTATTCTCCAATTCTATCCAACAATGATTTCTTCTGAAACTCTACTTATTGGCGCTTGTTGATTTCTACCAACAATGGCAAAAATTAATAACATCCAGCCCACTCGACCTACAAACATTAAAACTACTAAAGTTACTTTAGACAGTGCTCCTAAATTAGGAGTAATACCAAGTGTAATTCCCACTGTTCCTAAAGCCGAGAACACTTCAAAAACAATTTCTTCCAAAGTAGAGGAATTAAGAGAACTTAATATGAGAGCTCCAACGCTTCCAATAATTAAGTAAAAAGTAAACATTGCGCTAGCTTGTTTGATTGTATTATCGGAAAATCTCCGTTTCAATATAGAAGATGTTGGTCTCCGCCTCGAATTATCAAAAGCGCTGAAAAACAAAACAGCAACAGTAGTAACTTTTAAACCACCCGCTGTTGATCCGGATGAACCTCCAACAATCATTAAAAGGATCGTTAAAAAAATACTAGCATTGGTAAGCATTGGTAAATCTACAGCATTGAAACCCGCTGTTCTAGGGGAGATAGACAAAAATAAACTGGATAGTATTTTTCCCTTTACTCCCACCTCTTTAAAAATATGATTATTTTCAATAAGAAGGAATAAAATACTTCCGACTAAAGTGAAGGCAATTGAAGTAATAAGCACTATTTTTGTATGCAAAGAGTATTTTTTTAAATTTAGTTTATAGCGTAAAATATCATCCCAGACAATAAAACCTAGACCTCCTAAAAATATCAGAATACTAACTGTTAATATTACTAATGAATCAGTACTATAGGGAGTTAAGGAGCTATATTTTCCAAATCGCCCCATGAGGTCAAATCCAGCGTTACAAAATGCCGAAATTGAATGAAATACCCCATAGTAAATTCCCGTTTTTATACCAAATTCTGGAATAAAACGTATTGAAAGTAAGGCTGCTCCAATGGCTTCTATCATTATTACGAAAATCGTGATACGCTTTACTAAAAATGAGAGATTTGCGGAATGTAAAAGTCCTGATGATTCAACCAATAGTTGTCGCTCATGTAAACCGATTTTATGTCCTAATCCCGTAGATATACTGATAATAACTGTCATGAAACCAATCCCACCAACCTGAATTAGACATAGAATTACCAACTGTCCCAAAAAAGACCAATGAGTAAAGGTATCATAAACAGTCAATCCTGTGACACATAATGCACTAATTGAAGTAAATAAGCTATCAAGTAGTGGAGTCCAGTTACCTGTTTTGGATGAAATAGGCAATGCCAATAAAATGGTTCCTACCAATCCTAATAGAATAAATCCCAAAACTATTTTTTGAGAATAAGTCAACGTCTTGAAAAGCACCATATTCCTCGATTTCTAATTATATATTCCTTGTACTATCTTTTTTTATTACCATTTTAATTAGAAATGGAGCTAATAGTGTCGTCAAAATAATGACAATGACTAATTCTGAATAGATATTTTTATTAATGATAGCTCCACTTAATCCAATTTGTGCAACTATAAGTGACATTTCTCCTCTTGATACCATTCCTGTACCAATAAGAAGTGACTCACTTTTTTTTAGGTTACACACCTTACCAGAATAATATGCAGGAAGAAATTTAGTCAAAATGGCTAGTAAGGTAAATAAAATAACAATAAATGGATGTTCAAACAAAACATCAAAACTTATAGAAATTGCTATTGAAACAAAGAAAATTGGAATAAAAATGACATAACCGATTGCAGAAACATACTCTTCAATTATCTCAGAAACTTCTGTTTGACTAATTGCAATCCCTGCAAAAAAACTTCCGATTACAGCTGACATACCAACTTTATCGGCAAGTAAACTTAAACCCAAGCATATTATTAATGCTGATGTCGTATTTTTGGCATAAATTGGCAGTTTATTTATAAATTTCCAAACTTTAGGGATAAACTTATGTACAAAAAACAAAAATACAAAAAATAATATTTCCATTGAAAACTGCACAATTAAATTTCCTTCACCGTTCTTAAAGCTTTTAAACACGGAAAGAATCAATATAGCTAAAATATCATCAACAACTGCAGCACCTAGTATAATATTCCCCGCTTTTGTTGAAAGATAACCATACTCCTGCAGTACTTTAACTGTAATAGATACAGACGTTGCTGCAAATACTATACCATAAAAAAGACTAGTAGAGATAGATCTTCCCGAATAGAAAGCAACTATTCCAAAGATAGTTATTGGAATAATAACGCCTGATAATGCAACCAGAATTGAGGGTTTCAGATTTTTTTTAAGAACTTCTAAATCACTTTCAAGTCCTGCTAGAAACATTAAGAGGATAACTCCAATTTCTGACATTACTTCTATAGTATGTCCTCCATTAATTAAACCCAGTACTGATGGGGCAAGAATTATTCCTATCAACATCTGACCAACAACTTCCGGAATTTTTAATTTCTTTGAAAGCAACGTAGCTAACATAGAGAAGAAAAGTATAATTGTAATTTGTAAAATATCTTCCATTTTTGAGTTCCTTCGATTTCTTTATTGAATAATATTAATTATAACATCCAGGATACTGATTTTTTTAAATTAATTTAGAATAATATTTTCTATTGATTAATTTTATCAAAATAATTAGTTTGCTTCTCAGCGTAAAACCTATTATCAATATTAGTTTCGGAAAAATTTAGATTTTTCGTACACTTATAGTAAGCGAAAACCGCACTGTTGAGCGATTTAAGTTTTATAGAGGGTGGAAATCAGCAAAAAATCCAACTTTATGAGAAATAAATTATAAAATTATAGTGTTTTTAATCGAAATTCCTGGTATATTTTTATAGAAAATATGATTTTGGAGCTATAGTATAAAAGTGGACAGATAAACGTATATTATAATCTGTTTAATAAACACTAAAAAGGAAATCTTTCTATGGCTAAAATTAAGCGCTATGACGACGAATTCAAAAAGTCTCTCGTCGACCTTCATCTCGCAGGTAAAACTCAATCTGACCTCTGTCGTGATTATGGTGTCTCCACTTCTGCACTCGCAAAATGGATCAAGCAGTATTCTCAAGTTCGACTTGAAGATAATACAGTATTGACTGCCAAACAGATTCAAGAATTACAAAAGCGTAATGCACAATTAGAAGAGGAAAATCTTATCTTAAAAAAAGCGAGTGCCATATTCATGCAAAACTCCAAGTAAGATTAAAAGCCGTCTATCGACTCCGATTTGAACACACGACAGTCATGCTCTGTCGTGTTTTACATGTCAATCGTTCCACCTACTATAACTTCATTAACAAGAAGCCTTCAAAGCGTGAAATAGAAAATCAACGCTTGAGAAAACACCTCCTTGAGATTTATATGAAAGCCAAGAAAAGAATTGGAACGAGAGCTTTTAAAATCATTCTTCTGCGTGATTATGGCATCAATATTTCTGAAGGGCGTATTTTACGACTTCTCAAGGCTATGACACTCCCTAAAATGTCAACGATTAAACCTCGTTTTAAATCAAACCACTCTCCTATATTTCCTTCTGATAATCTACTGAAACAAGAATTTAACCCTAAGTCCCCAATCAAGTGTGGACAACCGACTTTACTTATATTTCTATCGGTCCTAAGCGTCACGTTTATCTCTGCGCCATTCTTGATCTCTACTCTAGAAAATATATCGCTTGGAAAGTAAGTGATAAGATTGATGCTCAACTCGCCTGTGACACTCTTGAAATAGCTTTGAATAAGAGAAAACCTAAGGAACCCATTATTTTTCATTCTGATCAAGGAAGCCAATTTAAATCAACTTCTTTTAGAAAGCTATTAGATGAGCATCAGTTGCTTACTTCTTATTCTAAACCTGGATATCCTTATGATAATGCCGTGACTGAGGTCTTTTTCAAGTACCTTAAACAACGAGAAATTAATCGAAGAACTTATCACTCAATTCAGGAAGTCCAACTCTCTTGTTTTGAATATATCGAACAATTTTATAACAACTATAATCCTCATTCTGCTAATAATGGTCTAACTCCAAATCAGAAAGAAGAAAACTATTTTAAGAAAATATAGCTCATTTTGTGTCTAAATATTTGACATTAGTCCAATAGGAAATGCGTTTATAAAATGTGTCACTGTAGAGGAAGATGGACTTCTTTTACAGTCTTTAAATATAGAAGAGGATCAAAATGGAGAAAGAAAATTTCCAGATATAAAATTATATTGGGATGATAATCCAAGAATTATAGGAAAAGTAGTTGCTGCATTTACTCCAATTGAAAGAGATTTTTTTATTTAAAAATTTGGAGCTAAAGCTCCTTTTATTTTTTTTTGAAAATTCGTTAGTTATTTTATTATAGAATAAGAATTATAGTTATATATATAAAGTTATAGTTACAGTTACAATTAAGGGGCAATTTTAAGGCTTAACCATACGGTTTATAGCTATTAATATCGTAAAAATGTTGTACTGAGGAGTAAAAATGTTGTACTGAGGAGTAAAAATGTTGTACTGGGGAGTAAAAATGTTGTACATATGTCGTAAAAATTGCGTATTAGGGAGTAAAAATTGTGTACCTATGACGTAAAAATGTTGTATATGACCGTAAAAATGTTGCTTGTGACGTAAAAATGTCGCTGTAAATCGTAAAAATGTTGTATTATTACTAGACAAGAATAAAAAAATAGTGTATATTAATAAAAACAAAGGTTATGACGTAAAAATGTTGTATTTTATATAAGTTTTTCTATCTTTCTTCTATATATTGAAAGAAAAATACACAATTTTTACGATTAAATCAGATATTATTTTATCTTGATACTGAAAGAGGGGTTAAAATGCAAAGTTACGATTTACTTGATGAACTTGATAGTGAAGATAAATTTAGAAAAGATATTAAATACAGCCGTCAATTGCCTGAGATGTTCTCTACTGAAGATATAAATGCTGCAAGTGAAAATATTACTTATGCTATACTTGGAGAGCTGAGAGACCGTTATAACGGGAGTGAACCAGTAACATTTTCTTATCAGGAATTAGCGGAATTAGGTGGATTGTGGGTAACACGTAAAAATGGTGTGAAATCGCTCTACAATGGTAAACGGCTACAAAAAATAATGTATGATTTAAACGAGGCATTGAAAAATTTCTCATACTATCAAGTAAGAGAAACAAATGATGATGGCACTCCCAAATCATGGAAAACAATAAATATTTTCAGTGTAATTGATTTTGATGGTACTAAAAAAGAAGTAAAACTCACAATTTCTAATGCTCAAATTAGTTCAGAACAAGTTGATGCAAAAGGGCATGTGATTGATAAACCGCTATATGTTTATGACTTAATCAATTCCAAAGATTGGAGAACGGTTAAACACTTACAATATAACAGAGGAATCAACAATAGTCTGCCATCTAAGTACTCCAAACGTGTTTACCGCTTTATAAGCGAGTTTAGGAGTTTTCCAAAAGGTACAAAAATGAGAATTGATGATTTTGATAAAAAAATACTTAAAATATTGAAGACTCAGGAAGACTCCTTTAACACCAAAGAGGTATTTGACCTCAGAAAAAATCGTAAAAAATATTTAGAAACTGCGGTTAAAGAAATATCAGAATTAACTACTCCTGAAGGAACTCAAATTGTTAAAAATTTAGATTATATTTATCACACTTCTGGACGAAGAATACAGTCTATTGAATTTACATATACGCCATTTAATGCTGATTTATCAGGCAGCAATCATATATCTATGAATTCTCGTACTTCTTCTCCTGGTACAGCTAGTCCATTTATAAACGAAGCAAGAATGGTATTAGAATACTTTAATTACTTATCAAAAGTAAATTTTAATTTAGATGAAAACGGAATAATTAAACATTTACCAAATTATTATGATATTCAATTTGAACTAGATGATATACAACTTCTTCAACCGATTCATAAATTGCTTGAAAGTGGTGTAGCGATAGATGAATTGTTACAAGTGGCTGAGATGAAAGCAATCGATTGGAAGCTAGACAGCAATCAAATGATTAATAATTTTAGACCGAGTGTTGTTTTTGGAAATAAATTTTCAGAATACAGAGCATTTCTAACAACGTATAAGGCTCAAAATATACATAAATTAGTTTTTGATAGTTCGTCTGATTTTTATGTACCAATGAATGGTCCTTGGGATAGTAAATAAACTAAATATTTACCTTCAATATTAAGTATGAAAAAAAGGGCTAAATTTAGCCCCTTTTTTTGGAACGAATATATGAATGAACTTTTCCTCTAAAAAAACTTTTTACTCTCAACCGTTTGGACAGAGAAAGAGCAAAAAGCTACCACAAACCAGAGAGGTTTGATATAAGTAAGTATATCAAAATTAATTGTTCTTATCAATATTCGACAAAATTTCCCTCCAAAAAAATGAGGGAATTAAACTTGATTCTTAATTGATAAAGGGGGCTAAATTTAGCCCCCTTTATTTTTATATAAAAAATTTAAGAAAAACCGTAAAAACCCTTGACGTAAATATAAATTTACGATACAATAGATGTATAGTAAAAATAAAACAACTTCTTGCTTCAAACCTTTGGACAGAGAAAAAGTAAGAATGTTTACCACAAAATGTGAGAGGGCTGAGAATGAAATAATGAATTATAAAAATATAGTTTTCGCAAGTATCGTATATTTGTGAAGAAAGGTTGATATGGAAAAAGTAACAGATGAAATTAAAAACGTGGTACAGAGACTACTCGATGATGACGAAAATTTTTCTGGTTGGTATATTGAGAAAGAACTCGAAAAAATTGGAATAAAAGTTTCTAGGATGACGATTTCAAACCTAAGAAATAAAAAAACGACATTGGGTAACACTAAATTTGAAACGTTAGAGGGACTTTATCATTTCGCAAAGACTCATGAAAATATAAATAAAGAATAGAGAGAAAATATGAAAACAATAAGTCTATTAAACTTAAAAGGCGGAGTTGCTAAAACAACAACAGGTGGAAATATAGCAAAAGGTTTAGCAAATAGAGGGTTCAAAACTCTGTTGATTGATACAGATATGCAAGCTAATGCAACGAGTATTTTTCTTGAAGATGAACGCTCGAAAGAGGATTATAAAGATTTTGCAGAACTGATAGTTGATGAAAAGCTAGATGATGTTGACCAGTATGTTTATAACGTAAGTGAGAATTTGGACATGATTGGTTCAAGTTTAGCAGTTGCTGAAAGTGAATTGAAAGTAAGAAATTCATTCAATCGTAATTCATCAAACATTGTAAAAAAAGTTTTAAAGAAACTAGATTCTAAATATGATTATTGTATTATTGATTGTGCTCCAACAATTAATCTAATTACTCTCAATATTATTATTGCGAGTGATGAAATTATCATCCCAATAAAAATTGATAAATTTGCACTTGAAGGTTATAGAACGACTTTAAAGAACATTAATCAAATTATTGATGATTATGAGTTAGATACAGAGGTGACCGTACTTTACACAATGGTCAACAGAAATAATATTGATAAACAATTTATTCAAGAAATATCTGGGAATAGATTTGAAACAACAATACGACATCAAGCTAAGCCAGTTACAGAAAGTGCTTTAAAGAATGAGGTGTTAATTGATAGTTCTAAAAGTTCTAAAGTAAAAGATGATTATTTAAATCTTATTGATGAAATAGTAAAAAGGGGTTAAAAAATGAGTAATAGTTTCGGATTTACAGACCTTATGAACAAGGACGAACACAAGCGAAAAAAAACAAATACAAAAAATATTCCTATTGAGGAGATAAAGGAAAATGAGAATAACAACTATGATTTAGTTGACATTGATAAGTTAGCTGATAGCATAGACGAGTTAGGCTTATTACAACCCGTTCTTGTTAAACAACGTGATAAATATAGCTATGAATTGATTGCAGGGCATAGACGATTTAATGCTATTAAAAAACTAATTAGTGAAAATAGACTCCCTGAAGATTACGAAGTTCTCGCTAAGAAAGTTGATGAAGATGAGGACGAGCTTGTAACAAGACTAAAGTTGCATGAAACTAACCTACAAACTCGCTCGCTCTTAAAAATGCCAGAAGAAGAAAAAATAGCCATCATTGATGACTATATGGATATTTTAGATAAAGCCAAAAAACAAGGGGTACAAATCAACGGAAAACCTGTTAAAGGAAAGACTAGGGACTTAATTGCCGAAAGATTTGGTATCAGTCATTATACCGCTCAAAAACTGATTAGAAAAGCTAAAGAACAAGGTGGAGAAGAAGAGGGGGCAAAAATTAGCCCCCAAAAGAAAACTGCTAAAAAGCCAATCACGCAGTTAAAGAAAATTGAAACTCAATTAGAAAAATTAGAGTTTGAGGGAACGGAAGAAGAACAAGAAATCAAGAAAAAATTGATTGAGTTGTTGATGAAATAAAAAGGGGGCTAAATTTAGCCCCCTTTTTGTGTTGTTTCCAATGCCTTGTTAATCAAAGCCTATGCGCCAGAAGTAAAAATAAGTGTTGATGTTTCTTGCTGTGCTGGAGTTTCACCTGAAAAACATTTGGCAGCACTTGAAACAATGCGTTCTTGTCAAATAGAAATCACGAATGCCTAATTTTGGTAAAAAGTTACTGACAGGTCTGTCAGTAATTTCAACTTGACAAAATCCTTATGATAATTGATAATGGAGTGAGAAATAAGAAAAATTTTGAAGGTGAGTGCGAGGTATAAATTTGGATTATCATCAATTATTTTCCCGCTTGAACGAAAAACTTTCAGAAGAAAATTTGCAACTTCACTTACATTGTGTTGGTGGTTTCGTCCTTGAATACTATGGAATGAAGGCAACAGAGGATATAGATGCCTTTTATGAAAGTACCGAAAAAGTTGAAAAAATCATTCAAGAAATTGGTGAAGAATTTCATGTCGGAACCTCTAATGAACCTTGGTTGAGTCAAGCAGTCGGCGAAGTCATGTCTCATTCAAAAACAGATGAAACAATTATTTTTGTGGAAAGTCATTTGACTGTTGGTCTGTCATCACTCGAATCTATTCTTATCGATAAAATACAGGCTGGCCGAACCAAAGATGTTCCAGACATCGCAAAAATAATGAAAAAATTAAAAATTGAAAGCCCAGATCCTCTCTTAGAACGATTTAAACATACAGATGGTTCAGCAGACCCAGCGGTCATTTTAGAGGCTTTTAGTTTAGCTTACGGCGAAGAAGCCTTAAAAAATTATTTACGAAAAAATCCAAAAATACTGAGGTTATTGCAATGACGTGGATTGAATATCTCCTGAGTGCTGCTCAAAAGTCTAAATGGAATTTAGAACTTTGGGTCCGTTATTTAAATAAAGTGATTCAACGGGACAAAATTTTACTTTCAAAAACAGATATTGATTATTTAATGAGTTCTGAAGAATTAACTTCTTTTCAACGCGTTTTTCTTGAACTCGCGCTTGAAAAAGAAACAACACCTTGGGAAATGACTGTTGGCATGTCTGAACCGACTCAATCGATTCATCTTCAGTCTGTTTTAAAAGAATTAAAAAAAGAATGAATTAACTTTCATTCTTTTTATATTTTATAAATTACAATTTATTTAATACGAAGATATTGACCAATTAAAATGGTATCACTTGATAAATGATTCCAAGCCTTAATTGAAGCAATTGGGCTACCAGATTTTTGTGAAAGTCCCCAAAGCGTATCTCCTTTAACAACCTTATGGATAGAGGTATTTGAAGCTGCAGAAGAGTTAGAAGTTGAACTCGTAGAGGCTGAGCTTGAACCTGTTGAAGAACTTGAAGAACCGGCAGATTGTGAAACAATCAAGTTTTGTCCAATGAAAATTGTATCAGAATTCAAATGATTCCAACTCTTGAGTTGAGCAATCGTCGTTTTATATTTGACAGAGAGTCCCCAAAGCGTATCACCAGATTTAACCTTAATCGTCGTCTGTGAAGCTGGTTTGGCAGGAGTGACCGAAGTAGTAGGCGTTGTAGTTCCGGCAGAATTTCCTGAAGAAGTTGAACTATTTGTATTAGACGAAGAACTTGAAGTTGTCAATACAAGCTTTTGCCCAATATAGATGACTGTACTTTTAAGATTGTTTGCGCTTTGAATTTGAGCAACACTAATTCCATATTTTTGCGAAATTCCCCAAAGTGTATCGCCAGATTTAACTGTATAAGTGGTTGAGCTTGTATTTGAATTATTATTGGTATTTGTAGCTGTTGAACCACCGGAATTAGAAGTACCAGCAGAAGAAGCACCGTCAAAACGAGTCAAATTATATTGAGAAATAATTCGATTCAGTGAAGCACCATAATTAGGGTCAGTTGCATATTTTCCTGTTAAAGCTGCGGTTGCAGCTTGATAAGTTGCCGCGTTTGCTCGCCAAGCTTTAGCATAATAAGGACCATTTCCAAAGTTTGTAGTTTTTAAAACATAAGCATTATCTTGGAAACTTTGATTAAAGGAAGGATAAACCCTAAATGGCATATCTTTTGTGACCCATTTACCATTGAGATATTCTTGAGTTTTAAAAACAACGCTTTTTCCTTGATAAGTTCCTTGAATACCGAATAAATTATAATAGGGGGCACGAGAAAGTTGGCTTGAACCCCAGTTACTTTCCAAAATAGCTTGAGCAATCATAACTGAAGGATAAAGACCATTACTATCGGCAACTGGTTTTGCTGATGCAGCAATACTTTCAATAAAAGCTTCTGTCGAATTGGTTGCAGCCTGAACCATTGGGCTTGTTTGTTGGAGCAAAAGCTCGTGAGTGGTCGTCAAAGTTCCTGCAATGAGAACAGCGCCAGCAAATTTGGTCGCTGGTTTATAAAAAGCCAGTGGTTTTTTGGCTTTCTTTTTTAAATGTCTATTTTTAACTTTAATACGAGAAACTGGCATAAATAATTCCTTTCCTGAAAATACAGAATAAAATAAGTACTACCCTATTTTACCACGGTTAATGGAAGAAAAAGATGACAATTATGTGGCGGTTTGTAAACGTTTTTTATTTAATGTTTTATATTGGCTAGAAAATGTGAGAATTTAGATAAAAAATCTGATTTAAGACGCAATGATTACATTTTAAATACAAAGAGATTATATTTTGCTTTGCGAAATTGAGAAAAGGGAATGAAAACAAGCAACACAAGATATTGTGTGTGTTTACATAATTTAACCTATATATTGTGTCATTTCCGAGAATTTGATAAAATAGATGATGTAATTGAAGAGGATGGTTAATATGAAAAGTGAAGTAAAATATCAAGATGTAACACTAGAAGAAATTAATGTGATAAAGCGCGACGGACGCTCAGTGAAATTTAACAGTGAGAAAATTTTTGATGCTTTGACTAAAGCGGCTAAAAAAGTCGAACTGACAGATATGTCGGTTCTTTCAGAACTTACTGACAGAGTAGTCAGTGAAATCTTTACTCGTTTTTCTGAAAATGTCAAAATTTATGAAATTCAATCGATTGTTGAGCAAGAACTCCTTGAGTCTGGTGAAACTCAATTGGCTGAAGAATATATCTCTTATCGTGCTAACCGTGATTTGGCCCGTACCAAAGCAACGGATATCAATTTCACGATTGAAAAATTAATTAATCGCGACCAAACTGTCGTTAATGAAAATGCCAATAAAGATTCTAACGTTTTCAATACTCAACGTGATTTGACAGCTGGTGCGGTTTCCAAAGCAATTGGTTTGAAACTTCTTCCGCCACATGTGGCAAACGCTCACCAAAAGGGTGATATTCATTATCATGACCTTGATTATAGTCCATTTACTACAATGGCTAACTGTTGTTTGATTGACTTTAAAAATATGTTTGAAAATGGTTTTAAACTTGGAAATGCGCAAGTAGATTCGCCAAAATCAATTCAAACAGCAACTGCGCAAGCCAGTCAAATCATCGCTAATGTGGCTAGTTCACAATATGGTGGTTGTTCATTTGACCGTGCCGATGAAGTATTGGCGCCTTACGCGAAATTAAATTATAAAAAACATTTAAAAGATGCACAAAAATGGATTGATGGTGCTGAAAAACAAGAAGCTTATGCTCGTGAAAAAACAGCCAAAGATATCTATGATGCAATGCAATCTTTAGAATATGAAATTAATACTTTGTTTACTTCAAATGGTCAAACGCCTTTTGTAACAGTTGGTTTTGGTCTTGGAGACGATTGGTATGCGCGTGAAATTCAAAAAGCAATTTTGAATGTCCGGATTGGTGGTTTAGGTTCAGAACACCGTACTGCCATTTTCCCTAAATTAATTTTCACACTCAAACGTGGACTTAACCTCGAAGTAGGGACACCAAACTATGACATCAAAGAACTTGCACTTGAATGTTCAACAAAACGGATGTACCCTGATATTTTGAGCTATGATAAAATTGTTGAATTAACAGGTTCATTTAAAGCTTCAATGGGTTGTCGTTCATTCTTGCAAGGCTGGAAAGATGAAAATGGGAATGACGTGACTGCTGGACGTAATAATCTTGGAGTTGTTACAGTTAACCTTCCACGTATTGCTCTTGAAGCCGCTGGAAATAAAGAAAAATTCTGGGAAATCTTCAATGAAAGAATTGAAATTGCTCATGATGCCCTTGCTTTTCGTGTTGAACGTGCTAAAGAAGCACAACCTAAAAATGCACCTATTCTCTTTATGAATGGTGCATTGGGACGCCTTGATGCCGAAGGTTCAGTTGATGAATTGTACAATAAAGAACGTGCAACTGTAAGTTTAGGTTACATTGGACTTTATGAAGTGGCGACTACTTTTTATGGCCCAACTTGGGAAAATAATCCTGAAGCTAAAGCTTTTACAATTGAAATTGTGAAACGAATGCATGAAGATTGTGAAGATTGGTCTAAAGCCTCTGGTTATCATTATTCTGTTTACTCAACACCGTCAGAAAGTTTAACTGACCGTTTCTGCCGAATGGATAAAGAAAAATTCGGTTCAGTTGCAGATATTACTGACAAAGATTACTATACTAATTCTTTCCACTATGATGTGCGTAAAAATCCAACTCCATTTGAAAAATTAGAGTTTGAAAAAGACTATCCTGTTTATGCCAATGGTGGATTCATTCATTACTGTGAATATCCTGTTCTTCAACAAAATTCGAAAGCTCTTGAAGCAGTCTGGGACTTTGCCTACGATCGTATTGGATATCTTGGAACAAATGCACCAATTGACCACTGCTATGCTTGTGGCTTTGAAGGAGATTTTGCGGCAACGGAACGTGGATTTAAATGTCCACAATGTGGCAATGATGATCCTAAAACCTGTGACGTTGTCAAAAGAACTTGTGGATATCTTGGAAATCCGCAAGCACGTCCAATGGTTCATGGTCGTCACAAAGAAATTTCATCACGTGTAAAACATATGAATGGTTCTGTCGGAGCTTTGAACGATGGAAATTTGATTGATTCAGTCGAAGTTGACGAAGCGAAATCAAAATATTTTGCGGAGAAATAAGTATGAACAATCCAAAACCAGGAGAGTGGAGAGCTGATGAACTCTCACAAAATTATATTGCAGATTATAAACCCTTCAATTTCGTTGATGGCGAAGGGGTGCGCTGCTCACTCTATGTGAGCGGCTGTATGTTTCATTGCGAGGGCTGCTATAATCAAGCCACTTGGTCATTTCGTTATGGAACGCCCTATACCAAAGAGCTTGAAGATAAAATTATGGCTGACCTTGCTCAGCCTTATGTCCAAGGTCTGACGCTTCTTGGTGGGGAACCTTTCTTGAATACGACATTTTTGATTCCTTTGCTCAAACGGATTCGTCGTGAGTTACCGGATAAAGATATTTGGTCATGGACAGGTTATACATGGGAAGAGATGCTACTTGAAACAGATGACAAATTAGAAATGCTTGATTTGTTAGATATTTTAGTTGACGGTCGTTTTGAATTATCAAAGAAAAACTTAATGCTCCAATTCCGTGGGTCATCAAATCAGCGGATTATCGATGTACCAAAATCTCGAAAACAAGGACAAGTTGTCATTTGGGAAAAACTCAATGATGGTGAAAAAACTTTTGAACAAATTCATAAAGAAAAATTAATTTAAAAGTTACTGATGGACATTTGAGTATATCCGTAAGCGCTAAAGTGCCAACGGCTATCTTCTGACAGAAATTCTGTCACTAAAAATAAGCACTGACAAATGCGTCAGCGCTTATTTTTTAAATAATTTTGTAAAATCTGGTTCGTCGTCAGTAATTTTGAAATCTTTTAGCGCCGATTTTAGAGGGAGATGTTTCTTTTTTCCTTTTAAATAATTTTGACTTTCTTTGCTTTGGGCACTTTCGGCTAAAGAATTTTGCTTTTGTAGAACTCTATTTTCAATTTTTCTTTTGCTTTTCTTATTTTGGTCGGTGCTTTCAAAAGATTCATCTGGAAAAGTTTGAGAAAGTTGCTTGATAATGGTTTCTAAACCGAAATTACTACTAATCCAAAAGGGTGTATCGGTTGCTTTACAAGCTTCTTTAGCAAATTGAACTGAATGATGAGCCACATTTCGGTTTCTCATAACGACGAAATCAGCTTTGGCAACAAGTTGGTCAATCTCAAATCGATTAGGTTTTTTCTTATCAAAACCAAAAAAAGAAACGCCAACTTTTGCCAAGCCCTCTCTAAAATCATGCCAATATTTAACTTCACATAGAACAAGTAGTGTTTTCATGTCATTCCTTACTGATGCTCTGTCTTTACTGACAGGAGCGAATTATAGTGATTATAACACAATTTTGCTTAATGATAAATGTATTTTTTAAAATATAAGTTTCAAAAATTTGACCTCATAAAAATAAAGTGGTAAATTAATAGTAGATGGGTATGGTGCACACCCGAAACCGTTTCAAGAAATAGCTTGAATCTAATGGCGCCTACAAAGCAAAGCCTTTTTTTGCCTTGTAGTCTGCCATTTTTTCTTTGACTTACAAGGCAATAAAGGCAAAGAAAAGGAGATTTATTATGACAGTCACAATCGAAAACATCCACGCAAGAGAAATTTTTGATTCTAGAGGAAATCCAACCGTTGAGGTAGATGTTAGATTAACAGATGGAACATTAGGACGCGCAGCAGTACCCTCAGGAGCATCAACCGGAGACCGCGAAGCAGTTGAATTAAGAGATGGTGGAGACCGCCTTCAAGGAAAAGGCGTTTCTAAAGCCGTCGCAAATGTCAATGGCGAAATTTATGAAGCCTTGAAAGGACAATCACCATTTAATCAAGCAAAATTAGATCATCTGATGATTGAACTTGACGGGACAAAAAATAAATCTCGTTTAGGGGCTAATGCAATTTTAGGGGTTTCAATGGCCATTTCTCGTGCGGCAGCGAATAGTGAAAAAATTCCACTCTATCGCTATCTTGGTGGAGTTGATTTGGAACTTCCACAACCATTTTTCAATGTCATTAATGGTGGAGTACATGCCGATTCAGGAATTGACGTTCAAGAATTTTTGATTACACCAGTCAAACAGGACAGCTTTCGCGATGGTTTAGAAAAAATTGCAAATATCTACCATACTCTGAAGAAAATTTTAGCTGACAAAGGGCTAGAAACAGCCGTAGGCGATGAAGGTGGCTTTGCCCCTAAACTTGGTTCTACTGAAAATGCAATTGCTACACTTTATCAAGCAATTGAAAGTGCAGGATATGTTCCTGGTGAAGAAATTGCGATTGCCATTGACCCAGCTTCAAGTGAATTTTATGATGATAAAGAAAAAGTTTATCGTTTTGAAGGGCAAAAATTGACTTCTAAAGAACTATTGACTTACTATGAAAATTTAGTTGAAAAATATCCAGCACTTATTTCCATTGAAGATGGATTTTCTGAACATGACTGGGATGGCTTTGCAGCTCAAACGAAAGCTCAAGGTCAAAAAATTCAATTAGTAGGTGATGATATTTTTGTGACAAATCCTGAAATTTTCAAAGAAGGAATTAAAAAAGGTGTAGCAAATGCTATTTTGATTAAACTTAATCAAATCGGAACAGTAACTGAAGCGATTGAAGCCATTAGTTTAGCGAGAAAAGCAGGCTATAAGACAATGATTTCTCATCGTTCAGGTGAAACAGTTGATAGCTACATTGCCGATTTTGCGGTAGCCATGCATGCTGGCCAAATAAAAACAGGTTCAATGGCTCGAAGTGAACGGGTTGAAAAATATAATCAATTCTTGCGAATTGAAGAAGAATTAGGAAAAGATGTAGCTCTTGCTAGTTTTCCAGAATAGATAAAAATAAAAAAACATTAATTTTTATAATTAATGTTTTTTTATTTTTAAGAATGTGAATTTATAAAGGAGAAGAGGGGATTCGAACCCCCGATACGCTTGTGACGTATACACACTTTCCAGGCGTGCTCCTTCGGCCACTCGGACACTTCTCCGATTACTTTAATATTATAACAAAATCCCTTCTCGTTTAGCAATGACTTTTGAATGTTTTGTTTTGGAGATAAAGAATGTCATTTTTAGTAGAAATATAAAACTAAATGCTTAAAAGTGTCTAAAATTTGGTATAATAAGGGCTATGAATAAAATTCTCGAAGTAGAAAATTTAGTTTTTAAATATGAAAAAGAAAGCGATGTAAATCAGCTTAATGGTGTTTCCTTTTCGATTACAAAAGGGGAATGGGTTTCGATTATTGGCCAAAATGGTTCTGGTAAATCGACGACTGCTCGACTGATTGATGGTCTTTTTGAAGAATTTGAAGGAAAAGTCAAAATTGATGGAGAACTTTTGACTGCTGAAAATGTCTGGAATCTTCGTCGAAAGATTGGGATGGTTTTTCAAAATCCGGATAACCAATTTGTTGGGGCAACGGTTGAAGATGATGTCGCTTTTGGTATGGAAAATCAAGGAATTCCACGGGAAGAGATGATTAAACGAGTTGACGAAGCTTTGCTTGCTGTCAATATGCTTGATTTCAAAACCCGCGAACCCGCGAGACTTTCTGGTGGACAAAAGCAAAGGGTAGCTGTGGCCGGAATTATTGCTTTGCGACCTGAAATCATTATTCTTGATGAATCAACCTCAATGCTTGATCCGACCGGGCGTCAAGAGATTATGCGCGTGATTCATGAAATTAAAGAGAAATATCAACTGACCGTTTTATCTATTACTCATGACCTTGATGAAGCAGCAAGCTCTGACCGAATTTTAGTGATGAAAGCAGGAGAAATAATTAAGGAAGCGGCACCGTCTGAACTCTTTGCAACGAGTGAGGATATGGTTGAAATTGGACTAGATGTTCCCTTCTCTTCAAATTTAATGAAAGACCTGCGAAAAAATGGCTTTGATTTACCAGAAAAGTATCTGTCAGAAGACGAATTGGTAGAGCTTTTGGCTGATAAGTTGCGCTAAATTTACTGACAGAATTTCTGTCAGTTACACGCGATTAACGTGAGTGTGAAATTGGCGGATAAATGAAGTTTCCGTCAGTTCAAGGCGATTAATGAGAGTCCTTGAATCGGTGACTTAATAAAATTCTAGTATGCTAGAATTTCTGTCATTAAAATGGATATTATTGGATTTGAGAAAAAAGAAAAATGATTAAATTTGAAAAAGTAAATTATACTTATCAGCCCAACAGTCCCTTTGCCAGTCGTGCCCTTTTTGACATTGATTTAGAAGTCAAAAAAGGAAGTTACACGGCTTTGATTGGGCATACTGGTTCTGGTAAATCGACACTTTTGCAACATCTGAATGGATTGTTGCAGCCTACACAAGGGACGGTTAGAGTAGGTGATATTGTTGTCACTTCAACAAGTAAACAAAAAGAGATTAAACCTGTCCGCAAAAAAGTAGGTGTAGTCTTTCAATTTCCTGAAAGCCAACTTTTTGAAGAAACGGTTTTAAAAGATGTCGCTTTTGGACCACAAAACTTTGGAATTTCAAAAGAAGAAGCTGAGAAAATTGCTGCTGAGAAACTGGAAATGGTCGGTCTTTCAAAAGAATTTTGGGAAAAATCTCCTTTTGAACTTTCAGGAGGACAAATGCGTCGTGTGGCCATTGCTGGGATTCTCGCGATGGAACCAGAAGTTTTGGTACTTGATGAACCAACAGCGGGCCTTGACCCAAAAGCTAGAATTGAGATGATGAAACTTTTTGAGAGTATTCATCAGACGGGTCAAACCGTTGTTTTAGTCACTCATTTAATGGATGACGTGGCCGATTATGCTGACTATGTTTATCTTCTTGAAAAAGGACATATTATCAGCTGTGGTACTCCGTCAGATGTTTTTCAAGAAGTTGATTTTTTGAAAGCACATGAATTGGGAGTGCCAAAAGCGACTCATTTTGCTGACCAACTTCAAAAAACAGGAGCCTATACTTTTGAAAAATTGCCAATCACACGAGCTGAACTTGTTAATTTACTGACAAGTCTGTCAGTAAAATCAGGAGGTGAAAACTGATGCAAAATATGCTGATGGGACGTTATATTCCAGGTGATAGTATCATTCACCGCATGGACCCGCGTTCAAAACTTTTGGTGATGATTGCTTTTGTTGTCATTATCTTTTTGGCTCACGATTGGTTAGGTTATCTTCTTTTAGTGCTTTACACTTTAGCGGGTGTTTTATTATCCAAAATTTCAGTTTCCTATTTTTTAAAAGGCCTACGGCCAATGATTGGTTTAATTCTGTTCACAGTTATTTTCCAAATGCTTTTTACTAATGGTCAGCATGTCATTTTTAGTCTATGGTTTATCAAAATTTCAACAGAATCTTTGATTAATGCTGTTTATATTTTCTTTCGTTTTGTCTTGATTATTTTTATGTCAACAATTTTGACGCTGACCACGCCACCATTGACCTTGGCTGATGGAATCGAAAAAGGCTTAGGACCTTTGAAAAAAATCAAAGTCCCTGTTCACGAATTAGGTTTGATGTTATCTATTTCTTTACGCTTTATTCCAACATTAATGGATGACACAACAATGATTATGAATGCTCAAAAAGCCAGAGGAATGGATTTTGGTGAAGGAAATTTACTGAAAAAAATTAAATCAGTCATTCCAATTTTAATTCCATTATTTGTCAGTTCTTTCCGCCGTGCGGATGACTTAGCAGTCGCAATGGAAAGCAGAGGCTATCAAGGGGGAGATGGACGTACAAAATACCGTCAACTCAAATGGAAAATGCGAGATAGCTTGCTCGTTGTATCTATTATCATAATGACAATTTTACTTATTTTATGGTCAAAAGTTTCCTAAATAAATGCTCAAGAGGAGAAAAAATGATTACTTTAAACGTAAATAGCTTGGAAAATGCAGAAATTTTTTGGAAAGAATTAGGTTTGGAAGATGAAGTAGCACTTAATGAAACCTATGACCCAAATCCTGAAACTTTAGCAATTTCAGTAGAAACAATTGATGAAATTCATGATAAAATCATTGAACTTGGACTTCCTGTAAGTCCAATTACGCCAGCTGTTGATGGAAGATTCATGTTTTCTTTTATTGCTCCTGAGGACAATACCTTTATTGTTATTGGTGAATGGGTCGAAAGACCTTACACTGGAGAAATGCGCACTGAATTTTTTGAAAATGTAAAAGGACTAATTCCACTTGCGCCAGAACGTCTGTCAGAGCTGACAGAAGGCCAATTTGTACTTTTTGGACGTGTCACTTGTCCTTGGACCAGAAGATTTGTTAAGGCTCTTCCTGACTATGCTGACAAAATGATTTATTACGTTGACACAGAAAATACAGACCTCAATCCAGAATTACAAGCGATTCGTAAAGCTCACGAAGTAGAAACCGTTCCAACATTTATGAAGAGAAGTGCTGACGGAACTTTTATCAAATTTGATAAAAAGAAAGAAAGTCTTTCTGAGTTTATAAAATAAATGCTGACAGTTCTGTCAGTAAAAAAACAGTTTCGGCTGTTTTTTCTTTAAGCAGAATTGAAAATTTTCCAAATATTTGATAATTTGCTATAATATAGAACAATAATATTGTAGGTAAAATGATTCTGTCAGTAAATTTTTACTGACAGAATCATAAAAAGGCCTATAAAGTGTCATCAATAACTGAATGGCCCTAGAATGGAGTAAAAATGGAAGCACAAAAACTATCAGCACAAGAAATAATTCAATTTATCGGGAACGCTGAGAAAAAAACACGTGTCAAGGTAACCTTGTCAGGAATGCCTAGTTTTAAAGCAGCTGGTTTTCTTGCTGAAAATGGGCGTCCAAATTTTAAGGCACTAGCCAATAAAGGAATCCAAGTTCTGGGAGATTTTCACACACATTACAGCTTAAAAATTATCATTGGAGATTGGCAAGCAGTACGTCCATTGCTTTCTGGCTTGACTGAGAATAAAGATTACACGCTAGAACTTGAAGGACGAAATTCAGCTGTTCCTCTCCTTGATACCAGAGAAATCAATGCTCGAATTGAGCCAGGAGCAATTATTCGTGACCAAGTAACTATTGGCGATAGTGCGGTCATTATGATGGGGGCTATCATCAATATCGGAGCTGAAATTGGTGAAGGCACAATGATTGATATGGGGGCAATTTTGGGTGGCCGTGCGACGGTTGGTAAGAACTCTCATATTGGTGCTGGAGCTGTTTTGGCTGGTGTTATTGAGCCTGCAAGTGCTGAACCTGTTCGTGTTGGGGATAATGTCCTTGTGGGAGCCAATGCGGTTGTAATCGAAGGAGTACAAGTCGGTTCAGGTTCTGTTGTTGCAGCAGGGGCAATTGTTACCCAAGATGTTCCAGAAAACGTTGTTGTTGCTGGTGTTCCAGCTCGAATTATCAAAGAAATAGATGAAAAAACACAACAAAAAACGGCTTTAGAAGATGCCCTTAGAAATTTGTAAAATTAAAGAAATAGCTTATTTCTGAACTTTTGTTAATCTTAGCAAAAGTTTTTTTGCTAAAAAGAGCAATATACAGCCAAAAAAGAGTAAAATAAATAAAAAAGATTGAAATTTAGCTTAGTAACGAGGAAAAAATATGATAAATTTAATCGAAATCAGACGGCAGCTTCACCAAATTCCTGAAATTGGTCTTGAAGAATACGAAACTCAAAAGTATTTACTAGCCATTATTCAAGAACTGACTCAAAATAAACCATTTATTCAAGTGAGAACATGGCAAACCGGTATTCTAGTTTATCTAGCAGGAAGTCAGGGTCAAAAGACAATTGGTTGGCGGACAGATATTGACGGTCTGCCTATTGAGGAATCAACCGATTTACCTTATGCTAGTAAAAATGGGCGAATGCACGCTTGTGGACACGATATTCACATGACCGTTGCTCTTGGTTTATTGGAAAAAATGAGTGAAAGCCAACCAAGAGATAATCTCCTCTTTCTCTTTCAACCTGCTGAAGAAAATGAAGCGGGTGGAAAATTAATGTATGATGCTGGAGCATTTGAAAATTGGCTTCCTGATGAATTTTATGGATTACATGTCCGACCAGATTTAAAAGTAGGTGATATCGCTACGAATCAGCATACGCTTTTTGCAGGAACTTGTGAAGTTGAATTATCCTTTATTGGAACAGGAGGACATGCTGCTTTTCCTCACACAGCAAATGACGCTTTGGTAGCAGCCGCTTATTTTATCACTCAGGTTCAGACGATTGTAAGCCGTAATGTGGATCCATTAGCTTCAGCAGTGGTTACATTTGGAAAAATGGAATCTGGGACAACGAATAATATTATCGCTGAACGTGCTTTTTTACATGGAACTATCCGGAGTCTGACCCAAGCAGTCAATGAATTGACCCAAAAACGTTTAAGAGAACTTGCAAATGGAATCGCGCAATCTTTTAACATGGAAATTGAGCTTAAACTTAAACAAGGCGGCTATCTTCCAGTTGAAAATCATCCTGAACTTGCTAAAGAACTGATGGAATTTTTCAAAAAAGAAACTAAGGCTAATCTTATTGACATCGCTCCAGCCATGACTGGTGAAGATTTTGGTTACCTTTTGAGCAAAATTCCTGGAGTCATGTTCTGGTTAGGAATTGATAGTGATGCTCCCCTTCATTCACAAAAAATGAATCCAGACGAGCATGTTCTCAATTTTGCTGTTGATACAATTAGCCAATTTTTACAATTTAAAGTTAATAGGTTATCAGAAGATGAAAAAACAATAAATTAATGGCTTTAATCTTAAGAATGGATATGTTAAGATAGGAGGATAGAGTTTTTTTAAATCATTCAGTAGTTAAATTGTTACAATTGAACTTTTTTGAAATGATAAAAGTTATTTAGGGAAGAATAATGAAACAAAGAAGATTAAAATCAAAAGGAGCAAAAAAAGCTTTTTGGAAGCTTACCTTGCTTATAGGTGCGTTATTAATAGTGGTAGCGGGAGTAGGAACCTATTATTATGATCAAGGAGTTCAAAAGCAAAAAATTGCTTATGAAAAACAAGTAGATGAGGCGAGAAATGCAAAAGACAAGGCCTATGATTCAAGAAAAGCAAACGATATTGAACAGGCTCATAAGTTAATTGATAAGCTTCATGTTAAAGATAAAACTTCTTTAGATAAATCAATGAGCCAATTGACAAACTATTTGTCAGAGATTGACAAAGTGAACCAGATTGTTGCAAAAGCCCATGAAAATATAAGTGAAGAAGGAATAAAAAGCTCAGAAGAGGCTTTAGAATTATTAAAGGCTCCATATGAGAAATCAGACAAAGAAGCATTGGCAAAACAAGTAAATGCTGACAAACAAATACTTATTGAACGTCAAAAAGAAGCGGAGCATATTGCGAACGTTCAAAATCAATATGCAAATAAAAAATTGATTGCCTTGACCTTTGATGATGGACCAAACCCTAATACGACCCCTCAATTATTAAAAATTTTATCAGATGCACAAGTTCCAGCAACCTTTTTTGCTTTAGGAAAACAAGCCCAAGCCTGCCCCCAAATTATTAAAGAAGAAGCTGATAGAGGAAATGAAGTCGCTTCGCATACATGGGACCATAAAGACTTGGTAACACTCTCACCAGACCAACAAAAGCAAGAAATTGAGAGTGCAAATCAGTTAATTAATAAAATTACAGGTAAAAACGTAACACTCTTCCGTCCACCTTATGGAAGTTATAATAAATCTGTTTTAAGTCAAACAAATTTAAGTGCAGTTAATTGGACTGTTGACACTAATGACTGGCGTTATCGTACAAGTGCTCCAGTTGTTCAAAATGTTTCGACTTACGCTCATGATGGAGCAATCATTTTGATGCATGATATTCATCAATGGTCAGTAGATGCGGTGCCGCAGATTATTCAAAATTTGAAAGCACAAGGTTATACCTTTGTAACGGTCAGCACTTTGCTAACAGTACAAGATGGGGGAGCTAAGGCTCAACAAGTTTATTTTGGTAGGTAATAAAATAAGAAGAGGAGAAGTGATTCTGCTCTTTTTATTCGTTTTTAACGAAGGTTTATTCTAAAAAATTCATATCCAATGAGTTTATTCTTGACAACTTATGGGAAACTTGATATACTAATATAGTCGTTTGAGAGAAACGCAGGCGTGGCTCAACTGGATAGAGTACCTGACTACGAATCAGGCGGTTGTAGGT
>OGTL01001117.1_pt1 | contig 24875 bp, 23 predicted proteins | sample 1553601 | NCBI WGS metagenome assembly OGTL01 (sample SAMEA2580112, study PRJEB22360) | human gut metagenome | biome: human gut; feature: human-associated habitat; material: faeces | place: Denmark | collected 2008/2010 | reverse complement strand
GGGTGTATAGCGGCAGCCGCTCCCGGGCCCCCCCAGGGCATGCAGGGGAGCGCTGATGAAGGTTTGGTACCCCTTCACAAGGGTGATGAGCAGCCATTTCATCATGTCTTGTCTTGTTCCCGGGAAAGAAGTTGCAATTTAAGTTTTCGGGCGGCTTTCCGCCAGTCCCGTTCCAGGTCGGCGTAGCTGGCTTCCACGGCCCTCCAGCGGAGGACGCACACCAGGTGTACGCCGTTTTCAAAAGGAGCCCCGTGCGCCCTCAGTATTTCCCTCACGCGTCTCCGCAGTTTGTTGCGGACAACGGCACAGCCAATTTTTTTCGTACAGATGATACCGAATTTGGAGGGTTCCTCCGGATGTTCCAAAGGGGCTGCGCTTAAAACAATAAGCCGACCTGCTACGGATGGCCCCTCGTTGCGTACCCGGGCAAATTGGAATGCCCTGGTCATGCTTTGTTGACGAGTAAGACGCATCTCCCGCGGGTCGGCCCGTGAAAAGAAGTTCCAAGGAGGCGTTAACCGGATCCTGGCGGCTGGATTAACAGCCGTGCTGGATGGTGTGGCGCTTGTACTGGATTTCGGCTCCCTTGGGAAGCAGGCGCTTGCGGCCTTTAGCACGGCGGCGGCGGATGATGTCCGCTCCGTTCTTGGTGGCCATGCGTGCACGGAATCCGAACTGACGCTTGCGGCAACGCTTGGATGGTTGATAAGTCCTCTTGCTCATGATGTTGAAAGATGCTTCTTGTGAATTACTAGATTCAGTGCCGTCCGTCTAAGCGGCCTATGCACAACCGGACGAAAAGGATAACTATTTTGATTGTTTTGTCAATCCGTCAGGCGATTAATTTGCCGTTTTTCTTGCGGAAAGCACTGGGATAAGTAGTCTTTATGATTGATAGACAGTGTTTTTCTATTCCAGAAAAGCCCGCCTGCTTTACAGAAAGAGCAGTTCCGCGTATGTGGGGACGGGCCACAGGTCTGCGTCCGTCAGGCTTTCCAGCATATCAATGGTGCTTCTCAAATTGTCCATGCCCGTCTGGATGGCCCTGGTATCGGCTTCATCCACGGCGCGGCGCAGTTCCCTCACCTGTCCGGGGAGAATATCCAGCAGCGTGCCGATTTGGTTGGCGCGATCCGTAGTAGCTTTCATTCCCGCCTTGATTCCGGATGCCTTCATCTGGGCAATGGCGGTGGTAAGCTGCGTGAGCTGTTCCGTTACGGCGGGGATGTAAAGGGTTTCCACCATCAGGAGGGCCGTTTCCGCTTCAATGTTGATTTCCTTGTGGAATATTTCCGTCTGGATTTCATGGCGGGCGTGGAGTTCTACGGGGCTGACCACTTTGTACTTTTCAAAAAGCGCCTTGGCCTTGGGCGTTTCCAGAGCGGCCAGGGCTTCAATGGTACCGGGGATGTTGGGGAGATTGCGGCGTTCCGCTTCCTCTACCCAGGCTTCTCCGTAGCCGTCTCCGCTGAATAGAATGCGCTTATGCTTCTTGATGATGTTTTGAAGGAGCTTGTTGAGGGTGGCGTGGAACTCCTCGGGCTTGTCCTTGACAGGTTCCAGGATGGTGCAGATTTCATCCAAGCTTTCCGCCACAATGGTATTGAGCACCGTCATGGGCCATGCACAGGTTTGGGAGGAACCTACGGCGCGGAATTCGAATTTATTGCCTGTGAAGGCAAAGGGGCTGGTGCGGTTCCGGTCGGAGGCGTCCAGAGGGAACATGGGCAGGGTGTCCACGCCGATGTTGATGGTCTTTTGGGTGCGCGCTTTTTTAGTGCCTCCTTTCTCGATTTGCTCAATGATTTCATCCAGCAGATCTCCCAGGAAGATGGAAATGATGGCCGGGGGGGCTTCATGGGCACCCAGGCGGTGTTCATTGCCGGATTTGGCGACGGAGGCGCGCAGCAGATCCGCATGTTCGTCCACGGCCTTGATGGTGGCGCAGAGCAGAGTGAGGAAGATGGCGTTTTCCTGCGGGCTGGAACCGGGATTGAGCAGGCTGCCGTAACCGGGGGCGGAGAGGGACCAGTTGTTGTGCTTGCCGGAGCCGTTCATGCCGGAGAAGGGCTTTTCATGCAGCAGGCAGACCATGTCATGCTTGTTGGCGGTTTTCCGGAGCACCTCCATGACCAGCATATTATGGTCCACGGCCAGGTTCTGGCTTTCAAAAATGGGCGCGATCTCAAACTGGCCGGGAGCGACTTCATTGTGGCGCGTTTTGGCCGGGATGCCGAGTTTCCAGAGGGCTTCGTCCACGTCCACCATGAATTCCAGCACGCGGTCCTTGATGGAGCCGAAGTAGTGGTCTTCCATCTGCTGGTGTTTGGGGGGCACATTGCCGAAAAGGGTGCGTCCGCACATCATCAGGTCCGGGCGCAGGGCATAAAGCTGCTTGTCCACCAGGAAGTATTCCTGTTCCGCCCCCAGATCGGCGCTGACATGAATGTTGTCCGGACCGCCAAAGCAGGACAACAGCCGCTTGGCCTGCCGGGTGACGGCAGTCATGGATCTCAGGAGAGGCGTCTTTTTGTCCAGCGCCTGTCCCTTGTAAGAGCAGAAAGCGGTTGGGATGCAAAGCGTGGCGCCGTTTTCCGTCCGTTTGATGAAGGCGGGGCTGGTGGGGTCCCATGCGGTGTAGCCGCGTGCTTCAAAGGTGGCGCGGAGACCGCCGGAAGGGAAGCTGGAGGCGTCCGGCTCGCCCTGCACCAGGCTCTTGCCGGAAAATTTGAGTTCCAGATTTCCCTCCGGATCCACGTCCACAAAGGAGTCGTGCTTTTCCGCCGTGCTCCCATTGAGAGGCTGGAACCAGTGCGTGTAGTGGCTGGCTCCCTTTTCCAGAGCCCATGTCATCATGGCCTGAGCCACTTCATTGGCGATGTCGGGGTCCAGTTTTTCGTCCTTGCGGATGGTAGCCAGCAGTTTTTTGTAAACGGGGCGGGGCAGGTAATTGCGCATGGTCTCCATGTTGAAGACATCCTGACCGTAAATTTCCGCAATAAAGGTTGCGGCGTTGCCAACATCGGAAGGTGGGTTTGTATGCATCTTGATAGGGAACGCGCCAAAAGGCTCGGAACATACCAAACCTTAAAAGAGACTTTTTGGCAAGCCGAATCCTGCCCTATTTCTTCAGGAAAAGGACTTCTTCCGCCCCCATCCGTTTTCGGGAAGAAGCGTAAACGGTTTTCCGGTTTTTATGGTTCTCCGGCGGCAATGGAGAAATTGGGGAAGGAGGGGGACGCTGTAAGGGAAGGGATGGGCCGTGATTGTCGGGAAGAGGGCTGGACGGGAGTTGGTGAAGTGCCGGGTTTTTTGTTTCATGAAACAGCGCGGGTGCCTGCCGATCGGTATTTTCCCGTATCTTGCAAGAAATTTATTTCGTTTTCAGTAGTAATAAGTACAACCATATTATTGTGAAATGCGTTTTCTATTAATAGCAAGATGTTTATTGTTGATGATGCTGTGTTGTGCGGGAGCGGGGATGCGGCTTCATGCCCAGCCTTTGAATAAGGGCCGGATTGCCATTCTGGGTGATAGTATTGCTTACGCGGGCCATTGGGCCAATGAAGTGGAAAACACCTTGAGGGACGATAAAAAATTTGCAGCCTGCGAGATTGTCAACTTTGCCGTTCCCAGCGAGACGGTAGCCGGGTTGAGCGAATATGGCCATGCGGGCGGCAGATTCCCCCGTCCATGCCTGCATGAGCGCCTCAGCCGGATTCTCAAGATGTACCAGCCTCAATTGATTCTGGCCTGCTACGGGATGAATGACGGCCTCATGCAGGCGTTTGACAAAGCGCGTTTTCAAGCGTACCAGGAAGGGAATATCCGCCTTAAAAAGGCTGCCGATGCGGCAAAAGCGGAGATTGTCTTCATTACTCCTCCATTGTTCCGGGGGGATTCCGCTGAACAGGCTGAGTACGACGCTGTATTGGACAAGTACGCGGAATGGCTGGTTTCTAAAAGAAAAGACGGCTGGAAAGTCATAGATATCCGTCCCGGACTTCGGAAACTCATTGCCAGAGAAAAGGCCGGGAATCCCGGTTTCAGGTATTCCGGTGACGGCGTGCACCCCGGTCCGGAAGGGCATCATATGATAGCCCGGGAAGTTCTTGCCGGGCTGGTCCCGGAAATAGGCCTTGCTCCTGAGGTTGCGGAAAAAGACCATCGGCCGACGCCGGATACGATGAAAAAACATGAGAAAGTCCGCAATGAATGGCTGGTAAAAACAGGACATGCACGGCCGGAAATTCCGGGGTATGATCCGGAAATGGCCAAGCGTCAGTTTCCTAGGACGGTTTCTGTCTGGAATGGTTTTTTACGGGAGGAGTTTACCGTGGGCGGCCGCAGGGCATTCATCGTCTTTCCCGACAAGGCTGTTGTTTCTGGAAAAGAACAGTTGTGGATATGGCGGCCGCAATTTTTTGATTATAAGCCTATAGCAGATCTCGAACTGGTAAAGCGCGGTTATGCGGCGGTATTTATCAGCATGGAAGACCTTTACGGTTCTCCCAAGGCCATGGATGTGATGGATCAATTTTACAGGTACCTGGTGGATGAACGCGGTTTTTCCAGAAAAACGGTGTTGTTTGGACTGAGCCGTGGAGGCCTTTATGCGCTTAACTGGGCGGAGAAGAATCCTTTGTGCGTGGCTGGCGTTTATGTGGATGCCCCCGTCTGTGATTTCAAAAGCTGGCCGGCCGGCAGGGGCAAGGGCAAAGGTTCGCCGGATGACTGGAACAAATGCCTGCGCGCCTACGGCTTTAATGAACAGCTGGCTTTGTCCTATAAGGGTAACCCCGTGGACAATATGCGCGGCATGGCTAAAGCCGGAATCCCTTTGTTGTTTATTTCCCGGACGGAAGATGATGTAGTCCCTATTGAAGAGAATACGGATGTTTTCGCTAAGCGTTACGCCCGGATGGGGGGACCTGTAAGAGTCATCCGCCGGTCCGGAGGGCATCATCCGCACGGTTTTGACAATCCTGCCCATATCGTAGATTTTGTTCTTTCCGTTACCGGACAGCCCGTCCCCTTGCGCGTTGCGTGCCTGGGAGACAGTAATACTTTTGGAGCAGGAGTAGCCGGAGCCAATAAGGATGTTTTGCGCTGGAGCCATCTTCTTGGTCAGGAATTGAGGAAAAAATTCAAACGGAAAGAAATAGAAGTGCTGAACTGCGGCGTTAACGGGCGTACCCTTCTGGCCAAGGGAGACCTTCCCTATATTAAAACGGGCGAGTACCGGAATGCGCTCAATTCCCATGCACAGATTGCCATTATCGCTTTAGGCACCAATGACGCCAAACCGCAGAACAAGAAATTCCTGTCCGAGTTTAAGCAGAATTATGCCGCCATCATCGCCGAACTGCGGGAAAACATGCCCGGTATTCAAATCTATTGTGCAATTCCGCTTCCCTCGTGGCAGTCTTCCAGCCAAATTGACAAGGAAACGGTGAAAAATAAAATTGTCCCTCTTGTGATGCAGGTTGCGAAGGACAATAAGTGTAAGACCATCGACTTTTTCACCCCTTTTCAAGATAAACCGGAACTTTTTCCCGATGGCGTTCATCCCAATGCCGATGGGCAGGTGATTATGGCTGATGCTGCGCTCAAGGAACTTCTGAAGAAGTAGTTTTTTAATTTAATCAGTACGGAATAAATGAACACCAGACTATCGGCAATCACAGGTTCGATTCTCCTGCTGTCGTCCCCGCTGCAGGGATTTTCCGCAACAACTCATCCGGATTCCTGCATGAACCGGGATTGGAAAAAAGAGATTCCCCAGCCAGTATATCCAAACCGGGAAATGACGGAACTTTATCACCAAACATGGGAAATTGCGGCTGGGCGCGTCAGGAAAGGGCCGGAAGGGCTCCCCGCGTCTCCCTATATGGATGAAAATTGCTACGAAGATCAAATCTGGATATGGGATACCTGTTTCATGGTGCTTTTTGCCAAGTATGCGCCCAGGGCGTTTCCCGGAATAGAAAGTCTGGATAATCTTTACAAACCTATCCATGAAAAAGCCGCTACGCCCCTTAGAATCCATTTAGTGGATAATCCCCCGTTATTTGCTTGGGTGGAAAAGGAATATTTTGATTTCACAGGAGATAAGGGGCGGCTGAATCATCTTCTTAATGAAAAGCGGTATTTGCAGAAGCATTTCAAATGGTTTGCCCGGGCTAAGGCTGGTGAACGGTTTGAGTGTTCCCCCCAGCGTATTTACTTGAATTCCATTGGGGATGATGGCTTTACCTGGACGGGGGGAGCGAGCGGTATGGACAATACTCCCCGCGGGCGTGATGCCGGAGGATACCATAAGGTGTTATGGGTGGATGCCATTTCCCAGCAGGCTCTTAGCGCCCACTGCATTGCTGCCATGGAACAGGCTCTGGGAAATGAGGATGAAGCAAGAAAATGGAACGCTGAATATGAAGCGCTTAAGAAAAAGATCAACCATCTTTACTGGGATGAGCGGGATGGATTTTATTACGATGTCACCATTGCGGACAAACAGCCCTGCCGCGTTAAAACCATTGCTTCCTATTGGCCCCTTCTGGCCCGGGTTGCGTCCAGGGAACAGGCGCGGAGCATGGTAAATCATCTGATGAATCCCGGGGAATTCGGAGGCAGTTATCCTACTCCTTCCCTGGCCCGCTCGGATAAGGATTATCATCATCAAACCGGGGATTACTGGCGGGGAGGAATCTGGCTGCCGACGACATATATGGCGATTAAGGCCATTGAAAAGTATGGCTACCATGAGGAGGCCGATGCTATTGCCGAGAAGGTTATCAACCAGCAGCTTGCCGCTTACAGGAATATGGAACCGCATACTGTCTGGGAGTGCTATAGCCCAAGCGGAGATGCCCCCTCCACTGAACATGGACGCCGTGTAAGACCGGAATTTTGCGGCTGGTCAGCCCTGGGGCCGATTGCGTTGTTTATTGAAAATGTGCTGGGATTTAAGAAAGTGTCCGCCGCCGGAAAGGAAGTCCGGTGGAGGTTGAAAAAAAACAAGGGCAGCCATGGAATCAGGAATTTGAGGTTTGGCGATATTGTAACCGATATTGTTTTTGATGGTGAAGGCACGGTGTCAGTCACGTCGAATGCTTCTTACTCTCTGATCATTAATGGCAATACTTATTCAGTAAGGAAGGGGGATACTGAAATTAAGCTGTAAGGACCTTCTGTTTATCCACGGAAGGGCGTCATTGATGTTCTTCCGCGGGGTTTTTCCTTTTGCCGGGGCAAGATGCGGGTTTTTCCCGTGCCTGCGCCAATTTTTTTTCTTTTGGAGGCGGCCTGAGAGGCAAGGGTGACAAAGGAAATTCCGGAAGGGCGGCAAGGCAATGTTCCGGAACATTACTTGAGAGGTAATGCTGTCTGCCGTTTTAACGGGGAGAGCTGGTTTCCTCCATATGCCTTACGGAAATTTTTTGGTAAAGGGTGTGGGTTTGTCCGGGAGCGAGGGAAATGGAACGGGGTTCCGCGTTTCCCGTTTCAATGCACAGGAATTTATTCCAGGACTCCGCACCCAGGTCCGCCATGTTTTTGGCGCCCTGTTGTCCAGGATTCCAGACGATGACGGAAGAGGCATGGTTCCGCTCCACCGTGATGGCGCGGTTCAGCATGAGGTCTTCCAGCATTATTTTTCCCGAACAGGAGGGGAAGTTGTAAACGCGGTCCAGGCACCCCAGCGGTGCCAGCGGGCGTTCTCCGTGCTTCATGGGCTGGGCGGCTTCTTCCCGGAACGGGATGTCCTCCAGCCCATGAACGCGGCATTTGGTCAGGTTGCCGACGGCAAAGTAGTTATGGAATGCTTCCGTGAGCTTGCAGGGCTGCGTGCGCGCCGTGGTTTCCAGCTTCATGGCCAGCGTACGGCCCAGGGTAAGGCGCAGGATGGCGGCGGGATAGGATTCATCTTCCGGATAGAAAGCCAGGGAGAGCAGGACGTTGCCGCACTTGTCCATTTCCTGGTGGTGGAGGCGCCATTCCGAGGTGCGCGCTATGCCGTGGGACGGTGCTCCTTCCCGGGGGCCGAACCAGGGCCAGCAGACGGGGATGCCTCCGCGGATGGCTTTGCCGGGGACAAAGGCTGCGTTGGGAGAAAGAAAAAGGCATTCCTCATGCCCTGCCGGCTTCCATGAGGTGAGGTGCGCTCCCTGAAGGCACAGGGATGCCGTGCAGAGCGGTGTTGTTACGTCCAGGAAAGAAAGCCCCTGGTTTGTTGTGCGCCGGACGGTCATGGCTGAAGGCGTTCAATTGTCCAGGAGCCGTTTTCCTGAAGTTTGTACATGAAACGGTCATGCACGCGGCCGGGGCCGCCCTGCCAGAATTCAAAGGTATCCGGGATAATTCGGTAACCGCCCCAGAAGGAGGGAAGGGGAATTTCTCCCTTGGAGAATTTGTTTTTCAGTTCCATCAACTTCATTTCCAACAGTTTTCTTCCGGAGATGACGGAGCTTTGGTGTGAAACCCAAGCTCCAAGCTGGGATTCCTTGGGGCGGGTGAGGAAATATTTCAGGGATTCCGCGCGGGAGACTTTGACGGCTTTTCCGTAAATGATGATCTGGCGTTCCAGCATTACCCACGGAAGCATCATGCAGACCTGCGGATTTTCTTCAATATCGCGGGCCTTGTGGCTGCCGTAGTTGGTGAAGAAAACAAAGCCCGTCCGGTCAAAATATTTGAGCAGCACGGTGCGTAGGGAGGGCCTGCCCTGGGCATCCGCCGTGGCCAGGGAAAAAGCGTTGGGTTCCGGAATATCCGCTTTCAGGGCCTGTTCAAACCAGGTTTGGAATTGTTCAAAGGGATTTTCCGCCAGGTCCTTTCTGTGCAGCTGGCCTTTGAGGTATTCTTCTCTGAAATTGGACAAGTCCATGGCGTGTTGAATGATGAGGAGTTATTCTACGCTGAAATCCAGCCCCAGGTCCAGGGAGGGGGCCGAGTGGGTCACGTAGCCTACGGAGACGAAGTCCACGCCGGATTCCGCAATGGCGGCTACCGTGTCCAGATGAACGCCTCCGCTGGCTTCCAGCAGGGGGGTGGTGCGTCCTCCGCGCATGGCGACGGCTTGTTTCAGCATTTCCGGCGTCATGTTGTCCAGAAGGATATGGTCCACGCCTTCCAGTTTAAGGAAGTTGCCCACCTGTTCCAGGGTGTCCGCTTCCAGCTGGATTTCCACGCCGGGCTTTTCCTGACGCAGCCTGTTGATGCATTCCTGGAGGTGTTCCGTATTTCCATCCGTCATCAGGTGGTTGTCTTTCACCATGGCGCGGTCATAAAGGCCCATGCGGTGGTTGGTGCCTCCGCCATGGAGCACGGCCGCTTTTTCCAGCAGACGGTAGCCGGGAGTGGTTTTGCGGGTATCCAGAATGCGTGCGCTGGTGTGAGAAATGGCTTTCACATATTGTCTGGTGAGCGTAGCTACTCCGGAAAGACGCTGGATGAAGTTGAGGGCGGTGCGTTCCGCCCCAAGAATGGAGCGGGCGGACCCTTCAATAAGCATCACCACGGCGCCGGGCGCCACGGCTTCCCCGTCATGCAGGTAAACTTCCACCTTCAGGGTGGGATCCACCTTGCGGAAAACTTCCGCCGCGACATTGACGCCGGAAAGAACGCCTTTTTTCCGGGGGGTCAAAATAGCTCTGGCTGTCAGATGTTCCGGGACGAAGTATGTGGAAGTCACGTCGCCGGAGCCGAAGTCTTCGGCCAGCGCCAGATTGATCAGGGTTTCCACGTTGTCGGATACGGTTTCTGCGGGCATGAAAGAAAAAGCGGCTTAATATTCGCGGTTAAGAAGATAGTTGGCCAGTTCCACCAGGCGGGCGCGGCGTTCTTCCGGGAAAATCATCAGGGCATCCAGAGCCGCCTGAGTGCGGCATTTGGCTTCGGAACGGGCGCCGTCCAGGCCAATCAGGGCCGGACAGGTGGATTTCTGGGAATTGACGTCCTTGCCGGCGGTCTTGCCGAGTTTTTCCGTGGAAGCCGTCAGATCCAGAATGTCGTCAATCACCTGGAAAGCCAGCCCCAGGTTGTAACCGAAGTCCGTCAGAGCTTCCAGCTGGGACTCCGTGGCGTTTGCGGACATGCCGCCGAAGCGAAGGGCCGTGGTTAGCAGGGCGGCCGTCTTCCCTTCGTACACGGTGCGGACTTCCGGTTCGGAAAGCTGCTTGTGTTCTCCCTCCAAATCCAGAATCTGGCCTCCGATGAGCATGGTGCTGCCGCCAGTGGCTGCCAGCTCCCTCACGTAATCCCTGACGGTATAGCGTTCCGTATCGTCCACCTGGGCGATTACGGCAAAAGCCTCCGTCAGCAGCGCGTCTCCCGCCAGGATGGCGACGCCTTCTCCGAAGGCCTTGTGGCTGGTGGGTTTCCCACGGCGCAGATCGTCGTTGTCCATGGCTGGCAGGTCGTCATGGATGAGGGAATACGTATGCATCATTTCCACGGCGCAGGCGGGAACCAAGGCGTCCACTGCCAGTCCTCCGCAGGCCTCCGCCGCCGCCAGGCAAAGGACGGGGCGCATTCTTTTCCCCCCCGCAAATATGCTGTAGCGCATGGCTTTGTGGATGGTTTCGGGGCTTTCGTTCTCTGCTGGCAGCAGTCTGTCCAGCGCTGCGTCAATCAGGGCGCATTGTTCTGTGATGTAGTCGTTCAGTGATTGTTCACACATGGCGTTATGGAATAGGTGCGGGGTGTGGAGGAAACAGGTCAGCGGTTGACCAGCAATTCCGCGATTTGTACGGCGTTGAGCGCGGCCCCTTTTCGGACCTGATCGCCCACGACCCAGAGAGTCAGGGCATTGTCAATCGCCATGTCCATGCGCATGCGCCCTACGTAGCAGGTATCTCCGTTGGTGCTGTCCAGCGGGGTGGGCCACACGCCCTCCGCTGGGTTGTCCATCAGGGCGACTCCGGGTTTGCCTTCATAGGCGCTGCGGGCAGTTTCCAAGTCCACAGGTTTTTCAAACTGGGCGGTAACGGAGATGGAATGGGAACGGTAAACGGGCACGCGCACGCAGGTGCATGTTACCTTGAGTTCGGGCAGGGAAAGAATTTTACGGCCTTCATTAAGCATCTTAAGCTCTTCCTTGGTATAGCCGTTTTCCGTAAAGGAATCGATCTGGGGAAGAAGATTGAAGGCTATCTGGTGGGGATAAACATTTTTCACTACGGGATGGCCGTCCACTACGGCGCGCACCTGGGTTTCCAGTTCCGCAATGCCGTGCTGGCCGCTGCCGGAAACCGCCTGATAACTGGAGGCGATGACGGTTTTTAACCCGAAACGCTGATGCAGAGGGAAGAGGGCCATCAGCGTAATGATGGTGGTGCAGTTCGGGTTGGCGATAATATTGCGGGGGTGGTTGAAGGCCGCTTCCGGATTGATTTCCGGCACCACCAGGGGCACGTCCGGCTCCTGCCGGAAGGCGGAGGAATTGTCAATGACCACACAGCCCGCAGCCGCCGCGATAGGAGCGAATTTCAGGGAAATGCCTCCGCCTGCGCTGAACAGGGCGATATCCACCCCATCAAAGGATTTTTCCGTCAATTCTTCTACAGTCAGCATTTTCCCACGGAAAGCGACCTGTTTTCCGGCGGACCTGGCGGAGGCTAGAAGCTTCAGGGAACCTACGGGAAAATTGCGTGTTTCCAGGCAGGACAGGATTTCAACGCCCACCGCTCCGGTGGCGCCGACGATGGCAACATGGGGTGCTTGGTTCATGATTGTTGTCAGAAAATGACGGATATTTTCCGTCCGCCCCCATTATACGGCAGCCCGGTCATATGGCAATACGATTGCAAGCCTTCAGGCTTAAAAATGAAAAACTGTCCGGGGTGTAGAATCCCGGACAGTTGTTGAAAAACGGGAAAGATCGCGTTTTTTATTTCAGCGCTTGCGGCGCAGCATCAGCAGGGACAGGCCCAAAAGGCTCAGGGATGCCGTAGCCGGTTCCGGAACGACATCCTCAGCAGTGGCTGACATGGAAAAAAGCAGGTTGGAGTTCGTGTTTCCGCCGCCATTGCGGGTGGACATCACAATGTAAGCCGTGTCGCTGGTAAGGGGAGTACCGCTCAAGTCCACGGACAAGGTCATGCCTGTTTGAATCAGGGAAGAGGCCTGACCGGTCAACTGGCTGATCTGCCAGCCTTCTGCCGTCTGATAAACGATATTGAGCGTCGTGAAGTTTGCTCCGGATTGCAGCCCGGCGCAGTCCACGGAAAGAGTCAATCCGGTATAGCTGGCGTAATCACTGGTAAGCGTTACCGCTGTTCCTACGATAGAGCCGCCGTAAGCATTTCTGTTGATGAAAGACACGGATACATCAGTATCCCCGGATGCGGTGACGCTGCCGTAAATACCGGAGCCGGAATTGCCGTTTGCAGTGGTGCCTTGCCAGCCGGTGGTGCCTTGCAACCATGTGACGACTTTTTGTGCAGTGATGACACTTCCGCTGTTGACGTCTCCGAATCCAGACAATTTAAGGTTTGTAGGCAGAGATGTCCCTTCGGCTGCCTCCCCATTTAGGTCGATTGCTACGGTGGCGGCCATCCCTGCGCCGCAACACAAAGCCATAAGACCGGAAAGAAATAATGTGTTCTTCATGGTTGTTCGTTGCTCTTTTTTATTGGGACCTACATACTTGACTAACCATATTATTTATAAAATTTTCGTCATTTCCTTTTTCTCTAAAGGTGAACAAATTGTCTTGACAAATTTTGAAAATTATGTATACACATACACTATGTTCGATTCATTTTTTGAAATTGTAAATATACCTCCATATAACGAAAATGGAAAAACAATCTATCCATTTATTGTAAATTTTAATGGAAAAGAACTTATCAACGAAAGGTATCAATCCATTGAGGAATATGAAGAAGGAAAGCTAAAATTTAATTTTATTAAAAATAAATTTCTTGAAGATGTAAGATCACAGTTTAATAAAAATATTTGTCAATAAGCTCTCGTAATATTTCTTCAGCTTCTTCCGGAGTCATATTATCTGGAAGTCTAATCGGTATGATTTCATTTTCTTTATTCATTTACATCTACTTAATACCTAGTCGACGTTTTTCATAATATATTTATTACAAATAATTTATCTCTTATTAAATGTTCCTTTTGCAGGTAATTCCTTTCCCATATTCTCTTTCATCGTTCCTTCAGCAGCAACATTACCACCATTAAACGTCAAATTAAGATGAAATCCTATCCAATTTGACTCAATCTGCAAGGTTCCTACATTAGTTCCGGTCTTTTCAAAAACATAGCTTCCTGTAATCGTTCTGGTTGTTTCATGGTCATTAGCATCATATTCGACTGCGCCAAATGTAACGGTTCTGGTACTGAAGACAAAATCTTTTGCCTCCAATTCCCAACCATCACCTTCCTGATAGTCTACATACATGCCTCCTGTAAGAGTTTTTCCTTCCAGTGTCAATGGAGCTTCTGAATTGTTTCCATCTTCATTGGATGACGACTTGTTGCATGAGGTCATTATCAATAAAGAAGAAATGACTACACAGACGAGTTTGATAATAGGATTAATCATTACTTTGTACATTTATAGGGGCATCCTACTAAGACTTCTCCCAGTAGGATGCCCCTTTTTATGTTAATTACCCGAAACGGTAGTTGTATACTTGTTATAAATGCCCAAGATACTATAGACCTTGGTATCTACCGCCGAGACAGTCTTGATGCCTCCGTTCTTTTTGGCCGCTTCAATGGAGGAATCACCTAGGGCAACCAATCCGCAATAAGATTTGGATTCAGATTGACCAGTTCTGATGCCGCCCGCGGATGTCGCCTGTACAGGCTTGTTGACGTCCGAATAGACGACGCCAATAGGACCCATTGTTCCGCAACTGCACAGAAGTGTTGCACCCAGTATTCCAAGTAATAATGTCTTCATAGTTCTATCTCGTTTTGATGGATTCCCGGAATGGGGAACTCATCCGCATCATACGAGATAGTGTCTGATTGTAAACAACAAAATATCCTAATTCGGGTTATTTCTAAAGATAGGTTATCCTTAGAAAATGCTCAGGAAGAGGGATAGTCTCCAAGAGGAAAAATTGCGTTCATTCCTAAGAATGAAGCGTAAGAAAATGGGACTGTCTCAAGTAGAACTTTCCGAGATGTGTAATCTTCCTCAGTCATTCGTCTCCAAATATGAGACAGGAGAACGGTATTTGACCTTTTTGGAGGTATTATCTCTTTGTAAACTACTCAATATCAAATTAGATGATCTTGTGAGGGAATTGGAGTCTTGACATTTGTATAAAAACCTAAGAAATATTAACCTCTGCTAAGGTCATTCTAATTTATCGATGAATTGGGATAACCCTTGTTAGAACGACTTAAAGAATACTATGATTATTTTATTTCTTGTAACAAATCTAATGTCTTATCAGCTTCATTAGATATACTATTTGTAAATAAGACGATATGCTTTGCAAAAGAATCAAAATGCTTTCGTATATCTCTCAATTCTTCAAATATTTGACTGGTTTCAAGTACTAAGTCTTTATAAGTTGGATTTGTACTTTCTAAAACGAAAGTTCCTACATAACTATTAGGAGAGTGGTCATTTTTATTGCTATATAAACTAGCTCCACCATACCATACGCTTCTCATACTCATTCCTTGGACATCTTCTTTTGTATGATTTAATTCTTTTTCTTGCCATTGAAGATAATCCTCACAATTCTCTTTAGAATCATGAGAATTATTTGTCGCTCTAGAAAAAAATATGATTTGTTGTTCTACACTGTTCTTTTTTAAAATAGCCTGGATGCCCTTACCGTTAGTATACATTTTATTGGGATTATTCAACTTATAACGTGTATCTTTTGCATAACGGGATATACATAAAAAATGTTTATTTTGTATATCAACATAAAAGCTTATTCTTTCATTTTCTGTAAGTTGCAATTTATGTAATGAATAATATTTCAAAAACTGCCCCATAAATAATTTTGTTGCATTTTCTAATGATTCTCTATAGTTGTTTATTGAACGCTCATCTTTACAAAGATTAGCAATATAATCTCGATGAGCATTTTCTATTTTCAAAAGAGCAGTAGCATGATTTTTTGATAAAAGATTAAGCTCTTGCTTAAAATTTTCTTCTAAAGAATTTATTCTATTTTTGAATAAATCAGAAAATCTAATTTTTTTCTTTTCATCTAAGTTCCTCTCTCTAAGATAAGAAGATACTCCCCAGACAACTATTAATAGGATAGCTCCCAAATAAAATAATTTCTCACGCGTTGTTAATGGATTTTTATCATTAAATCTTGATAGAATATTAGAAACAAATGCAATAGCAGTACACGCTACTAATAAAAGAGAATATATAATGTAATGCCCTAATATTCCTCTAATAGAAGAATAAAGTTGCTTTATATCATTACATAGGGAGTTCATCTACTGCTCAGCTATAGAAAATCCTAATAATTCTTTTTCTTGAGATAGATAAAAGATAACTTTTGGAAAATAAGGAATAGATTCTCTATTAAAAATTTTGCGTTTCAATACTTTTTCTGTGAGTATTTTATAAAATAGTGCTTTCATCCAATCGGAGACAATAGACATGTCTTCTTCGTTTGTCAAAACAACTTCCTTTTCATTCTCATAGCGAAATTCATAGGAAATATTCTTATAATCCCTAAGTTGTTCTTCCATTGTTTCAAATGATATTACACACATAGTTCTTTTATTTACTAATGTAGATGCCTACAATCCATCCGGTTGACAGGGTATTGGTTTGCCAATACCCTGTCAACCGGATGGTGTGTCTTACATTTTAATCTACTAAATCACAATACATCATTCTCTTACCAACATTTTGGTAATTGTATCTCCTATAAAATCCATTGTCTTAACCTTAGAGGTATTATGCCTGTAGGAAAACTCATGGATATACCTCTTCAAATGCTTAGGAGACATATAATGGTAAACGCCATAATAACCTCTCTTCAGTAGAGACCAGAAACTCTCAATGGAATTGGTATGTACATTACCATTCACATACTGTTTCCCTGAGTGATTGACGAACTCATGGACAAAACCAGTCAATCCCTTATAGGACTTGAACTCATCAGTAAACACATTGGATTTTTTCTCAACATACTTTTCAATGAAACCTTGTAAATTGTAAGCGGATGTATCGTCAATGTGTTTCACAATAACATTACCATTCCTCTGTTTGGCTCCAATTACGATCAATTTACCTACAGAACCTCTTCCCTTGTTCAGCTTCTTGGAAAAATGTTTGTTGGATTCCTTACCTCCGATGAAGGTTTCATCTACTTCCACAATACCATCCAGTTTATCCTTTTTATCCTTCATCCAAACTTCCCTTATTCTGTGACAGAGGAACCAAGCAGTCTTCTGTGTTACTCCTAAAGTCTTTGCAACTTGTATAGAAGAGATACCTTTCCTGGAAGTATAGAGCAAATACATGCAAAACAACCATTTATGAAGAGGTAATTTTGATTCCTCTAAAATGGTGCCAAACCTTACACTGAAAAATTTCCTGCAATCCCTACAGCGATAGGGCATCGGTTTTTGATCCTTACATTCGATGATGTTATGTCTACCGCAATGAGGACAACGGACATTACCATTCCACCTCTTAAGCTCAAAATACTTCCGGGCAGATTCCTCATTAGGGAACGTAGTAATGAACTCATAGAGAGAAGTGTATTTGAGCTTAGTTTGTCCCATATCATTGCTTGGTTGATATGGAAATTTTGTCGTGTTTTGATTAGTTCGTATGCGTTTATTTTCAGCGTATTGAGAATTATTTTGATGATTGAGTTGGTATGTAATTTTTTCACCCATATAGGGCGAGTAGAAAATTGTCCTTATAAATCTTAGGTGAAGAGTTAGATGTAGCTAATAATAGTAACTGCAACTTGACAACTAGGGCATATGGAGGAAACTATTTACATGCTGAGTGATCCCAAAATCCAATTAACAACACTGCAAAAAGTAGAAAGGATTAAATTGCTGTTAACCCAAAGAAGCGAAGGAGGACATCCTGATAATTATGAGTATTCCACACTTAGAGCAGAACTTGTATCTCTACCTGAACTAGAAGGTAAATTGCCAGAAATTGTTGTTATGTATAGGAGCATTAGCGAATTCTGGACGTATATAAAACCTCTATATGGTAGTTATCATGAAAGAAGAGAACATATAAGAGAAGAATTTCATGAACTCTTAACAGAACTGGAATTGGGAAAAACAAATCCTACTCAAAGGCCTACTGAAGAGACGCTCAAACATCTTAATAGTGAAGAAGTTCAAAAGCTGTTTACTATTGCGATGAACCGTACTGAGAAAGATGCAAATAGTGCGGTTACAGCAGCAAAAAGCCTCCTAGAATCTACATGTAAATTGTTGTTGGATGATATGAATATAGAATATAATCCAACAGAAGATATACCTTCTCTATTCAAAAAGATTAGTACAAAGTTGAATCTTCATCCAACTCAGCATCCTAATGATAGTTTAAGAAAAATATTGAGTGGTTGTTCTTCGATTGTTCAAGGAATAGCCGAGACTAGGAATAAAATTAGCGATGCACATGGTCAGGGCAGAAATCCTATGAATGCTGCACCACGACATGCAAAACTTACAGTGGGTACAGCTGGAGCTATGTCCGCATTCCTGGTTGAAACTTACAAGCACATGACGGACCCGAATGGTTAGTCAAGTATGCAGGTCCCTTTTTATTGCTGTAATTTGCCGGGCTGTCTTGAACCCGCTCATGATGAATAAAGCGGATTTTCAATCCGGCATATCCTCACTTTCCATGAAAGGCAACAAAACAGGCTCCCGATTTTAGGGAGCCTGTCTTTAAAGGAAAGAGCGGTGCAAGCCTGCTATTTAACCCATTTTCCCGCGCCTTCCGGCAGCCTGCCGTCAGAGACGGGGCCATAGCGGGTGGATTCCGTGTTGCCCCAGAGGGGGACGCCTACGATGCGTTTCCACCAGCGGGACATGCTGGCTCCCGTATAGCAGCCGAAGCTCCAGCAGTCGGACTGCGGCGTGAAAATATCCCGCCGTATCCTGTTCAGGTCCGTCTCATGGATCCATTCCGTGGAAACGGCCATGATATTGTTGCCGTAGTCCAGCATCCACGCATAGCAGTTGGAATGGCCGAAGTAGTAAAAGGATTCCACCTTGTCGCCGTGGAAGCGCGGGGAGGAATTCAGCGCCCGGATGGCCTGGTCGGCGCTGTTTACCCAGACGAGCCTGATTTTATACTTGGAAGCTAGGTCCGCAATCCAGCGGGTGTAAGGTTTGCCGTCTTCCTTCCCCCGGGTTGCGTAACCGGGGCGGTAAACAATCCAGGTGATTCTGGCGGCAGGATCTTGCTGCTGGATCTGGGCGATGCGGATGGTGGAGGCCCTTACAAAGTTGGCCCACCAGTTGTCATGCCTGTCAGGCTGTATTCTCAGCCCTTCCCATTGCCTGAGTGCGGGGCCGCCGCACATGACGACGTGAACGGCCCGGGACAGTCCCGTGCCGCCCAGCAACAGGGCCAGAGCAAGAAAAAGGCGTGAAAGCATGCCCGCACCCTACCTTTGCTCCCCGTATCTGTCAATCCGGCGGAGCGTTTTTTGCGGGAACAGACGCGCGTGAAAAGACAAGGGAGGGGGTTCATGTCCCCTCAGCAATTCACCACGTTGACGGCCAAGCCGCCCTGGGCGGTCTCCTTGTATTTGGATTGCATGTCCCTTCCGGTGTCCAGCATGGTGCGGATGACCTTGTCCAGCGGGACAAAATGAGCGCCCGTGCCGCCCAGGGCCATGCGGGCGGCGTTGATGGCCTTGATGGCGGCGATGGCGTTGCGCTCAATGCAGGGTATCTGGACGAGGCCCGCAATAGGATCACAGGTGAGGCCCAGATTGTGCTCCATGCCTATTTCCGCGGCGTTTTCCACCTGGTGGGGTGTTCCCCCCAGGTACTCCGCAAGAGCGGCGGCGGCCATGGAGCAGGCTACTCCCACTTCTCCCTGGCAGCCTACGTCCGCGCCGGAAATGGAGGCGTTTTTCTTGTACAGGATGGCGATTCCCCCGGCGGTGAGCAGGAAGCGATGCACGGCATCCGGATACGGGGAAACGCAGAATTTGGTGGCGTAGTTAAGAACGGCCGGAACGATTCCCGCCGCTCCATTGGTCGGAGCGGTGACGATGCGGCCGCCGGCCGCGTTTTCCTCACTTACGGCAATGGCGTACAGATTGATCCAGTCCATAATGGAGAGAGGGTCTTTCAAGGCCGATTCTCCGTGCACCAGAAGATTCTTGCGCAAAGTTTTGGCCCGGCGCGGAACCTGCAGAACGCCCGGCAGGTTGCCGCGCGCGCTCATGCCGTTGGAGATGGACTGCTTCATCGTCGCCCAGATTAGGTCCAGTTTTTCACGGACTTCCCGTTCCGGGAGCATGGCGCATTCGTTCGCCATGACAATGGAGGAAAGAGGGCATCCGCGCTCATCAGCCATGTGCAGCAGTTCCTCCGCGGATTCATAAGGAAAAGGAAAGGTTTTCCGCTCCCTTTCTTCCGGATGCAGAAGTTCCTGTTCGGAAGAGACGAACCCGCCCCCCGTGGAATAAAATACCGCGTCTTCCACCGGGTCTCCGTCCTGGTTGACGGCAGTGAACTGCATCCCGTTCGGATGCAGGCGCAGGGGCTGGTAGTGGGAAAGATCCAGGTCGCGGGAAGGAGAGAAGCGGACGTTTTTTTCTTCCGTGACGGACAACGTTTCCTGCTGGTGCAGGCGGGCGATTTTTCCGGGAATGCTGCGCGGCTCCACCGTATGGGGTTCTTCCCCCAGAAGCCCCAGCATGATGGCTGTGTCTGTGCCGTGCCCATGTCCGGTGGCGGCCAGGGAGCCGTAGCATTCGCAGCGGATGCCTGAGATTTCCGCCAAGCGCGGGGAGTGGCGTATCTGTTCAAGAAAGCGGTGCGCCGCCCGCATGGGCCCTACGGTATGGGATGATGAAGGACCTATGCCGATGCTGAAAAGCTCAAAAATGCTGTAATGGTGCATGTCCGTTTTCCTGTAGCGGGGAAGGGCCGGAAATCCCGCTGGGAATTCCGGCCCGTTCCGAAAGATGGGTTTACAGCCCCAGCAGGTAGCGTTCCGCTTCAATCGCGGCGCTGCAGCCCATTCCGGCGGAAGAAATGGCCTGGCGGTAGTGAGGATCCGCCACATCTCCGGCGGCGAACAATCCCGGCGTCCTGGTCGCCATCATCCCTGTTTCCCGGATAATGTAGCCGGCATCGTCCCGGTCCACCAGATCCCCCAGGAAAGAAGTGTTCGGCGTGTGCCCGATCGCCATAAAGACGCATTTGACGGGAAGTTCCGTTTCATCCCCTTCTACTATGTCCTTCAGCATGACGGCTTCCAGTTCTCCCTTGTCGTCCGTCTTATAGCTTACGATGGTGGAATTCCACATGGGGAAAATCTTTTCATTGGACAGCGTTCGTTCCGCCATGATTTTGGAAGCGCGGAGCGTGTCGCGGCGGTGGATCAGGTACACCCGGGAAGCGAAGCGCGTCAGGAACATGGCTTCTTCACAGGCGCTGTCTCCTCCGCCTACCACGCACACAGGCACGTCCCGGTAAAAAGCTCCGTCACAGGTGGCGCAGGCGGTGAGTCCGTGGCCAACCAGCCCTTCCTCTCCCGGTATTCCCAGATAGCGGGCGGATGCTCCCGTAGCCACAATGATACTCCGGGTTTCGTAATTCTGGCCGCTGGTCTTCACGGTGAACAGTCCAGTGGCTTCATCCCTGACGACGCTCTTGACGTCCTCATATGCAAACCGGGTGCCGAACTTTTCCGCCTGCTGCTGCATCAGGAACATCAGGTCCGGCCCCATCACGCCGTCCGGAAAGCCGGGGAAGTTTTCCACTTCCGTCGTGGTGGTCAGTTGTCCGCCGATTTGGGAACCCGTGATCAGAAGCGGAGAGAGATTGGCGCGGGCGGTGTAAATGGCCGCCGTGTAACCAGCGCAGCCGGCACCGATGATAATGACTTGTTCGCTCATAATAGTATATATGTCCGTTGCCATGGTAAAGGGCCCGTGCCCGTTTTGCGAGTAGATTTTGCGCTATGCGGAGACAATGCAGCGGCCTGCAATCCGGCGGTTGCGGGACGGGTTCCGGCAGTGGCGGAAAAGAGCTGCCTGCATGTATCCCTGGCGACGGTCTGCAATATTCTGGCCCTGTCTGCGGGAAGATTGCTCAGCCGCGTCCCTTTCAAGGACAAGCGGCCCGGCAGGCCCAGCGGAGACTTTCCGAATAACGTGAAGTAGATTACGCATGCCGTCAGGTAGCTCCCTTCCTCCGTCGGGTGCCGGCCGTCAGTCTGGTACAGCTGGATGTCAGGATGGCGTTTGAGGCAATTCTCCCAGGCAATGCCCACGGGGGCGAGCGCTGCTTTTTCCCTCCGGGCAAGTTTCAAATACGTTTCAAGAAGAGCCTTTTGCTCCTGCGGGTCCGGAGTTCCGGAAGCTCCTCTTTTCCCCCACGTCAGCATCAGGATGGGCGTTCCTTTGGCGGCTCGTATCAGAGAGCACCATTTTTCTCCGAACTCCATGGTTCGTTCCGGAGCCCGGATAGGTGTGGCGCTTTGGTCCTGGAGAATAACGAAGTCCCATGCCGTTCCCTCCATGTTGCTGCGGGCACGCCTGTCATTCCAATGGGACTGGAGGGATGCTGCTGGAGCCGCGTGCATGTGCACGTCCGGCCGCAATCCTTTGGTGTCTGCCATGGCTTTAACCATGGCGGGCATGCGGTTGAAAAACGTATAGCTGTTTCCCAGAAAGAGAATACGGCTGCCGGGGCGTGCAGGAACACAGCGCGGCCAGAAGGGGGATGCGGGCGGCTCTTCCCGGGCCTGGAGAGGGCGGGGGAAAACTGCCCAGGAAAAAATCAGCAGCAGGAATATCTTGGCGGGCGGCATCATGGTTTTAGACGGGTTCCCATGTTTCCGGAATAAAATTTCAAATGGAATTCATGACGTGAGCAGGCTTTTTCTATACATCAGGTAAAAGTAAATTCATAGAGATAAAAGAGAACATGGAATGCCTTTGTTTCGGCATCCCTTGTACGGGTGCCGGGGCTGCCGTCAGTCCCGGCAGGCAGACGGGGATTTCCTTGTCTCCGTATCGCCGCGCGAAGGTATTTTTCTTCCTTCTCCTTGATTGGGAAGCACTGCATCAATTGAAGCCTGAACAACTGGTTGTATGACTGGGGAAGACTTTCCGGAGGACTTGCCGAAAGGAGACGGGTGTGGTTGGATATGGTCCATGAAGTCTGAGTCGCTGACCAAGCGCCGTGTGGCGGGGGTGGATGATCCGCTGTTTCTGGATTCTCTGGATATTTACCGGACAAGCTTTCCGGTGCATGAACAGCGGCGGATACAGGATTTCCCGTTGGCGTTTCAAGACCCCGGTTTTTGTTATGAAGTATTTTTAAATGGGGAAGGCCGGGTGGTTGCGATGCTGGTGACGTGGCGTCGGGAAAAATTCGTGTATCTGGAGTATTTTGCCGTGGATGCCTCCCTGCGCGGCCAGGGCGCCGGGCAAAGGATTCTGGAAGAATTGAGGGATGCGTTTCCGCACAAGGTTATTTTGGAAATTGATCCTCCGGAGGACGGGATCTCACGTCGGCGGCTGGGGTTTTATCAGAGGTATGGCTTTGTCCCCAATCCGCAGTTTGATTATATCCATCCTCCTTATACGGATGAGGGTGAACCTTTCCCGCTCCTGCTGATGACGCATGGAGATTTGCTGGATGAGGAGACATACCGGAGCTTTGTGGATTTCCACCATCGCCACGTAGTGGCGAGGTGAATAAATGGCCGGGGAAAACCCGCGCCATGGGGGATTTTCTCCTCTTGAAGCAAATTATCCTTGGGGAGGCCGATATGAGCCTGTAGGACATCAGGCTCATGTTGCGGTTTTGCCTGTTTGTGGAACGCCCCTGAGTCTGTATTTTCTGAATCAGAAGAGCCGTTCCGCATTTTTGGGAGACGGCTTTTTGAAAAATGCAGCGGGTTGGGATACACCGGAAGACTCAGCTCCATGCCCGGTCCACGGCTTCCCTCTCTTCCGGGGCAAGATATCTGGAGAGCCGCTCTTCCATGCGCAGCCTGTATTCGGGAATACTCCAGGAATGGAGCGGCTGGACGGCGGAATTGGTGAATTGCCAGGAGGGGACGGGAACGACCACGTCCAGCACTTCTCCGGCTCTGGAGGGCATCCCGGCCAGTACCGCCGCAATGGTGGAGGTAAGCTTCGGATGTTCATCCAGAATATCCAGCAGCCATCCGCAGCCCAGGTCCGTGGGAATGGCCTCCGTTTCGGCCAGCAGGTCCGCGAGGCGCCCGGGAGGGAGATTTTTGGAAATGAAAGACAAATAAGGGGCAAACCGCATGTCTCCCAGGCTCATCAGGGCGTCCAGCGCCGGAGCCATGGACGCCTGTCCGGGACAGGGAGAGGCGCAGATGACATTCGCCAATCCGGCAATTCCGGGAAACCGCTCCTCCGGCTGGGGCGCGGCCAGCGTATAAATAAGGAAAGCGGATTGCCTGCGAATATCCGGCGCCTCATCCGCCATGGCAAAAGGCAGCAGGGACCTCCATCCGTCTCCTTTGCGCTGCCGGATAAAAGCTGCCAGTTGCAGAGCGCATTTGCGGCGGGCGTCCGGAGCGCAGCGGGATTGGAACATATTGTAAATGGTGACGCCTTCTTCTTCTCTTCCCGTTTCATTGCAGGTGACCAGCCCGTAGGCAATCATGGCCAGAGGCCATTGATCCGAACCGATTTCCTCCCTGCGGGAGGGATCCGTGACGAGGGCGGCAAGCCGCTTGATTTCCGACAAAGAGCTGGTTTGATCCTGAAAAAGACCCATGCCCTCATGATAGCCGGAGGCGGAAACCTGCCAAGGAAAAACCGTGGACTGCTTACAGGAACCCGGAGTTTTCCGGTGAACGCTGTTGAGGCATGTTGTTGAGTGTGACCGGCGTTTTATCCTTTATTTATTGGCATTCCGGCTCACGTCCGGACAGGAGTTCCGTATTTTTTGATGAAATTTTTTCCTGTGTTCTTCCCCGCTTTTCCCCTGGTAGAGGTAGGCGGTTTTGGAGTTGTATCCTGCCGTTCGGTCGATGAGGTCGAGAACCTCGCCGTCTCCGTATCCCGCCTTCCTGATGTATTTGACGACTTCTCCGGCCTGGTCGGGGAAGTACTTCACCAGCATGGGGATGAATCTTTTCTCCATGATTTTAGAAACATAGCTATGATACATGTTGTTTCTTGACGAAAATGTGACCAGATTGTTCCATCGGTGAGTCCATTCGTAATCTTTAACGTCAGAGCCGATGACATTCCCGTCCGGATTGGCAGGATGGAAACGTATTATTTCATCTTTCAGCGCTGTCTCTTTTTTTCCGAAATCAGGGAGGTGCAGAGATTTCAGCCTTTTAATAATGGCGGCGGCGTAAGCGGCATGGAAATGTTTCAGCCGTTGTTCGTGGCTGCCCAGGTTGCGCGACATCTGTTTCGTATCCACGATGGAGAGCGCGGAAATGACTCCTGATTTGGCGGCAATGTCGTTGTCCCGCTCATCTTTATAAGGCCATGGCTGAACGTTGTCGTAATCCGGAGCTTCATACATGGGGGCTCCGCTGATCAGATAAAGGCTCCAGAGCATGTCGCAGGCCTCTTCCCGCGTCATCGTTCCATGGCGCCGCATGGCGTTCAGTTCTGACAGAGCCGTTTTGGCGTGGTGATAAAATGCTTTCAGATCATTTTGTTCCAGCAGGCTTTTCAGGAGCGGAGCAT
>OGTL01001089.1_pt1 | contig 25282 bp, 20 predicted proteins | sample 1553601 | NCBI WGS metagenome assembly OGTL01 (sample SAMEA2580112, study PRJEB22360) | human gut metagenome | biome: human gut; feature: human-associated habitat; material: faeces | place: Denmark | collected 2008/2010 | reverse complement strand
CGGAACGAAGAATGCAGGAAATTGGGTAGGGAACCCAGGCATACGGGGAATACAAACAGGGGAATGAAATTATAACGCAGGAAGCCGCAGAGATAGCAATATCTCCTGCGGCTTCCTGCGTTACAAAATAACATTTTACATAAATCTCTTTCCCAAAAAAGTGGAATATGCTATACTGTTACAGAAGTCTTGTCTGATGGAGGCTGAGATTTTCGAAATAGGAAGAGAGACGTTAACAGATTCATGGCAAAAGAACTGCAACAGACATTGCCGGAAGCCCGGCGAAAAAGAGTGCAGCGGTTGAAGAAGATGATCATAGGTATCGTGGCGGCGGGAATCGTGATTCCGCTCCTGTGCTGTGTGTATCTGATCTGCAGGCTGCATACGATTGACGGAACTTTGAAGACACTGGAGCAGAGACTGGATGAACTGGATATCCGGAATCAGGAGTTACAGACGCTGCTGCAGCAGTTGCAGGAGCAGAAGAGTACACCGGTACAGACACCTCAGATACAGGAGGACAGTTCCGGCGCAGAAGCTTCAGAGCCGGTGGCGGAGGAAAGTTCCGGGCAGGAAGAAATTCACAAGGTGTATCTGACGTTCGACGATGGCCCCAGTATTTATACGAATGACATCCTGGATATTTTAGACAGCTACAATGTCAAAGCCACATTTTTTGTGGTGGGAAAAGAAGGAACCAATGCAGAAGAGGCGCTGCAAAGGATCGTTGACGAAGGACATACGCTGGGAATGCATTCATACAGTCATAAATATAAGGAATTGTACGAATCAATGGACAGTTTTACACAGGATTTTGCCCGGATCAGGGACTCCATCTATCAGGCCACCGGAGTGGAGAGTGTCTGTTACCGGTTCCCGGGTGGAAGCTCCAATACGATCAGCGAGATCGATATGCATGATTTTATCGATTATCTGGACAGTCAGGGAGTGGAATACTACGACTGGAATGTGTCCTCCGGAGACGGCGGAAGCATGAAGTTATCCACGGATACATTACTGGAAAACTGTACCAAGGATATCGATACCAGAGACACGTCTATCATACTGTTGCATGATTCCGCGGAGAAGCCGACTACAGTGGAAGCTTTGCCGGATATCATAGAGAATATTCTGGCCCGGCCGGATACAGTGATCCTGCCGATTACGGAAAATACCAGGCCGATTCATCATATAGAGTAGGAATACCTGTAAGAAGAGAATGCCTGTTGCGGTTTTGATCGTTCGCAGAACGCAAAAACCGCTGATAAATAACAAGAAACAAATGGAGGTACATAATCATGGGATTTTTCTCAGACTTGAAGGAAGATCTGTCCCAGGCGGTCAATGAACTGATGCCGGAGGAAGAGCTGGATCAGGCAGCCGTGGAAGAGACGAAGGAGCAGCCGGTGGAAAATACGCAGGAGACAACGGAAGAGACTCCGATGGAGCCGCAGGCGGAAGAGACACCAAATGACAATGCAGCATTGGAAGAAATGTTGAAGAACCTGGATTCTATTGAAATTCCCCAGGAAAAAGAAGAACAGCCGGAAGAGGAAACAACGGCAGAAGAATCCCGGATAGAGGAAGCTCCCATAGGAGAGGCCGTACCGGAACTGGATCTGGACAGTATACTTCAGAACGATATGACTGTGGACAGTGTTCTGAAGCAGGAGAATACAGAGAATAGCAAAGGAGCAGAGAAGAGAATGGACGCAAAAATCGCATCAGATGAAACAGCAGTTATCACCGCAGGTATGGTTATCACCGGAGATGTAAGTTCTGAAGGATCTATGGATCTGGTAGGTACGATCAACGGAAATATTGATATTCTGGGCAAACTGAATATTACCGGATATATCAATGGAAATTCCAAGGCTGCCGAGATCTTTGCAGAGGGAGCCAAGATCAACGGTGAGATCGTCAGCGAAGGTTCTGTAAAAATCGGTGCAAGTTCTGTAGTCATCGGCAACATCACTGCCATCAGCGCAGCTATTGCAGGTGCGGTAAAGGGCGATATTGATGTACAGGGACCTGTAGTGCTGGATTCTTCCGCCATCGTAATGGGCAACATCAAGTCCAAGTCCGTACAGATCAACAACGGTGCCGTAATCGAAGGTATGTGCTCTCAGTGCTATGCGGATGTCAGCCCGACTTCCTTCTTCGATGATTACAAGCCCGAGAAAAAGAAAGTAAAATAAGGAGCATATGACCATGAAGAGAATATTACTGAAGCTTAGTGGAGAAGCACTGGCAGGAGAGAAGAAGACCGGTTTTGACGAGGAGACCGTCAGAAAGGTAGCATTACAGGTAAAGGAACTGGTAGATGACGGTATTCAGGTAGGTATCGTTATCGGTGGTGGCAATTTCTGGAGAGGACGTTCCAGTGAGAACATTGACCGTACCAAGGCAGACCAGATCGGAATGCTGGCTACGATCATGAACTGTATTTATGTCTCCGAGATTTTCCGTTCCGTAGGCATGATGACCAATATCCTGACACCTTTTGAGTGCGGATCCTTTACCAAGCTGTTTTCCAAGGACAGAGCAAATAAATATTTTGCCAAAGGTATGGTAGTGTTCTTCGCAGGTGGTACGGGGCACCCTTATTTCTCCACCGATACCGGCGTTGTTCTTCGTGCCATTGAGGTAGAGGCAGATGTCATTCTGCTGGCTAAGGCAATCGACGGTGTCTACAATGCAGATCCCGCCAAAGATCCTACAGCGAAGAAATATGATGAAGTATCTATTGATGAAGTAATTGCCAAGAATCTTCAGGTAGTGGATATGACCGCTTCCATTCTGGCCAGAGACAACAAGATGCCCATGTGGGTATTCGGCCTGAATGAAGAGAACAGCATTGTGAATACCTTGAAGGGCAAGTTCAACGGAACCAAGGTAACCGTATAATTTCAGAAAATAAAAATGGAAAGGCGCAGAGCGCAGAAGAGAGGAAAACAATGGACGCAAGAGTACAGGTATATAGTGACAAGATGCAGAAGGCTTATGAGTTTCTGGAGGCAGATTTTGCTGCTATCCGTGCGGGACGTGCGAACCCTCATGTATTAGACAAACTGAGAGTTGACTACTATGGAACTCCTACCCCCATTCAGCAGGTGGGTAATGTAACCGTTCCCGAGGCACGTATCATCCAGATCGCTCCCTGGGAGAAGTCTCTGATCAAAGAGATCGAGAAAGCAATCATGACTTCCGATATCGGTATCAACCCTTCCAACGACGGCAATGTGATCCGCCTGGTATTCCCGGAGCTTACCGAGGAACGCAGAAAAGATCTGGTAAAAGAAGTAAAGAAGAAGGGTGAGGAAGGCAAAGTAGCTATCCGTAATATCAGAAGAGACGGCAACGATGCCTTCAAGAAGCTGGCAAAGACAGAAGTATCCGAAGATGAGATCAAGGGTCTGGAAGATGATCTGCAGAAGCTTACCGACAAGTATGTAAAGGACATTGATGCTCTGATCGACAGCAAGTCCAAGGAAATCATGACGGTTTAAGAAGGTTTAAAACTATGGAAGAGAATCTGAAAATTCCGAATCAGTTAGTACCGACCTACAAACCAGAGGATCTTAAGAGACTTCAGAAAGCATTTGGTTATTCTTATGAGGAAGTAGAAACTTCTATCAAAAATATGGCACTCAACGGTGGAGAAGGAACTGCGGCCATGGGTATTGACACACCACTTGCAGTACTTTCGGATAAGCATCAGAACCTGTTCAATTATTTTAAACAGTTATTTGCACAAGTTACGAATCCACCGATTGACGCAATCCGTGAGGAAGTGGTAACATCCACGACTGTATACATCGGAGCAGACGGAAATCTTCTGGAAGAAAAAGCAGAAAACTGCAAGATGCTCAAGGTCAATAATCCGATCCTTACAAATGTTGATCTTCTGAAGATTAAGAACATGAAACAGGATGGATTCAAAATTGCAGAGATTCCGACTATTTATTATAAAAATTCCAGTCTGGAAAAAGCAATGGATTACCTGTTTATTGAAGTAGATCGTGCAATCCGTGACGGAGCGAATATTTTGATCCTTTCTGACCGTGGTGTTGACGAGTATCATGTGGCTATGCCGTCACTTCTGGCATTGTCCGGACTGCAACAGCATCTGGTGCGCACGAAGAAGAGAACTTCCGTTGCAATCATTCTTGAGACCGGAGAGCCAAGAGAAGTACATCATTTTGCGACATTACTTGGATATGGAGCATGCGCAGTCAATCCATATCTTGCACATGAGACAATCCGTCAGCTTATTGATACAGGCATGCTGCAGAAAGATTATTACGCTGCAGTTGATGATTACAATCACGGAATCTTAAGCGGCATTGTAAAAATTGCTTCTAAAATGGGTATTTCCACAATTCAGTCTTATCAGGGAGCAAAGATTTTCGAAGCCATTGGATTAAAAGAAGAATTTATTAACATATATTTTACAGATACAGTCAGCCGTGTTGGCGGCATCGGTATTGAGGAGATTGCACAGGATTATCTTGCAAGACATTCTCAGGCATTTGATCCACTTGGACTGGAAGTAGATCTGACGCTGGACAGTCTCGGACAACACAAATCCAGAAGCTGTGGCGAGGAACATCTGTACAATCCACGTACGATCCATATGCTTCAACAGTCTACAAGACTTGGCAATTATGAAATGTTTAAGCAGTACACAGATATGGTAAATGAAGAAGGTGCCCACATTAATCTGCGAGGTCAGCTTGATTTTAATTATCCGAAGAAAGGTATTCCGATTGAAGAAGTAGAGAGTGTGGATGAAATCGTTCAGCGATTCAAGACAGGTGCTATGTCCTACGGATCCATTTCCAAGGAGGCACATGAGACGCTTGCAATCGCCATGAACCGTCTGCATGGTAAATCCAACAGTGGTGAAGGCGGTGAGGAAATCGAGCGTCTGGATACAGAAAAATGTTCTGCAATTAAGCAGGTTGCTTCCGGACGATTTGGTGTAACAAGCAGATATCTTGTCAGCGCAAAAGAGATTCAGATTAAAATGGCACAGGGTGCAAAACCAGGAGAAGGAGGACATCTTCCAGGAGGAAAGGTCTATCCGTGGATTGCCAAGACAAGACATTCTACGCCAGGTGTCAGCTTGATCTCACCACCACCGCATCACGATATTTACTCTATCGAGGATCTGGCACAGCTCATTTATGACTGTAAAAATGCAAATAAAGACGCAAGGATTTCCGTAAAACTTGTATCTGAAGCAGGTGTTGGAACTGTCGCAGCCGGAGTCGCAAAAGCAGGAGCCGGACTGATCCTGATCTCTGGATATGATGGAGGAACCGGAGCGGCGGCTAAGAGTTCTATCCACAATGCAGGACTTCCTTGGGAGCTTGGACTTGCGGAAACACATCAGACATTGATCCAAAATGGACTGCGTGAACGTGTCCGTATTGAGACAGATGGAAAATTGATGAGTGGTCGTGACGTGGCAATTGCAGCAATCCTTGGAGCAGAGGAATTTGGATTTGCGACAGCACCACTTGTAACTATGGGATGCGTTATGATGCGGGTGTGTAATCTGGATACATGTCCGGTTGGTGTGGCAACACAGAATCCGGAACTTCGCAAGAACTTCCGCGGAAAACCGGAATACGTCATCAACTTTATGAGATTCATCGCACAGAATTTGCGCGAATATATGGCAAAATTAGGTGTTCGTACGATTGATGAACTGGTTGGAAGGACTGACCTTCTGAAAGTCAAGGAAGTGCCGACATCTGAACGTGCAGCAACACTGGATTTAAGCCAGATCCTGCAAAACCCTTATGAGGGAACAAAGACACCAATGACTTATAATCCAAAGAAGATTTATGATTTCGAACTGGAGAAGACGCTGGACGAAAGAGTCCTTGTAAAAGAACTGCTTCCGGCACTTGAAAAGCATCAGAAGAGAAGCCTGGAAGTCGATGTCACGAACACCAACCGTACATTTGGAACAATTTTCGGATCAGAAATTACAAGAAGATATCCGGAAGGCGTAGAGGAAGACAGTTATGTGATCAAATGTACCGGAGCAGGCGGTCAATCATTTGGTGCATTTATTCCAAAGGGTCTGACACTGGAACTTGTAGGAGACGGCAATGATTATTTTGGTAAAGGTCTCTCAGGCGGAAAACTGATCGTGTATCCACCGAAGGGTGTTACATTTAAACACGAAGAGAATATTATAATAGGAAATGTTGCACTTTACGGAGCAACCAGTGGTAAAGCTTTTATCAATGGTGTGGCAGGTGAGCGTTTTGCAGTCCGAAACTCTGGCGCAAAAGCAGTTGTAGAAGGTGTTGGTGATCATGGATGTGAGTACATGACCGGCGGATGCGTTGTTGTTCTTGGCAAGACTGGAAAGAACTTTGCAGCCGGAATGAGCGGCGGTATTGCCTATGTAATCGATCTCGATAACAGCCTGTATCGTAAAGTAAATAAAGCAATGGTCAACATTGAACGTGTCACAGATAAGTATGATGTACAGGAATTAAAAGGAATGATCCAGGAGCATGTTGCTTATACAAACTCTGAGGTAGGTAAGAAGATTCTTGATAATTTCAAAGAATATCTGCCAAAATTCAAGAAGATCATTCCGGAAGACTATGAGAGAATGATGTCCACGATCATCCAGATGGAAGAAAAAGGACTTAGTAGAGAAAAAGCAAAAATCGAAGCATTTAATATGATCAAGAACGGAAGATAGGAGGCATAGAGATGGGAAAACCGACAGGATTTATGGATTATGAAAGACAGGATAAACCGGCAGAGAGCCCATTGGAACGCATCAAACATTTCAATGAGTTCCATACGCCTCTTAGCAAAGAAGAACAGGAGCTTCAGGGCGCACGCTGTATGGCGTGTGGAGTTCCGTTCTGTCAGTCTGGAAAGCCGCTTGCAGGAATGGCCAGTGGATGTCCATTGCACAACCTTGTGCCAGAGTGGAATGACTTGATCTACAATGGAAATTGGAAGGAAGCTTATTTACGTCTGAAAAAGACAAACAATTTTCCGGAATTTACTTCCCGTGTATGTCCGGCACTGTGTGAAAATGCATGTACCTGTGGACTGAATCAGGAAGCAGTTGCATCAAAAAGTAATGAATATGCAATTATTGAAAATGCATATGAGATGGGATATGCAAAGGCAAATCCACCGAAAGTGCGTACAGGAAAGAAAGTCGCAGTGATCGGTTCCGGTCCGTCCGGACTTGCGGCAGCAGATCTTCTGAACAGAAGAGGTCATCAGGTAACTGTTTTTGAACGTGAGGACAAACCGGGTGGATTGCTCCGCTACGGAATTCCGAATATGAAGCTGGAGAAACAGATTATCGACCGTAAGATTGCGATTATGGAAGAAGAGGGAATTATCTTCCAGACTGGATGTAATGTTGGAAAAGACGTGAAGGCGGCAGATATCCTGAAAGAATATGACCGCGTGATCCTTGCATGTGGAGCATCAAATCCAAGAGATATCAAAGTACCGGGAAGAGATGCACAGGGAATTTATTTTGCAGTAGATTTCCTGAAATCAACAACGAAAGCACTATGGGCAAATGACATGAAGCTTAAAACAGGAAGCTACATTTCTGCAAAAGGAAAAAATGTAATTGTAATCGGAGGCGGAGATACAGGAAATGACTGTGTCGGAACATCTATCCGTCATGGAGCAAAGAGCGTTCTCCAGCTGGAGATGATGCCGAAAGCACCGGACGAGAGGACACCGATGAACCCATGGCCGGAGTGGCCAAGAGTCTGCAAGACAGATTATGGTCAGCAGGAAGCGATCGCTGTGTTTGGTTCTGATCCTCGTGTTTACACAACGACAGTGAAAGAATTCGTAAAAGACAAGAAAGGGAATCTCTGTAAGGCAGTCCTTATCAAACTTGAGAGTAAGACCGATGAGAAGACCGGACGGAAAATGATGGTTCCGGTAGAAGGAAGCGAGTATACAGTAAATGCAGATCTTGTTCTGATCGCAGCAGGATTCCTTGGAAGCCAGGATTATGTAACAAAAGCATTTGGTGTAGAAGTGAATGAACGCACAAATGTAAAGACAGAGGCAGGAAAATATTCTACAAATGTGAAGGATGTATTTACAGCCGGGGATATGCACAGAGGACAGTCTCTTGTTGTATGGGCTATCCGTGAAGGTCGTGAAGTGGCAAGAGAAGTAGATGAAAGCCTGATGGGATATACAAACTTATATATTCAGTAGAAAATAAAAGATCATACAGTGAAACAGGAATCTGGAAAGTTTATCTAAGAATAAAGAGAACTTTCCAGATTTTTTGTTACAAAAATGTTACGAAAAAATGAAAAAAGTAAGGGGAACTATTGAAAATATTACATAAATACGCTATAATATTGAGCGTAGAATGTAAATAAAATACCCTCTTGTTACGAGAAATATGTTGAAAAAACACAATAGATGTTGTATTATAACATATGAGTATGTGGAATTATAATGTAACTATTTACAATGAATTGTGATACGAAAAATTATAATGCATCACATGGGGGACTAGATAAAAATAAGGATAGGTGGAAAGATGAAGTTAAAAAAAGTAAGCAGTATGATTCTTGCAGTAACACTTGCATGTACAATGACTGTTACACCGGTACTTGCTGACGAGGTCAGTGATCTGAAGCAGAAGAAGCAGGAGACACAGAATCAGGTAAGTAATCTTCAGACACAGCTGAATTCACTTATGACCAAGATCTCTGATCTTGAGAATGATCTGATCGAAACAGGTGAGGAAATCTCTCAGACAGAGGAAGATCTGAAGACAGCGCAGGAGGAACAGGAACAGCAGTATGCAGCCATGAAGCTTCGTATTAAGTACATGTATGAAGAAGGAACAGGCACTGCTACAGTGGAGAAGGTACTGACATCCGGAGATATTTCCAGTGTACTGACACAGGCAGAATATTCCCAGCAGGTACATTCTTATGACAGAGATAAGCTCGAAGAGTATGTTGCGACAGTTCAGAAAGTAGAAGATCTTAAGACAACGCTTGAGACAAAGATGGCTGATCTGCAGGAGACACAGACAGAATATGATGCGCAGAAGGATGAACTGAATACAACAATCACAGAGAAGAGTAGTGAAATCGTAAATCTCGATGTTAAGATTGATGAAGCTGTAAAGAAAGCAGCTGAAGAAGAAGCTAAGAGAAAGGCAGCAGAAGCAGCAGCAAAGAAAGCTGCCGAGGAAGCAGCTAAGAAGAATAACTCAAGCAGTAGTTCTTCTAATAGAAATAACTCAAGTAATAGTTCTTCCAGTAGTTCAAGCTCAAGCAGCTCAAGCTCAGGAAGTTCAAGCAGCTCAAGCTCCAGTAGCTCAAGCAGTAGTTCTTCCAGCAGTTCAAGCTCAAGCAACTCAAGTTCTTCCTCATCAAGTCCAAGCTATAGTGCAGATAAGGGGAGCATTATTGTAAATGCAGCCTATTCACAGATCGGAGTTCCATATGTATGGGGCGGATCTACACCGGGAGTTGGACTTGACTGTTCAGGACTTGTACAGTATTGCTACAGACAGGCAGGAATTTCAATTCCAAGAACAAGTGGAGATATTCTTGCAGCAGGAACAATTGTAAGCAATCCTCAGCCGGGAGATATCTGCTGGACACCGGGACATGTAGCGATTTACATTGGCGGCGGACAGATGATCGAAGCACAGCAGACAGGAGTACCGGTTAAGGTAAGTTCTGTACGTGTTACATATTATGTAAGATATTAGAACAAAAAAAGGAATCAGTGATGCTGATTCCTTTTTTTAAAACTTTTTTATTTGCCCGGTACAATTTCCAGCCAGTATCCGTCAGGATCTTCAATAAAATAAATTCCCATAGATGGATTTTCGAAGCAGATACATCCCATCTCTTTATGTTTTTTGTAAGCAGCATCGAAATCATCGACAGCAAATGCGAGATGGATCTCATTATCTCCCAGTTCATATGGTCGATCCATATCACGCAGCCAGGTGAGCTCTAAAAGATGTGGGGTCACACCGTCTGTGAGATATACAAGCTTAAAACTTTCGTCATCGGCAAGTTTTTCACGTTCTACTTTTAAATTCAGAGCTTTCTGGTAAAAATCCAGTGATTTTTCAAGATCATATACATTCAGGTTATTGTGTGCAAATGTAAAATTCATTTTAGTACCTCCATAGAATTATAAGGTTTTTATTCACAGTCAAGTGGAATGATGACTGGAATCTACTTTCTAAGGATATCACAGGAGGGGAGGAAAAATCAATAATGCATAGATAAAACCTGATGGGATAGAGTGATAACACAAAATATAGTGAAAAAATGAATGAAAAACATTTTTGAAATGCAAAACATGTGGAAATAAAGCTGAAAAAAACAAAAAAATAAAAAAGAATGCAAGAACCCATTGACGAAACGTCAAAAATTATATACAATAACAAAAGTGAAAAAATAAAGAAAGTGGAGGATTCCTGCAATGACTGCATATAAAGATTTGAGCAAAGAAGAGTTATTGGAATTAAAGAGTGGCCTGGAGGCGCAGTTTGAAGAAGTGAAGGCAAAAGGTCTGAAACTGGATATGTCCAGAGGAAAACCGTCAGCAGACCAGCTGAATCTGTCAATGGGGATGATGGATACACTGACAAGTGGTGTTGATCTGACTTGTGAAGATGGTGTTGACTGCCGTAACTATGGCGGACTTGATGGAATTGATGAAGCAAAACAGCTTCTTGCAGATATGATGGAAGTTCCGAAAGATAACGTGATCATTTTCGGAAACTCAAGTCTGAATGTGATGTATGATACGGTAGCACGTGCAATGACACATGGTATCATGGGAAGTACTCCATGGTGTAAGCTTGATAAGGTAAAATTCTTATGTCCGGTTCCGGGATATGACAGACATTTCGCGATTACAGAGCATTTCGGAATTGAGATGATCAATGTACCGATGACATCAACAGGACCGGATATGGATATGGTTGAGAAACTTGTAAGCAGTGATCCGGCAATCAAAGGAATCTGGTGTGTACCGAAGTACTCTAACCCACAGGGAATCACATATTCTGATGAGACAGTGTTCCGTTTTGCGAACCTGAAGCCGGCAGCAGAAGATTTCCGTATCTTCTGGGATAATGCTTACTGCGTACATCATTTATATGAAGATAAACAGGATTATTTGATTGAGATTCTGATGGAGTGTAAGAAGGCAGGTAACCCGGATATGGTTTACAAGTTTTCTTCTACATCCAAGATCAGTTTCCCGGGATCAGGAATTGCAGCAATGGCAGCATCTGATGCGAACCTGGAGGATATCAGAAGCACAATGCGTGTGCAGACGATCGGACATGATAAGGTAAATCAGCTGCGTCATGTAAGATTCTTCGGAGATATTCACGGAATTGTAGAACATATGAAGAAACATGCAGATATCCTGCGTCCGAAGTTTGAGACTGTTCTTGAAGTTCTTGAAAGAGAACTTGGCGGACTTGAGATTGGATCATGGATCGCGCCACGCGGAGGATATTTCATCTCCTTTGATGCGCTGGATGGATGTGCGAAAGCGATTGTTGCGAAGGCGAAAGAAGCTGGCGTTGTTATGACAGGAGCGGGAGCAACATTCCCTTATGGAAAAGATCCACATGACAGTAATATCCGTATCGCACCGTCTTATCCAACACCGGAAGAACTTGCAGTTGCCGCTGAAGTATTTGTATTGAGTGTAAAACTGGCAAGTGTTGATAAGATCCTTGAGACAAAATAAATAACAGCATTTTATAAAGACCTTTTGCAAGTGGTTGATCTGCCGGCAGAAGGTCTTTTTCTGATGGTTGACAGTTACTGTTCACTCCCGTGTCAATCACTCCGCTGATTGACACGGAGGATGCGTGTTTTGACTTGAATGCATCTCGCCCTATCGCCAAAGGCGATTTAAAATGGCGAGATGCGTTGCTGGTCACACATCGTGTGAACAGTAACGGTTGACATGCGTTTCCAGGGAGATTATAATGTAGTGCATAGCAGAAAAGAGGAATGACATGATAAAAGGTGTAATATTTGACGTAGATGGTGTCCTTCTCAATTCCATGCCTGTCTGGGAGAATCTTGGAGAATTGTATCTGGATCATTTGGGAATTGAGGCCGAGAAGAACCTAGGGGAGACATTATTTGAGATGAGCCTGGAGGAGGCGGCAGATTATCTGATCTCACATTATAACCTGGAGAAGACAGTGGAAGAGGTTGTACAGGGACTGAATAAAGAAGTGGAAGACTATTATGCAAAACGAGTTCCATTGAAAGAAGGGGTTCGTCAGTATCTGGAGGAATTCAGAGAGCGGAAGATTCCTATGGTGATCGCAACAACCGGTGACCGGAAGAATGCAGAAGCAGCTCTGAGCAGATTGAAGGTATTACCTTATTTTCAAGGAGTTTTTACAGCATCTGAGATCGGAAGCGGTAAGGATCAGCCGGATATTTATTTTGCAGCACTTTTGCAGCTGGATACGGAGCCGGAACAGACCTGGGTGTTTGAAGATACTTACCAAGCTTTGAGAACGGCAAAGCATGCGGGATTTAAGACAGTAGCAGTTTATGATAAGGCAAATGACAAGAATCTGGCGCAGATCTGGAATACGGCAGATATCTATTTGCCGGAATTTGATGATTTTAATGTTTTTTGGAACAGGGTGTCTGAGGAAGAGAAAGAACAGTTGCTGATTGTAGAATAAGAGGAGAATGAAAAAAGCAGATTCGAATTCAAAGGAGAGATGCTCCAGTAGAATTCGAATCTGCTTTTTATCATATAATTGACTGGTCTGTCTTGTGTTTAGAGAAGGTGAATGCCGGCATCAGCAGCAGCTTCAACTACATTTTCAGGCCAGAGGGAAGACTGTACTTCACCGATATGAGCCTTTCTTAAGTAATACATACAGATACGGGACTGTCCAATACCGCCGCCGACTGTATATGGAAGCTCGCCGTTCAGCAGTGCCTTCTGGAATGGAAGTTCTGCACGATCTTCACATCCGGCTTCTTTTAGCTGTGCCTTTAATGAGTCTTCGTCAACACGGATTCCCATAGAAGAGAGTTCAAGACCGATGTCAAGAACCGGATAGTAAACGATAATGTCACCGTTCAGCTCCCAATCATCATAGTCCGGAGCACGACCGTCATGTCTTTCGCCGGAAGCAAGTACTCCACCAATCTTGGAGATAAACACTGCGCCTTTTTCCTTCGCAATCGCTTTTTCACGTTCTTTGGTAGTAAGATCCGGATAAAGGTCTTCCAGCTCTTGTGTAGTGATGAAAAAGATATCATCAGGAAGAAGAGGATCAATATAGTTGTAACGTCTGGAAATGTATTCTTCTGTATCTTTCAGAGCCCGGTAGACTTTGCGGACAGTGTACTGAAGTGTCTCTGTGTTACGTTCTTCCTTAGAAATTACTTTTTCCCAGTCCCACTGGTCAACATACAGAGAATGGATGTTGTCTGTATCTTCATCACGACGTATCGCACTCATATCTGTGTAAAGCCCTTCGCCGGAATGGAAATTGTAATTCTTCAATGCATATCTCTTCCATTTTGCAAGAGAATGAACGATCTCTGCAACAGAACCATCCTGTTCTTTGATGTCAAAGGAAACCGGACGTTCCACACCGTTTAAGTTATCATTCAGACCGGATTCCGGACGGACAAACAGTGGTGCTGACACTCGTGTCAGGTGGAGATTCTTTGCAAGAGCACGCTCGAAGTGGTCTTTCACTTCTTTGATGGCTACTTCTGTCTCACGAATTGTAAGAGGGGAATGATAGCCAGCAGGTATTCTTAACTGTTCCATAATAAACTCCTTTATGTTAGCATTTTATTGCTGTTCACAGTATTATGCGGTCAGCAATAGCATTTCTCTTCTATTTTAAGTGGAGAAGAATAAGAAGTCAATGGAAAGGTGAAATGAACACTTGTAATCAGTAAAAAAAATTGCTAAAATGAGCAGTAGTGAGTAATAAATAGTAAGGGACGAAGGTGTAAATAATGAATGTAAATGATATGATTGATACAATTCTGAATTTTGACCTGGATGTTGTTCTGGCTGGACTTAATGAAAGCAGTCATCATTTGAGTCAGATGGAATTTATTTCTCTGATCGTTATAACGGCCGGAGCGGTACTGTTATGTCTGACGGGGCTGAAACTGGTACGTTTCTGGTCTGTGATCGCAGGATTGTCAGCAGGATGCGCAGCTGGAATTGCGGTCGGAGCGATTGCAGGTCTGGATCAGACGATCGCATTGGCGGCAGGAGCAGGTGTGGGACTTGTATTGGCGGTGCTTGGTGCATGGAAGAAGCAGATTGGTGGATTTGTGACAGTAGCGGTACTCGTCTTTGTTGTCAGTGTACATTTGATGAAACCACAGGATTTTATTATCTATGGAATCTGTGCGGGTATTGGTCTTGTGTGTGCATTGCTTTCTATTAAGTTTCATAACTTTATGCTAATTGCTGCTTCTTCTGTGTTTGGAGCAATGGCAGCGGGCAGCAGTGTCTTTTATCTGCAGCCATATAAAAACGGAATGATTCATGTGGCACTTTGTGCTGCAATTGGTGCACTTAGTATCTGGATCCAGCTTCTTTTGGAATCCGGAAAACGTAAGAAAAAGAATTTACTTAAAGCCGCAGAGATCCGTGAAGAACATTCTACAGAAAATGAAGTCGAGAAGGCAAGGGCACTGGTTGAGAATCTGGATGATTTTGATGAGCTGGATGAGATTATAGAGAGTCTTCCGGAAAATGTCCGGAAAGAAGACAAGGGCACAACAGTTGTCAGCATGGATGAATTTGATGATCTTGAAGATGATCTGGAAGAGGATGAAGTGGAGAACTTTAAAGAAGAGAAGTTTGATGTAGACGAGGAAGATTGGGAGGAAGACGTCGAAATTGAAGTAACTGCTGATGAGGCAGATGTGACAGAGGATTATGATTTTGATGAAGATCCGGATGACTTAGATGACTTGAATGATCTGGATGATTTAGATTATCTTGATGACGATGATGATATCGAGTTTCTGGATGAAGATGAGTAGATAAAAAAGCTATCGATTACAATAACTTAACACATATCTGTGTTGTTATCGTAGTCGATAGCTTTTGTATTATCTTACTGCTGTAAATACTCCGCGGAGATCATGGATTACATGTCTTGGACATTTTACAGAGCACATTCCACAGCTTAAGCAGATGTCTTCCTGGATTACTGCGCAATTATCTTCTACATGAATTGCACCTGCAGTACATGTTTTTTCGCAAATACCGCATCCAATACAACTGACTTCACACTGCTTACGTGCAACAGCTCCTTTTTCTTTATTAGAGCATTTTACTACAATGTAGTTTGCACATTCGTGAATCTTGATCAGGTTCTGTGGACAGACTTTTGCACACTGTCCACAGGCAATACATTTTTCTTCGTCCACTTCGGCAACGCCATATTCATTCATGGAAATCGCGCCGAATTTACATTTTTCTATACAGGCTCCACATCCGATGCAGCCATCTTTGCATCCACCGTCTTCAGAGCCGGCTGCGCGGCAGCCACCGTTACAGGCAACCAGAGCTGCCCGGTAAGGAAATCTCTTTTTAATTGCCATGATTATTTCTTCCTTTCGTATGGTGTGTTAGAAAGAGGAAGGCTGTAGCGTCTTTCTCCGTCAAATCTGCAATATGCATCTGCGATTGCAGGAGCAGTAGGGATGGATGTGATCTCTCCGATACCGATCGCTCCACAGGCAACATCCAGACCAGGTTTATCAATAACGATTGCTTCAATCTCAGGAACTTCGTGAGAACGGAAAAGTCCTAAGGAACCATACTTGTCAATTGGTTTACAATTTTCATCGATTGGATACTGCTCTCTGAGTGCGAATCCCATAGACATTACAACACCGCCTTCAATCTGACCTTCGCAGGAAAGTGGGTTGACAGCTTTACCAACATCGTGTGCGGCAATCATTTTCTCAATCTTACCTGTCTTAGGATCAAGGATGCAGACCTGAGTTGCATATCCATAAGCAACGTGAGATATCGGATTAGGCACATCTGCACCAAGTGGATGAGTCTTAGCGAGATACTCTCCGTAGAAAGTTTCTCCAATCATATCTTTCATGGACTTACCGCTGTTTTTCGCTTCCATGAATTTTTCACATGCTCTGCGGCACGCTTCACCAGTTACAAGTGTCTGACGAGAACCGGAAGTTGTACCGGAATCAGGTGAAATCCATGTGTTGCTTCGCTCATAGACGATATCATCATGGGAAAGATCTGTATTTGTAACGATCATCTGTACAAGTACAGTACCAAGTCCCTGACCGATACAGGAAGCACCAGTGAAGATGTGAAGTTTTTCATCTTCTTCAACAATTAATTTTACACGTCCTGTATCCGGGATACCAACACCAACGCCGGCATTCTTCATAGCACAACCAAGGCCAACAGCCTTACCGGCCGCAAGTGCAGCATCATACTCTTCTTTGACAGCTTCCAGTGTCTCTACAAGACCTGTAGAGTTATCTACAATCTGTCCGTTCGGAAGTACTTCGCCTGGGCGGATCGCATTGCGGTAATGAATCTCCCAAGGCGTAATGCCTACCTTGTCAGCCATCATGTTCAGAAGTGTCTCTGTTGCGAAACAAGTCTGTGTAACACCAAATCCGCGGAATGCTCCGGCAGGTGGGTTATTTGTATAGTAAGCGGTTCCTTCAATTTCAAAGTTTTCATAATGATAAGGTCCTGCTGCATGTGTACATGCACGTTCAAGAACCGGGCCGCCAAGAGAAGCGAATGCACCTGTGTCAGATTTAACAATCGCTTTTACCCCCTGGATCACTCCATTCTCATCGCATCCCATTGTCATATCCATGTAGAATGGGTGACGTTTCGGATGAACAAGCAAGGATTCCGCTCTGGATAATTTCATCTTGATCGGTTTCTTTGTTACGTAAGTAAGCAATGCGCTTAAATGCTGAACAGTCATGTCCTCTTTACCACCGAAACCACCGCCGACTAATGCGTTCTGAACTTTTACTTTATCTGTTCCAAGCATAAGTGTAACTTCGTGCAATGTCTGGTGAGCGGACTGGTCTGTTGAATATACGAAAATGTCACCGTCTTCATCATAGAAAGAAACAGCACATTCCGGTTCAAGGAAAGCATGCTCAGTCCAAGGTGTCTCAAAGTGATGTGAGATCACGTACTTGGAATTCTTGATTGCTTCTTCCGCATTTCCGCGGCTGATGTGCTTATAAGCACATACGTTAGTCTCTTCTTCATCATAAACAAGTGGTGCATCCGGAGCGGCAGCTTCTTCTACTGTATGCACATGAGGAAGTACTTCATATTCAACTTTAATAAGTTTCTTTGCTTTTTCTACAGTTGCCATGTCAGTTGCAGCTACAAGGGCAATTGCATCTCCGAGATAATGTGTCAGTCCACCAACCGGAATCAGTGAATACTGATCATGTTTTAAGTGTCCGATCTTATTCTCCCCAGGAATATCATCGGCTGTTACAACCGCTTCTACGCCAGGCAGAGCCTCGGCAGCAGAGGTATCAATAGAAAGTACGCGAGCTCGTGGATATTTACTACGAAGAGCAGCACCATAGAGCATTCCTTCCGGATAATAGTCATCCGGATATTTACCTGTTCCAAGCACTTTTTCTTCAACATCTATACGAGAAACACGGGAACCAAGAGTCCAGCTAGGATCTCCGTCATCTGGTAAAACTCCTTCTTTCAGAATCTTAGCTGCCAGACGTACCGCGTCCATGATCTTAACATATCCTGTACAGCGGCAATAGTTGTTGCGCAGCGCATAGCGAATCTCATCATCGGTTGGTTCCGGATTTACATCCAAAAGTGCTTTTGTGCACATAACCATACCAGGAATACAGAATCCGCACTGTACAGCGCCTGCCTTCCCGTAAGCATAAGTGTAAACTTTCTGTTCCCAATCAGAAAGCCCCTCGACTGTGATGACATTCTTTCCGGCCAATGAATCTGTGTCAGGTACGCAGGATTTGCAAGTCTGTCCATCAATGATAACAGTACAGGCTCCACAAGCGCCTTCGCTGCAACCATCCTTTGCAGAGGTAATGTGCAGTTCATCACGCAGGAACCGTAACAGTTTCTGATTCTTTGAAGGTGAGACTTCCTGACCATTTACTATAAATGATGCCATGTCAGTTACTCCTTTCTTTGTAACAAAATCCCCAAAGAAAAATCTTTGAGGAGTATGTGTTTGTTGTGTATTTTTAATTATATAAAGATACCTATGGTTATATTTTATCACATATTCAACAAAAAGCAACAACTATTCTAAAAAAGTTTTTGACACCTAAAAATATTTTAGATATATGATATAAAAAATGCATATCAGGACAAAAAAAGGGAAGTACCGCAAAATGATACTCCCTTGTAATTATCTTATATAAATTGTTCTTAGAAACCAAAAAGATTTACAACGCGATTTTAATTATCGTGTTCTTCTTCAAATGGATCGTCGTAATCATCTTCATCATCGTAATCATCTCCACCGCGGGAAGCAATTGCGAGAATCAGTGAAATAACAGCAAGTACACCACTTACACCGGCTAAAATCAGAAGCTCGAATTCATCTCCATGTTTCAGGAAAGCAAAAACAGCACCACCGATATAGAGAATCATCGGGATAAGGAATGCAAAAAGTGTATCACGGTTATTCATGATGAAGTATAACAGTGCAGTGACAAGCATGCAAAGAGCAACAATGACATAATTCATGCCAGGAGCAGAAGTTACGTCAGCTCCTGATGTGCTGAGTCCTGTTACGAAACCTTTATAAATACAGAAACCAAATGCAAGCAGGGAAATGATTCCAAGGATGATGCGTCCAGGTCTGAAACGTGGATATTCGTCTACATATTCATATTCATCATCATCTTCATCATCATAGTCATCCATTTTTCTGGATTTTACATCTTCTTTTGCTTTCGCAGTTTCGGCTTCCTCTTTCTTTTTCTTCTTGGCAGCTTTACTGTCAGGGTCAGTTGCAAGCATATCTTCGTATCCCTTGCGAACTGCTTTTTCACGCTTATCACGGATTTCTTCCGCTGGAATGTTCCCATATTTCTGCTCTTCGGAATTATCAGTGGCAGTGGCATCAGTGGCAGCTTTCTGTGCAGCGGCTTTGCGGGCTCTGGCTCTCTCCTTAAGAATACGTTCAGCTTCTTCTTCTGAAATCCCTTTGTCAGCAGCAAGGCGGGCAATCGCTTCTTTGCGGGCGCGGGCTTTTGCTTCTCTGCGGGCAGCTCGTTTCTCTTCAGCGGCACGGGCGGCGGCATCAGCTTTCGCTTTTTCTTCAGCAGCGCGGGCGGCAGCTTCAGCTTTCGCTTTTTCTTCAGCAGCACGGGCGGCAGCTTCAGCTTTTGCTTTCTCTTCTGCAGCTTTCTTGGCAGCGATCTTCTTTGCACGTTGTTTATCAAGGTTCCATTGCTTTTTACAGCTATGGCAGATTGCATATTCATTAAAGATTGGATCCCCGTTTTCGCTGGTGCCAATCTGCTTATTCTGCAAATCCAGGTCTTTTCCACATATTGGGCACTTCATATTAATCATGTACTCCTCTCTTTTGTATCAAAATATTTATAACAGACTTATTATAGCATCTTAAAAGAGGAAGAACAACGAAAAAAGTGTGTTTTACATAAAATGTTTTAGAAAAAAATCAAAATTGTGCAAGAATTTAGTTTAAATTCATAAGAAATGGTGGACTTTAAAAATTTAATGTGTTAAAATCAAAAAGTGGCCTGAGAAGGCAAAAGGTATTGTTATGGTTTATGGTATGCCGTAAGCCATCATATAATTAGCCGGTTGAGAAGGAGATTGTTTCGTATGAGTAAGAAGATCAGAACCGAGGCAGTAGATTATCTGTTTCAGGCAATCTTAAGCCTTGAGAATAAAGAAGAGTGTTATACATTTTTTGAAGACATCTGTACGATCAATGAGCTGCTTTCATTGTCACAGAGATTTGAAGTGGCAAGAATGCTCCGTGAACAGAAGACATATTTGGAGATCGCGGAGAAGACAGGAGCATCCACTGCGACAATCAGTCGTGTGAACCGTTCTCTTAATTATGGGAATGACGGATATGATATGGTTTTCAAACGTGTAGGGCTTGCTGAGGAAGAGAATGGAACGGAAGAATAACACTTAAGAATTAAGCTTACAATAAAATACCTTTTATTAATCAAAAGATACAGCTTGCGGAAGATCCTGATAAAGTCTTTCGCAGGCTGTATCTCGTTTTAAACAGAAATGTTTATTTCCCTTTCTTTTTCTCTTCGTTTTTTGAAGACTTGGAAGAGAGGTCATCAATGATCCGTTCAATGATCATTTTCTTGATATATACATCAAAACTCAAGCTGCATATAAATGCAAACTGCTGTAAGATCTCCTTATCTTCGCCATCAGTAAGATGAGTGAAAGTCTCAGCAGATTTCTCATAAGTAGCAGTTACATTCTCTTTGATGGAATCCAGCTGTTCTTTTTCAATCTTGCAGACTTCTTTGTAAATATCCGCTAATTCAAAAGAGCTTCCATCCGGAAAATATTTCTCTGTGAGCGGTGCAAGAACTGTCTCAATATCTTTGATTGAAAGGATATTTTTAAAATAATAAATGAAGACCAGAAGGAGCAGGTGCTCTCTGGAATACTTCTTCTTCACCGGGGGTGGAAGAAGATTGTTCTTCGTATAATTATTGATCATGGTCTTTGTTAGGATCTTATCATCAGGGTAACGTTTGGTCGAAGCCAGCTGCTCATCCATAAAAGTAGTTACTTGATCCATGTAAAGATTAATATTCGGAACATCGCCGGGATGCACATAACTTAAAGAAGAAAGTTCTTCTAAAATGCTGTTTAACAGATTACTTGTGTCTATATTCATGTTATCACCTCAATACATTTATTATATAGTATTTAAAACTAGATAGCAAGCAAAAGATAAGAAGGCCGGAAAATGTAGTTGACAAACAGGAACGTGTGTTTGATAATGGGAATACATTTACAGATATCTTTATAACTTTAAAGGAGTGGAAAGATGAGCATTTATGATAAATTAAATGAACCGCAGAGAGAGGCTGTTTACCACACGGACGGCCCTCTTCTGATTCTTGCCGGAGCCGGTTCAGGAAAAACAAGAGTTCTGACGCACAGGATCGCATATCTGATCGGAGAACGTGGCGTGAACCCATGGAATATCCTTGCAATCACATTTACGAACAAAGCGGCAGAAGAGATGCGCCAGCGTGTGGATAACCTTGTCGGTTTTGGAGCGGAAAGTGTATGGGTGAGTACATTTCACTCTGCGTGCGTGCGTATTTTGAGAAGGTTTATTGACAGATTAGGGTATGAGAATCATTTTACTATATATGATACAGATGATCAGAAGACACTAATTAAGGAAGTCTGTCGGAAAGTAGATGTGGATACGAAAGTGTTTAAAGAAAGAAGTCTGCTTTCAGCAATTTCATCTGCCAAGAATGAGATGATCCTTCCGGATGAATTTGAACTGAATGCCGGAGGAGACTTTGCAAAGATGAAGATTGCTAAGGTTTACCGTGAGTATGAGACGCAGATGAGAGCGAATAATGCACTGGATTTTGATGATCTGCTTGTAAAGACAGTACAGCTTTTGCAGACACAGCCGGATGTGCTTGAGAGTTATCAGGAAAGATTCCGCTATATTATGGTAGATGAATATCAGGATACAAATACAGTCCAGTTTCAGCTGGTAAGCCTTCTTGCAGGAAAATATAAGAATCTTTGTGTCGTTGGAGATGATGACCAGTCAATCTACAAGTTCCGTGGAGCGAATATCCGGAATATTCTTGACTTTGAGCATGAATTTCCGGATGCAAAGGTGATCAAACTGGAGCAGAACTACAGATCTACAGGGAATATTCTGAATGCAGCGAACAGTGTGATCGCGAATAACCGCGGAAGAAAGGAGAAATCACTTTGGACGGAGAACGGAGAAGGTGAACTGATCCGTCTGCGTCAGTTTGATACTGCATTTGATGAGGCAGATTTCATAGGCGAAGATATCAAAAGTGCTGTCAGACAGGGAGGTTCCTATAATGACAGTGCAGTTCTTTATCGTACGAATGCACAATCCCGTCTGCTGGAAGAGAAATTTATTGCCATGAATATTCCTTATAAGATTGTCGGTGGCGTAAATTTCTATGCGAGAAGAGAGATTAAGGATCTTCTTGCTTATCTCAAGACAATCGACAATGGACGTGATGATGTTGCGGTTAGAAGAATCATTAATGTCCCAAAGAGAGGAATCGGTCTTACAACAATTAACCGGATTCAGGAGTCTGCAACAGAACGTGGAATTGGTTTTTATGAGGCATTACTGGCACCGGAGCTGATCGCAGGAGTGGGAAGAAGTGCAACAAAACTGGACTCTTTTGCGGCATTGATCGAGTATTTTAAGACGTTGGCAGAAGAGATGAACATCACAGATCTTTTACAGGAAGTGATTGAGAAGACAGGATATATAGAAAGCCTTGAAAATGAAGATAAAGAAGAGGCGAAAACAAGAAAAGAGAATATAGACGAGCTGATCAGTAAAGCGGCAACTTATGAGGAAAGTTGTCAGGATAAAGATGAAAAGGCAACATTGAGCGGATTCCTTGAAGAAGTTGCTTTGGTTGCGGATATTGACAGTCTGGATGAAGACCAGGAATATGTTGTTCTGATGACTTTACATAGCGCAAAGGGACTTGAATTTCCACGTGTTTATCTTGCAGGGATGGAAGATGGACTTTTCCCGGGATATATGAGTATTAATGCAGGAGACAGAGAAGAACTGGAAGAAGAGCGGAGACTTTGTTATGTTGGAATCACAAGGGCAGAGCAGGAACTGACTTTGACAAGTGCGCGCAGAAGAATGGTGCACGGTGAGACACAGTACAATCCGATGTCACGATTTGTGAAAGAGATTCCAAGGGAACTGCTTGATACAGGAAACAAGAAGTTTACCCAGGAGACGGAGATGCCAGCACAGCAGAATACATATGCACGTGCCAGAGAAGCATTTCGGGCACAGGCATTCGCAGGAGCACTTGGCGGAATGACACCTGCAAAGAATCAGGGGGCGGGTAAGCCGCTTACAGGAAGTCAGGCACTGGTATCCCTGCAGAAGGGAAGTCAGCTGGCAGCAGGTGGGAATGGTCCACTTGGTTATGAGGTCGGAGACCGAGTACGTCATGTGAAGTTTGGGGAAGGAACAGTAACGGATATCAAAGAAGGTGGACGAGATCACGAGGTTACGATTGAATTTGACAGTGTCGGAACACGCAAGATGTTTGCAAAATTTGCCAGGCTTGTAAAGGTATGAGAAAGTTATAAAAAAATGATAAATCAGTAGTAATATGAATCGTCAGGTGTTATAATAAACACAGATTATCTGTCACCGCAAAAGGTGAAGAAAGGACGTGTTAATATGAACAAGAGAATAGAAGATATCATTGCAGAAACAAGATTGAACGAGATTCTTCATAAGAATGAGGCTGAGAAGCAGAAGAACACAGTAATCTGGACACTGGCTATCATCGGAGCAGTAGCAGCAGTAGCTGCAATCGCTTATGCAGTATATCGTTTTGTATCACCGGATTATCTTGATGATTTTGAAGATGATTTTGATGACGATTTTGATGATTACTTCAGCGAGGATGATCAGGTATAATTCTTGAGTGAATTGCAAAAGTGCAGACAGGGTGAGAGAAGAAACCATCCTGTCTGTTTTTCTGTTAAAATAGATTAGAATTGATAGGAGATTAGGATGAAAAAAGGTCAGATCTACGAGGGTATTATTGAACGTGTAGATTTCCCAAACAAGGGGATTGTATTTGTTCCGGAGGAAGAACAGTATGTTACTGTGAAAAATGGGATTCCGGGACAGAAGATCCGTTTTATGATAAATAAATTTAAAAGAGGAAATGCAGAAGGAAGACTTCTTGATGTGTTGGAGAAATCTCCATTAGAGACAAGAGAGCCGGTCTGTAGTATCTTTCCGGCCTGTGGTGGCTGTATGTATCAGACAATGCCATATGAAGAGCAGGTGAAGATGAAAGAAGGACAGATCCGCAGAATCATGGATCCGGTAGTAAAAGGTGAATATGTTTTTGAAGGTGTGAAGCACAGCCCGAAGGAATTTCATTACCGTAACAAGATGGAATTTTCTTTTGGAGACGAATTCAAAGACGGTCCGTTATCTCTCGGTCTTCATAAAAAAGGAAGTACTTATGATGTACTGACAGCAGGAGACTGTCAGCTTGTCCATGAAGATATGGATAAGATTCTCCTTTGTGTGCTGAATTATTTCAAAGAAAGAAATGTAAGTTATTATAAGAAAATGCAGCATGTCGGTTATCTCCGCCATCTTCTTTTAAGACGAGGCGATACAACAGGCGAGATTCTTGTGAATCTTGTAACGACAACGCAGGAAGAATATGACTTAACTCCATTAGTAGAAGAACTTCTGGCATTAGAATTAGAAGGAAAGATTGTTGGAATCCTTCATATATTGAATGATTCTCTGTCTGATGTCGTGAAGAGTGATGAGACAAGAATTCTTTATGGACAGGACTTCTTTTATGAGAAGCTTCTCGGACTGGAATTCAAGATTACACCATTTTCCTTCTTCCAGCCAAACTCAAAAGGGGCAGAAGTGCTGTACGAGACTGTAAGAGAATACATTGGAGATATTGATAATCAGGTTGTATTCGATCTGTTCAGCGGAACAGGAACAATCGGTCAGGTGCTTGCTCCGGTTGCGAAGAAAGTGATCGGTGTCGAGATTATTGAAGAAGCAGTCGAGGCAGCAAAAGAAAATGCTGTCCGAAACGGACTTTCCAACTGCAGATTTATTGCCGGAGATGTGTTTAAGGTACTTGATGAGATCGAAGAGAAGCCGGATGTGATCGTACTGGATCCGCCGAGAGACGGAATTCATCCGAAGGCACTCCCGAAGATCTTGAATTATGGGGTGGATAAGATTGTATATATTTCCTGTAAGATGACCAGTCTGGCACGTGATCTGGAGATGATGCAGCTGGCGGGATATCGTGTGGAGAAGATGACGGCGGTGGATCAATTCTGCGAGACGGTTCATGTCGAAGTCGTGTGTTGTCTACATCGGGTGAATTCATAGAAGTCCTTAATTTCC